>Ga0302324_100026997_pt1 | contig 10952 bp, 5 predicted proteins | sample Palsa_T0_1_FD_201949 | JGI IMG/M metagenome (GOLD analysis project Ga0302324, IMG submission 201949) | Peat permafrost microbial communities from Stordalen Mire near Abisko, Sweden - Palsa_T0_1 | ecosystem: Environmental > Terrestrial > Soil > Palsa > Peat permafrost | place: Sweden: Abisko...
CACAGCAGAACAATTCCGAGGATGGTGATGACGGTCGTGTCCGCAGCGCGAGGCTCGCGCGGTTGATCGAACGGGAACTCGGGCAGCGGGATGCCCTTTTCCATCGCGACCATGCGCTCCTGGTGGATGATCTCGAGCTTCTTCTGCCGGCCGAGGTACTTGATATATAGATACCCGACGATGCCGCCGGCCACTGCCAGGGTCACGATGCCATCGCCGATTGAGTAGCTCATTGGTGGCTCACCTCAAACTTAGGACAGGGCGTGGCCGGGCGCGGTTGCGGGATTTGAAAAATAGTTTTCAGGAGCCGATGTAGCGCGCGTACAGGCTGCGGGCGATGGCGGGGTCGGTGGTGCCCTGAATGATGGCGCGGCCGTCGGCGAAGACTCCGAGGGTGAGGCCGTTGGTGCGGAAGCGCAGCATCATGCTGTTGGCGCGGACTTCGCCGAGGGGCTGGAGGCGGCGCTCGAGGGCGGCGAGGTCGAGTGGGCGGGCGTGTTCGTGGATCTGCACGGAATTTCTGCCGCAGAGCGTAATGTGCGGGCGGCCTTCGCCGGAGAGATGACGGAAGCGGCGCTGGACGCAGACCTCGCAATCGGCGCGCGGATGGTCGGCGGCGATTTCGGAGCGCTGGTTGGCCCAGACATCCCAGGCCAGCAAGGTACGGCGAAGTTGAACTGTCGCGCCGGTGAGAAGTTTCAGCGCCTCGGTGACCTGGATGGAGGCGGCGATGTTGGCGACGGAGTTGAGAATGCCGGCGGTCTCGCAGGTTTCGACTGCGCCGGTTGGCGGCTCGGGGAAGATGCAAGCCAGGCACGCGGTGTCGCCGGGGAGGATGGTCATGGCGGCGGCATAGGCGCCGACGGCGGCGGCGTAGATCCACGGCTTGCTGGTGGAGACGGCGTAATCGTTGAGCAGATAGCGGGTCTCGAAGTTGTCGGTGGCGTCGAGCAGGAGGTCGGCGCTGGAGAGCAGTTCGGCGATATTTGCCGGCGTGAGGTCGGCGACGTGGGCGCGGACCTCGACGTCGGAGTTGATGCCGGCGAGTTTGCGGCGCGCGGCTTCGGCCTTGGGCAAAGCGTCGCGCGCGTCGGCTTCGTCGAACAGAACCTGGCGCTGCAGATTGCTCTCCTCGACGAAATCACGGTCGAGCAGGGTGAGGGTGCCGACGCCGGCGCGGGCGAGCAGGCTGGCGGAAGCCGCGCCGGTGGCGCCGCAACCGATGATGGCGACGTGGGATTGGCGGAGGCGCTGTTGGCCGGCTTCGCCGATGCCGGCGAAGAGAATCTGGCGGGAGTAGCGGGAGTCTATGGTGGAAGATTTTGTGCGCGACTCGGCGACAGATTTCGGGTCAGAAAAATGTTCGGAAGTGGGCGCAGATGGCTCGTTTTTCTCATCAAAAAAGGTCTCGGGATGAGGAGCCTGGCCCATAGGTTCTTTAGTATAGAGTGAGAGCATCGGCAGCATTTTCCTGCCAATCCGCAACGTTGCAGGGGGTGGGGAGGCCGGATTTGCCGTGGCAGAGGAGAGCAGTCCGCCGTGACCCGGGAGGGTGCGGCTTCCATCTGCGCGACGAGCGTCGGCTGCCTGGTCGAGGCGCCTCCCGTTTTCGCCGGATGACACGCCGCTTGCCATTTTTCCTCGTGCTGCTTTGGGCGCTGGCCGCCGGGGCTGTGCCGTGTTTTGGACAGGGTGCCGACACTCCGGGGAATCAGACGGCACCTGGACAAAATTCTTCGGCGCCTCCGTCTAGTTCAGGTGCTCTCGCTGCACCGTCAGCGCAGCTGCCGGGACTCGGGGCTTACGCGGGCAAGAGAGTTGTCAGCATTGAATTCCGCGGGGTGTCGAAGACGTCGCTCGATCCGTTGCCTGCGAATCTGCCACAGCAGCCGGGTGTGCCGCTCGATCCGCAGAAAGTTCGCGACAGTTTGCGGCGGCTGTATGGCTCCGGTCTTTACGACGGCATAGCGTTGCAGGGCGAAGCGGCGGATGGAGGCGTGCGGCTGATTTTTGCCGGGACGGCGCGGGCGTTTTTCGGAACCACGACGGTGACCGGGGTGAAGAGTGATCGGCTGACGTCACAGCTGGAGCGCTCCGCCGGGCTGGATGCGGGGACTGCGTTTTCGCAAGCCGCGGTGGACAAGGGCGCGGCGGCGATTCTGCAATCGCTGCAGAACAGCGGTTATCACGAGGCCAAGGTGACTTCGACGCAGGCAGCCGATCCCGCGCACAGCCTGATGAATGTGACTTACCAAGTGACGACGGGGCTGGTGGCGCGGATCGGCGATGTGCAGTCGGAGGGCGAGACGGGGCTCGATCCTCAGAAATTTCGCAAGGTGAGCAAGCTGAAGCCAAACCGAAAAGTTTCGCAGGACACGACGCGGACCGCGCTGCATGGATTGCGTGCGCACTTCCAAAAAGAAGACCGGCTCGAGGCCAAGATTACGCTGGAGAAGGAAGTGTTTCAGCCGCCGGCGAATCGCATTGACTACGGGTTTCTGGTTGATCGCGGGCCGGTGGTGAAGTTCACGGTCGATGGCGCGAAAGTCTCTCGCGGGAAGCTGCAGTCCTTGGTGCCGGTGTTTCAGGAGGGCACGGTGGATGAGGACCTGCTGAATGAGGGCTCGCGGAATTTGCGGAATTATTTTCAAGAGCATGGATATTTCGACGCCAAGATCGGCCATCGTGTCCAGGAACCGCCGGTGCCGCCAGCGACTCCGCCTCCTGCGCAGCCGCAGATTGTGACAGAGCAAAATCAACCGCAGCCGCAGGACGATGCGACGCAATCCCAAGCAGCGCCGGCCGTGCCATCGCCAGCGGCGGTGGAGACGATCGTGTATGACGTGGCGCGCGGCAGCCGGCATCGCGTGGCGTCGGTTGAAGTGCGCGGCAACAAATACTTCAACTCGGCGACGGTGCGCGAGCGGCTGAGCGTGACCAAGTCCGACGTGCTGCTTCGCTACGGCCGCTTCAGCGAGGCGCTGGTTGGGCGCGATGTGGATGCGATCACGAATCTCTACCAGTCCAACGGCTTTCGCGAGGTCAAGGTGACGTCGCAGGTGCAGGACGAGGACAAGCAGTCGAGCTTCATCAAGGGCAAGCTGTCGGTCATCCGTGTGACGTACACGGTGGAGGAAGGGGCGCAGACCAAGTTCGGGAAAGTGAATGTGACGGGCGCGAAATATCTGACCGAGGACGAGCTGCGCAAGTTGATGAACACGACGCCGGGGCAGCCGTATTCACTGCTGAATCTGTCGGGCGATCGGGAGACGATCCTGAATTATTACCTGGAAAAAGGATTTGAGAATGCGCAGCTGGATGTTGCGCAGACGGCGGAAAAAGATCTGCCGCAGGTGATGGATATTTCGTTTCGCGTGACCGAGGGGCACCAGGTTTTCATTCACCAGGTCTACACGTCGGGGCTGCATTACACGCGGCCGAATGTGGTCAATCGCGAGATCCAGGTGCATCCGGGAGACCCGCTGAACCAAAGCGCGCTGGTGGAGACGCAGCGGCGGCTGTACGACCTGGCGCTGTTCAACCAGGTCGACACGGCGATTGAAAATCCCAACGGCGATCAGACTTACAAAAATGTTCTGCTGCAGCTGCAGGAGGCGAAGAGGTGGGATTTTACTTACGGCTTCGGCATCCAGGCGCAGACGGGCAATCCCAACACGAACTGTCCGTCGGTGGCGACGCTGCTGCAGCTGGGGATTGATCCTTCGACGTATCACTGCAGTCCCGCGGGAAATACGGGGGCGAGCGCGCTGGTGTCGTTTGATCTGACGCGCATCAATCTTGGCGGGCGCGACCAGAGCCTGACGCTGCACACGATTTACGGCAGCCTGGAGCAGGCGGCGACGCTGATTTTTTCAAACCCACATTTTCTTGGCAATCCAAACCTGGCATTTTCCGTTTCCGGCGGCTACACCAGCGACCAGGACGTGACCACGTTTGCGTCGTCGCGGCTGGAGGCGAACGTGCAGGTGCAACAGGTGTTTGATCGCACAGCTTCGCGGCGACCGCTGGACACGCTGATCTATCGCTTCGCGTTTCGTCGAGTGTCGGTCAACCCGGCGAGTATTCAAGTCGCGGCAGACGAGATTCCGTTGCTGTCGCAACCGGCGCGCGTGGGCGGCCCGGGCTTAACTTATATTCGCGATCGGCGTGACAGCCCGCTGGACGCGCATCGCGGCTACTACTTCACCATTCAATCTTTCCTGTCGAGCTCGATCTTCGGATCGCAGGCTGATTTCGCGCGTTTTGATGCAACCCACTCGAGCTACTACTCCTTCGGCAAGCGGCGCTGGGTGCTGGCGCGGAGCACGCGGTATGGATCCGAGGTGGTGTATGGTGGGCTTGGATTCCGCACGGTTCCGTTGCCGGAGCGGCTGTTCGCCGGCGGCGCGACCTCGCACCGCGGCTTCGCGATCAACCAGGCGGGTCCGCGTGACAACCAGACCGGCTATCCCTTGGGCGGCTCGGGCGCGTTTGTGAACAGCACGGAGCTGCGGACGCCCTCCGCACAGCTGCCGCTGGTTGGAAACAATCTGAGCTTCGTGTTTTTTCATGACGTCGGCAATGTGTTTCAGAATCCGGGGCAGGTGGTCAGCAGCTTCTTCAACTGGCGGCAGCCGAACCGCGGAAGCTGCGCGAATCTTGCGACGACGGGCGGTCTGTGCAACTTCAATTACATGTCGAGCGCGGTTGGGCTGGGATTGCGGTATGCGACGCCGATCGGGCCGATCCGCGTCGATCTGAGCGATAACCTGAATCCGCCGGTGTATCCCGTGCTGGTGGATCCGGTTCTCGGGCCGCACGTGGGAGAGCTGAGCCACTTCAACTTTTTCTTCAGCCTGGGGCAGAGTTTCTGATGCGCGTGTCGACGACAATCCGGCTGGCTGTGGTAGTGCTTGCGATGGCCGCGACGCAGAGTGGGCTTGCTCAAGCTACGGCGCCAACTGCGAGCGCGAGTCCGGAGTTGCTGGACAGCGTGGTTGCGCTGGTCAATGACGATGTGTTGCTGGAGAGCGACGTGGAAGAGGAGGAGCGCTTCGCAGCGTTTGAGCCGTTCACTACGGCGGGCGCGGTGAATCCGCGGCAGGAGGCGCTGGGGCGGCTGATCGATCGGACGCTGGTGGGAGAGCAGATGCGGCGCCAGGCTGTCATCCCGGAGATTTCTGACGAGCAGCTGAACAAGGAGTTGATGCAGGTCCGCAAGACGTTGCCGGAGTGCGTGAAGTACGCGTGCACGACGGATGCGGGCTGGGAGGATTTCTGCAGGGCGCATGGATTTTCTACCGAGCAGATTGCGGCGCGCTGGCAGCTGCGGATGCAGTTGCTGAAGTTTATCGAGCAGCGCTTCAAGACGGGGATACGGATTTCCGAGGTCGAGATTCAGCAGTATTACGACCAGACATTTGTGCCGCAGTTTCGCGAGCGCAAGCTGACGCCCCCGCCGTTGACGTCGATCTCGGACCGGATCGAGGAAATTCTTTTGCAACAGCGAGTGAACGTATTGCTGGAGGAATGGCTGAAGAGCCTGCATGACCAGGGCAGTGTGCAGATACTTGATCCGTCGCTGATACCGGCGGGGACGTCGCCGGTTGCAGCTCCGGCTGGGAATCTGCCGATGCCGGGTAGCGGATTGCAATCCACGGAAGGCGGGTTGCTGCCATGACGACGTCGACAGGCGCGGTGGGAGCAGATTTGCCGCAGAAGAAACCGCGGCGGATGATGCGCGTGACGGGATGGACGCTGCTTGCCATCTTTATGGTGATTGCGGCCGTGATTGGCGCGGGCTTCTGGTATATCTCGACGCCGAAGTTTGCCGAGAAGGTGCGGTTGAAGCTGATCGCCGTGCTGGAGGATGCGACTGGCGGCCGGGTCGAACTGAAGGCGTTTCACTGGAGCGTGACGCGGCTGACTTTTGAGGCCGACGATCTGACGATTCATGGATTGGAGGCGCCGACGGAGGTGCCGTACGCGCACGTTGACCGGCTGCTGATTGAGCTGAAGGTGATCACGATTTTTCATCCGAGTGCGACTCTCCAGATGCTGGATGCGCAGCATCCGGTGATCCACCTGATTGTTTATCCCGACGGAACGACGAACCAGCCGCAGCCGAAGCATCCCAGCGGGGATCCGCGGGACACCATCCACACAATTTTCAAACTGAAGGCGGAGCGGGCGACGGCGGAGAATGGGCTGCTGCTGTTCAACCAGCAGAGCCTGCCGTTTGATGTTGCGGCCAAAAAGGTGGGCGTGGAGGTGCATTATGTGCCGCACGGAAAAAATTACTCCGCGACGATTGATCTGGCGGACATCACTTCCAAGCTGCAGAAGGAGCCGGAGGTGCATTCGCGGCTGCAGGCGACGCTGCTGGCCGGGCAGGACGACGCGAAGATTGAGTCACTGAGCTGGCAGACTTCGCGCTCGCATCTTGAAGTGGTGGGCGAACTGGCGCATTATTTCGCGCCGCAGATTCAGATGCAGGCGCACGGCAGCGTCGACCTGCGCGACGCGGCGTATGTCATCGGGCAGCCTGAACTCACCGGCGGCGCGACTGAGATTACGGTCAAGGCGAGCGGCACATCGATGGCGGATTTGCTGGCTGTCGGGGATTTGCATTTGCGTGACGGGGCGTATCGCGACGAGCATTTTCAAATCACCGATGCGGAGATCGAGACGCCGTTCCGCATCACTGGCAAAGAAATTTCCGCGCCTGATATTACGGCGCACGCGGCTGGCGGCGTTTTGGTGCATGGCAGCTTTCACTTCACGAATTATTTGAATGAGCCGGACGCGATCAACGGAAGGCGTTTCAAGGACGCAGAGATGCCGCATGCCGAATTCGGCGCCGATTTGCGTGCGATCGTGGTGCCGCAGGTGCTGCGTTCGCTGCTGTCGCGGCGCTATAGCGAACTTGGCTTCAACACGGCGGTGACGGGTCGTGGTGAGGGCGGCTGGCGCGGCGACACGCGCAACCTGGAGGTGACGGCGCGGGTGACTATGTCGCCGCTGAACGGGCCGGACGGCGTGCCGACGTCGGGCTACGTCGACGCGACGTATCACGGAACGAATGACACGGTCGATGTGCGGCAGGTGTCGGTGAAGACGCCGGGTTCGACGGTTGAGGCATCGGGGTTGCTCGATGTGGGCCTGCACAACAAGGACACCGCCATAAATGCAACTGTAATTAGCACAAATCTGGCCGAGTTTGATCACGTTTTGTCGACGCTGGGATTTGCGGAGAAATCGCCCAGTCCGTCGCGCGAACTTCCTGTGCAACTGCATGGCCAGGCGGAATTTCGCGGGCAGGTGAAGGGACCGCTGCAACTTCTGCGCATCACCGGGCACGTCGACGCGACCAACTTTGACACGATGCTGCAGCTGGAAAAGAACGCGCCGCTGACACATCTGCAGTGGGACGCGCTGCATACCAATGTTGATGTTTCGCCGCAGGCCGTCGGGGTCAGCAATTTGACGCTGGTCCGCGGAACGACGCTGCTGCAGGTGACAGGGACATTGTCGGAGACCAATGGGCATGGGGCTTATGACTTCGACGTGCACTCTGGCATTCGCGGCACGGTGGAGATTCACAATGCGTCGCTGACCGATCTGGAGGCGATGGCCGGGCAGCAAGCGCTGCCGGTGACGGGCAAGCTGACGTTTTCTGCGCACGTCAACGGGCAGCTGGACAGCCCGGAGGGCGCGGGGCATCTTGCGGTGACCGGCGGTACGATTTATGGGGAGCCGTATCACAGCCTGAATGTTGACCTGACCGCGAACCGCACGGACATCGACATCTCGAAGATGGTGTTCCTGGAAGATGGTGGGCGAATTGATGGCACTGGCAGTTACGAATTGAAAGCCAAGTCTTTCAAGGCCGACATCATCGGCTCGAAATTCCAGCTGGCGCATTTTCAGCAGTTGCAAACCGGTGCGCAGCCGCTGGATGGGGCGCTGGCTTTTCATCTGGAAGCGGGCGGAACGATCGAGGCGCCGAGTATTTCCGGCGATGCAGAGCTGAAGAATGTGACGCTCGGTAAAGAGATGCTGGGCGGAATCACGGCAACGCTGCACACGGCGTCGCGGACGCTGTTTCTGGACGCGTCTTCGGATCTACTGCGGAGCAAGATCGGCTTGCGCGGGCAGATGGAGTTGACGGGGAACTACATGGCGCAGGCCAAGCTGACGATGGCGGACACGGACGCGCAGCAGCTGTTTGCAATTTACTCGCCGCAGGCGCGCGATGGGCACAGCACGCTGAGCGGGACGATGACGCTGAGCGGTCCCCTGAAGACGCCCAAGCTGATTGATGTGGATGCCAACCTCGACAAGCTGGAGCTTCGTTATGATCCGGTAACATTCGTCAACCAGGGCCCGCTGAAGTTTTCAATGAAGCACGGGCTGTTACAAATTGATTCCTTCCACATGACCGGGCCGGAGACTGACCTGACGGCGCATGGCACGGCCGACCTGTTCAACAAGCGTACGTTGAACATGCAGGTGCGCGGAACGATGAACCTGAAGGTGGCGCAGTCGTTCAACAACAATGTTTTGTCGAGCGGGAACGTTGACCTGGCGATGGATGCGGCGGGGAGCCTCGACCGTCCGGCGCTGCATGGGCAGGTCAACATTGTGAACGGAAATTTTTCATATCTCGAATTTCCGAACGGCTTGAGCAAGGTGAATGGGCGCCTCGAATTTGATGAGGACCGGCTGGAAGTGCGGCAGCTGACGGGGCAGACGGGCGGCGGCACCGTCAGTCTTGGCGGCTTCTTGACGTATCAAAAGGGCCTGTACGTCGACCTGACGGCGAAGGCGAAGGATGTGCGGGTGCGATATCCACCGGGCATCAGCTCGACGGCGGACGCGAATCTGCATCTCGTGGGGTCAACGCAGCAGGCGACGTTGAGCGGCAACCTGTTGCTGACGCGATTCGGCATCAACGGCGGCTTGTCGCTATCGTCGAATGGCGGCGCGATCATTTCTGCTCCGCCGGATCCGGAGGCGCTGAGCAGCCACATTCTGCTCGATGTCCACCTGACGTCGGCGCCGCAGCTGAGTTTTGAGAATTCGTACGCGACACTGGCGGGGAATGTTGATTTGCGCATTCGCGGATCGGTGGCGGCGCCGTCAGTGCTGGGTCGCGTCAGCGTGACGCAGGGCAGCGCGAATTTTGCGGGGACGCAATATCAGTTGCAGCGCGGTGAAATTTATTTCTCGAATCCGGTGCGGATCGATCCGGTGATCGATGTCGACGCGTCGGCGTCGGTGCGCGACTACGACATCAGCCTGGGCGTGCATGGCACGCTGGAGAAGCTGAACACGACGTACCGTTCGGAGCCGCCGCTGCCGCAGGCGGACATTATCGCCTTGCTGGCGCTGGGGCGGACGCAGGAGCAGGCGCAGATTTACCAGCAGCAGGAGGCCTCGGTGGGCGCGGATGCGACGACGAATGCGCTGCTGGGAGGCGCGCTGAACGCGACGGTGTCGAACCGGGTGCAGAAATTTTTCGGTGTCGGGCAGGTAAAGATCGATCCCAATTTTGTGGGCTCGCTCGGCCAATCGACCGCGCGGGTGACGGTGACGCAGCAGCTTTCCAAAGAAATTACGCTGACCTATGCGACGAACGTGAACGAAACATCGCAGCAGCTGATCCAGGCGCAGTTTGCGATTACGCGGGATGTGTCGCTGGTGGCGGTGCGGGATGAGGCTGGCGTGTTCAGCTTGCTGGTCAAGGTGCGGCAGCGGCGGCGGTAGTCGGCGAGGGCCTTGTTTGGCGATGTGGAGACCGAGTAAATGCAGGAGTTAGCGGCGCGGCTTTTTTGATAGAAATGAATGTCCCCGGCCTCGGCGCGCATCAAATTTGTGTACAACGGGTTTGTACAAATGAGGGCGCAGGAGGGGTTACAATCTCTGTGCTCAAAAACTGGGTCGCAGTAAGGAGAGAAACATGAAGAACATGCAGGTATTTTCGGGGCTGGCCTTGGCAGCTTCGTTGGCAATTCCGGCGATGGGGCATGCTGCCACGCGGCCGGCGATGGTGGGGGGAATCGTGATGGGGCAGGCTGCGGATGGCCAACTCCAGACGGATGTCCAGAAAAAACTGGGCAATGGCAAGTTCAAGAACGTGACGGTGGCGGTGCAGAACGGCCAGGTCACGCTGACCGGCACGGTCGAGCTTTACCAGGCGAAGATGGATGCCGACAATAAGGCGCACCACGTCAAAGGCGTGAAGGGCGTGGATAACGAAATCCAGGTCGAAGGCAAGGACGTGCCCGATGCGCAGCTGCAGCAGTCGCTGGGCAAGAAGCTGGCCTATGATCGCATCGGCTGGCCGGACAATGCGTTCAACAACATCACCTTGTCGGTGTCGAACGGGGTAGCGACGCTGGGCGGCAACACGGCAGTGCCGTGGGCCAAGGAGAGCGCACTTTCGGTGGCGCAAAATACGCCGGGCGTGAAGGATGTGATCGACGAGATCACGGTCGACCCGACTGCGCCCATGGATGACCAGACCCGCATGGCGACATATCGCGCGGTGTATGGCCAGCCGGCGCTGAATAAATATGCGATCGATCCGGTGAAGCCGATTCGCATTACGGTGATCAATGGAAACGTGACGTTGAACGGCGTGGTTGACAGCCAGATGGACAAGGACATCGCCGGCATTCAGGCAAACAAGGTGCCGGGCGTGTTCAAGGTGACGAACAATTTGATCGTCGCCAACCAGGCGAACGAAAAGCGCTAACTCAATCGCTGCGCGTTATCAAAAATGGAGGAGGCCGATTGGCTTCCTCCTTTTTATTTCGGACCTGCGCGCTAGTAAACTGGAGATGATGAGCGTTTGGCGCAGCGCCGGCATTACGTTGGAGATGATCAAGTGGGAGCACTCCATTTTTGCGCTGCCGTTTGCGATGACTGGGGCGATGCTGGCGGCCCGT
>Ga0302324_100026998_pt1 | contig 10952 bp, 9 predicted proteins | sample Palsa_T0_1_FD_201949 | JGI IMG/M metagenome (GOLD analysis project Ga0302324, IMG submission 201949) | Peat permafrost microbial communities from Stordalen Mire near Abisko, Sweden - Palsa_T0_1 | ecosystem: Environmental > Terrestrial > Soil > Palsa > Peat permafrost | place: Sweden: Abisko...
CGGCAATTTCTGCCGCTGCACGGGTTACCAGGCGATCGTCGACGCGGTCGACGAGGTGCTGCGCCGGCGGGCGGGGACATGAGCGCCGCCGACCGCGAACCGGCCGGCCTGATCGGCCAGCGTGTGCCGCGCGCCGACAGCCGGCGCCTGATGCGCGGGCGCGGGCGATATGTCGCCGACATCGCTTTGCCGCGCATGCTGCATCTGGCCTTCGTGCGCAGCCCGTGGGCGCATGCGCGGATCCGCGGCACCGAGCTGGCGGCGGCGCGGCGCCATCCCGGCGTCGCGGCGGTGTTCACCGGCGCCGAATTCGCGGCGATCTGCGAACCGCTGATCGGCGTCGCGCGCAATCGCCAGGGGCATAAATCGGCCCCCCAATATCCGATGGCGATCGACCGGGTGTTCTGGCAGGGACAGCCCGTGATCGCGGTGGTCGCCGCCAGCCGTGCCGAAGCGGAAGACGCGGCCGAGCAGGTCGTCGTCGATTGGGAGCCGCTGCCCGCGATCGTCGATGCCGAAGCGGCGCTGGCGAGCGCGCTGCCGATCCATCCGGAGCTGGCGGACAACCTCGCTTTTGCGCATACTATCCTGGTCGGCGATCCCGACAAGGCGTTCGCCGAGGCGGCGATCGTGGTCGAGCGTGATTTCGTCTTCGAGCGCCAGACCGGCTTGACCCTGGAGCCGCGCGGCATCATCGCCGATTGGAATCCCGGCAGCGAATCGCTGACCGTCCATCACTCGCATCAATCGCCCTTCCAGATGCAGGATGTGTTCAGCCGTCATTTCGGCATTCCGGAGCACAAGGTCCGCGTGGTGACGCCGGATGTCGGCGGCGGCTTCGGGCTCAAGATCAACGTCTATGCCGAGGAGCTCGCGGCGGTGGCGGCGAGCCGCCTGCTCGGCCGCCCGGTCAAGTTCTGCGCCGACCGGCTCGAATCCTTCCTGTCCGACGGTCATTCGCGCGATCACCGCATCAAGGGGCGGATCGCGGTGACGCAAGACGGGCGGATCGCCGCGATGGAGATCGACGATGTCTCCGCGATCGGCGCCTACGGCATGGCGCTGCGCTTCAACATCGCCGAAGGCATGATGTCGATCACCTCCAGCGGCGCGCCCTACGCGGTGGCGAACTATCGCGGGCGGACGCGCAGCGTCTACGTCAACAAGAACCTGATCGGCATGTATCGCGGCGTCGGCGTTCCGCTCGCGGTCGCCGCGACCGAGCTGCTGACCGATCTGGCGGCGACCCGGCTCGGCATCGACCCGGCCGACTTCAAGCGGATGAACTACCGGCGCACGGAGGAGATGCCGTGCATGACCGTGGGCGGGCTGCGGCTGGATGGCTGCTCGTTCGAGGCCTGTCTCGACAAATTGCTCGCCGGCATGGATTACCGCGCCCTGCGCACGGAGCAGGCGAGCCTGCGGCAACGCGGCATCCTGCGCGGCATCGGAATCGCGACCTTCGTCGAGCCGTCGGCGTACGGGCCGCCTTATTACGGCCCGACCGAGGCGCGCATCTCGGTGCAGGACGGCTGCACCATCCGGCTGGAGCCGTCGGGCGTGCTCCGCTGCCTGACCAGCATCACCGATCAGGGCCAAGGCACCCTGACCGGGCTCGCGCAGATCATCGCCGAGACCCTCGGGGTGCCGATCGAGCGGGTCGAGATGGTCTCGGGCGACAGCGCCGTCTCGCCCTATGGCGGCGGCGCCTGGGCATCGCGCGGCATGACGGTCGGCGGCGAGGCCGCGCTGAAGGCGGCGCGCGCGCTCAAGGAGAACATCCTGCTGCTGGCCGCGTCGATCACGCAGATGGTTCCGGCGGACCTCGACATCAAAGACGGCGAGGTAGTCGCCCGGCATGACGGCCGTGCCGTCATCAGCCTCGCGGATGTCGGGCGGATCGGCTATTTCCGGCAGGACACTCTGCCCAAGGACCTCAATGTCGAGCTGGCGGTGACGCGCAGCCATGTCGCCAACCATCAGGCCTATTACACCGGCAACGGGGTGCAGGGCGTCCATCTCGAGATCGACCCGGAGACCGGTTTCATCACCCTGCTCGGACTCTGGGCGGTCGACGATTGCGGCCGCGTAATCAATCCCCTGATCGTCGACGAGCAGGTGCGCGGCGGCATCGTCCAGGGCATCGGGGCGGCGCTCTACGAGGAATGCATCTACGACAAGGACGGCAATCTGCTCAACGGCACCATGGCCGACTATCTGGCGCCGATGGCCGCCGAGATGCCTGATATCCACGTCGACCACATCGAGACACGAGAGACGACCACGCACCTCGGCGCCAAGGGCATCGGCGAGGCTGGCACGATCGGCGCCATCGGCGTCATCTGGGTCGCCGTGAACGATGCCTTGAAGCCGCTCGGCGCATCCCTCTGCCACCAGCCCTTCACGCCAGAGCGCGTGCTCGACGCGATCCGCGCCGCGGCGCGTGACGCGAGCGCCTCGCTCGCGCCGCGAACTGAATGAGGGTTCCGCGCGCGATGCAAACGCGGAATACTCGCTCGGCTCTGAGCAGGAGGCCGGGATGTTCCGCCATGTCGCTCGAACGTTGTTGTTGACTGGCGGTGTGCTCGCCGGATCCGTCTCGGTCGGCAGCGCGCAGCTTCTCAAGCCCCTGCGGGTGACCATCCCGGTGATCGGCATGAATTTCCTGCCGCTGTTCGTCGCTGCCGACAAGGGCCTGTTCGCCAAGGAGGGCTACGAGATGGAAATCATCTCGACCTCGGGTGACGGACCGGACGTCGATGCCTTGATCGCCGGCAGCGTGCAGTTCACCATCTCGACGCCGAACCGGCTGCTGACCAGCTACGAGCAGGGCAAGCCGCTGCTCGCCATCATGAACATCGCCAATCGGATGGCGATCGATTGCGTCATCAACAAGGCGACGGCGGCGCGCGTCGGCATTACATCGGACTCGCCGCTCGACCAGAAGCTCAAGGCGTTGAAGGGCCTGAAGGCAGCCGGAACGCGGCCCGGGGCGTTCACCTATCTGGTTCTGGTCGACTATGCGAAGCGGGCCGGCCTGGTGCCGCAGCAGGACGTCCAGCTACTCGGCGTCGGCGGCACCCCTTCCATGATCCCGGCGATCGAGAACGGCGCGATCGACGTCGCCTGCAACACCAGCCCGGGCACCGACCTCATGGTGGAGCGCGGCAAGGCGATCATGTTCACCTACAACTCGATCGGCACCGATCCGGCCTACGACGACTTCCTGTTCGAGCTCCTCTATGTCCGGCCGGACTACGCCAAGGCGAATCCCGACACCGTGCGGGCAGTCTGCCGGGCTCTGGTGGCGGCGATCGCCGACATCCGCGATACGCCGGCGCGCGACCAGCTGCCGATCCTGCGCGCGCGCTTTACCGGCGTGTCCGACGACATGCTGGTGCGCGTGCTCGACAACCTCAAGCCAATGTTCCGCCGCGACGGCAAGGTGACGCCGGAAGCGCTGCAGAAGGCGATCAAATTCATGCTCGACGTCGACGCGATCAAGACCGGCGCGCCCTGGAGCGCGATCGCCAGCTATGATTACCTGCCCAAGTGATACGTGTTGCACGCTGACCGGAGACACAACGCTCTGACCGTCATGGTCGGCCTTGTGCCGGCCATCCACGTCAGGCGGTTGGTCGCTGGTTGGTGAATGACATAATGAGGGAGCAAGTCCAACCTCGGGTGCACGTCGCTTCCTCGGCGTGGATGGCCGGCACAAGGCCGGCCATGACGGTCTATTAATTGATTCTATCAGATCGAAACCGCACTTGAGACAATCGGGGAGCACCGCAATGGCGATCGATCGTCGCAACATTCAGCCCGACACGCTGCACCAGCGAAAGGTCGACGGCCGCGTGCTCTATTCGCACGTCGTCTCGGTCGAGGCGCGCCGGCTGATCTTCGTCTCCGGCCAGCTCGCGCGCGACCGCACCGGCGCGATTGTCGGGGTGGGCGACATGCGGGCCCAGCTGCGCCAGACCCTGGAGAACGTGAAGGCCGCGCTCGAGGCAGCCGGCGCCAGCCTGGCCGATCTGGTGCGCACCAATACCTACGTCACCGACATCGAGGAATATTTCCGCCATGTCGACGTGCGCATGGAGTTCCACAGCCATGCCATGCCGACCAGCACGACGATCGAGGTGCGGCGGCTGGCCCAGCCCGAGCTCATGGTCGAGATCGACGCCATCGCGGCGCTCGGCTAGTACAGGCCCTAGACGGAGGCAATCATGCATCTCGTGATGCTCCAGCATCCCGGCCGTCGCGGCGCTGGGATTCTGCTCGGCGAGGACGTGCTCGATCTCGCGGCTTCTGCCGATCTGATTCCCGAGGCGCGGCTGGTCGCGCAGTCGGTGCGCAGCATCCTGGAGGCGGGCGACGGCGCGCTGAGCGTGCTCCGGCGGATCGTCGACGATGTCGCGAACCGCCCCTCGCTGAGCGAGCAGCTCCGCGCTGCCGGCGCGCTGGTCGCACGCGCTTCCGTCTCGCTGCTGGCGCCGATCCCGGATCCCGCGATCGTGCTGGCCTGCGGCTTGAACTATCATGCACATCTCGCCGAGATGAACACCCCGGTGCCACCGACGCCGACCGGCTTCACCAAGAGCGTCGGCTCGATCATCGGCTCGGGGAGTCCGATCCGGCCGCCGCGCGACCATGCCGACATGGTCGACTGGGAAGGCGAGTTCTGCGCCGTGATCGGCCGCCCCTGCCATGGCGTGAGCGAAGCCGAGGCGCTCGACCATGTCGGCGGCTACACTTTGATCAACGACGTCTCGGCGCGCGACTGGGTGGCGCCGATCTTCAGCGCGACCGGAATCATGGGGCCGATCCTGGCGTGGGAGCACAACGTGCTCGGCAAGCAGTACCCGACCTTCTGTCCGATGGGGCCGGCGCTCGTGACCAAGAACGAGATCCCGGATCCCGAGCGGGTGCAGCTCACGACCCGGCTCAACGGCGAGATCATGCAATCGGCCAACACCGATGATCTGGTGTTTGGCGTCGCGCGCGTGATCGCGTATTTCTCGCAGTTCTACAGTTTTCGTCCCGGTGACGTGATCTCGACCGGCTCGCCCGCGGGCGTCGGCTATGGGCGCACGCCCAAGCTGTTCATGCGCGCCGGCGACGTGATCGAGGTGCAGGCCGACGGCGTCGGCATTTTGCGCAACCCGATCGCGGCCGCCTGAGGTCGCCCTAGGCGCCGGTCGTGTCGGGCCGTTTGAATTTCGGATCGAGATGGCCGCGGCCGGCGAGATCACCGCGCTCGAACAGCCAGGAATAGCCGCCCGGCGGATTGGTCAGGATCTCCCAGCAATTGTCGTCGGCATCCCAGAAATAGAAGGCGTAGGTGCCGTGCTGCAGGCTCGGACGGGTGATCTTGTGCAAGCCCCACGCGGCGCCCTCGGCCTCGACGATGCGGTGCGCCGCATCGACCTCTTCCTGGGTCTCGACGTCGATGCCGTTGTGATTGAGGAACGGCATCTCGGTCTTGTTCTTGCCCTGCACGACCGCGATCGTGTTGTCGCCGCCGAGGCGGATCAGCAGCGAGATCGGGCTGGTGCGCACCACCTCGAGCCCGAGAAACTCGGTGTAGAAGCGGCGCGATGCATCGAGATCCTTCGATTCGAGCGTGCCGTGGGACAGGAACTTCAGTTTGAGCCGCGACGTCGCGGATGCACCTTCCGGCATCGGCGTCCTCCCAGGTTTGTGGCGCGGGCGTTGCGCGGCCCGTCTCCGACCAGACTATAACGCGCGCCCGCATAGCGGAAGCGTTCGGTGCGGCAGTGCCGCTCACGCGCCGGCGGGGCGCGAGCCCGGCGCCGGGAAGCCGTCGGCAGGCGGGTCCGCCGACGGCTCGGCGGCGGCGCGCAGCCAGCCCGCCGCGCCGGCGCAGCACAGCAGCGGGACGGCGGCGCAGATCAGCAGCAGCCAGGTCGGCAGGCCGAGTCCGATCAGGATGCCGCCGAGCACCGGTCCCAGGATCGAGCCGACCCGTCCGACGCCGAACGCCCAGCCCGCGCCGGTCGATCGGATGAAGGTCGGGTAGAAGGTCCCGGCCAGCGCGTTCAGCCCGACCTGGCCGCCGAGCACGAAAATGCCCGACACGAACACGACACCCATCAGTGCGGCCTCGCCGAGACCCGGCGCGCCGATCAGCGCGACCAGCGGCGCGCCGACCGCGAAGGTGACGGCGAGCGCGGCGATGCCGCGCAGATCGATCAGCCTTCCGACCACCAGGCTGCCGATCGTGCCGCCGGCCTGGAACAAGGCCGCCGCGATCACGGCATGGCCGAGCGGAATGCCGTCGCTGACCAGCACGGTCGGCAGCCAGCTGGTCAGGAAATGGTGGCCGACGAAGCTGGTCACGAACGCGATCCACAACAAAGCGGTGGTGAGCGCGCGGCCGTCGCGGAACAGCTGCCGGACCGGTAGGCCGGGCTGCCGGACCTCGCGCAGCACGAACCGCGCATCGGGCGGAATCGCGAGATCCGGCCGCAGTCTGGCCAGGATCGCGGCCAGCCGCGCCGCTTGCCCGGATGTCGGCCTGGGCCGCAGGGCCAGGAAGCGCGCCGACTCCGGCAGGGTTCGGAGCAGGATCAGGCTGAGCGCGAGCGGCGCCAGGCCGCCGATCACGAACGTCACCTTCCAGCCGAACACCGGCATCAGCTGGGCGACGAGCAGGCCGCCGCCCGCGGCGCCGATCGTATAGCCGACGAACATCAGCGCGATGCGCGTGGCGCGACGGTTCGCCGGCGCGTATTCGGCATTCAGCGCGATCGCGGTCGGGATCGAGCCGCCCAGGCCGATGCCGGCGACGAAGCGCAGGACGAGCAGCACGTCGAGCGAGCTGGCGAACGAAGCCGCCAGGGTGAACAGGCCGAACAGCCACATCCCGGCGAGGATCACGCGCTTGCGGCCGAACCGGTCGGCCAGATCGCTGAGACAGGTCGCGCCGAGCATGTAGCCGAACAGCCCGGCGCCGAACACCGGCCCGAGGGCGGCGCGATCGATCTGCCATTCCTTGATGATCGCCGGCGCGGCATAGGCCGCGACCTGCATGTCGTAGCCCTCGATGAACATCAGCGCGCACGACCAGAACACGATCGATGCCGCGAACCAGCCGCGCGGCTGGCTCTCGATCAGCGCGCCGACATCGATGTCCTGCGCCGCGGACATGGCCTCCTCCAAGGCGGTCGCCCCGCCGGCGCCGCCGCTGCGAGGTTAGGCACCCCCGCGTGTCAACGTCCAAGGAAATGTGGCTAAGATGGCGCGACGACTCCAACCTTCGATCCGGGAACTCCTGATGACCTCCGAGACCCATGCCGCCCTGAGCGCCGCCGGCCGGCTCATGCTGACCATCGCGATCAGCGACTACGATCACGTGCGCGACTTCGCCGGCGGCGTGGTGCGCGCCGAGGGCATCGAGGCCAACTTCCTGACGCTCTCGATCGAGGAGATCTTCTTCCGCTTCACCAAGTTCCGCGAATGGGAAGTCTCCGAGATGTCGATGGGCAAGTACGTGTCCTTGCGCTCGCAGGACGACACATCGCTCAGCGCCATTCCGGTGTTCCCGTCGCGCGTGTTCCGGCACTCGTCGATCTATGTGCGGCGCGACGGGCCGGTCCGCGTGCCCGCCGATCTCAAGGGCCGCAAGGTCGGCGTGCCCGAATGGGCCCAGACCGCCGCGGTCTACAGCCGGGGCGCGCTGATCCATCAATACGGGGTGGCGCTGCAGGATATCGACTGGGTCCAGGCCGGGGTCAACCAGCCCGGCCGGGCCGAGAAGGTCAGGCTGAACCTGCCGGCCGGCACGCGCTACACCGCCGTGCCCGACAAGTCGCTCGACGCGATGCTGCTCGCCGGCGAGCTCGACGCGGTGTTGACCGCGCATCCGCCGGATTCCTTCGAGCATGGCGATCCGCGGATCGTGCGCCTGTTTCCGGATTATCGCACGGTCGAGGAAGCCTACTGGCGCGATACCGGCATCTTTCCGATCATGCATGTGGTGGCGATCCGCAGCGACGTGCTGGCGCGCCACCCATGGGTCGCGATGAATCTATTCAACGCCTTCGAGGCGGCCAAGCAGCGCTGCGTCGCGCGCGCGCTCGAGGTCACCGCGACGCGCTTCCCGGTGCCCTGGATCTACGATCTCGCGGCCAAGGCGCAGGCGCAGTTCGGCGAGCTGTTCCCCTATGGCGTCGAGCCCAACCGCGTCACGCTCGAGGCGTTCCTGCAATATGCCTTCGAGCAGGGCGTGTGCCATCGCCGGCTGGCGGTCGACGAGCTGTTCCCCGAAGCGCTCGCGGCCCGGTTCAAGGTCTAGCGCGTCGTCCGATCGGGCCCGGCTCGCGCCGTCACCGACGCGCGGTGAGCTTCGCGGCGGTGCGCGCCTGCAGCGTCTCGAAGGTCATCCCGGGCGCCATATCGACGATTTCGAAGCCGCGCGGCGTGACGTCCAGCACGGCGAGGTCGGTATAGACGCGGGAGACCGCGCCCAGCGCGGTCAGCGGATAGGAACAGCGCTCGACGAGCTTGCTGCGGCCGTCCTTCGTGGTGTGCTCCATCAGCACCCACAGGCGCTTGGCGCCGACCGCCAGATCCATGGCGCCGCCGACCGCCGGGGCGGTGTCGTTCTCCGAGGTCGACCAATTGGCGATGTCGCCATTCTCGGCCACCTCGAAGGCGCCGAGCACGCACAGATCGAGATGACCGCCGCGGATCATGGCGAAGCTATCCGAGTGATGCACGTAGGCGCCGCCGGTGCGCAAGGTGACGTACTGCTTCCCGGCGTTGATCAGCCAGGGCTCGATCGCATCCTTCGACGGCGCGGGCCCGACCCCCAGCACGCCGTTCTCGGAATGAAAGATGACCTCGCGCTCGTCCGCGACGTGATTCGCGATCAGGGTCGGCATGCCGATCCCGAGATTGACGTACCAGCCTTCCGGAATGTCCTGCGCCACGCGCGCCGCCATCGCGTCGCGCCCGAGCCGCTTCAGTCCTTGATCTACCGCCTGAGCCATGGGTCGCTCCTAGCTCCTAGAATTCTCCGGGATCGCCGTACGGCGCGTGAAGCACCCGGTCAACGAAGATTCCGGGCGTCACGATCGCTTCGGGGTCGAGCTCGCCGAGCTCGACGACATGTTGGGTCTGCGCGACGGTGAGCTTCGCCGCCATCGCCATGACGGGGTTGAAATTGCGGCCGCTCTGCCGATAGGTGAGATTGCCCCAGCGGTCGGCCTGCCACGCCTCGATCAGGGCGACGTCGCCTTGCAGCGCGTGCTCCAGCACGTAGGCGCGCCCGCCGAACTCGCGCGTGTCCTTGCCTTCCGCGAGCTTGGTCCCGAACCCGGTGGCGACATAGAAGGCCGCGACGCCGGCGCCGGCTGATCGCATGCGCTCGCTGAGCGTGCCCTGCGGCACGATCTCGAGCTCGATCTTGCCGGCCCGATAGAGCTCCTCGAACACGACCGGGTCCGAGCTGCGCGGAAAGCTGCAGATGATCTTGCGCACGCGCCCCAGCTCGAGCAGGCGCGCCAGCCCCGTGTGACCCACCCCGGCATTGTTGGCGACCACCGTCAAATCGCCGGCGCCGTGCTCGATCAGCCCGTCGATCAGCGCGTTCGGCTGACCGACGGCGCCAAAACCACCGACCAGCACGACCGATCCATTCGCGATGCCCGAGAGGGCATCGGCGATGCTCTGGACGCGCTTGTCGATCACGGCCCGCCCCCGTCGCTACCGATCCGCACCGCTCACTCTCGGGTTCTGTTCGCCGCTGCGATGTTCGGGCCGAGCCGATGAGTCTGTCAATCTCGGATAGCGGCGCAAAACCGGCGGAATTCCGCCCCAAGGGCTGGTGCTGCCGCTCAGGATTGAACTGAGGACCTCTCCCTTACCAAGGGAGTGCTCTACCACTGAGCTACGGCAGCGAAACCCGCAGGAAACGTCGCATTTTCGACCGGTCGACGCGCCATCGGCAAACCGCCGTCCTCGGTCGCTCCGGTACCCGGAGTGGCGGGGACAGATATACGAGCGCCAGCGCCTTGGCAAGGCTCCCACAATCACCTCAGCCCGTCGCTTCCAGGCAGGCGATCGGCAGCCGGGTGAGCGCATCGGCGACCCGCAGCCCGCCGTCCGCGCCGTGCGCCTCGGCCTCGATGACGTCGCCCGCGAACGGGTCGCGCCAGCGTCGAGCGGCAGGATGAGATTTGATCGGCGTTTAGGCATTCCAGCGCTGGAAAGGGGGCAATCTAGGTAGATTCCGACTCTGCAGCGGAATGCAACTGCGCGGTATGCCAGTCCGTCAGCTGCGACAGCTATGGCTTATGCCTCGGTGTCGACGCTCGACAGAGGCGGCGAAACCTGGTGGCTGAGATGGCTCGCTCCGCGTTCGACAACTTTCTATACGCGCCGATCCGCGAGGACACAAATGGAATGCTGCTCAGCGTCCTTTCGGCGCTCGCGCGGCACGGCGTCGATCCTTGGCAGGAAGCCGCTCGATTGGCCGTGCTGCCGGGAAGAACTGCGACGCGCAGATTGGCCTCGATGATTGCGACGCTCCCTGAGGGTTCATCGACGCATCTCGACCCCGATCCGATCGCAGCTCGCCTGATCGCCCTCTTGCCACGTACGACGAGTTCCAATATCCGGCCGCGCAATACATCGATCGGCGCCAGTGTCGCGAACAATTCCCGAGGCGTCATATACGCGATCTTCATCGTCCTCTTGTTCGCAGGGCTATGCATCGCAGCGAGTCGCCGACCGCCGGCGCGGCTTGATAACGTTCACGCGCCGATCTCGCGCACCGTCTCGCCACAGATGCCGCCGACCAGCTCTGGCCAGTGACGGTCAAGTGGCGACAAGGGGCCGACGAGATGGACGCACCGACATCGACGCGAGAGCTGACGGAGCGGACCGGCGCCGCGGGGACCCCCGGCGCGGAACCGACATTGGGC
>Ga0302324_100026999_pt1 | contig 10952 bp, 6 predicted proteins | sample Palsa_T0_1_FD_201949 | JGI IMG/M metagenome (GOLD analysis project Ga0302324, IMG submission 201949) | Peat permafrost microbial communities from Stordalen Mire near Abisko, Sweden - Palsa_T0_1 | ecosystem: Environmental > Terrestrial > Soil > Palsa > Peat permafrost | place: Sweden: Abisko...
TGACGGAGACCTCCTCGGAAAGCTACCGCGAATGGCTGGCGCAATACATGTCGCCGGTGCCCTGCGCCTCCTGCGGACAAAAACGTCTTCGTCCCGAAAGCCTGGCGGTAAGAATCGGGGGGTACTCGATTGCCGATTTCACGGCGTTGCCGATTTCCGAGGCGCGTCCCGCCGTGGACCGCATCCTGGCCAAGTTGACGCCGCGCCAGACCGCAATTGCCGGCCGCGCGCTGGGCGAAGTCTCCGACCGGCTGGATTTTCTGCTGGATGTAGGACTTGGCTACCTCACACTTGATCGCTCCGCCGCCACCATCTCGGGCGGTGAAGCCCAGCGCATTCGTCTGGCTACTCAAATCGGCTCGCGGCTGCGCGGCGTGCTTTACGTGCTGGACGAGCCCTCCATCGGGTTGCACGCGCGCGATAATGATCGCCTTCTGCACACCCTGGAAGCGCTGCGAGACTTGGGGAACACGGTTCTGGTCGTCGAGCACGACGAAGAAACCATTCGCCGCGCCGATTTTGTGGTGGACCTCGGTCCCGGCGCGGGCACTGCTGGCGGCTATCTGGTGGCCGCAGGCCCGCCCGATGAAATCGCTGCCAATTCCGCGTCGCTCACAGGCCGCTATCTTTCCGGCGAGCTTCGCATTCCCGTTCCCGCGCAGCGCCGCAAGGGAAACGGCAACAAGATTTCTGTCCTCGGCGCATCCGCCAATAATCTGAAGAACATTGACGTGCATATTCCGCTGGGCACGCTCACGGTGATCACCGGCGTCTCCGGCTCGGGCAAATCCACGCTGATGGACGACATAATCTATCGCGTCATCGCGCAGATGCTCTATCGCTCGCGCGAAAAGCCCGGCGCGTATCGCCGGATGCTCGGCCTGGAACATCTCGATAAGGTAGTCCAGATTGACCAGGCGCCCATCGGCCGTACACCGCGCTCGAATCCGGCCACCTATACGGGCGTTTTCGGGCCTATCCGCGATCTTTTTGCCATGCTACCGGAATCGCGCGAGCGCGGTTATAAGCCCGGACGCTTCAGCTTCAACGTAAAAGGCGGCCGCTGCGAAGCCTGCCAGGGCGATGGCCTGCGGCGCATCGAAATGAGCTTTCTGCCCGACGTTTTCGTCACCTGCGAAGTTTGCCAGGGCCGCCGCTACAATGCAGAGACGCTCTCGGTCCGCTTCAAGGGGTATTCCATTTCCGATTTGCTTGATCTGCCCATCGAAGAGGCGCTCCCGGTGCTGGAGGATATTCCCGCGATTTACCAGAAGCTGAAAACTCTGGTGGACGTGGGACTGGGTTACGTGAAGCTGGGCCAGTCGGCCACCACCCTTTCCGGCGGCGAAGCGCAGCGCACCAAGCTGGCCCGCGAACTTTCCCGCCGCCAGACCGGGCGGACTCTTTACATTCTCGACGAGCCCACCACCGGCCTGCACTTCGACGACGTGCGCAAACTTCTGGACGTGCTGAACCGCCTCGTGGATTTGGGCAACACGGTCTTGATCATCGAGCACAATCTGGATGTGATCAAGCAGTCCGACTGGATTATTGATCTCGGTCCCGAAGGCGGCTCGGAAGGCGGCCGCATTGTTGCGCAGGGCATCCCCGAGCAGGTCGCTCGCAGCCGAAAATCCTACACCGGCCAGGCACTCGCCCGTGCGCTCCATCCGAGGTTGGCCGATGCGGTTCTTCTTCAAGAGGCCGGAACTGCATAGCGTGTCCGTGTGGGGCTACACCCGCTTCCGCTATCGACAGCTCACAGATATGGAGTAGGATGCCTGTGAAACAAACGCACCGATGAGCATGGATCCTAATCAACACGATCCTTTCACGGCGGAACCTGAGCCGACCAATCCCGAGTTCGCGCCGGTGATCGCCGAGCCGTGGGAACCGCCTTTCGCGCCAAGTGTGCCTCCGGACTTGCAGGTTCCGTGGGGAGCCGGCGAGCTTTTTCTGTTCCTGGCCTTTTTTTTGCTTCTCGCGGTGGGAGTGGCGCCGCTGAGCGTGTCGCTGGGCATGATGGGACTTCATATCAGCCACGCGTTTGTGCCGCACACGCCGCGCGAAACATCCATTTTTCTTCTCGCCAATCAGCTCGAGCTCTCGGCGGGCATCATGCTGTACCTGTATTTACGGCTGCGGCTGCGCTATCACGCGCCATTCTGGAAGACGCTGCAATGGCGTGCGCTTGCGCCCGTGAACGCTCCCGTAGCGCTGGCCTACGCCGCGTGTGTGGGCGGCGGCTGCACCCTGGCGCTGACCGTCGGCGTGATTTCCGAACGGTTGGGCAAAGGCGCTCCCATGCCCATCGAGGAGTTCTTTCAGAGCCACGACACGGCGCTGGCGCTGATGCTCATGAGCGTGTTTCTGGCGCCTCTCGTCGAGGAAACCATCTTCCGCGGGTTTCTTTATCCGGTATTGGCGCGGCGCGCGGGGGTGTTCATGGGAGTTGTGCTTACGGGAGCTCTTTTCGGCTTGATGCACTCCTATCAGCTCGGCGGAAACAAGGGGCACGTCGCGCTGCTGATCCTGGTGGGAATGGTTTTGACAGCGGTGCGGGCCGTCAGTCGCAGTGTGCTGGCTTCGTTCCTCGTGCATATCAGTTACAACAGTTTTCTGGCCGCGGGTTACCTGCTGTCCAATACTTTCCATCAATTGCCGCTGCACCATTAAGCCGGCTGCAACTAGCCCGAGAGCACAACCCGTCTGCGGTATCATGGGTGATTCCGGGAGGCTGCTTGAAAACTGCCCAACCAATCACTTGGAGCGCGCAAGGCGTGGTGATGATGGATCAGCGGCTGCTGCCTCATGAAGTGGTCTATCACACTTATACGAACTACGCGGACGTGGCGCGCGGAATCAAGGATATGGAAATTCGCGGAGCGCCGGCCATTGGCGTGGCGGCGGCAATGGGCATTGCGCTGGGCGTCGAGCGGTCTCCGGCTACGACGCTGCCCGCATTGCGCACGGAATTTGAAACAATTTGCGACACCATGTCGCGCACCCGGCCCACGGCCGTTGATCTTTTCTGGGCTATTGAGCGCTTTCGCAAACGTTTCGACGAGCTGGCGCGCGAGGCGGGCAACAGCGCTGAATCGTTGGATACGCTGCGGCGGGGAATCGTGGCGGAAGCAAAGCTGGTTCACGCGGAGCGTCGCGCGGCCGACGATGCGATTGGCCGCTTTGGCGCGGAGTTCATGCCGAAGGCCGGCCGCGTGATGACGCAATGCAATGCCGGAGCGCTGGCCACAGCGGGCATCGGCACCGCGCTGGGAGTGATTCGCGTGGCCGTCGAAGACGGCAGCGCTCTGGAAGTGCTGGTTCCCGAAACGCGGCCTTACCTGCAGGGCGCGCGGCTCACCGCGTGGGAATTGCAGCAATCGGGAATTCCATTGACGCTGATTACCGACAACATGGTGGGACACTTTCTGAAGACCGGCGGCGTGGGCGCCATCGTCGTGGGAGCGGATCGCATCGCCGCCAACGGCGATACCGCCAACAAAATCGGCACCTATCCCATGGCCGTGCTGGCGCGCGAACACGGCGTGCCGTTCTATGTGGCCGCGCCGATTTCCACTCTGGATCTTTCGCTCGATTCCGGCGAGAAAATTCCCATCGAGCAGCGCTCGGCGGACGAAGTGACCCATCTGGGCGGCCGGCGCATTGCCGCCGATGTTCCCGCAGCGCATCCCGCGTTTGATGTGACGCCCGCGCGGTTGATTGCCGCGATCATTACGGAGCGAGGAGTTGCGCGCCCGCCATATGGCGAATCGCTTCGCCGGTTAGCAGCACGATCCACTCCAAAAGCTTGAATTGGTAACGCCGCTATCCCGGCGGCGCCTTTGGTGATTTCCGCGAAAGGCGTGGGCATCCCGGCGCACACGCTTCCACAGGTGTCTGCGCTGGTCTGGTGCCCGCGATGCAGAACTTATGAATTCGGTATTGACACGCATGGAAACAGCGAGTATCTTTGTGGCGTTCACGCGGCCCAAGAGTCTCGAGCGCCTTTGGGCGGGCGTGGACGGCAGCAAATTCCGCTTAGGCAGATTTCTAAAAACAAGAAAGCCTTCCCGCCTGAGCGGAGCAAGGAAAGGGGAAACAACCGAAGCCAAATCAAGAAAACAAAAGGAGAGATGTCATGAACAAGAAACTAATCCAGAGTTTACTGTTTACTCTGGCAATCACTGTGGGGACCCCTGTGTTTGCGCAGGCACCACCGCCGAGCACATGGGTGCAGCATGTTATTGTCGTGATACAGGAAAATCGCACGCCGGATAACCTATTCCAAGATACAACGCTATATAACAAACTCGCGGACATCCTTCCCGCCGGTTCAGCCAACGCCCCATGCAACGGCCTTGGCTTCCCGCCAATGCTGGCACTGACCCCGGCTCCCTTGGATGCCTGCTTCAATCCCAACCATGGTCACGGCCCGGCTACCGGCGCGAATGCAGGCGGATTTGAGGGCGCATATGATAGCGGAAACGGAACCTTTGACAAAGCCTGCAAGGTACAGGCGCAACACGCGAACTGCGGGGGGCATCCCGCTATAGACGCTGACAACTACAGTTTTGTGGAGGACCCGCCGAATCCTTCAGGCAGCTACGAAAGCGGTCACCTCCTCGATCCCTACTTTCAGATTGCGGAAGGCTATTCGTGGGCAAATTATGCCTTTCAGACAAACCAGGGACCGAGCTTTAACGCACATCAGTTTTTGTTTTCGGGCACTTCGGCGCCCGCGGAGTACGGCGGTAGCGGTTCTGGCCCATGGACCTTGTTTGCCGTCGAAAATGCGACAAATTTAGGCCTCGACTACCACTTCGCGGGATGTGTTTCGGACCCAAACACCGTAGTTAACGACCTTGACTCCGCTTCACAGAACAACAATCCCTGGCCCCCGGAGGGTGGTACTATCAACTACACGCCGCCCTACCTATACATGAACAACGCGTTGCCGGGGTATCCCTGCTACACTCATCCAAGTTTGGCGGACCTGCTGGATAAGCCGCCGACGCCGCTGCAACCAATCACGTGGAAATATTACATCCAATCGCCGCAGGACGATAACAGCATTTGGACCGCGCCGAATGCCCTGAGTGCCATCTGCCCGTTCGCTCCGTCAAACAACAGCAGCGGGGTGTGCAACAGCGGGGGCGGCGGCAACGGGGATTGGGCCAATGTGGTGGACGCGCCCGGTCAGGTGCTGAATGACATTGCAAACTGCAATATGCCCGCTGTGAGCTGGGTGATTCCCGATGGAAGCTGGTCGGATCATCCCGGCGACGTGGGCTCGGACGGCGGCCCTTCGTGGGTCGAGGCGATTGTGAACGCCGTGGGAGCTACAAAAAATTGCGGCGGCTATCAGCAAGGCCTTGCCGGCTTCAATAACACGGTGATTATCATTACCTGGGACGATTGGGGCGGCTTCTTTGACCACATCGCGCCGTATCTGTCGGGAGGCGGAAACTACCCGGGCGGATACGTAAATCCCCCAGCGAGCGCGCCGGATGACGGTAAATGGTACACGTACGGCTTCCGCGTGCCGCTTCTCATCGTTTCGCCTTACACCAGCGCGGGTTACATTTCCGGCCCAACCGACACGAACCATCACACGGTGAACGAGAATCCGCCTTATGTCCACGATTTCGGCAGCATCCTCGGCTTCATCGAAGCGGCATTTAACCTGCCCCCATATGACAGCAACGGCAACGGCGGAAATAAGTGCGGCATCGAATTTACGGCGGACCCCGGTTGCAACTACCCTTATGCCGACTATTTCGCGCCGGATGGCGCGTTTGAATGCGCCAATGGTGCGTGTGGCCCGAATTGGGGAGGCTATCCGCTGGCCGATTTTTTCAACCTTGCCACGCCACGCACTACGTTTGTCCCGATCACCGGGGCGAAATATGGCCCGACGTGTTTCACGAATCCCACGCAGGTGGGCTGTTTCCCGGACAGCTACCCGCAGGAGCCCGATGATGATTGACGGTGCCGATACGGAAGGTTGAGGTGTAGAATATCTGGAGGGGGGAGGCGGCAACGATGTTGCCGCCTCTCCTTCCAGGCCAAGTTTGCTTCAGGCTTCGGAGGTTCATGCTCATGCATCAACGAGGATTGCGCTGGGCGGCAATAGTGGTGTCGGTGCTGTGCTTGGCTGCATGGCCTTTCTCCGCGCCCGCCGATTCACAGGTCCAGTATGAATTCAAATTACTTCATGCGTTTGTGTTCGACTCGTTGACTGACGGCGAAGGGCCGGAGGGCCCCCTTGTCTTCGATCAAAAAGGCAATCTCTACGGAGTTACCTATAGTGGGGGTGCCTCCGGCTTCGGGGGCGTGGTCTTCGAACTTACGCCGGGAAGCGACGGGGAATGGACGGAGACAATCCTGTACAACTTTCCCGCCGCGTCCGGGGATGGCTATACGCCTGTTGGAATGATCATTGACGGCAGCGGAACCCTGTATGGAACAACTCAATACGGTGGAGTCGGCGCCCACTGCGACGACGACAACGGCTGCGGCACGGTATTTGAACTGTCACCTGAAGCGGACGGAGAGTGGACGGAGAGCATTCTTTACAATTTTTGCTCGCTGCCGGGCTGTGCCGATGGGGGCCTGCCCGGCGCCGCGCCAACGCTCGGGCCAGGAGGCATTCTGTACGGAGCAGCGGGCGACACAGCCTTCAAACTGACGCCTAGCTCTGACGGCTGGACGCTGACCACTCTCTACAAGTTTTGCAGCCTGCCGAATTGCGCCGACGGATACGCTCCCATCGGGAGCCTGACGCTGGACGGCAAAGGCAACCTCTACGGCGAGACAGAATTGGGAACTGACAACGGGGGAACCGCATTCACCCTGCGTCCCCAGCCCGACGGCCAGTGGAAGGAAACGGTGCTCCATACATTTGAGGGCCTCAAGGACGGAACGCATCCCAGTGGAGATGTAACCCTGCACGGGAAGGCGCTGTACGGCACCATGGAAGGCGGAGGAGGCTTTTGCCTGGGCGGATGCGGTATCATCTACCAACTGATGCGGAATCCCGCTGAAAGCGGCATTCACGAGCAAATCATCTGGGACTTCGGGGCCAACGGAGCTCAGGGATTTATCCCATATGCCGCTGTGACTTTTGACCCTCATGGCAACCTTTTCGGAATAACAATAGAAGGAGGGTCGCTCACCTGCGGCTGCGGCGTGGTGTACGGCATGAAGCCGCAAGGCAACGGCCAATGGGCCTACCAGGTGCTGCACACGTTTGTGGGAACCGACGGATTCGAGCCGAATTCCACCCTAACGGTGGACAGCAAAGGCAACCTCTACGGCACGACGGCCGACGGCGGCCCCAACAGCGACAGCGACGGCGTGGCCTTCGAACTCTCCCCCACGACGCAATCCTCAAAATAGCCGGATTTTGCGCTGCGCTTCGCGCACCAGCCTTCCGGCGCTGCTGGGCTGTTGGCAGCGTGCCGGATGTTGTGGCCGGGTTACAAAAAAACGGGTCGTCTTGTATTTCGGCAATGATCGAAACTTATTCGTAGCGCAGGGCGTCCACCGGATTCAGCCGCGCCGCTTTCCAGGCGGGATACACGCCGAAGCCAATCCCGATCGCGGCGGAGATCAATTCCCCGGTAGCGACCCAGAAGAGCGAAACGCTGGCGTGCATGGAAGGAAACAGGAGCCGCACGGAAAGACCCAGCGCCGAGCCCACCGCCACGCCGATCAGCCCGCCAATCAGCGTAAGCACGGTAGCTTCCAGCAGAAACTGCCACATGATATTTCCCTGCCGCGCGCCGATGGCTTTGCGCACGCCGATTTCCCGCGTGCGTTCCGTGACGGAGACCAGCATGATATTCATGACGCCGATTCCCCCCACCAGCAGGGCGACCGAACTGACCGCAAACATCACCACGAAAATGCCGCCGGAAATCTGCTGCCACAAATCAATGAAAGCGTCCATGGTGAATATGGCGAAGTCATCTTCATGATTTGACGCGAGGCGACGCTTGCGGCGAAGAAGCTCCCGCACTTCGTCCACCACCAGCGGCAAGGTTTTGCCGTCATCCGCCTTGGCATAGAGAACGTAATCCTTCACTTCGGGATGCATTCTTTCCATGGTGGAGAGCGGGATCATGGCGATGTTGTCTTCCGGATTCGCGCCGCTGCCGAAAGCTTGCTGCTGCAGCGCCGCCACGCCCACTACCTGGAATACCTGGCCCTCCAACAAGACCTCCTGGCCCACCGGATCATCGCCGGAATTGGGAAAAAGCGTCGCGGCGGTGTCGTGGCCGAGAACCACCACATTGGAGCGATGCTCGTCGTCTACCTCGTTGAACCAGCGGCCCTCCTGCAGATCCAGATTGAAAATTCTGTCGATATCCCGCCCGTCGCCTTCCAGGATCACGTTCTTGGCGCGAATTCCGCCCCGGCGGACATAGCTCTCTCCGGCATCAAATTCCTGCTTGAAAATCCGCAGCGAAGACGAGGCGGCGATCACGTGCGGAAGCGCCCGGATGTCGTCGGCCCACTCGCCCTTCAGCTCCTTGCGCTGCAGGACGCTCCCCGGAAGCCGTCCTAACGTGGCCCACGAGAAGCGATAGCAAATGACCACGTTGGAACCCAGATTTTCCACCGTGCCGAGGACGTTGGAATTCAAACCATTCACGACCGTGCTGACGGCGATCACCGTCCCCACGCCGATCACAATCCCCAAAATCGTGAGGGCCGAACGCAATGGATTCCTCCACAGCGAGTCCATGGCCAGATCAACCGCTTCCCGCAGTCCGAAATATCGCTTTCTTGGTTTGTGACTCATCGCCTCACTCGGATCGCAGCGCCACCACCGGGTCCAGCCGCGCCGCCTTCGCCGCCGGGTAGACTCCAAAGAATAATCCTACGCTGGTGGCCACGCAGAATCCCACGATAATGGACCAGACTTCAATGGCGCTGGGCAATGGCGTCACCAGCGAAACGAACTTGGCCACCAATATACCCAGCACGATCCCCCATAATCCGCCGATCGCCGCAATGGTGGAGGACTCGATCAGAAATTGCATCATGATGTCCGTGCGCCGCGCGCCGATGGATTTGCGCAAGCCGATCTCGCGCGTCCGCTCCGTTACGGAAACCAACATGATGTTCATGATCACGATACCCCCGACGATGAGCGAAATGGAAGCAATCGCGATGGTGGCGCCGAAAAACGCTCCGCTGATGCCGGACCAAATAGACAGGAACGATGCGTTGGTCTCCATCTCGAAATCGTCATTCGCGCCCGGCTGCACGTGCCTGCGGCCGCGCAGGATCTGGCGGACTTCGTCCATGGTGCTCTCAATTCGCCCAGCGGTGAGGGCTTTCACCCAGATTTCGACGGAATCGTCGGTGCCATACTGCTTCTGATAAGTGGTAAGCGGCAGAATCACCCAGTTGTCGCGCGATTGGCCCATCACCGAACCCTGCTTTTTGCCCACGCCGATTACCCGGCAAGTCTCGCCGTCCACGCGAACTTCCTTGCCCAGCGGATCAACTCCGGCAAAAAGATTTTCGGCAATGTCCCACCCGACGGTGCAAACCGGCGCGCCGGTGGACTCGTCGAGTCGCGCGATATGGCGCCCGCTGGCGAGGTCCGTATCGTAAAGCCGCGTCATTTCGGGCGTCCAGCCGCGCACGCTGGTATTGGAGAAATAGTCCGTGCCGCGCTTCACATTGGCATTTTCGTGGTGCAGCGCGCCGCCCACGCCGGTGCAGGAGTGGCAAAGCTCCTTCACGGCTTCATAGTCATCCAGAGTGAACTTCCGGCGCTTCTGCGTCTCTTCGTACTGGTCGATGTTGGTGATGATGGCGGGGCCTCGGTCGATCAGAAAAACGTCCGCGCCGAGATTGAAAATCTTCGTCGCCACGTAGGTATTCAAGCCGTTCACGATGCTCACCACGGCAATCACCGACGTGACGCCGATGACCACGCCAATCAGCGTGAGCACGCTGCGCATTTTGTGGGCCCACAGGCTGGCCGCGGCAATACGCACTGCTTCGCCGAACGCCATTGTGGTCTTGCCGGCCATTCCCCCGCCTCTTCGCGCTACCTAGTATACGCACGGGAAGCCGCAGGGTTTCACTGGGGCGAGGGTCATTCGCTTAAGAAAATGCGGATCAAATCATTGCGCTCCCGGCTGGAGATAGTACCCGCGCGGCGCCGAAATATGGTAATCGCGCGTGGGCGTGCCCCCGGACGGCACCAGCCGCACCGAAAGGGTGTGGAAGCGGCCCTCTTCCTCATTGACGCCCTGGGGAACATAACCCAGCGTGTAGCGCGTCTTCAGCCTGTCCAGGAGCGCCTCGAAAGCCAAATAAAGCGAGCCTTGCTTCTGCATATCGAAAACCTCGCCGCCCGTCTCGTCGGCCAATTTGCGGACATTGAGGATGAAGTGCGCAATCATTTTGGCTTCCGCCGGATTCTCGCCGGGCACCTTCAAATTGAAGACACTTGCGCCCGCCTTCAGCACTTCGTCCTCCGCTTTTTCGGCGCTGACGCCGCCTTCCGTGGTCCCCACGTCATCGCTGATGAGAATAATCACGCGCCTGGCCGACGGCGCCGAGCGTTCCAAATAAACAGCCGCGTCGAAAATGCCGCCGTTGATATTCGTCTTCCCGCCGGTGGTGAACGAGGCGATCTCGGAAGCGACAGCCTGCTTGTCGTGCGTTAAGTCCACCATGCGCTGCACCTGGGTGCTGAAAGTGAAGAGCGCCACTTCATCGTCGGCCTTCAGCGTTTGCAGGGCGGTCTGTGTGGCGTAGCGCAACGGGGTTAGAAACGGCGTAATGGATGCGCTCAGGTCCACCACCAGCGCCACCGCCAGAGGCATTTCGTAGCGCCCGAAATAGGAGATGCTCTGCGTCACGCCATCGTCCGTCAACTGAAAATCCTTCGCCGTCAGGCCGTCGATCACCTTGCCTGAGCT
>Ga0302324_100027002_pt1 | contig 10951 bp, 9 predicted proteins | sample Palsa_T0_1_FD_201949 | JGI IMG/M metagenome (GOLD analysis project Ga0302324, IMG submission 201949) | Peat permafrost microbial communities from Stordalen Mire near Abisko, Sweden - Palsa_T0_1 | ecosystem: Environmental > Terrestrial > Soil > Palsa > Peat permafrost | place: Sweden: Abisko...
ATTTCCTCAGGAGTAAAATTCCGCTTGGGAGTTGGCCAGGCAGTCGCTGTTGGCGCCTAATTGCGCCAATAGAGGAAAGTCCGGGCTCCATAGGGTAGGGTGATGGCTAACGGCCATCCATCGCGAGATGAGCAAGAGGGCCACAGAGACGAGTCGCGGCGGTCATACGTCGCGGGTGAAACGCGGCAACCTGCACCCGGAGCAACACCAAATAGGCAAGCGATGACGTGGCCCACCGAGCTTGCGGGTAGGTGGCTGGAGCGCGTGAGCAATCGCGCGCCAAGAGGAATGACTGCCGCGGGAGCGCAAGCTTTCGCACAGAACCCGGCTTATCGGCCGACTCCCACCGTATCAATATAGTATTGACCAGTTCGATGGTATATCTATGTTGTTCGCTAACTAACACCAGGCAAGTGCGACGCTAAAAATCAAAACTGTTTTTTGTATAGAAATCCAGATTTTGTTGTCTTGAGCGCCAGCTTTTTGACATGAATTGACCGCTCTCGCTGTAACTCATTGATCTCCCAAATTAATACTTAAAGTTTTACTTCTGGATTGCGTCAAAACCCCTTGTTTATTATGGGAAATAGATTATTGTTGTCTCCGTTTTGAGCTAACCCTCATAAGTCTTTGTCCTGAAAAAAGAAAACCGTATCAGTCGCTTGACCCTATCTCTGTTTTTCACTATAGTGGGTAATCGTGGGGAAAAGTGGGATTAAGGGGATTTTCTGCCCATGCTCAAGGGGGAGCCGTGTTTCGCGGTGTAGCGCTCATCAGTATCGACAGCAAAGGCCGTCTCGCGATGCCGTCGCGTTACCGCGAAGCACTGCACGCGCGTTGTGCGGGGCGGTTGGTGGTCACCGCCGATGCCGACAAATGTTTGCTGGTTTATCCGCTGCCCGACTGGGAACCGATCCAACAAAGGCTAATGGAGAAATCCGCATTCAATCCGCGCATTCGCGACATGCAGCGCTTGCTAATCGGTCATGCCGAGGATGTCGAAATGGATGCGGCCGGCCGTGTGCTGGTGTCGGCGGCGTTGCGCGCTTATGCAAGCCTCAAAAAGAATGCTGTGCTCGCGGGACAGGGCAACAAATTCGAGTTGTGGGACAAAGAAAAATGGGAACAGGTGCTCGAGCGCGGTTCGGGCTTCGGCGAAGGTGAGCTGCCGTCGGAACTGGAGGGATTTTCGTTGTGAGCGACAGCTCACACGTACCCGTCCTGTTACACGAAGCGGTAGAAGCATTGCAGGTGCGACCAGCCGGCATCTACGTGGACGCGACGTTCGGTCGCGGCGGGCACAGCCTGCTGATATTGGAGCGCTTGAATCAACAAGGACGGCTGATTGCGCTGGATCGCGACACGGTGGCGATTACGGCGGGCGGAGAAATCAAGGATGAACGGCTGCAACTGGTGCATCGAAGCTTTAGCCATTTGCGCGAAGTGCTGCGCGAGCAGGGCGTGGAGCAGGTTGACGGCGTGCTCCTTGATCTTGGCGTCTCATCGCCGCAGCTTGACGATGCCGCACGCGGTTTCAGTTTTCGTTTCGATGCGCCGCTCGACATGCGGATGGACACTAGCAGTGGCATTACCGCGGCCGAGTGGCTGGCTGCGGCAGATGAGCGCGAAATAACAGAGGTCATCCGCGACTATGGCGAAGAACGGTTTGCTAAACAGGTTGCAGCAGCGATTGTTGCGCAGCGCCCGCTTTACACCACACACCAGCTGGCCAGCATCGTGGCACAGGCCGTCCGCACGCGCGAACCAGGGCAGGACCCGGCGACGCGTACCTTTCAGGCTCTACGGATTCACGTCAACCAGGAGCTCGCGGAGTTGAAGCAGGTCCTGCCGCAATGCGTGAAAGCATTGCAGCTCGGCGGGCGGCTCGTGGTCATCAGCTTCCACTCTCTCGAAGACCGCATCGTTAAGCGTTTTCTGCGCGAGCAATCACAACCGCCGCAACTGCCGCGGCGGCTACCGCTGCGCGCAGCAGAACTGCCGTTGCCGTTGCTCACGCTAATCGGCCGCGCACAGCAAGCGGACAATTCCGAAATCGCACGCAATCCACGCGCGCGCAGCGCAATCATGCGCGTCGCCGAGCGCACTGCAGCGCCGTGGAGGGAAGCGGCTTGACGCGACTCAATTTGCTGCTTCTCATGATTCTGATCGTGTGCGCGTTGTCGGTCGTGACATCCCAGTACAAGGCACGCAAGCTGTACGCGGAGTTGCAGCAAGAACAGGATACAGCTCACCAACTCGAAGTCGAATGGGGTCAGTTGCAGCTTGAGCAAAGCACCTGGGCGCAGCACGCGCGGATCGAAAAAATCGCGGGCACCGAACTGCTGATGCAACTGCCATCGCCATCGCGCGTACGGGTGGCTACGCCAGAGGCGCGGCCATGACGTCCGTTACCGCTAAAGTGCAACCGCTGCGATTGTCCGGGTTGCGCGCCCGCAGCATCTTGGCGCTGTTGCTTGCTGGGTTTGCCGTACTTACTGGTCGCGCGGTTTATTTGCAGGGCCTGCACGACGATTTTCTGCAGCAACAAGGCGAGTCGCGCTATGGCCGCATCGTTGAAATGCCCGCGACACGCGGCATGATCAGCGACCGCAATAATGAGCCACTCGCAATCTCGACACCGGTTGAATCGGTATGGGCAAGCCCGGCGAACGCCGAGATTAATCCGCAACAACTCGCGCAACTTGCGCGTTTGTTGGAACTTCAGCCGGCTGAGATTACGCAGCGCTTGTCCGGGGCCGGCAGTGATTTCGTCTACTTGAAGCGCCAACTGCCTCCGGAACTGGCGCAACAAGTGGCAGCACTCGATATCCCCGGCGTGTTCTTGCAGCGCGAGTACCGCCGCTACTATCCGGCGAGCGAATCCGCCGCACAGGTGGTCGGCATGACCGATATCGATGGCAAGGGACAGGAAGGACTGGAGCTCGCATTCGATGACCGTGTCTCTGGGCAGCCGGGCAGCCGGCGTGTCATCAAGGACCGTCTCGGCCACATTGTCGAGGATGTAGCCAGCATCCGCGCGGCGAAACCCGGACAGGATCTGACATTATCGATTGATACTAACATTCAATATCTTGCCTACCGCGAGCTCAAGAAGGCGGTGATCGCGAACCACGCCAAGGCTGGCAGCGTCGTTGTGCTTGATGTTCAAACCGGCGAAGTGCTCGCAATGGCGAACCTGCCTTCGTATAACCCGAACAATCGCGAGCAGGTCGATCCGCACAACAAGCGCAATCGCACAGTCACCGATTTGTTCGAGCCCGGTTCGACGTTGAAGCCATTTACCGCTGCGGCAGCACTCGAAAGCGGGTTGTTCGGCCCAGATACCATGATTCAAACCGCTCCTGGCTGGATGAGAGTCGGTAGCCGTACGATTCACGACGTGGATCCGTCGCATGCACTGACGGTTGCGCAGGTGATTCAAAAATCGTCGAACGTCGGTGCGGCGAAGATGGGGCTGGCGATGCCAGCGGAAAAGTTGTGGGAAATCTTTAACGATGTCGGATTTGGCGTTCCACTTCGTTCGGATTTTCCGGGAGAAGTGTCTGGCCGGCTGCGTGCCTATCATAATTGGCGGCCGATAGATCAGGCAGCGATATCGTATGGCTACGGCATTTCAGTCAGCCTGCTACAACTCGCACGCGCTTATCTCATATTTGCGACCGACGGCGAAATCAAGCCGGTCAGCCTGATCAAGCAAGACGCGCCGGTTGCGGCGGTGCGGGTCATAGATGCCAAGGTCGCGCGCGAAGTGCGCAAAATGCTCGAATTGGTGGTCGAACCCGGCGGTACTGCGCCACATGCGCAGATTATTGGCTACCAAGTTGCGGGCAAGACCGGCACCGCACACAAACTCGGTAGCGGGGGTGAGTACGCGACCGATAAATTCATCGCTTCATTCGTTGGTTTTGCGCCAGCGTCTGCGCCGCGGTTGATTGTTGCGGTGACGATCGATGAGCCTTCCGCAGGCCAGTATTACGGCGGTGCCGTTGCTGCGCCGGTATTTAGTGCGGTGACGGCGGGCGCGTTGCGCATTTTATCGGTGCCTACCGATGCGCCTCTCAATAACGTCGTCATGCCACCCCCCAGCGCACCGGTAATACGCGAGGAAACATGAAGACATACGCCAATCGGCATTTAGCGCAGGTTGACCATCACTGCCGATTCAATTGGTGCGCGCTCGACGCACTCGGTGTCAAGGAATTATGCAACGACAGCCGCCGCGTGCGGCGAGGTGATACGTTCGTCGCCTATCCGGGCGAGGCGCATGACGGACGGCGTTTTATCGCGCAGGCGATTGCAAACGGCGCGCGCGCGGTGTTGTGGGACAACCGCAACTTCAAATGGAATCCGGCGTGGCGAGTGCCGAACCTTGGGGTGCACCAACTCCGTGCTTACGCAGGACATATTGCCAATAGCGTTAATGGTGAGCCAAGCGCCCGATTGCGCATGATCGGTATCACTGGCACCAATGGCAAAACTACCTGCAGTCAGTGGGTTGCGCATGCGCTTAACGCAACCGGTCAACGTACCGCTTTGATCGGTACGCTCGGTTACGGCATGCCCGGCAAGCTGCGGCCGCTGACCAATACTACGCCGGACGCAATTTGGCTGCATGCGCAACTTGCCGCATTTGTGCGGCGCGGTGTGCGCGCGGTCAGTATGGAAGTGTCATCCATCGGACTCGATCAAGACCGCCTTGCGGGCGTGCAATTTGATACCGCGCTGTTCACGAATTTGACGCGTGACCACCTCGACTATCATCGCACACTACATAATTACCGCACGGCAAAAGCGCGACTGTTCGGAGGCGAATCGCTGAAGAACGCGATCATCAATCTCGACGATAGGTTCGGCGCCGAGCTTGCGCGCCGCATTGCACGCCGCGGGATAAAATTGATCGGATATGGTTTCGGGCGCACTGCCCGGGTGCGCGGCAGCAATCTCATCGCGGATGAGCAGGGAGTGCGCTTTGATGTTGCCACGCCGTGGGGCGCAGCACAGATTGTCAGCCCGGTACTCGGACGCTTCAATGCCTACAACCTGCTGGCCACTCTCGCAGTACTGTTGACCAGCGGCGTTAAGCTGCGCAAGGCAACGGCAGCGCTGGCACGACTGACGCCGGTGCTGGGACGACTGCAGACGCTCGGCGGTGGTCGACGACCCCTGACAGTTGTCGATTATGCGCATACACCAGATGCACTTGAACAGGTATTGCGCACGTTGCGCAATCTGCTCGTTGACGATGCGCGTCTGATTTGCATATTCGGCTGCGGTGGCGAACGCGATCGCGGCAAGCGGCCACAGATGGGGCATATCGCGGCGCGGTTGGCCGACGACGTTTACGTGACGAATGACAACCCACGCGGTGAAAGACCGCTGGCGATCATCGGCGAGATTCTCGACGGCATCCACGGCATCAATGAAACCCTGGTGGTAACCACCGACCGTCGCCGGGCGATCCGACATGCGATCGCGCGTGCGCGGCGCGGCGACATCGTGTTGATCGCCGGAAAAGGACACGAGACTTATCAGGAAATCCGCGGAGTGCGGCGTCCGTTCAGCGACGTAGCGGTGGCGCGCACCGCGCTGCGCGAGTGGCGCGCATGATGAATGTTTCGCAAGCGGCGCAAGCGCTGGGCGCACAGTTCCACGGCCGTGACGTTGAATTCACCGCAGTCGGAACCGATACTCGTACGCTCAAGCGCGGCGAATTATTCGTCGCACTCAAAGGCGAGCGTTTCGACGGCCACGCGTTCGTCACCCAGGCCGCTATGGCTGGCGCGGCAGCGGCGCTGGTCGAACACGCCGATGCGGCGGTCGCGCTGCCGCAAATCGTAGTCGAAGACACAACGCTTTCACTTGGGCGCCTTGGCAATTTTTGGCGCCGCCATTTTAATGTGTCTCTGGTTGCGTTGACCGGCAGCAGCGGTAAAACGACAGTTAAGGAGATGCTGGCAGCGATTTTGCGCGTCGCATCTGGCGAAGACGCAGTGCTCGCGACGCGCGGCAATCTCAATAATCATATCGGCGTGCCACTCACGCTGCTAGAACTGACGTGCGAGCATCGTTACGCGGTGATCGAGATGGGCATGAACCACGCCGGTGAAATTGGTTATCTCACGCGACTCGCCGAGCCGGACGTCGCGCTGATCACCAACGCTGGCATTGCGCACCTCGAACATTTCGGCTCGATCGAAGCCATCGCGTGTGCCAAGGGCGAAATCTTCGAAGGACTAAAAAGCAACGGTGTTGCGGTATTCGGCGCTGATGATCGCTTTGCGCCACTGTGGCGCACGCTGGCCCGCGATAAACGCCAACTCGAATTTGGGATCGAAGCCAACGCCGCCGTGACCGCAACCTACAAGGTGCGGCAACTCAACAGCGAAATCGTGCTCAAGACGTCGCTTGGCGAGTCCGCTGCAATGGTGCCAGCGCCTGGACTGCATAACGTACGCAATGCGTTAGCGGCAAGCGCCGCTGCCAGTGCACTTGCCGTACCGGTCGAAACCATCGCCGCGGGTCTTGCGCGTTTTCGCGGCATCACGGGGCGGTTGCAATGCAAGCGGAGCAAGAGCGGTGCCACGGTCATTGATGACACCTATAACGCGAACCCCGATTCTGTGCGTGCCGCGATCGATGTTCTCGCGCAACAATCGGGAAAGAAAATGCTGGTGCTCGGAGACATGGGTGAACTTGGCGGCGAGTCGACAGCACTGCATGCACAAGTCGGCGATTATGCGCAACGCGCGGGAATCAACTACTTGTTCGCGTTTGGCGAAATGTCAGCACATGCGGTCCACGCGTTTGGTGCCAATGCGCTGCAATTTACACAGATTGCGGATTTGATCGCGACAATCATGCCGCTGCTCACGCCAAACGTCACGTTGCTAGTGAAAGGTTCGCGCTTCATGCGGATGGAACGCGTGGTTGAGGCTGTAACCGGCGAAACAATGGAGATTCACTGATGCTACTGGCGCTCACACAATGGCTCGCGCAAGATATCCGCGCATTCAATGTGTTTAGCTATCTGACGCTGCGCGCGGTGCTTGCCTGCCTGACTGCACTACTCATCACGTTCTTGATTGGGCCGGCGATGATCCGCCGACTTACCTCGTACAAAATTGGCCAAGCAGTGCGTGACGATGGTCCGCAATCGCATTTGCCGAAAGCCGGCACGCCAACGATGGGCGGCGCGCTGATTCTGGTCGCCATCGTTGTCACGACGTTGTTGTGGGCGGATCTCAGCAATCGCTTCGTGTGGGTTGTGCTGATTGTCACCCTCGGTTTCGGCGCGATCGGCTGGGTTGATGATTACCGCAAAGTTGTGCATCGCAATCCGAAAGGATTATCGGCGCGCGCTAAATTTTTCTGGCAATCGTTGATCGGGATCGCTGCTGCATGCGTCATTGCATTCTTTAGCAACCGTCTGTCTGTGCAGACCGAATTCATCGTGCCATTCTTCAAAAGCTTTGCTTACCCGCTCGGCGTGACCGGGTTTATCGTGTTGACTTATTTCGTGATCGTCGGCACCAGCAATGCGGTGAACTTAACTGATGGTCTCGATGGCCTCGCGATCATGCCGACGGTGATGATTGCGGGCGCACTCGGCGTGTTCGCCTATGTCGCGGGACACGCGGTGTATTCAAAATATCTTCTGTTTCCGTACATCCCGGGTGCCGGCGAGCTCGCGGTATTCTGCGGTGCACTGGCCGGCGCCGGACTTGCCTTTCTGTGGTTCAACGCCTATCCGGCGGAAGTATTCATGGGCGATGTCGGCGCGCTTGCTCTCGGCGCTGCGCTTGGCACTGTCGCGGTGATCGTGCGTCAGGAAATCGTACTGTTCATCATGGGCGGCGTGTTCGTGGTCGAGACACTGTCGGTGATACTGCAAGTCGCGTCGTTCAAATTGACCGGCAAGCGGGTTTTCCGTATGGCACCGCTGCATCATCACTACGAATTGAAGGGCTGGAAAGAAAATCAGGTCGTGGTGCGCTTCTGGATCATCACGATGATGTTGGTGCTGATTGGTCTTTCAACATTAAAACTGCGATGAAACAGATCGCCAATGCTGGACTTGAACGGAAAGAAAATACTCGTGCTCGGACTTGGTGATACCGGCCTTTCGATGACGCGTTGGCTCAAGCGACATGGCGCGGAAGTAACGGTTGCCGATACGCGGCTTGACCCGCCACGCGCCGTCGATCTCAGGCAAGAATTTCCCGACATCGCATTCGAACATGGATTCTGTGATCGTACGATGCATGCTGCCGATCTGATCGCGCTTAGTCCGGGCGTTGATCGTCGTACGCCAGAGGTTGCGGCGGCGATTGATCGCGGCACACCGCTGGTCGGTGATATCGAGTTGTTCACACAAGCGCTGCCGAAATTCGGCGCGCCCAAAATGGTGGGAATCACCGGTACCAACGGCAAGAGCACGGTCACCCACATGGCTGGCGATATCTGCAAAGCCGCAGGGTTTGATACTGTCATTGCCGGCAATATCGGCACGCCGGTGCTCGACGTGCTGCTCGAGATAGAAAGCGGTCGTCGGCTGCCCGACGCCTTGGTAATTGAGGCCTCGAGTTTTCAGCTCGAAAGCACGGCCAGCCTCAATGCCGACGCAGCGGTAGTGCTGAACGTGAGTGAAGATCATTTTGACCGCTATTGCAACTTCGATGAGTATGCGGCTGCCAAGGCGCGCATATTCCAGGGCAATGGCGCGCAAGTGTTAAATCGCAATGATGCGCGCGTAGCTGCGATGGCGTTGTCGGGCCGCGTTGTGCATCGTTTCGGTAGCGACGAGCCACGCGGCGAACGCGAATGGGGTGTCGTGCGGCAAAACGGTGCCGCGCAGCTCGCGCGTGGTGAACGAATATTGATGCCAGCTGCAGATCTGCCAGTCGCGGGTATGCACAACGTCGAGAATGCGCTTGCCGCCGGTGCGCTTTGCCATGCCATTGGCATTACTGATGAATCCCTGATTACAGCATGGCGTAGTTTCCGCGGTTTACCGCATCGAGTCGAAAAAGTCGCGACAGTCAACGGTATCGTGTTTTATGACGATTCGAAAGGCACCAATGTGGGCGCCACAATTGCCGCGCTCGACGGCTTCATGCAGCCGGTCGTGTTAATCGCAGGCGGCGAAGGCAAGGGGCAGGATTTTTCTCCATTGTGCACAGCAGTCAAACGTCGCGCGCGCGCAGTGGTACTGATCGGTCGTGACCGCGAGAAGATTGCGGCGGCGCTGGCCGGCTGCGGCGTGCCACTGGAGCGTGCCGATACCATGGGGCAGGCGGTCGCCCAAGCATTTGCGGTGAGTATGCCGGGCGATGCGGTGCTGCTATCGCCGGCGTGTGCGAGCTTTGACATGTTTCGCAATTACGTGGAGCGGGGCGAAATGTTTGCGGCTGCAGCGAGAAAGCTGGAGGCAGCACATGGCTAGCAGCGCGATGTTTTATTCCGATGTCAAGAAAAAGCCGCCGCTGTCCAATTACGATTATGCGCTGGTGTGGAGTTGCATCCTGCTGCTCGCGCTTGGGCTGGTGATGGTGTATTCAGCATCGATCGCGACTGCCGAAGATAGCCGCGCGACCGATTATCAACCATTTTATTTTCTGTTGCGCCATAGCGTATTTCTGCTGTTCGGTATCGTCGTTGGCACGGCCCTATTCGAAATCCCACTGCGCATCTGGCAGCGCCTGGCGCTGTACCTGTTCCTGTTTGGAAGTGTATTGCTGGTGCTGGTATTGATTCCCGGCATCGGTCGCGAGATCAACGGCAGTCAGCGCTGGCTGTCGTTGTATGTCGTCAACCTCCAGCCGTCGGAGCCGATGAAGTTGTTTGCCGTGCTTTACGCGGCCGACTATACGGTACGCAAGGCAGCGTTCATGCACAGTCTGAAAAAAGGATTTTTGCCGCTGTTCATCGTGATGCTGGCAGTCGGCGGTTTGTTGCTGCGTGAGCCGGACTTCGGTGCGTTTGTCGTAATCGTTACGATTGCGATGGGCATCTTGTTTCTCGGCGGCATGAACTGGCGCTGGTTTGCGGTGTTGATTGTGCTGCTGGCGATCAGTTTCGTGCTGCTGATCTGGATCTCACCATATCGGATGCAACGCGTGGTCGGATTTATGGATCCATGGGCGGACCCCTTAGGAAATGGCTATCAGTTATCGCACGCATTGATTGCGTTCGGCCGTGGCGAGTGGCTTGGCGTTGGACTCGGCGCGAGCGTCGAAAAACTGTTTTATCTGCCGGAAGCGCACACTGATTTCCTGCTGGCGGTGATCGCCGAAGAGCTTGGCTTTGCCGGCGTTGCGGTGGTGATCGCGCTATTCGCGATCATTGTCACGCGCGCTTTCACGATTGGCCGGCAAGCGGCACTCCTTGAACGCAACTTCCCCGCCCTGGTCGCGCAGGGCATCGGATTGTGGATCAGCGTGCAGGCGTTTATCAACATGGGCGTCAACATGGGGTTGCTGCCGACCAAGGGTCTAACGTTGCCATTGATGTCGTTCGGCGGTAGCGCGATCGTTGCCAACTGCTGCGCACTGGCGGTTTTGCTGCGAGTGGATTGGGAAAACAGGCAACTGATGCGGGGGCTCAACGTATGAGCTTTCCTCGCACCATCATGATTATGGCGGGCGGCACCGGCGGCCACATTTTCCCGGGGTTGGCGGTGGCCGAATATATGCGTGCGCAGGGCTGGCGCATAGTCTGGCTCGGCGCGCCGGCCGGCATGGAAGCCAAACTCGTCGTGCCGCGGGGCTATACCATGGTGTGGATTTCGATGTCAGGGGTGCGCGGCAAAGGCGTCCTGCGTTTTGCTCTGCTACCGGCGCAGTTGCTGATCGCGTTCTGGCAGAGCGCGCGCGCGATTTTCCGGCACCGGCCCGACGTCGTGCTCGGCATGGGTGGGTACGTATCTTTTCCG
>Ga0302324_100027003_pt1 | contig 10951 bp, 9 predicted proteins | sample Palsa_T0_1_FD_201949 | JGI IMG/M metagenome (GOLD analysis project Ga0302324, IMG submission 201949) | Peat permafrost microbial communities from Stordalen Mire near Abisko, Sweden - Palsa_T0_1 | ecosystem: Environmental > Terrestrial > Soil > Palsa > Peat permafrost | place: Sweden: Abisko...
GCTGGTTCTTTGGCCGCGACTCGCTTTACACTCTCTATGCCATTAACGGCTATGGAGATTTTGCGCTGTCGAAGGCTGAACTCGAATTCCTCATCCATCGCCAGCGCGCCGACGGCAAAATCATGCACGAGTACTCGCAGACTGCCTCAGACGTTGATTGGCAAGCCTTTCCCTACATGTACGCCGCCGCCGACTCAACGCCGCTCTTCCTGCTCGCCGTCGCAGATTACGTCCGCTCGAGCGGCGACGTCGCTTTCCTCGCCGCGAATCACGATGCAATCGAGAAGGCATGGGCCTTCGAGACCGATCCCGCCCACGACACGGATGGCGATGGCATATACGACAACTCCCAAGGCACAGGCTGGGTAGAGAGCTGGCCCGGCCACATGCCCCATCAGGAAATTTATCTTGCCCTGCTCGACCAGCAAGCCTCTGCCGCCATGGCCGATATCGAGAAGCTGCTCCAGAACAGCGAAAAATCCGCCGCCGCACACCAGCGCGCCGACAAGATCGCGGCCACCATCGAAACGGAGTACTACGATCCTGAGAAATTGTGCTACGCCTTCAGCCGCAATGCCGATGGCTCGCAAGACCGCACCAGCACTGTCTATCCAGCGCTTGCCTGGTGGAATCCAGAATCCACCGGTGGCAAATCAATCCTTGCTCATCCCGAGGTCTGCCTCGAGCAGTTCGCCGCGCACACGCTGAACACCGACTGGGGCCTCCGCGACGTTGCGAATGAGGAAAAAATCTACGACGGCCTGAGCTACCATCAGGGATCCGTCTGGCCTCTGTTTACAGGCTGGGCCACACTCGCTGAATACCGCGGCAACCAGCCCCTAGCTGGCTATCAAATGCTGATGGAGAACGCCAACCTCACCTGGGCGCAAGACCTCGGCGCCGACACCGAGCTGCTCAGCGGCGACTTCTACGTCCCCATGGGCCGCAGCACCAGCCACCAGTTGTGGTCGAGCGCCATGGTCATCACACCCACACTCCGCGGCCTCTTCGGGATCAGCATCGACGCGCAAACCAAGACCATCACCGTGAATCCGCATTTGCCGGCAAGCTGGGATCGCACAACGATCGATAATCTGGCCCTGGCAGGCGAACTCGGAAAACTAAACTTCAGCCGCGTCGAAGGAACTCTCCGCGTGACGCTTGACCTCGGCGGCGATCTCAGTTGGAAGCTGCAGTCGACAGTTCCAGGCGCGGTAAAGGGAAATGATTCCGCTCAGAAATCCGCCTCTGTCGTCATTCCGATTCACGCGCTAGAGGCTTCTCTTCCGCCGCAGCAACCGCCCGTCCCTGGCTCGCGGACAAGCCAATTTCGTGTCCTCAGTGAGTCTTACCAGGACCACAAATTGACACTCACCTTCGAGGGGCTGGCAGACAGCTCTGCAAGTGTCGATCTAAGCGAGTGGGCCAGGAAGGCCCAGCCCCTTCAATTGAAGATCGATGCCTCTGCTGCCAGCGATCCAAAAAACAATCGAGTGCAGCTTGTGAGCCCAGTAAGAGAATCGTCCTCCGCAACAACCAGCCACCAGGAGCTGACAATTCACTTCCCCCCCGGCGAAGGCTGGGAGACCGTCAAAGTCACGTTGGCCTGGTAAAACATAGGCAAGGAATCAGCCCACCTGGAATCTGGCAGTTTGAAGAAACTGCCGGACCGTGACGATTACTATGCCTTCATAAGAGCCAAGCCGCAGCAGATGCTTGTCGCCGCTGACAATAAATTCAGCCTCGCCTTTGACAGCGCATTCCAACACGCGGTTGTCATCCGGGTCATCAGGAACAGCATCCAGCACAACCTCCGGATGGACAACATACGCACGGTGGCTCAAGTCATCCATGATCTTTTGCGTAGTGCTTTGAGATATTGAGAATTTTCCGCGCAGTTTTTCATGGAGCTCATCCAAAAGCGGCTCGGATGTGATGAGCGTGAATGCTCCGCTCAAGGCGAGATCGAGGAATAAGCCAGGAACCCCTGCGAACATGAGAGCGGAGATCAGAACGTTGGTATCCGCGACGACGCGCATCAGCGTTGTGAGGCCAGACGCCGTTCTTGACGCCACTCATCAGACATGCGCTCCACATCGTCTTCTGAGGTAATCCCAAGCTCTTTGCCGATGCCGCGGGTTTCTCGAAGCAGCGCTTCCCACTCTGGGTCGGCGGACTTATAGCGCCTGAGCGCTTCACGGAACAGTTCGCTCATGGTTCTGTGCTCGCGCGCGGCAATCGCCTGCGCCTTTTCCAAGAGTTCCGGCGGCAATGTAATGGAAATTGTCTTGGCTGTGCGCATACCGTGTCATTGTATAACATTGTCAAGTAATGTCGAATTTTAGCGAAATAGGGAACCCAAAGAACAAAACGGCCCAGCATCGCTGCCGGGCCGTTTTCTATTCCCTATTCCCTGCTTTTTCAGATTCTCATCGGCATCAGGACATAGCGGTACTTGTACTCCGCATCCGGATCTTCCGGCCGCATCTGACCCGCACTCTGGGAGTCTTTGAACTCGAGGCGCACTTCGCCTTCATTGCCCAGCGCCTTCAGGAAGTCCAGAATGTAGACGGAGTTGAACCCCACCATGATTGGATCGCTCGAGTAGGGCGTGTCGATGGTGTCTTCGCTCTCGCCGGACTCCGTTGAGCTCGAACTGATCTTCAACTCATTGCCTTCCAGGCGCAGCTTGATGGCCCCGGACCGCTCGTCGGCAAACTGGGCCACGCGTTGAATAGCAGCCGAGAGTTCGCTCGACCGCACCACCGCGAACTTGGTGTTGTCCCGCGGCATCACCGCCTCAAAATTGGGGAACTGACCCGAAAGCTTGCGCGTGCTGAGCGTGCGGTGTCCCACGCGGAAGAACAGCGTATGCTCGTCGTCGGCAAACTCCACCTTCTCGGCTTCCGTTGTGCCCAGCAACTGCTGCAGCTCCTGCAAAGCCTTGCGCGGAATCAAGACTCGCTTCTCGCCGCTGATGCCCTCCAGCAGCTCGTTCGGCTTCTCGACGTACGAAAGTCGGTGCCCATCCGTAGCCACCATGGCCAGCGATTCCGCCTTGATCACCAGCAGCGCGCCATTCAGCGTGTAGCGCGACTCCTCGTTCGAGATGGCAAAAATCGTTCGTGCAATCAGCGTCTTCAGCGCCAGCGTGGAGATGCTCGTCGCCGCCACGGAAGGGAACTCGGGAACTTGAGGGTAGTTAGCCCGCGCCATACCCACCATCTTGGTGTTCGACCGCCCACTCCGGATCTGCACCCAGTGGTTGTCGAGCAGTTTAATCGAGATGTCGCCATCGGGCAGCAGCTTGATGTAGTCGTACAGCTTCCGCGCCGGAATTGTGCACGCCCCGGGCTTCTTCACCTTCACCGCGGCGCTGGTGCGGATCGCCTGGTCAAGGTCGGTCGCCGTGATATTCAGCCGGTCGCCATCCGCCTCAATCAAAAAATTGGACAGAATCGGAATGGTGGTCTTGCGCTCCACCACACTCTGCGTCGCGGTGAGTTCCTTCACCAACTCCTGGCGGCTTACCGTAATCTCCATCGATGACCCCTGTATGGCCGGCTTGTCCACTTCCGTTTCCATGATCGGCATAGCTTTACCCTCAACCGAGAAGCACATTCCCTGCTTGGCCCCACTCTACAACACATTGCGGCCTGGCGGAAGGGTCTGTCTCGCGTCCTGTTTTGATTGTATTCACGTTCCGCCTCAATCTGTGGGTGGAAAAGAAGACAGTTTTCTGGAATCCACGCCCGGACGCCTCTTTGCCTTTCATTCAACACCTCGCCGGCATCCGTCTCAGCTGGCCCAGAAGGCCGGTTGAAGCCATGCTCCACAACCCCTTTTGCGTTGGGCGACGGTGGGTAGGAAAAGGATAGGTAGATTAAAGAAATAGACAGTAGTCCCCGTAGTTCAGGCTGGAAAAGTGGAAATCCTTCCGAAGAGATTGACGCGCAGCCACTTGACCCGGAGAACGATTTTCCAAATCGTGGCGGTGCAATTCAGGAGTTTTGGAAAACAAGGCTCAGCACATCTTCACCCCTCCCCAAATTCCCACGACTTTCACAGGCAAGCGAAATAGGCCTGTTGAAAGCTCATGGGTTATGTGAAAACTTCGTCCATCCGCGCATGAAACAAGGGCTTGCGCTACCCACGTGCTCCACAGGCGCCCTTTTTCGAGACTTTGTGGGGAGGCCTTGCGGGCCCTTCCGGGGCAAAGAAGACCATTGCCGCATCTTCGATTCCCATGAACGACGCAGAGCCGGAAAACTTCCCATTCCAGAATTCAAAAATAATCTCGTGTAACTCAATTGCACAGGCGAAGCGCAACCCTCCTAGACTTGATTTCAGACCCATGAGCCAATCGGCAGGAGTCGTGGAGATGCCCATCGACATTGCACGGCTGGAAGATGAGCTGCTGCAGATGTCGTCAGAGGGTGCGCCCGGAAGAGAGTTTTGCGAGGCAATCTCAGAGCTTGCATCAACCGGCCGCTTTGAGCAACTACGCTACGTGCTGCCCGGCATTGTTTACGACGAGCTCTGGGCGCGTTATCGACAAGACCCCGAAGCTTTTGTGGCCGACTGGCGCAATCTGGGGCAGGAGATGCGCCAGGGCTTTATCCAGCATGCCCGCCAGAGGCTCACTTCCCTCACACGGCTCCAGCACGCCGGCAACGGCCTATCCACGCCCGCCTGGCAGGAGATTCAGCGCGCGCTTGATAACCAGCAGAACGACCTGCTGCGCGCCGCCATTGCCGTCGAGCTGCTCGAACTGGTTGAGCCCGCTGTCTTTCGTGCTACCCATCTGCGCGAGTGTGTCGTCGCCTCCCCGAGCTCGGACGATGCCGACCGTTACCTTGACGAGGCCACCCGCTGCTACTTTTTCGGGCTCTTCACCGCGTGCGCTGTCATGTGCCGCTCAGTGCTTGAAGAGGCCGTCAAGCAAAAGCTTCCTGAATCGCTCACCCGTCTGGTCCGCACCCGCTACCGCAACGCAGCCACTCTGGGAAACCTGCTGCACGAGGTAAACAACAACCTCCAGCTCACAGGCATTGACGCAGACTTTCCCCGCGTCGCCAATCAGGTCAACGATTCAGGCAAGAAAGCCGTTCATCAGGGCCTGCTCTCCGAAGACGAAGCGCGTCTTTGCCTGCAAAACGCGCGTCAGGCTTTGCAGTTGCTGTTGTGCCATTGATTGCGTTATTAGCCTTGTCCCCCGCTGCTTCCCTCACACAGCCGCCAGTCCGCCTTCTATACTGAACTGTCCATGTCCTACGCCGCGGCCGTCGAACAACTGAATGCCATGGTGCCGGAACTCTACCAGAGTTCTGGCCAGCCACGGCGCAAGTTCTCGCTCAACGAGATTCGCATCCTGCTGGCTGCGCTCGGCGATCCGCACCGCCGCTTCCCCTCCGTGCTCATTGCTGGAACCAACGGTAAAGGCTCGACGGCCGCCACTCTGGCCTCCATCCTTACCACATCTGGCCAGCGCGTCGGGCTCTACACTTCGCCCCATCTTGCCCGGGTCAATGAGCGTATTCGTGTGGATCGGGTCGAGATCGCAGACGACGCCTTTGCCTCCCTCTATTTCCGAGTCCACGATGCCGCCCAGAAACTGGTCATTGAAGGCCGCTTTCCTCAACTTCCCAGCTTCTTCGAAATTCTCACCGCGCAGGCACTCCTCCACTTTGCCGAATCGCAAGTCGACATTGCCGTGCTCGAAGTAGGCATGGGCGGCCGCCTGGACGCAACCAACATCGTCGATCCGCTCCTCTCCGTCATCACCGACATCTCGCTCGACCACACCGAATGGCTCGGCACTACCGTTGCCGCAATTACGCGTGAAAAGGCCGGAATCCTGCGCCGGAACGGAACCCTGATTACTTTGCCGCAGCATCCTGAAGCCAACCAGGTTCTTGGTGAGGTGGCAACCGAGCTAACCGTAAAGGGAGTCAGCGCCGCCGAATACATGCCGCTCATCGACGCAGCTTCGGCCGGACCTTACCAAGTTCAAGCGCTTGGCGCAGCCATTGAGGTTGATTCCCCGCTTGCCGGCGCACACCAGCACCGCAACATTGCCCTGGCCATTGCCGCGGCGGTTGAATTGGCTACCTATCACGGTTTTCCCGCCACGCCCGAAGCCATCGCCGATGGCATTCGCCAGACTCGCTGGCCCGCGCGCCTCGAGCGCCTGCAGAAATCCGGCATCGAATTTGTTCTCGACGTCGCCCACAATCCTGCCGGAGCCTGGGCCCTGCGCGCCAGCCTGAATGCCAATCTCGCCGACGATCGCAAGCCGCGCATCCTCATCTTCAGTTGCCTGCGCGACAAGCCGCTCGTTGAAATGGCGCAGATACTGTTTCCTCTCTTTGACCAGGTGATCGTAGCGCCCATCCATACCGCTCGCGCCGCGGAGATCCCCGACCTGTTGGCTGCGGCAGAGTCCACCGGAACCATGGCAAGGGCGGCCGACTCCGTTCGCCATGCTCTGTTGCTCGCTCAAGATCAAGTAGCACAAAATAAACAACATAATGGCATTATCGTCGTTTCCGGATCGGTCTATTTGGTCGGCGAAGCACGCTTCCTCCTGCTCCAGGAGGGGGACCTGCACGAAAGCGGATCACAACCATGAGCGCGCGCCCCAATCCGCTGCCCCGTCTATACCGCTGGCGCACCAACCTCCTCCACATCCCGCTGATGACAGTGGCCACGGTCGTCTGCGGGTCGCTTTCGCTACTGGTATCGGTTGCCGACAAAAATGGCCGCACGCAACACCGCATCGCCCGCTTCTGGGCGCGCACTGTGGTTTTCTTCACCGGATGTTCGCTCAATGTGCGCGGCATCGAGAACTTGCGCAAACACCCGGTAGCTGTTTATGCCGCCAACCACACCTCCTATATGGATACCCCCGTCGTCTTTGCCGGTCTGCCCTTCCAGTTTCGCATCCTGGCCAAGAAGGAGTTGTGGCCTATCGCATTCATAGGATGGTACTTAGATCGTTCCGGTCAAATTCCGATCGACACCCGCAACCCACGCGCGACGCTCTCCAGTCTCAGTGTGGGCGTCAAGGCTTTGCGCTCCGGAATGCCTCTGTTTGTCTTCCCCGAAGGCGGCCGCACCCCCAACGGCGAACTCCAAAGCTTCCTGTCCGGCGCTGCTTACCTGGCCATTCGAGCACAGGTTCCGCTGGTGCCCATCGCCCTCTCCGGCGTCTACGATCTGCTTCCCGTTCACACGCGCCATTTGTATTCGGGAAAGCTGACCCTAACGGCAGGCGAGCCAATCAACACCAAGGGAATGACCGTTCGCCAGACCGATGAACTAACGGAAAGGCTCCGCGCCGCCATCCAGCAAATGTCCAGCCAGCCGGAAGGAGCCGACGCTGAGAGCGAGGTTTCTCTCGCCTGAGGCGCCCCCCGCGCCGCAGGCGATGCTGTCGGAGAAATGGCTCTTTCGCATTCCTCCCATTTGGGCTTACACTGGTTGCTCATGTCTGTGCACATTGCCATTCCCGAACCCACGAGCACCGATTCGGCCTACAACCAGCGTTCGTTGCCTCCTTATCTCGCCGCACTGCACTCAGTCGGCGTGACCCCAATCGTGGTGCCGCTGCACGAACGTCAAGACCGGGTCGCCCGCCTGCTCAGCGGAGTGCAGGGAATCCTGCTCCCCGGCAGCGGCTATGATGTTGATCCACAAAGATATGGCGAAACCCCTATCTCCGAGTGCGGAGCGGCGGATGCCGCCCGTGCAGCTGTTGACGAGCTCATGCTCCAGGACGCCTTCAACCTCCACAAACCCATCCTCGCCATCTGCCATGGCGCGCAGACGCTGAATGTCTGGTGCAGCGGGTCCCTCATTCAGGACCTCAAGACTCCGGTGAATCACAGCCCTGGCCGCAGCGTCTTTGACGCGCATCCTGTGCGCATTTCGCCAGGCTCAAGGCTGGCTGCCCTCCTCGTGCCAGGCGAAGATTCTGAGGCGCAGGTCAATTCCAGCCACCACCAGGCCGTCAAGGTCCCGGGCGACAATTTGCTGGTAAGTGCTGTTTCGCCTCGCGACGGAGTGATCGAGGCAATCGAGCTTGACTCTTCTTCCCACTTTGTCGTCGGCGTCCAGTGGCACCCGGAGCGGACTTACACCCATAGCGCACTCTCACGAGCCATCTTCTCAGCCTTCGTACAGGCCGCCGGCGCGTGGCAGCCGAAACGGATCGAGTCGTCTGTCGCCGAGTCCGTCGCCGCTTCATGAGTCCTATTTTCTGCTACTTGACACCGATTGCCAGCACTAATTCTGGTCGCGCACTATGAATGGGCACGCCCAGTCTATAGCCTCGCGGCTCAACGATTCCCTGGCAAGCGCAGGCCTGGAGCTTCTCGATGAAGTGACAGTCACTCAATTCGCAGTCTATTGCGTTCTGCTTCTCCGCTGGAATGCCCGCACCAACTTGACCGCAATCCGCGATGAAGACGGGATTCTCGCCCGTCATTTTGTAGAATCCATCGCCTGCGCTCGCGCCTTGCCTATCGGAATCACCACGCTGCTCGATTTCGGCTCCGGCGCCGGGTTCCCTGGAATCCCGATCGCCCTCTGCCGCCCCGAGATTGCAGTCACACTCGCCGAATCCCAGGGCAAAAAGGCCGCATTCCTTCAGGAAGCAGTCCGCACCCTCGGCCTTTCCGCCAAAGTCCATTCCGCCCGTGCCGAGTCTCTGACCTCCAAATTCGATTGCGTCACGCTCCGCGCCGTCGATCGCATGCCAAATGCGCTACAAGCCGCGACGAGTCTAATTGCATCCGGTGGCTGGCTCGCATTGTTGACGACGGAAGGCCAGTTGAAGAACCTGGGAGGATCACCCGTTGCGGTACACAGTTTGCTTGAACCGCTCCCACTACCGGGAAGCGACAGTCGACTTCTGGTGTTGGCACAGCCAACAGCGGATTCCCAGCCTTGATCAATCGCTTCTTTGCCGCCTTTGTTCCACGTGGAACAGCTTGATGCCCGGTGCGAATATCGGGAACGTTCCACGTGGAACAAATCTAAGGCTGTCCCTAATCGTGCGCAATCCCACTCAGAATCAGGCGACCAAATCTATATAAACTACACCTTGAATCCCGGGAGTTTTCCACCGACGGCCTCTTTTACCGCTCCTCAGCCCGCACCTCTGCCCCTTCCACGCAAACCCTTCGCCCTCAACTGCTTCACCGTCCCTCGTCAAACTCCGCCATCGACGCTTTCCACAGCTTCGCCCCGTTCTCCACAATGCAAGTCCCTACCCTCAAATCATCTCAACCTTTACTCTTGTCTCCCATGGGCAAGATTCTCGGCGTGGTCAATCAAAAGGGCGGAGTCGGCAAAACTACCACCGCCATCAACCTCGCCGCCTGCCTGGCCCTCGAAGGCCTGAAAATCCTCCTCGTTGACTGCGACCCGCAGGCCAACGCCACTTCTGGCCTCGGCTTTCAGCGCGACGACAACCGCCACTCCATCTACGATGTCCTGATGGGCGAAGCCCAAGCCGACCAGGTCATTCTGCCCACTCAGATCGCCCTTCTTTCCATCCTGCCCGGCTCCAAGAACCTCACCGGCGCCAACATCGAACTCGCCTCCGCACCTGACCGCGCGCTTCGCCTGCGCAACGCCCTGGCTCCACTCCAACCAAGTTTCGACCTCATTGTTCTCGACTGCCCTCCAGCCCTCGATCTGCTCACCCTCAACGTCCTGGGCGCGGCCGATACCCTTATTGTCCCCATGCAGGCGGAGTACTTCGCTCTTGAAGGCATCACTGAGCTCATCTCCACCCTCGAGCGAGTCCGCGCAGCCGTCAACCCCACTGTTACCATCGAGGGCGTCCTGCTTACCATGTACGACGACCGAACCAATCTGGCCCAGCAGGTCACTGACACACTGCGTGAATACTTCCGTGACCGCCTCTTTCAAACCGTCATTCCGCGCAACGTTCGTCTGGCTGAGGCTCCTAGTCACGGCAAACCTGTAGCCCTTTACGATCCTCGCTCCCGCGGAACCGAAGCTTATTTCGAGCTGGCCGGCGAATATCTGGCCCGAAACGGCATCGAAAGCCCGCGAAGCCTGGAGCGAAAAGCCGCAGCATTGGCCCAGCCGCCCGCTCCCGCCCGCGCCAAGGTCCGCTTTTGGCCATACTCCTGATCTCCCCGCAAGCTAAACTCGGTGCCGGTCTCGAAATACTCGGCACAGGAATTGAATCTCCGGCAATATCCGCCGTAATTTGAGGAATTGGAATCATGACCATCGCAACCCCCGACATCAAACGCCGCGCACTCGGCAAAGGTCTCGACTCCCTGCTCCCGCGCGTGCCAGCTACCGATCCCGTTGTTCCCGAAGCTGAAGGCGGCAAGCCGCGCGAGATCCCGATCGACCAGATCGATCGCAATCCCTTTCAGACCCGCTCGCAGCTCAATGAAATCCAGCTTTCTGAACTGGCCGCCTCTATCGTCGCCAACGGAGTAGTCCAGCCCATCCTCGTCCGCCCGCTCGCCGCCGGCCGCTACCAGCTCATCGCAGGCGAACGCCGTTGGCGCGCCTCGCAGTTGGCCGGCAAGACGACCATACCCGCCATCCTTCGCCAGGTATCCGACGAGCAGGCGATGGAGATCACCATCGTCGAAAATCTACAGCGGACCGACCTCAACCCCATGGAGCAGGCTCGCGCCTTCGATCGCCTCTCACGCGAGTTCCATATGACCCAGGAGCAGATGGCCACCCGCACCGGCAAAGACCGCGCATCTGTCGCCAACTTCCTCCGGTTGCTCCGTCTTCCAGTTACAGTCCAGACCCGTGTCGAGGCCGGCGAACTCACCTTCGGCCACGCCCGCACCCTTCTGGCCTTCGACCATGCTGAAGACATCGAGAAGGCCGCCCAGCGCATCCTAAGACTTTCGCTATCTGTTCGCCAAACGGAGACCTACGTCCA
>Ga0302324_100027005_pt1 | contig 10950 bp, 5 predicted proteins | sample Palsa_T0_1_FD_201949 | JGI IMG/M metagenome (GOLD analysis project Ga0302324, IMG submission 201949) | Peat permafrost microbial communities from Stordalen Mire near Abisko, Sweden - Palsa_T0_1 | ecosystem: Environmental > Terrestrial > Soil > Palsa > Peat permafrost | place: Sweden: Abisko...
TGGGCCAGGTCCAGATCAGGGGCACACGCACAACCTCTTCATACATGTTGACCGGGTCGGAGGCCGTGCCATCGCCCCACAGGCCGTGATGGCCGGCTAGAAAACCATGGCTGCTGGTGAAAATGACGAGGGTGTTTTCCCAAAGGTTGCGCTGTTGCAGTTTGGCGGACAGCGCGGCCAGTTGCACGTCCAGCGTGGTGATGCCGGCGGCGTATTTTCGCAGGTTGCCGGGCACATCCTTCAGCATTTCTTTATGCGTGGCGTTGGGCGCGGCCGGCTCCCAGCCCATGGCTTCAAAACTTGTCTTGGCGTATTGGTCAACATCCTTCTGCGCCACAGTTACGGAAGCGGGACTGGGCCAGGTCAGGGTAAGAAAGAACGGCTTAGCGGGCGTTTGAGCGTCCAGAAATTCGGCGCCGGAGCTATTGCCGGAGTTCACGTTGTAGCCGGCACCGGCCAGTGCATCGGACAGCGCGGCATCGTGCGGGCCCGGCTCCGGAGCAGCGGGTGTGCTGGCGAAGGCGTTGGTGAAACGCACTCCGGTTTGCGAAAGGCGATCGATATTCGGCGTACGAATCTCAGTATTGGCATAGCACCCGAGCATGTACGCGCCCAAGCCATCGGCTGTCACAATCAGAATATTCGGGCGCTCCAGTGGGAGCTGCTTCTTGGATGCTGCCAGCGCGGGCACCGCTAAGGCGCTCCACAGGAAATGACGACGATTGAGAGGCATTCGAGACCAGTATACGGTTTTGTTAAACTCAGAAGATCGGGCGGCGTAGCTCAGTTGGTTAGAGCGACGGTCTCATAATCCGTAGGTCGAGCGTTCGAGTCGCTCCGCCGCCACCAGTCTCTTCTGCTTCACCGGGCTACTTCACTTCGGCTTCAATGGCTTCCAGTTCTTTACCGGCCTCGGACCATTTTCCCTGTGCGGCGAGATCCCGATAGCGACGCAGATGATTACGCACGCTTTCCAAACGGCCATCCGCCGTAGCGGGGGTCTGCGCGGCGGATGGCGGCGCACCGGGTGCCGGCTGTTGCGCCTCGGCTTGCCGGACCAGCACCTGCGCACCGCTCGAAAGCTGGGCAATGGCCTGATCGTACGTATCCGTGTAGATCAGCCGATTGCCCACGGCCAGCACGATTTTCTTGAGCTGCGGCATGCGCGCTTCGGTGGCCTGGATATAGATCGGGTCCACGTAGAGAAAGGTGCTATCGACGGGCAGCACCAGCGTGGGGGCGCGTAGCACTTGCGAGCCCTGCTGGTTCCAGAGCGTCAGATCCTTCGAGATGGTCTGGTCCTGGTTGATGCGCGCGGCAATCTGCGCGGGTCCGAAGATGAGCTCCTGCTTGGAGAGCTGCAGCACCACAACCTCGCCCAAATGATCGCCATCGCAGCGCGCCAGCATGAGACCGATCAGGTTGTCCTTGGTGCGGGGAGTGAACGGCAGCAGTAGCAGGAACTCGGCCTTGCTCTCGCCCGGCAAGCTGGCGACTACGTAAGTCGGCGTGACTGACTCGGGCTGGCCCTGCTGCGCGGCAGTGTAGCGGGCCAAATCCCAGACGTCTTCCTTATTGTAGAAGGCCTGCGGATCGAGCATGTGATAGGTGCGATAGATTTCGGCCTGGATACGAAACATGGCCTCGGGATAACGTGCATGGCGGCGCAGGTCGGGCGGCATCTCGGAAGCCGGGTGGAACAACTGGGGAAATAGCGTCTGGTAGGCCCGGATGATAGGGTCGTCGGGCGCGAAGATGTACAGGTGTGTGTCGCCGTCATAAGCGTCGATGGTCGCCTTCACCGCGTTGCGAATATAGTTCACCTCGCCAAGATCCGTCACATCCAGAGTGCGCGAGTAGGGGTGCGCATCGGAGGTGGTGTAGCCATCCACCATCCAGACCAGGCGGCCAGCATCGGTGATTACCATATAGGGGTCCTTATCCCAGGAGATAAACCCGGCGAGAATCTCCAGGCGCTCGCGAATCTTACGGCGGATCATCATGCGGCTGTTGGTAGTAAGCGGATTGCTGAGCAGGATGTTGACATCGCCCTGGCTGACGGCGGCGGCGACCCGCATGGGCAGCGAGTCCACCGGAAAGCCGCCCGTTCCGTCGTACTGCGAGAGCACGTTATCGGCGCCGGACGGGTAGTTGAACTCCTGCTGCTTGGTATGGACGAAAACGGGCTCCTGCACCATTTCGCCGTAGTAGATCTCCGGGCGCGTCAATTTGAGGCTGGACGTTTTGATTTCCGGAGGAGCATTTTCGATCAACAGTACGGGCAGGCCATCGGGAGTGATGTTGCTGACCGGCGCCAGCACCGCGCCGTATCCGTGGGTGTAGACGAAGTGAGGGTTGATCCAGCTCTTGCTGGCATCGGGCAACTGGTTGATGTCCAACTCACGGGGCGAGAGCAGCACTTCGCGATAGGCGCCGTCGATGTTATAGCGATCCACGTCCACGTCGGAAAAAACGTAGTAGGGCCGCAAAGCCTGGATCTGACTGATGGTACTCAGGAAGGCGTGCCAGTCCCAGAGACGGACATTATCGATGATGCTCTTGTATTGCGTGGGATCGATGGGCGCTTCGGTGTGAACCTTGAACTCGATTTCTTTGGTGCGCTGTTCCGGGCCCAGGCCGTAAGCGGAGCGCGTGGCTTTGATGTGAGTATCGATGTAGGGGCGCTGGATGGAGATTTCGTTGGGCCGGACGTAGAGCGCCTCGACCAGGCGGGGGACGGCAAACAACACGATCAGCGACACCGCCATGGAGGAAGCCAGGATCCACCGGCGCATCCAGACCAGACCGGCCGCGGCCAGGCAGCAGACGATCACGAGCCACTGCAAGGGCAGGGCGAAGTTCTGGTCCGTATAGTCGATACCCACCATGAAGCCGTGGTCGTCGTAAACCATTTCATAGCGCGCCAGGAAAAAACGCAGGGCCAGGGCCAGCAGGAAGATCACTAACGCGCCGCGCAGGAAGCGGCTTTCGAGACCACCCTCCAGGCGGAAGAAGGACGGATCGATCTGACGCATATCGCGCAACTCGGGCAGGCGGTGGCGCAACTGCCAGCCGCGCGCGGCCACCCAGTAGACCAGCACACTGACGATCACCAGCGCCAGCAGATAGCCGCGCAGATCGGAGTAAAACGGCAGATCGAACAGATAGAACTTCAGCGGTAGGCCGAAGACGGAATCGCGCCAGGCGTTGGCTTCGGGGGGCACGCCGCGGGCGCCGAGGTAACGGACGATGGTCCAGGTATCGATGGAGCCGGCTGCGATCAGGTAGCCTACGAAGAGCAGGCCGAGGCTGGAGATCCAGGCGTAAATGGAGTGCTCGGCGAGGCCGGTGCCGGCGAACTTGAGTGCGCGGGCATGGGCCAGCCATAAGGCGCCGAAGGCCAGCAGAGTGGCCGCCAACAGGGGCACGAATCCATAGGCCAGCATGTTAAACCAGGTATCGACTTGGCCCAACTCCTTCCACCATTGATACTCGATGGAGAAGGAAGCTAGCGAGCGGGCGCCCAGCAGGAGGATGAACGCCAGTACGACGAGAGTGACGAGCGCGCCGCGGCTTCGGCGTTTGGGGGCGCCGCGTTCGATGCGGTACTGAGCCATGCCCGGAGTGTAGCATCATGTCGCGGCGGTCGCGTTGGAAGCAGCCCCGTTCGATAAGTACTGTACCGTTACCGAACAGCGAAGCCGGCGCCGGGCAGCAACAGCGATGCTGGCTCAGGGACGGGCGCCTGGGCTGATCGGGCTGGCGGTCCGCCGCCGCCGGAACAACGCCTGATATCGGATCAGCCTGGACTTGTCAGAATCTCTTGGAAGCGCATACCCGAGCGCGCTTCGATTTCGCGTTCGAGAGAGACCACGGTCTCGCCGACTACGAGTCTGTCGGCGAGATATACGATGGCAGCCTCGTCTACGATGCCGGCGGAATGATCGAAATTCCGATGACAGGTAATGACATTGGCAACCTTGGGGAATCCGCTGTAGTCGCTGTAGTCATGGGTAACGTGATATAGCAGGCTGGCCGCTCGCACTACGGCTAAGTCGACCGATACGCCGCTCTTCGTCAGACACACGGTCAGTTTCCGCGCAACTTCGGAGACAAGCCTGGAGTGCCGCACGGTACGCTCGTCCACCTTCGCATCGGCCAGTGCATCGGCGAGAATGGCTTCGCATTCGGCCGGGCTTGGCGCGTCGGAACACTCTGCGAGTGCGAGTGCACGGGCGAGATCGGCGGGAGTATCCAGGTCCAGATGTATGCCTTCGTCGATGACCGCTACGTCGCCCGCGCCTTGCTGATGGCGCGCCAGGAGTGCACGCAGGCCTCCCGGTTCGTGATTGTAAAGACTCTCGGCAAGCACGCTGCGGCGAACCAGCGGCGGGTGGCCGCGGCGGCCCTGGAACACGGGATAGATGACGGGCCATGGATGGCTCGCATAGGTCTGGGTCAAAAGCTGGATCGTGCGCGGCCGGACCAGGGGCATATCCGCGGGCAATACGAAGCAGGCTTCCACCTGGGCTGAGAGCGAGTTAACGCCGGCGGTGACCGACGAGTACATGCCGGAGTCATAGTGAGGATTGAGAATCGCGTGAACTCCCTTGCGCTTCAGCACTGATTCGATCGCTTCGGCGCGGTGACCCGTCACTACGTTTATCTCGACAATGCCCGCGGCGAGAAACAGGTCGATTACACGCTCCAGCGCCGTGGCGTGGCCAATCGGCAGCAGGGGCTTGAACCGGCCCATGCGCGACGAGTAACCTGCCGCCAGCACGATCGCGGCGATCGACTGCTCCATTGCTCTATCTTCCCTCCAGAGACGATGTTAAGATGGCCTTGGCCCGGAGGGACCCCCATGAAAAAAACTCTGTTAGCGTACGTCTGCGCCCTGGCGATCGTGCAAGGCAGCGCGTGTTGGGCAGAGGCTACTCAACCGCTATTGATCCGGCACCCCACGGTCAGCAGCGATAAGATCGCTTTCTGCTATGCCGGCGATATCTGGACGGTAAGGCGCGAGGGCGGCGATGCGCAGCGGCTCACGGCGGGCCTGGGATCGAAGTGCGATCCGTTTTTTTCACCCGACGGCAAATGGATCGCGTTCAACGCCGACTACTACGGGAACCCGGATGTCTTCGTGATTCCGGCGGCGGGCGGCGAACCGCGGCGCCTCACTTATCACCCGGGCAACGATTCTGTGGCTGGATGGAGTCCGGACGGCAAGAGCGTTCTGTTCTCCTCCGGCCGTACCAGTTCCGTAGATCCGCCGAAGCTCTTCACCGTTCCGCTGGAGGGCGGATTTGCGACGGAACTGCCTCTGCCCATGGCATCCAGCGGCGCCTTTTCGCCGGATGGCACGAGCATCGCCTATACGCCGAAATTTCAGTGGCAGGCGGCCTGGAAACGGTATCGCGGGGGCCAGACCATGGCCATCTGGATTGCGCGCCTGTCGGATTCGCACGTGGAGAAGATTCCGCGCAACAACTCGAACGACTTCAATCCCATGTGGGTCGGGCACCGGATCTACTTCCTTTCGGATCGCAACGGACCGGTCAGCCTGTTCGCCTATGACACCAAGACACACGACGTGTCCGAAGTGGCGGCCAACACGGGGCTGGATTTCAAGTCCGCGGATGCCGGCGCAGGGGCCATCGTCTACGAACAGTTCGGCTCGCTGCACTTGCTGGATCTGGCGTCCAGAAAAACGAGAACTGTCAGCGTGCGCGTTCCAGGCGAGTTTCCCGAAGTGCTCCCGCATTTTGAGAAGTTGGAAGCCAAGCGCATCCTGAACGCCAATATTTCGCCGACCGGAGCGCGCGCGGTGCTCGAGATTCATGGCGAAATCGTCACCGTGCCGGCCGAGAAGGGCGATATACGGAACCTTACCAATAGTCCGGCAGTGGCGGATCGCGATCCCGCCTGGTCTCCGGACGGCAAGCGCATCGCCTGGTTTTCAGATGAATCGGGGGACTATGCACTGCACATTCGCGACCAGAACGGCTTGAGCGAGGTGACTAAGATCGACCTGGGCGCACCGCCGTCTTACTTTTATGCGCCGGTCTGGTCGCCCGATAACAAGAAAATCGCGTACACCGATAAGCGGCTCAACCTATGGTATGTGGACTTAGAAAAGGGCGCGCCCGTCAAGGTCGATACCGATTACTACGACAGTCCTTTCCATACTTTGAATCCGGCCTGGTCGCCCGACAGTAAGTGGCTGGGATATACGAAGCAGCTGCCGAGCCATTTGCACGCCGTTTATATCTACGGCGTGGACACGGCCAAGAGCAATCCGGTGACAGACGGCTTCAGTGACGCTCTCTATGCGGACTGGGACAAAGGCGGCAAGTATCTGTACCTGACTGCCAGTACGGATGTCGGGTTGGGGGCGAGTTGGCTGGATATGTCGAGCATAGACCATCCTGGTACGCGCAGCGCTTACCTGGTGGTGCTATCGAAGGACGACCCATCGCCGCTGGCGCCCGAGAGCGACGAGGAAAAAGCCGAAGAAGCGAAGAAGGATCCGGCGCCCGCGAAGGACGGGGAGAAGGCCAAGACCGACGAAGCCAAGGACAAACCTAAAGCGCCGCCGGCCGTGCACATCGATTTCGAAGGGATCGGCCAGCGCATCCTGGCGCTGCCTGTTCCGGCCCGCAGCTATCAGGGCCTGTCAGCCGGGAAAGAAGGTGAAGTGTTCCTGCTGGAAGGGCCGGCGGCTTACAACGGGGAGGGACCACCGCCGCTGACTATTCAGAAGTTCGACGTGAAGAAGCGCAAGACCGATAAGCTGGTGGAAAACGTCACGGTGTGCGTGATCTCGGCCAATGGCGAAAAGATGCTGTTGAAGCAAGGCGATCAGTGGCGCATTGCACCGACGGGCGAGCCTCCCAAGCCGGACGCTGGGCCGCTGAAGTTGGGGGACATGGAAGTCTATGTGGACCCGCGCGCGGAGTGGAAGCAGATGTATCACGAAGTCTGGCGGATCGAGCGCGACTTCCTCTACGATCCACATGCGCACGGGCTCGATCTAGCTGCCGCGGAGAAGTTCTATGCCCCGTTTCTGGATAACATTTCGACTCGGGGAGATCTGAACTATCTCTTTACGGAGATGTTGGGCAACCTGACGCTTGGGCACGTATTCCTGGGCGGCGGCGACCGGCCGGAGCCGCCTAAGGTGAAAGTCGGACTGCTCGGCGCCGACTATGCCGTTGAGAACGGGCGCTACCGGTTTCAGAAAATTTATGACGGCGAGAATTGGAATCCGCAGCTTCGCGCGCCGCTCACGCAGCCCGGCGTCAACGTCAAGACCGGCGAATATCTTTTGGCTGTGAATGGGCGCGAGGTGCGAGCCGCGGAAGACGTGTACAGCTTCTTTCAGGAGACCGCAGGCAAACAGGTAGTGCTCAAGGTGGGAACGGACCCCGGCGGAAAGAGCGCACGCGAAGTCACGGTGGTGCCGGTCGAAGACGAATTCAGCCTGCGCCATCTGGACTGGATCGAATCCAACCGGCGGAAAGTCGATCGCATGACCGGCGGACGCGTGGCATATGTGCATCTGCCGGATACGGCCAGCGGCGGATACACGAATTTCAATCGCTACTTTTTCGCCCAAGTAGGCAAGGATGCGGCCATTCTGGATGAGCGTTTCAACCATGGCGGCGATCTGGCCGATTACATCATCGACCATCTTCGGCGGCCGCTCATGAGCTTGATCACCGCGCGCGAAGGGCACGTTTTCTCCAGTCCGGCCGGCGCCATCTATGGGCCCAAGGTAATGATCGTCAATGAATTCGCGGGCTCGGGCGGCGATGCCATGCCCTGGTATTTCAAGAAGGCAGAAATCGGGCCTCTGATCGGCACGCGCACTTGGGGCGGCCTGGTGGGTATCTACGATTATCCGCAGCTCATCGACGGAGGCGGAGTGACTGCGCCACGCGTGGCGATCTACGGATTGAAGGGCGAATGGGAGGTTGAGAACCACGGAATCACGCCGGACGTCGAAGTGGACATGGACCCGGCACTGGTCCGGCAGGGGCACGATCCGCAACTGGAAAGAGCCGTGGAGGTAATTCTCGAGCAGCTTAAGAAGAATCCATTGCCTGAATATAAAAGGCCCGACTACCCGAATTATCACCAGAAGTTGGGTGTGTAAGTCGAGGCGTTATGAGTCTGTCGAAGGTTGTTCTGGTATTGGTGTTGGCCGCGGCGGCCAGCGCGCAGCAATTCACGGACACCGCCGCCGCGCAGAACCCGGCACGCGCCAACGATCCCGCGGCGGTGGAGTTATTTCGCGACCGCGGCCTGGGGTTGTTCATTCATTGGGGCGTGGATGGTCCGCTGGGCGGCGTCATCTCGCACTCGCTGGTGGGCGCCTCGCCGGATTATGTAGAGCGCTTCTTCCGTGTGCTACCCGGCTACTTCAACCCGGTCCGCTATCGTCCCGAAGAATGGGCCGCGCTGGCTAAACTCGCTGGCTTCGAATACGTGACGTTTACGGCGAAGCATCATGCGGGCTTCTGCATGTGGAACACGGCTACTACGGACTTCGACGTCATGCATACACCCTACGGCAAAGACGTCATGCGCGAGTTGATCGACGCCTTCCGCAAACAGGGCATCGCCATCGGTATCTATTACTCACCCGACGATTTCCGGTGGCTGCACCAACACGGTATCACCATCGATCGCCATGTGAAGGGAGTCTATCCGCAGGACATCCCCGAATTCATGGACTACACCAAGCGCCAACTCAAGGAGCTGTTGACTAACTACGGACGCATCGATTATTTCTTCTTCGACGGCCCCGCGGAGCAGCTTACCGACTACGCCTGGCAGTTACAGCCTAATCTGGTGATCACGCGAGGCGTGATGGAGACTCCCGAACAGTATACGCCTGGCGTGGCGCTTCCGGGGGCTTGGGAAGGCAACCTGACCATGGGCACCGAGTGGCCCTGGAAGCCCACCAATGAAACTTACAAGTCCGGCCCGGAGCTGATCGACATCCTGATCGAAACGCGGGCGAAGGGCGGCAACCTGCTGCTGAACATCGGGCCCAAGCCGGATGGCGAGATCCCCATCGAGCAGGAAGGCCGACTGCGCGAGATCGCGCTTTGGAATTTCGTCAACGGAGAAGCTATCAAGGACGTGCGCCCTTGGGTGATCACCAACGAGAACAATGTCTGGTTCACGCGCCGCAAGGATTCCAATACGGTCTACGCCTTTCTGACTAAGATGGATCCCTGGAGGCTGGGGGAGCCTAAGACAATCACTTTGCGTTCTGTCAAGGCTACTCCGCGAACGCGGATCTCGGTGCTTGGGCAATCGGATGAGATCGTTGAATACCACCCCGGCCTGATCCCCAAGACGGCTTGGACCGAAGACGCCAATGGGCTGCGTATTACGGCCTACCGGGCGCAGCGGTTGTACACCAACCGGGCCTGGCCCAACCCAGTGGTGCTGAAGATTACCGACGCCGACGCGGGACTGACTCCGCCCGAAGTGACTACCGCGGCCGCCGACTGGAACCCATCCACCGGAACCGCCGTGCTGCATGGGCGTCTTGGAAACCTCGGCAATGTGCCGAAGGTAGAAGTCGGATTTCAGTACCGCCAGAAGAAGGACGGCACGGACCTATCCGAGAAGACCGAGCCGTGGATCGACCTCGCCTGGACGGAGCGCACGTCGACCGGCGAATTCACGTATGCGCTGCAAGGGCTTGCCGCGAATCGCGATTACGAATACCGCGCGTGTGTGCGGCATCCGCTCATTACCACTTACGGGCAGGAGAAGACTTTCCGCGCGGTCCGCTGACCGTCACGAGAGCCGTACGAGGGTGGGCTTGCGGAACCAGGTCTCATAACCGACGATGAACCATCCTATGGGAAAGCCACCCTCGTGGGAAACGACAAGACCGACTTCGCGCGCATCCGCCGGCACTTCGAAAGCCCGAGTGGCCGCGACGGCTTCCTGCGGTCCGAGCAAGACATTCAGGGGAACGGCGGAGTTATCCGGAGCTGGATCGTAGCGGCGGCCGCGATCGTCGGTCAGGTAGACGACGATGCCGATCTCCCGCTGGGATACGCGCCGGGCGCGACTCGATATCTGAAGAGTAACGATGTAAGAGATACCGGCGTGAGCGGGCTTCCGGCTAACGTGTTCGACCGAGATGCACCAGTCGTCGAAACACCGTGGATCGCCCAGGTTCAGCACGCGGCGCGCACCGAATAGCGATACCAGAACGACGATTCCGAGATATACACACGCGCAGATGCCGTATCCGCACAGGAGGCGGCGGGCACGCGCACCTCTACCGCGGATCGCGGAAGATGCGGCGACGAACAGGGTCACTAGAGTGGCGCAGAACACTACGATGAACAGCAGGTCGAAAATGTTCACGGTTTCCTCTCAGATGCGTAGTACTTTGTATTGTAGAGTAAAAGCCACTCGTTGTGCAATCGACAACGTATGGGAGCACCGGCAAAGCATATTCTCCTCCAAGGATGAGCCTGGAGGCGGGAGCGAAGTGATTACAACAGAGCGCGGGGCGAAGCCACAACGAAAAAATAGGAGGCCGGCGTGATGTGCAAGTCAGCGTCACCGCCCTATAGCGGCCGGCATCGATAAGGGACGTAGTTACAGGGGAGGCGTTTTCGCTACCTCTCCCGGGCAATTCGCGTGGGATTCTACCGACCAACGAAACATTACTCTATTGAGCTTCGCCTAAATTCGTGACAGATCCGGCAATCGCGTGGCGCACGCTTCAGCGTGCTGCGGCGAACTTCAGGTCGCCGTCGGGCCGTAGGCTGAAGCCCACAGCAGCACGCTGAAGCGTAATGCCACATAGTTTTTTGATGGCGGGGCATGGTTGTCAGGGCTTGCGGTTGGGGAACTTGGCTCCTCTGTTCCACACCTCCCGGGGATAGGCGGGACGCTTCCGCCGGCGAT
>Ga0302324_100027007_pt1 | contig 10949 bp, 10 predicted proteins | sample Palsa_T0_1_FD_201949 | JGI IMG/M metagenome (GOLD analysis project Ga0302324, IMG submission 201949) | Peat permafrost microbial communities from Stordalen Mire near Abisko, Sweden - Palsa_T0_1 | ecosystem: Environmental > Terrestrial > Soil > Palsa > Peat permafrost | place: Sweden: Abisko...
GGATGCGGCCGTCCTGCGGTCGCCGGCGCTCGGCGATATCCATCCGGCTGATGATCTTCACGCGGCTCGTAACCGATGGCACGACCAGCGCGGGCAATTTGTAAACATCGTGCAGAACACCGTCGATTCGGAATCGCACGTTGCACGAATCGCGGCGCGGCTCCAGGTGAATGTCGCTGGCACGCGAATCGAAGGCGTACTGCAGCAGCCAGTCGACGATCGCCACGATGTGCTGATCTTCCGCGGAGAGCTTCCCGGCCCGGCTGAGCTCGGTCAACTGCTCGAGGTTGCGCAATTCCGTCGGCGCAGCCCGGGAGCGTTCTTCGCCGGTGAGCTTGACCGAACGTGCGACCGCGTAGAACTCCACCAAATACTTGTCGATGTCGAGCGGATTGGCGAGGACGCGCTTGAGCGGTACTTTGAGCACCGGCTCCAGCTCCTCCATCCACTGAACGGCGAAGGGGTCCTTGACGGCGAACACGACGCCCGCGGGAGTGCTCTTGACCGGCAGAATTCCGCTGCGCAATGCGTAGGCGTACGGGATGAGCTCGGTGAGGCCCGCCACATCGAGCTTTAGGGGATCGATGCGCATGTACGGCAAATGGACCCGGCGGGCGAGCCACTGGGTCAAAGCCTCCATGGTCAGCTTGCGTCCTTCATTGCGCCGATCGGGCCACTCCTGGGCCGCTGCGATGACCAGAGGGTGATGGGGCACGCCGTCCTTGCGCTTCGGCGGCTCGACGACCGCACGCGCGGCCGCCGAGTTGATGAGCCCCGACTTGACCAACTCGTTCAGGAGGCCGCGCAATGTCAAACTGTCAGGACCGTTGACGGACCGACGGGCCGTCAAGCTAGCGGGTTTATTCATCCCCGCTTCGTACTGGAATGCCGGAGTTTTTGTTCGGACCTGCGTCACACATTCCGTGTTGGAGCGGGGATGACCGGGAGAGAGCGGTTTCCGGCACGGTAGAGGGCGCGGCGTCTGCGACGTGCCGCACATCCCGGGCCGGCGCCGTCCTCAAACGTAGCGCGGGATGGGACCGAGCTGCGGCGTTACATTTTTGCCCAGATCGATGAACACTTCGTCCACGTAACACCAACCCCATCCTTCGGGCGGATCGTAGCCTTCGATGATCGGGTGATGCGTCGAATGGAAATGCTTGGTGGCGTGCTTGTTCGGCGAGTCGTCGCAGCAACCCACGTGCCCGCAGGTGCGGCAGATGCGCAAATGCACCCACGGACTCCCGGTCTTGAGGCACTCCTCGCAGCCCCGCGCGCTGGGGTGCACTTTTTTGATGGTGTCGAGATGGGAACACTTGCCGGTCACGGTTCGCTCCTCGTCCGGCGACGCCGGCGCCCGGATATTCTACTTCGCAGCCGCGACGCCTATCGCGCTTTGCGTATCGATACTATCCGAGCGCGGGATGGCGTACCATCGCGCATCGTGGACCTTGCAAGCTACACGACATTTCAATTCGAGCGCGAAGGCCGGCTCTTGCGAGCCTCGTTCAATCGGCCGGAGAGCCTCAATGCGATCGATCGGGTCGCGCATGACGAGCTCGCCCGCTTTTTTAACGAGTTGGCCGTCGATCCGCTGACGGACGTCGTCATTCTTTCCGGGGTCGGGCGTGCATTCTCCGCCGGAGGGGACCTGGACCACATCCAGAGGATGATCGATGACCCCGCCATCTTCATCGACGACATCCCGAACGTGAAGCGCATCCTATTCGGCATGCTCGATTGTCCGAAGCCGATCATCGCGAAGCTCAATGGCGCCGCTGTCGGGCTCGGCGCGACGATCGCTCTGTTGTGCGACGTCATCTTCGCGGCACCCACGGCGAAGATCGGCGACCCGCACGTGAAGGTCGGCTTCGCGGCCGGCGACGGCGGTGCGGTCATCTGGCCGCATCTCATCGGACATGCACGGGCCAAAGAGTACCTCATGACAGGCCGACTCTTGATGGCGGAAGAGGCCGAGAGGATCGGGCTGATCAACCATGTGGTACCGGCGGAAGATCTCGACCGGGTGGTCGACGCTTTCGCGCAGGAGCTGCTCGGCGGCGCCACGCGCGCAATTCAATGGACGAAGCTCGCGGTCAACTTGGGCCTGAAGCAGCTCGCGCATTCGGTAATGGATGCTTCCGTCGCTTTCGAAGCCCTGTCGAACGTTACGGCAGATCATCGCGAGGCGGTGCTGGCGCTGCGCGAGAAGCGCCCCCCCCGGTTCACCGGCAAGTGAGCAGCGTTGCTAGCTCAGGGCTCCCGCACGGCGTAAGCGTTCTATCTCCGGCCGTGTGAGCGCGAGCACCTCGCCGAGAACGCTCTCCGTGTCCTCCCCGGGCTCGCGTCCGCAATCCGGCTGATCGAGGGCGGTGCGGCTGAAGCGCGGGACCGGCGCGTTCTGCAGCACCTCGTTGACGGTCACAAAATTGCGCCGTGCGATGTTGTGAGGATGCCGAGCCGCCTCCTCGAGAGTCAGCACGGGAGCAAAGCAGACATCCGTGCCCTCGAGGAGTCGACACCATTCTTCTCGCGTGCGCGTCTTGAACAGCCGGGCGAGCACGGCGCGCAGAGCCGGCCAGCGTGCGCGGGCACCGGCATCGTCCACCGTCGCAATACCGAGCCCGTCGAGCTCGGGGTCGTCGATACCGAGTTTCTCCTGCAGCAATGAATAGAATTGCGGCTCGAGCGCGGCAATGGACACGTAGCGGCCGTCCGAAGTCTGGTACGTGTCGTAGAACGGCGCGCCGCCCGCCAAAACGTTTTCGCCGGTGGCATCGCGGAAGAAACTGTTGGCGCGAAACGAAAACATCATCCCGAGGAGCGCCACCGTGCCGTCGACGATCGCGGCATCCACCACCTGCCCTTTTCCGGACAGCTTGGATTCCAAAAGGGCCGCAAGCACTCCGGAGAGCAGCAGCATCGCGCCGCCTCCGAAATCACCGACGAGATTGACCGGCGGCACGGGTTTCCCGCCCGGCGGGCCGGTGAGATGCAGGGCTCCGGTGAGCGCGATGTAATTGATGTCATGGCCCGCGCTGAGCGCCAGCGGTCCGGTCTGACCCCAGCCGGTAATTCGTCCGTAAACGAGCCGCGGATTTTTCTCGAGACACTCGACGGGACCGATCCCGAGCCGTTCCATCACACCCGGTCGATAACCCTCGATCAGCACATCACAGGCGGCAACCAGGCGCAATGCCGTGGCGAGGCCTTCGTGGTGCTTGAGATTCAATCCCACCGAGCGGCGATTGCGCAGCAGCGGATCGCGGGAAGGCTCGTGCCACAAAGCGCCGGGGCGCTCGATCCGGATCACATCGGCGCCCATGTCGCCGAGCATCATTCCGCAGAACGGCGCAGGGCCGAGACCCGCCAATTCCAGAACCCTGACGCCCTCGAGCGGCCCGCCCCGGCGCGCGGGCGCCACTCAAAGCGCCTCGATCACGGTCACGTTGGCGAGGCCACCTCCCTCGCACATCGCCTGCAATCCATATCGACCCTTGCGCGCGCGCAACGTGTTCAAGAGCGTCGTCATGAGTTTCGCGCCCGTGGCGCCGAGCGGGTGCCCCAGGGCGATCGCGCCGCCGTTCACGTTCATCCGCTCCGGATCCGCGTCGACTCCGCGCAGCCACGCGAGCGGCACGGAGGCGAAGGCTTCGTTGACTTCGTATAGATCGATGTCCTGGATCTTCATACCGGTGCGTTTGAGCGCGAGCCGAGTTGCACCGATCGGCTCCTCGAGCATGATCACCGGGTCGCCGCCCGTCACCGTCAAATTGTGTATACGGGCCAACGGCGTGAGCCCGTGGGCCTTCAGCGCGCGCTCGTTGACGATCAAGACGCCCGCGGCCCCATCGCAAACCTGACTCGCATTGGCCGCGGTCAGAACCCCGCCCTCCTTCAAGAGCTTCACGGCACCGATCGACTCCCGCGTCGCGTCGAAACGAATACCCTCGTCGACGGTGTGCTCCCCGCCCTCGATTCGTAGTGGAAGGATCTCGGCTGCGAATGCCTTCGCATGGGTGGCCTGCGCGGCGCGCCGGTGACTCGATAACGCGAACTCGTCGAGCCGCTCGCGGCTGAATCCGTACTTATCGGCGAGCATCTGCGCGCCGGTGAACTGACTGAACTCCTTGACCCCATATCGATCTTGGATGCGCTTGCTCCACGGTCCACCGAGCCCGGCGTTGACGGCGAGAGCGGTCGGTGAGCCGATGGGTACGCGGCTCATGCTTTCGACGCCCGCCGCAATCACCACGTCCTGGGTGCCCGACATCACCGCCTGTGCGGCGAAATGCACCGCTTGCTGCGAAGAGCCGCATTGGCGATCGATGGTTACCGCGGGTACGCTGTCCGGCAGCTTCGATGCCAGTACCGCATTGCGGCCGATGTGGAAGCTCTGCTCGCCGACCTGGCTCACGCAGCCGAAGATCACATCGTCGATCGCGGCGGGATCGATGCCGCTGCGATCCACCAATGCATTCAGCACCTCGCCGGCCATATCGGCCGGATGCCAGCCCGCCAGCTTGCCGTTGCGGCGTCCGCCGGCCGTGCGGATCGCTTGAACAATATACGCGTCGCTCATCTCACCACCTCCTTTGCAGTATGCGGGGAGGTACCACCCAGGGCAAGAAACAGCTGTACCGTATCGAGATAGCGCTGCCCCACGGTTTGCACGTAGCCGAGACGCGCTTGCTGGTAGGAGCGCTGCGCATCGAGGACTCGCAAAATCCCCACATTACCCTCCCGATAAGCCGCGCGAGTGAGGCTCAGATTTGCCTCGGCCGCCTGCTGCGCCTGATCCTGCGCCGCGAGTTCCTCGGCATCGTGCGCCAACGCCTCGAGCAGATCGGCCACCTGGGTGAAGGCCTCGAGCACGGTCTCCTGGTAGCTCGCAGCGCTCGCTCGCATGGCGTCGACGGCGGCGCGCTTTTGCGCATGCAGCGTTCCCCCGTCGAACAGCGGCATGGTCAACCCGGAGATCAGACTCCACGCGACGCTCGAGCGGTCCAAGAGCGCGCCGGAAGTGACGGCCTGCGGTCCGACGGTGCCTGTGAGCTGGATCTTCGGGTAGAGGTTGGAGTCGGCGACGCCGACGGCGCTGGTGGCGGCGTGCAGGCGCGCTTCCGCCGCCAGTATGTCGGGGCGGTGATGCGCGAGCTCCGACGGCAGGCTCACCGGTATCTCGAGCGGCAGCGTGATCTGCAAGAGCTCAAGATCCGCGGGCAGCTCTTTCTCCGGCAAACGACCGAGCACGAGCGAGAGTGCGTGATGGGCCTTCGCCAGATCCTGGCGCAGCGGCGGAAGCAGCGCGGAATCGCTGGCGATTTGACTCTCTGCGCTCACCACGTCGATACGGGCGACCGATCCGGCCTCGAAGGCGGTACGGACCAGCCGCAGGTTGTCCCGATCCTGCTCCAGAATGGTCTCGACCGTGGCAATTTGCGCGCGCAGCGAAGCGACGGTGATGGTTTGCATGACGGCCTGGCCGCTCACCGATAGAAATGCCGCGTCGAGCTGTTGACGGGCCGCTTCGGCTTGTGCCTGCTGCTGCTCGATGGACCGGGCAATGCCTCCCATGTAGTCCACCGTATAGCTGACCGTCGGGCCCACCGCGAAATACGTGAAAGGCGGGAAGCTGAAGTCGCCGCCGAAGAACTCCGCGCCGTATTGCTGACGGCCGAAGCCGGCCGTCAACCCAACCTGGGGATAGCGCACGCCCGCCTGTGCGACGGCGAGCTCATGCGACTGCGCGAGCGTCTGCGCGGCAACCTCCAGGGTGCGGTTGTGCTCGAGCGCCTGTTTGACGATCCCATCGATCGGCTCCGAGCCGAACAGCGACCACCAGTCGCCTTCGATCTCCTTGCCGAGCGCAACATGTTGGGTTCCTGCAGACGGGCTGCTCTCGAGCGCAAGTGTATTCGAGGTGTATCGCTCAGCCGCCGGCGGTTGCGGCCGCGAGAAGTTCGGCCCCGCACGGCAGGCGGCGAGCGCCGCGAGCACGCACAGCAATGCGGCGCGCGCGATCACTCGACCACCACCGCTTCTTCGCTGCGCGGCGCACCGCCGCCCTTGCGTAGCAGCAACAGCAGCGGAATCGCCGCGAGGCTCAGCCAGAACATCAATCGGAAATTGTCGTTGTAGGCGATCATCGTGGCTTGTTGCGTGACCTGGGCATTCAGCGCCGCCAATCCGTGCAGGCTCGGCGCTCCGCCGGGAAATTGCCCGTGCACGAGCGGGCTGAACGGCGTGACGTGCTCAGCCAGCGACGCATGCGCCGTTTGCGTGTTGCGCGTGAGCAACGTCTCCACGACGGAGATGCCGATGCTCGCGCCGAGATTGCGCGAGAGGCTGAAGAGGGCTGCGCCCTCGCTGCGCAGAGAGGGTTTCAACGTGGCGAATGCCACGCCCGTCAACGGCACGAACACCATTCCGGTGCCGCACCCTTGCGCGATTCCCGACCACATCACCGTGTACATGTCCATCTGCAGATCGAAATGCATCATCTGCCAGGCCGAGAAAGCGGACAGCGCGAACCCGGAACCCATGATGACGCGTACATCCACGACTTTCGAAAAGCGGGCAATGATGATCATCGCCAGCAAAGTCCCGACTCCCCTCGGGGCCGTGACCAGGCCGGTCGTGACCACCGGATAGTTCAAGAGGTCCTGCAACAGCGGCGGCAGCAGAGCGAGCGTCGCGAACAGGAGCAGACCCACGTTGAAAATGAACAGACACCCCGCCACGAAATTCGGATCCTTGAACAGCGCCGGTTCCAAAAAAGGAGTCTTGCGCGTCGTGATCATGTGCACGATGAAGAGGTAGAATGCCGCCACGCAAACCGCCGCCTCGATGCAAATCTCCGGCGAGTTGAACCAATCCTTCAGCTGCCCCCGATCGAGTGTGATCTGCAGCGCCCCGACCGCGAGACTCAATGTAGCAAAGCCGAAGAAATCGAAGGGCGAGCGCTTGATCGCCGATTCCGGCAGGGTGCTCAGCGTACCGAGAAAGGCGACGATGCCGATCGGCACATTGATGTAGAACACCCAGCGCCAGTTGTAGTTGTCGGTGAGCCAACCACCGAGTGCCGGCCCCATGATCGGACCGATGGTGATGCCCGTCACCCAGATAGTCATTGCCTTCGCGAGTTGCTCGCGCGGATAGATGTCGAGCATCACCGCCTGCGACATGGGTACGAGTGCAGCACCGCACGCCCCCTGCAGCAACCGTGCGAGCACTATCTGCGGCAAGGATTGGGCAATACCGCAAAGCATCGAAGCCACGGTGAATCCTGCAATCGACATCAGAACGATGCGCTTGCGGCCGAACCGGCCGGAGAGCCAGCCGGACATCGGCGTCATGATGGCGGCGGCAACGATATAAGAGGTCAGCACCCAGGCCATTTGGTCCTGAGTCGCCGAGAGCGAGCCCTGGATACGCGGCAACGCGACATTGGCGATGGTGTTGTCGAGCACCTGCATGATCGAGGCCGTCATCAGGGACACCGTGATGAGCGCCCGGCGCCGCCCGTCTATCGCCGTGTTCACCGCGCGGGTCCGGAAGTCTCCGCCGCCAAGGAACGCTTGGGTTCGGAGGAGAGTGCATCGGCCTCTGAACGCGTATCGACCGTCACACTGGCGCTCAATCCGCTTTGCAACAGAAGGCCCGCATCGACATGGTCGAGCTGCAACCGCACAGGGACCCGCTGCACGACCTTGACCCAGTTCCCCGTGGCGTTCTCGGGAGGCAGCATCGAGAACTGCGAGCCCGTGCCGGGGCTCACGCTCGCCACACGGGCGGAGAAGCGTTTCCCCCCAATGCGGTCGATCTCCACGGTCGCGGCTTGTCCCGGCCGCATGCGCTCGAGCTGGGCCTCCTTGAAGTTCGCCTCGATCCACACATCCTGCGTCGAAACCAGAGCGAACACCGGAGTCGAGGCCGCAATGTAGTCGCCGACTTGCAGCTGCTCCACCTTGGTCACGATCCCGTCGGCCGGCGCTTTGACGAGCGTGTACGACAGATCGAGCCGCGCGCGGTCCAGAGCAGCCTGGGCCTGCTCGACCAACGGATGCCGCTCCGGAGCAATATCCGGGTCGCCGCCGAGATTGGCGAGCGCAACGGCGACCCCCTGCTCCGCATTCGCCACCTGCTGGCGGCCGAGATCGAGACCATTCTGTCCCTGATCGAACTGCGCCTGCGAAGCGATTCCCGACGCGAGCAGGCGGGAATTGCGATCGAATTGGCGCTGCGCGTAAGCGAGGGAGTCTCGGGCCGAATGCAGCTCGACTTGTCGCTGCCGATAGGTCGACTTGAGCGAGGCGATTTGCAGCCGCGTGCTGGCAAGCCTCGCCTCCGCATCGCTCACCGCGATCCGAAATGGCGCATCGTCCAACAGATACAACGACTCGCCGCGCTTCACGATCTCGTTGTCATGCACGTAGACTTCGAGCACGCGCCCCGCCACGTTGGAACTGATGGACACCGTTGCCGCCTGGGTGTACGCATCGTCCGTGCTCTGATAGCGCCCGCCCGCGAGATAAAAGTAGATGGCTGCCGCGAGAATCACCGGAGCGATCAGCATGAGAGGCCAGCGCAGACGCTGCAGCCGCGTCCCACGCGCGGCCGAGCCCTCGCGAGCCCTGGCCTCGAGATCGGGAGTTTGCGCGCTCATGATTTTCCGCCCGCTCTCGCGGCCGCCCGGCTGCCCACGCTACGGCGCGCAATGGGCGCTGCGCCCGCTGCCGCGGGCGAGGTTCCGAGAGCAATGAAGTTGCTGCGCACGGCATCGAGCAATTCCATCACCAAGTCGCTTTTTTGCTTGGGGATGCCCGCGAATGCGTCTTCCCACGTGACATCGATCAACCCCCGGATATCCTCCAGCAACGGCTTGGCCTTGCTCGTGAGATACAGGCAATGCACCCGCCGGTCGTGTGGATCCTTACGGCGCTCGAGCCAGCCTTCGGACTCCATCCGATCCAGAATGCGCACCAAAGTCATGGGATCGAGATCCGTCAATTCCGACAGGCGGACCTGGCTCACTCCCTCGCAATCGGCGAGGCGCATGAGCGCCTTGCATTGCGCGAGGGTCAATCCAAGTGCGACCGCGTGCTGCTCGAAGCGCTGCGCGTACAAACGCGTCACATCCTTCAAGAGGAAGCCGAAGCGTCTCGATTCTTTCAGGCGGCTGCCCAGCGTCCGCGTAATCATAGGTCGAACATATCATAACCCTTGTTATGATCACAACTGAGGGGGACGCCCGCGTGCGCAGAGTGCGAACCAACCCACGCAATCGAGGGCGTGGCAGGCACTTGCGGCTGCGGGCCGGCACGGCTCGCGCTACACTGCTGTCGTCACACGCGCAGCTGCGAGAACTAATCGCCATGGCAAGGTTCGACCACCTCACGCTACCGGTCGCGAACTGGATGCGATCCCGCGATTGGTATACCCGCTGCATCGGCCTGAAGGTGGAATTCGAGATTCTCGAGCGTCGCACTGTCGCGATCCGCGACCAAAATGACTTCACGATCTTCTTTCAGCAGTCGGACAATCCGGGCCGCCCCGTCGACATCGCCCTTTACTTCAGCGTCGGCGACGTCGAGGCCCTCCATCGGGCGCTGTTGAGCGCCGGCGTGGCCCTCGTGCACGCGCCTCAAATGACTTTCTGGGGATATGGTGCCGAGCTTCTCGATCCCGATGGCTACACAGTCAGACTCTGGGACGAGCGCACGATGCACGAGAAAAGCGTGCCATAGGCCCTGGCAAAAGCGCGGTATGCGACACCGAGCTCTGGTTATCCGCGGCGGCGCGCGCGTGGTGCGGCCTCACTTTTCGATGACGATGATCCGCTCGGGACAGGCGCGGGCGCCGCGCTCGGCAAGCTCTTCCATGCCTTTCGGCACGTCGATCTCTTCGACGGCGATGTAGCCGTTCTCGTCGAGCGGAAACAGCTGTTCGGCCACCGCGGCACACCGCGCGTTGCCGACGCAGGCAGCCTTGTCGATGCGAATCTTCATCGGCCACTCCTCGCGCACGGTGCTAGGAATCGTGCGACCGCAACGAGTATGTAGCGCCGAGGCGCGCGCTGTAAAGTGCGTGCCGCGACGGGGGCCCCGGGCCCGCTTTGATGACCATCGGCACTGTCGTATAGTAACTTCATCCGGCCAAGCCGGATCGAGAGGGTCATACGTGGAATCTGCTACCCGATACCATCCCAGCTCCGATCAGCTTGCGCTGTCGAGCACGATCGAGGAATCGCTCGTGCCGCTGCTTCCGATCTCCCGGTTGCACATGTCGGCCGAAGAGAACGAGCGGACCTGGTCGAGTCTGAACGACGTCGGCATCTTTGCGATCACGGCAAGGGAAGAAGACGGCGGGAGTGCTCTCGGCGCGGTCGAGGAAGCCTTGATCGCGGCGTCGCTCGGGCGGCAGCTCGCGGCCCCATCGGTACTGGCGACCATGGGCGCCGCGCATGCGGCAGCCGCCGGTCGGGGACTCGGCGCCCCAGGACCTCGGGGACGCCGGATTGCGGCAGGCTTTCGGCGCGGCGATCGAACCATCGTCGTGCAAGACGACGGCGCCGACTTCGTGCTCGTGCGCGAGGCGGACGCTGCCGCCGTGTACGCCACGGGCTCGGCCGCTTCGCGCCCCCTCGATGGCCGGCTCTGGCTCGCCCACTTGAGCGAATACACATCGCTGGGAGAACCGGTTGCGCGCCTCGATGCCTCGCGGCTTTTGCGATTGCGCTTGCTCGATGCGGCTGCACTCGCGGGAATCGCCACCGCCGCGCTCGACATGGGCGTCGCCTACGCCGGCACGCGCGAGCAGTTCGGGCGCCCGATCGGCAGCTTCCAGGCCATCAAGCACCACTGCGCGAACATGGCCATTTCCGCGACTTGCGCCCGGGATCAAGTGGGCTTTGCCGCGGTTGCCGTCGATGACGGCCGCAGCGATGC
>Ga0302324_100027008_pt1 | contig 10949 bp, 9 predicted proteins | sample Palsa_T0_1_FD_201949 | JGI IMG/M metagenome (GOLD analysis project Ga0302324, IMG submission 201949) | Peat permafrost microbial communities from Stordalen Mire near Abisko, Sweden - Palsa_T0_1 | ecosystem: Environmental > Terrestrial > Soil > Palsa > Peat permafrost | place: Sweden: Abisko...
CTGGTCGAAACAGCCGGGCAACAGGTCGTCGTAGGTGACGGCGGTGGTGGGCCTGGCGTCGGCCAGTGGACCGACGGCTGTCAGGTCCCCGCGCAACGGTGAGCGGATGTCCTCGTAGTGCCAGACGTCGCACCAGCGGTCGTCGGGACCGTCGCCCACGATGAAGTCGGGCTGCCGGGCCGCGTCGAAGACGATCCTGCCCTTCAACCGCACCGTCCGCGGTCCCTCGGCCTTGTACTTCTCGGGCAGCCGCTCCTGCCACAGCCCGGGCGGTTCCACGACATGGTCGTCGACCGAGATGAACCTCGGTAACTCGGGGCGCGGCTCCCCTACTGCCATCGGTCACTCCTCACATTCATGGTGCCGTGCCGTTCACGCATCCGCAGGGATGGCCACGGTGCGGGTGGAGCGGCCCGAGCGCAGTACCGCGCCCGGTCGTGCACCCGTATAGGCACCATCGGACACGATCTCGACGCCGTTGACGAACACGTGATCGACGCCCCGCGCTCCCCCGGTCAACCGCAGCCCACCCGCCGGGAGGTCGTTCACCGCGCGCACGGGCTCGGGGGCGAGCGTGGCGGGATCGAAGACCACGATGTCGGCGTGCCAGCCGACCTCGAGCCGGCCCCGGTCGATCAGGCCGTACATCTGGGCCGGGACATCGGTGACGAGGCGGACCGCCTCTTCCAGGCCGATGAGGCCGCGGTCACGCACGGACGGGCCCACGAGCGAGGAGATGCAATTGAACGTCCAGACGGTGTCGAGGTGGGCGCCGGCGTCGGAGCCGCCGACCACCACGCGCGGGTCCTTCCACAATTCGCTCCGCAGGCGCCAACTCTCCTCGGTGTGGTCGATGGAGAGCGGCTCCAGCCCGGTGTGCAGGTCGTCGGCCACGATCACGTCGCACAGGGCGTCGAACACCCCGACCCCTCGTTCTTCGGCCACCTCGCCGGCCGTGCGGCCCTCCCAGCGGGCGTTGGCCGGATTGACCGTCTGGGAGAACATGGTGTCGCTCCACACGGCCCACCACGGTCCCCCCCGGCTCCCCTCCTCGAGCCGGCGGCGGACCTGGGGGTCCTGCAAGGCGCGCAGCCGGGCCGCATGGGGCAACGTCATCACGCCGTCCCAACCCGGCAGCATGTCGTAGACGAATCCCGTCTCGAAGGAGAGCCGCATGGCCTGCGGGTCCGGAAGGGTGAGCGGGATCACCCGCGCCCCGCGTGCGTGGGCGTGGTCGGCCGAGGCCATCTTGTTGCGGATCTTCTCCTCGCCCCCGAGCACGCCGAGGAGATTCCAGTTGAGGGAACGGCGGCCGGCCAAGGACATGTCGGTCATCAGCGCGATGTCGTCGTCCGTGAAATAAAACTCCGCCGTGGGCACGATCTCCAAGATCGTTCCGGCATGGTCACGTACCGTCGACGCCAGCGCCAACGTCTCTTCGATGCTGGCATGGCGCGACGGCACGGGGTCTCCGCGGTGATCTCGATGAGAACCGGCTCTCGAGGTCGAGAAGCCCAGGGCTCCGGCTTCCATGCTCTGGTGGGCCAGAGCCATCATCGCCGCCTGCTGGTCCTCGGTGGCCAGCCCGCCCACGGCCGCTTCACCCATGACCAACCGGCGCATGGTGGAGTGGCCGACGAGGAAACCGGCGTTGACCGCGATGACGCCCTCGAGGCAATCGAGCCACTGGCCGAACGTCGTCCAGCGGAAATCGAGCGCGGCCTCGAGCGTGGCGACCGGCATGCCTTCGACCCGGGCCAGCATGCGCATGACATAGTCGGTCGTCGACGGTGATACCGGCGCGATGGTGAACCCGCAATTGCCCCCGATGATGGTGGTCACCCCGTGCAGCGGTGACGGGCTCACCCCGCCGTCCCAGAGGATCTGTGCGTCGTAGTGCGTGTGGGGGTCGATGAAGCCTGGCGCGACGACCCGATCGGTGGCATCCACGGTGCGGCGAGCCGGCTCGTCGACCGCACCGAGGGCGACGATGCGGCCGTGGCGCACGCCGACATCGCCCGTGCGCCCGCCGGCGCCGCTCCCGTCGACCAGTGTCCCGCCCGCGATCAGGAGGTCAAGCACGGCGTGGCCCCCGCACACGGGCCGGGCATCGGGGCACAGCCACGTCAGCCCTCCACGGCGCCCATGGCGTTTTTGCCTCCCACCGGGGCCAGGGCGCCTGGTTGCTTCAGATAGAGGCTCATCCGACGGATCAGCCCCTCGTCGTTCAGGTCGAACACGATCGTCTCGGGAATATCCGTCATCTCCCCGTCCAGCTCGAGATGTTCGATCAACTGGGCCACCACGACGTTCCCGTCAGCGGCGTAGATGATCCGTTCGACCCGCAGCTCGTACTCGGCTCCCATGGTGGGAACGACCTGCTCGAGGAAGTCCACATACGCGCCGACGTCGGTGAACAGGTCGAGGTAGGGGCCCACCCGCGTGAAGTCGCCGGCATCGAACACGCCCCTGAGCTGCTCCCATTGGTGGGAGCCGTAGTACTCGATGTAGTCCTCCACCGCGCCCATGGCCTACCCCCGCCCCGTCGCTCGTCTTATCAATCCTCTAAACCTTACGGTCCGTCTTCCGGGGCCGTCAACGCGCCGTCGGCTCACGGGGGAGCCCGAAGGGCGCGGCTGCGTCGGCGCTCCGAACGCGTCGCTTGTGAACCACGCGGGGTGACCGTAGGGTGGCGTCCCCACGGTGGCGTGAGACAGCACATCGGCCCGCGGTCCGGGCGGGTGATCGGGTGGAGGGGGCGGATGCTCGAGGTGTGGTTGGCGTCAGTGCACGTTCCGGGCACCGCCATCGCCTGCGGGCAGGCCGCGGAGGCAGAAGGGTTCGACGGCATCAGCTTCGGCGACACCCAGAATCTGGCGGCTGATCCCTTCGGCGGCCTGTGCCTGGTCGCCGCCAACACGGACCGACTGGGGTTGATGGTCGGGGTGACCAACCCCGTTACCCGCCATCCCGCCGTCACTGCGGCGGCCATCGCCACCGTCCAGGTCGAATCGGCCGGTCGGGCCGTACTGGGAGTCGGCCGCGGCGATTCCTCGCTGGGCCACATCGGCCGCCGGCCGGCGACGGTCGGGACAACCGAGCGGTTCGCCGCCCAGCTCCAGCGCTACCTGCGGTCCGAGGTGGTGGACCAAGACGGCTACCCGAGTGAGATCCCGTGGATCGCCCGCTCCGGACAATCCAAGGTTCCGCTCGATGTCGCCGCGACCGGACCACGCATGTTGGCTCTCGGGGGACGTCTGGCCGAGCGCGTGACCGTCAATGTCGGCGCGCTCCCCGATCGCATGGCCTCGGCCGTCGGGCTGGCGCGCGCCGCGCGCGCCGAGGCCGCGCCTCCGGGTGGCCAGCTCTCGCTCGGGGCCTACCTGGTGGTGACCGCCCATCCCGATGCCCGCGTGGCCCGGCAGCTCGCCCGGGGACCCCTCGCCGCGTACGCCCACTTCTCCGGTATGCCGGGCGCGCCGGTAGAAGCGCTGACCGCGCCCGACCGAGCCGTGGTCGAGGCGGTGGCCGCCGACTATGTCCGCAGCGGCCACAGCACCCAGCATCCTGCGGACGGCTCGATCCCGGGGGCGGCCCGCCACCTGCAACACCTCGACGACGCCTTCGTCGACCGGTTCGGTGTCGTCGGCACGCCGGCGCAGTGTGTGTCCCGCCTGTTGGAACTGGCGCAGCTCGGACTCGACCGGGTGCTGCTCGTCGAAGGCCGCGACCCCGCCGCGCCCGATGAGCAACGGCGGGCCCACCGGTGCCTGGCCGAAGAAGTGCTGCCCGCGCTCCATGCGATGGCAGCATGAAGGCGAGCACCGGCCCGGAGGGAGGAAAGGACATGGCCTCGCCAGAACCATTCGCGGGCATGACGATCATCGACGCGGACACGCATCTCACCGAACCGCACGACCTGTGGACAGCGCGCTCGCCCTCGGCCTACCGGGACCGCGTACCGCAGGTGCGCGACGTGGACGGCGTCGCCACCTGGGTCGTCGACGGCGTCGCGCTGGGGCGGGCCGGAGCGTCCGGCGTGGTGGGCCGCGACGGGGTCAAGGTGCCGGGTGTCACGTTCTTCTCGTGGACCATCGAGGACGTCCACGCGGGGGCCCACTCCGTTCCGGATCGCCTGCAGATGATGGACGAGCAGGGAATCTGGGCCGAAGTCCTCTACCCCAACACCGTCGGCTTCGGCGGACAGAAGTTCGGCTCGGTCAAAGACCCGGTCCTGCGCCGCCTGACGGTCGAGATTTACAACGACGCCATGGCGGACGTCCAGGAGCAGTCGGGAGGCCGGCTGGTGCCCATGGGGATACTCCCCTTCTGGGACCTCGAGTTGGCGGTGACCGAGGTGGACCGGATGGCGCAGCTCGGCCTGCGCGGCATCAACACCACGTCCGCGCCGCACGAGCACGGCCACCCCGACCTCGGCTCGCCCCACTGGGACCCGGTCTGGGAGGCCGCCAGCGACCGGGGCCTCCCGGTGAACTTCCACATCGGCGCCAGCGAATCGGACCTGTCGTGGTACGGGACCGTGTCCTGGCCATCGCTCAACGACGAGTGCAAGCTCGGCCTGGGCTCCTCGATGCTCTACATCAACAACGCCGCCGTCGTCGGCAACATGATCTATTCGGGTGTGCTGGAAAGGTTCCCCAACCTGCAGTTCGTCTCGGTCGAGAGCGGGGTCGGCTGGATCCCGTTCGTCCTCCAGGCGCTCGACTACCAGGTCGGGGAGATGACCCCGGGCGCCGTGGCCCACCTGTCCATGAAGCCCTCGGACTACTTCCGCCGCCAGTTCCACTCCTGCTTCTGGTTCGAACGCCAGGGAATCGCCGAGGCCATCGCGGTCCTCGGCTGGGAGCACCTGCTGTTCGAGACCGACTTCCCCCACCCGACGTGCACCTACCCCGACGGTCTCGAGTACGCCGCGGCGGCCCTGGCCACCGTCGACGACGCGGAGGTTCGGCGGGGCATCATGGGTGCCAACGCGGCTCGGCTCTACGGCATCGCATTACCCGAACCCGAGCCGGTTCCGCCGTCGTGAGAGCCGGCCGCCGATGACGATCGCGGACCTGCGCGTCGTGGACCTGACCGGTGGTCTGGCCGGCGCCTACTGCTCCAAGCTGCTGGCCGATGCCGGGGCCGACGTCGTGGTGGTCGAGGAAACGCACGAACCGTACGATGCGGCGGCGCGCTGGCCCGCCTCCGCCGGCCTCTTCGACTTCCTGCACACCTCCAAGCGCTCCGTCTCGCGGGGGCACGAAGAACCGTTGCTGCGCGGCGCCGACATCGTCGTCGCCGGCACGGACTTCGACGTGGCGGCGGCGCGACGGGCCGCACCGGACCAGGTCGTCGTCACCATCAGCGCGTTCGGGTCATCGGGCCCGTGGGTGGGCCGCCCGGCCACCGAGTTCACGCTGCAGGCGGCGTGCGGGTCAACCGGGGGGCGCGGACTGCCGGGCCAGATGCCCCTGGCCGCCGGGGGGCGCCTGGGCGAGTGGCTGACCGGGGTCTACGCCGCCATCGGCGCACTGTCGGCGTGGTGGCGCGCCACGCACACGGGCACCGGAGCCCATGTCGACGTGGCGGTCTTCGACTGTATGTCGGTCGGAATGGTCACCTTCCCATCGGTGTTCGCAGAATTCGCGGCGGCGTGCGGACGGCCGCCCATGGCGGCGGCAACGCGCAAGATCGAGGTGCCGTCCATCGAGCCCACCGCCGACGGGTGGGTCAACTTCACCACCAACAGCGCCCAGCAGTTCGCCGACTTCGCTCTCTTGATCGGCCATCCCGAGCTGGCAACCGACGATCGCTTCTCTGGCGCCGCGGCGCGCTTCGCCAATCGCGAAGACTTCTGGGGAATGACGAGGTCCTACACGAGACCGCGGACGTCGGCCACCGTCTTGGAGGAGGCCGGGCTCTTGCGCATCCCCGTGGCGCCCGTACTCGATGGCGCGACCGTCCTGGCGTTCGAACAGTTCGTCGCCCGCGGCGTGCTGGTGGATCATCCCTCTGGCCGCTTCCGTCAGCCCCGCATCCCCTTTCGCCTCCACGGTGTCGATCCGCGCCCGTTCGGGCCGGTTCCCGAACCGGGCGCGGACGACGGCGCGATCGACTGGGCACCACGCCCCGTGGCGGGCGGCGATGACGGCGCCGACCTGCCACTCGCCGGGATCCGGGTCGTCGACCTCACGGCCTGGTGGGCCGGACCGTGCGCCACGCAGGCCCTGGCCTTCCTCGGCGCCGATGTGATCAAGGTGGAATCGGTGACGCGCCCCGACCTCATGCGCTTCGCCAGTGTCATGCGGCCGGGTGACCCGCAGTGGTGGGAGTGGGGACCGCTGGCGCACGCCGCCAACACCAACAAGCGCGGCATAACGCTCGACCTCAGCCGTCCGGAGGGACGCGAGGTGGCACTCTCGCTGTGCGGGAGCGCCGACCTTCTTTTCGAGAACTTCACACCCAGGGTCATGGACCAATTCGGCCTGGATTGGAACCGGCTGCAGCAGGCCAACCCTCGGCTGAGCCTGGTGCGCATGCCGGCGTTCGGATTGGACGGGCCCTGGCGCGACCGTCCAGGCTTCGCCCAGACGATGGAGTCTCTGACCGGCATGGCTGCGGCGACGGGGTGGCCGGACGGCTCGCCGATCCTGGTCGGCGGGGCCGGCGACCCCATCGCCGGGCTGCACGCGACCTTTGCCGCACTGGTTGCGCTCTGCGCCCGGGCTCGCAGCGGGCGGGGCTACCTCGTTGAGTCCACCATGGTGGAAGCGGCGCTCAATGCCGCCGCGCCGGCGACGATCTCGTACCAGCTCACCGGAGAGGTCACGGGGCGCCTCGGCAATCGAAGCGCCGAGGGGTCGATTCCCCGCGGCGTCTATCCCTGTGCCGCCAGTGACTCGTGGGTGGCGCTCGAGGTCGAGAACGACGACCAGTGGGACGGCCTGTGCGCCGTGCTCGGCTGCCCCGTCGGCCGGGACGATCCGGACGCCCTCGACGGGTGGCTGGCGGCGGCGGCGCAGAACTGGGACGCCGCAGAACTGGCCGAACGCCTGCTCGACGCCGGCGTGCCGGCGGCGGTGGTCATGGCCCCGCGCGAACTGGCCGACAACCCGCAGCTGGGTCACCGTGGCCTCTTCGAGATGGAGCACCACCCCGTCTCGGGGACCCATCGCATGCCGGGCCTCCCCTTCTCCATGACGGGAATCGGCTCGTGGGTCCGGGCGCCCTCGCCGCTCTTGGGGCAGCACAACGACGAGGTGCTCGGTGAGCTCGGCCTCGACGGCGCCGCCCGCGACGCGCTGCGCCGCCTGGGCATCATCGGAGAGGAGCTCGTCGGCGCATGAGCACCGGCGGAAGGAGAGCATGAAGAACCACCCGTTTCATGACGTGGCCATCGTGGGCCTCTACAACACGCCGCAGGCCCGCGTGCTCGAGGGGCACGACGGCAACTCCATCGCCATGGAGGCGGCGCTCGGCGCCGTAGCCGATGCCGGGCTCACACCGCTCGACATCGACGGTGTGATCGGGGGCGGCGGGGCCACCGACTTCATCTACCAACACCGGATCGGACCGGTATGGCGCTCCATGTCCGGTGCCGGAATCCCCGCTGTACTGGAAGCGGCCTCGGCCATCGCCGCCGGCTTCGCCCGCACCGTCCTGATTGCGGCGGGCTCGGCCGGGATGTACACCGAGCGCGAGGCCACCGCACCGTGGACCCGGCCCGCGAACGAGTTCGTCGTCGGCTTCGGCATGTTCACCGCAGCGGAGTTCGCACTCATCGCACGCCGGCACATGGAGGTCTACGGCACGACCGAGGAGTCGTTGGCCACGGTCGCCGCCACCATCCGCAACAACGGCCATGTCAATCCGGAGGCCATCTACTTCGGGCGGGGACCGTTCACGCCCCAGGACATTCTCGAGAGCCGCATGATCGCCGATCCCTTTCACCTTCTCGACTGCGCCATGACCTCGGAGGGCGGTTGCGCGCTGGTACTCACCCGCGCCGATATCGCTCTCGATCTGGCGCAGCCGCCGGTCTACGTGCTCGGCGGCAGCACCGACAACTTCGGGCCGGCGTACCAGAATCCACCCAGCTTCGATCTCGGCGGGAGGAGGGGCCCCGACCTGATCAACGGCTGGGTGGGGCGGTCAGCGGCCCGTACGGCCTTCTCCATGTGCGGCCTCGGCCCGAGCGACGTCGATGTCTGCGAGTTCTACGACCCGTTCAGCTTTGAGATCATCCGCCAGTTCGAGGCATTCGGTTTCTGCGAGGAAGGCGAGGGGGGTGCGTTCGTGCTCGACGGCACCATTGAGGTGGGCGGCCGCTATCCGATCACCACCGATGGCGGGCTCATGTCCTTCAGCCATGCCGGCGCCCAGGCCCAGATGCTCCAGCGCGCCATCCGGGCCGCGCAGCAGATGCGGGGCGAGTGCCGCACCAAACAGGTCCCCGGGGCGGCGGTGGCGATGTGCTCGGGCGGCGGCGCCGGCGCCCTCTTCACCGACGTGATGCTTCTCGGAAAGGAACGGCCGTGACCCTGCTCGTCCCCCAGAGCGGCGCCATACCCCTCCCCCGGCCACGGGTGCTGTCCCAGCCCTTCTGGGACGGCCTGGCGCGGGGCGCACTGCTCTTTCAGCGCTGCGAGGAGTGCGGGGGCAGCACCCACACCCCGGCCACGGTGTGCGCGCACTGCGGCTCGCCGCGGCTCGCCTGGGTGCCGAGCAGCGGACGCGGCACCGTCTACAGCTGGACCATCGTGTGGCGACCGCAGACCCCGGCGTTCACCGTCCCGTACGTGCCGATCATCGTGGATATGGAGGAGGGCTGGCAGATCCTCTCCAACATGGTCGGCTGCGCGCACGACGCGGTGCACGTGGGCCAGGCCGTCGAGGTCGAATTCCACGCCCTCAGCGCCGACATCACGCTGCCCTACTTCCGGCCCCGCTGAACCCCGCACCATCCGTCCATCCGTCGACGGGCAGATCGACGGGCGGGCAGGCGCAGCTCGTCAGCTCGTGGGTGTCGGCGTCAGCTCGGCGTCGGGATCGAGGCCGAAGAAGGCACACGGGTTCTCGATGAGAACCCGCCGGCGCACCTCGTCCGGGCAGCCCGCGAAGATCTCGTCGAGCCAGCGGGCCGATTCGGGAAACGACGACACCGAGTGGGGGAAGTCCGAACCCCACATGATGTGGTCCAGGTCGAGCAGCTCGCGCATGCGCAGCGCCAGCGGGTCACGCACGATGCCGAAGGAGAAATGCCGCCAGACATATTCGCTGGGGGCCAGGGCCAGGTCCACCCCGTACCAGTGGCGGAAGATCGAGTACGAGTCGTCGAGCATGTACAGCAATCCGGGAATCCAGCTGGCGTTGGTCTCGGCGAAGTACACCCGCAGTTCGGGGATGCGATCGAGCACCCCCGAGAGGATCATCCGGACGATGCCGACCACCGGCGGTGGCATCGTCCTCGAGAGCATCGACATCTCGAGATCGAATGTCCCCCGGGCGGACTGCACCAGGAGCGGGTTCGAGCGGTCGCCCATGGCCGAATGGGCCGTGATGGGCATCCCGAGCTCGATGGCCTCGCGCCAGAACAGGTCGTCCTCGGGTGCCGGTGCGCCCGATCCGTTCGGGAACGAACCGAGGCAGATGCTGCGCAGACCGATCGCCCGGGCCCGCTTCAGCTCGGCGATGGCGTCCTCCACACCGGAAGCCGGGATCACCGCGTTGCCGAGGAGCCGGTCCGGGGCGACGGCGCAGTAGTCCTCGGCCAAGAAATCGTTGAAGGCCCGCACCATGGCCACGTAGGCCTCGCCGTCCTCGATGTTCTCGATGAAGCGGGAGATGAACACCGGGGGGTAGAGCACCTCGGCGTCGATGCCGTCACGGTCCTGCTCGCGCAGGCGCTGGCGGGCGTCACCGGTGCCGGGGAGCGGCGTCGTCCCGTCGGCCTCCCAGTACGAGCCGCCCTTGACCTTGAGGGGCCGGCCGGCGGCAACGTTCTGGCCGTTGTGAATGAGCGGGCTCCCCTCGACGATCCACCCTTCGCCGCCGGTGCGCAGCTTGATCAGTCTCGGAGCCCGGTCCAGGTGCTCCGCCGGCACGTGCCGGACCCAGGCCTCAGGCGGGATCTCCAGATGCCCGTCGCACGAGATCACCCGGTAACGCCGCGTCACCGCATGGCCTCACGCACTGATCTCGATCCCGAAGTAACGCTCGAAGATCTCGTCGCCCTGGAGCTCGTCGGCCGGTCCGGTGAAGACCAGCTGTCCCCGGTTGAGCAGGCACGCCGAGTCGGCCAGCTCGAGCGCGCGGGTCACGTACTGCTCGACGAGCAACACCGACACGCCGGTGGCCACGATCTGGCTGAGGGTGTCGAAGATGCGGTCGACGATGATGGGGGCGAGGCCGAGAGACGCCTCGTCGACCACCACGATCTTGGGGTCCGAGACGAACGTCCGCACCAGGGCGAGCATCTGCTGCTCCCCGCCGCTCAGGCTGCCCGCCAACTGCTTCATACGGCCGGCCAGGGCGGGAAAGGCTTCCGCCGCCCGTTCGATGGTGGCGTTCTCCTTGCCCCGGGGCGATTGCAGGATCAGGTTGTCCCGCACCGTCAACGAGGGGAAGATGCCGCGCCCTTCGGGCATGTTGCACATGCCCCTTCTCGACATGTAGTACGGGCGCCGGCCCGTGACGTCCTCACCGTTGAGCACGACGCGCCCGCTCATCGGCTTGATGATCCCCGAGGCCACCCGCAGCAACGTCGTCTTCCCGGCCCCGTTCGGGCCGAGCAGGGCCACCACCTTGGCGTCGGGTACCGACAGGCTCACGTCGCGCAGCACCACGGTGTCGCCGTAGCCGGCGGTTATGTTCTCCAACTCCAACACGGATGTGCTCCTTTGCGCGTGTGGTCGTGAGCGCGATCAGGCCGGCTCGATGACCTC
>Ga0302324_100027009_pt1 | contig 10949 bp, 3 predicted proteins | sample Palsa_T0_1_FD_201949 | JGI IMG/M metagenome (GOLD analysis project Ga0302324, IMG submission 201949) | Peat permafrost microbial communities from Stordalen Mire near Abisko, Sweden - Palsa_T0_1 | ecosystem: Environmental > Terrestrial > Soil > Palsa > Peat permafrost | place: Sweden: Abisko...
GCTGCTCAAATTCAACGCCCTCGTCCAGGCCAGAAAAATGGAGACCAACAGCGACGGGCAGACTCCCATCGAGCTTCAACTCGCCGACGAAACGGGCTTTCCGCACCGCGGGCATATTGAGTCGTTCGATAATCGCGTGGACCCCAACACGGGCAGCATTCTGTTGCGCGCCGTGTTTTCCAACGAGGATGGGCGGATGGTGCCGGGATTGTTTGCGCGCATCCGTGTTCCCTTGAGCGAACGGCATCCGGCCCTGCTGGTGTCCGAGCGGGCCATCGGGACCGATCAGGCCCAGAAATATGTATTGACGCTTACCGCCAGCAACACCGTGGCTTACAAGGCGGTGAAACTCGGCCCGGCGGTGGAGGGCCAGCGCATTGTCCGCTCCGGTCTGCAAGCGGGCGAAAAGATTATTGTAAACGGAATGGAACGCATCCGCCCAGGCATGCCGGTGACGCCGGAGGAGCAAGTGGCTGGAACGGATTCGGTCAAAATTGTCCAACGTTGAAACTCAAGGGACCAAACTCATGAACTTCTCCCATTTCTTCATCCGCCGCCCGATTTTCGCGGGCGTGCTCTCGGCGGTGATTTTTCTCGTCGGGTTGATCTCCATGTTCCGCCTGCCCATCAGCGAATACCCGGAGGTGGTTCCGCCAACCATCGTGGTGCGCGCGACCTATCCCGGCGCCAATCCCAAGACCATCGCGGAAACCGTGGCCTCGCCACTGGAGCAATCCATCAATGGCGTGGAGAATTCACTCTATATGTTTTCCCAGGCGACGCCCGATGGCGTGTTGACGGTGACGGTGACGTTCAAGCTGGGCACCGACGTGGACCAGGCGCAGGTCCAAGTCCAAAACCGCGTTTCCCAGGTGCTGGCCAAGCTGCCGGAGGAAGTTCGCCAGTTGGGGGTGACGACGACCAAGCAATCACCGAACCTGACCATGGTGGTGCATCTGTACTCGCCCTCGGGCCGGTATGACGAGGTGTATCTGCGCAATTATGCCACGCTCCAGGTGAAAGATGTCCTGGCGCGCATTCCAGGCTTGGGCGATGTGCAGATTTTCGGATCGGGCGACTATGCCATGCGCGTCTGGCTCAACCCGGATAAAATCGCCGCGCGCAACCTGACGGCCAGCGACGTGGTCGCCGCCATCCGCGAACAAAATGTGCAGGTGGCGGCTGGCGCGATTGGCCAGCAACCGGTCGCCCACCCGCTGGATTTCGAGTTGCAGATCAACGCCAAAGGGCGGCTGGTTTCGCCGGAAGAATTCGGGCGCATCATCGTCAAGACCGGCTCCAACGGGGAGAAGACGCTGCTCAAAGACATCGCGCGGATTGAATTGAGCGCGGACAGTTATGCGCTCCGTTCGCTCTTGAACAATAAAACCGCGGTGGCTCTGCCGATCTTTCAAACCCCCGGCGCCAACGCGCTCCAACTCTCGACGGACGTTCGCCGCACGATGGAGGAACTCAAGAAGAATTTCCCCGACGGCGTGGATTACTCGGTGGTGTACGACCCGACGGTTTTCGTGCATCACTCCATCGAAGCGGTAGTGCATACCTTGTTCGAGGCTGTCTTGCTGGTGGTCATCGTGGTCATTGTTTTCCTGCAAACGTGGCGCGCCTCCATTATCCCGCTGGTGGCGGTGCCCGTCTCCCTCATCGGCACTTTTGCTGTGATGCTGGCCTTGGGTTTTTCCATCAACAATTTGTCCCTCTTTGGCTTGGTGCTGGCCATTGGCATCGTGGTGGATGACGCCATCGTGGTCGTCGAAAATGTCGAACGCAACATCGCGCTGGGCCTCTCCCCGGTGGACGCCGCCAAACGGGCCATGAACGAAGTGACCAGCCCGATCATCGCCACCGCGCTGGTGCTGTGCGCCGTCTTCGTGCCGACGGCTTTCATTAGCGGACTCACGGGCCAATTTTACAAGCAATTCGCCATAACGATTGCCATCTCGACGGTGATTTCAGCGTTCAGTTCGCTGACGCTTTCTCCCGCTCTGTGCGCCGTGTTGCTCAAGGAGCACAACGCGCCCAAGGATTGGTTCGCCCGTTTCATGGAAAAATCGCTCGGCTGGTTCTTCGGCCCGTTTAACCGTATTTTTGCATGGGCCGGAAACAAATATTCCGCGGGCGTGGGCAAGGTTTTGCGAAAGAGCGTCGTGGCGCTGGTGGTTTATGGCGGGCTTGTGGCCTTGACCGCTTGGAGTTTCAATAAAGTTCCCACCGGCTTTGTGCCGACGCAGGACAAGCAATACCTGGTGGCTTTCACCAAGTTGCCCGATGCCTCTTCGCTCGACCGCACTGAGGCCGTCATCCGTCGCATGTCCGATATTGGCCTTAAAATGCCTGGGGTTGAAAGCGCTGTCGCATTCCCTGGCTTGAGCATCAGCGGATTCAGCGTGTCGCCCAACGAGGGCATCGTCTTCTTTTGTCTCAAACCGTTCGAGGAACGCGAGTCTGCCCAACTCAGTGGTCCGGCCATTGCCGCCGCGATGAATCAGAAGTTTGCGGGCATTCAAGATGCCTTCATTCTCACCGTGCCGCCACCGCCCGTGAATGGTCTTGGCTCCATTGGCGGATTCAAGCTTTACGTGGAGGATCGCGCTGATCTTGGCTCCGATGCCCTGTATCAGAACCTTCAAGGCGTCATCGGCAAGAGCTACCAGACTCCCGGCCTGGGCAGCGTCTTTTCCACCTTCACAGTCAACGTTCCCCAACTGGACGCGGACATCGACCGCACCAAAGCCAAGCAAGAAGGCGTGCCGTTGCAGAATCTGTTCGAGACGATGCAGATTTATCTTGGGTCTCTTTATGTCAACGACTTCAATCGCTTCGGACGCACCTATCAAGTCGTGGCCCAGGCCGACGCGAAGTTCCGCGAGCGTCCCGAGGACATCACGCGTCTGAAAACGCGCAATGATAAGGGCCAGATGGTGCCGCTGGGCGCTTTCGTAAAGGTGACGGAAACCCACGGCCCCAACCGAGCCCTTCGTTACAACGGGTATCCCGCCGCGGAAATCAACGGCGCTCCCGCCGCCGGTTTTAGTTCCGGCCAGGCGGAAGCTCTGATCGCCAAGCTCGCCAGCGAGGGCCTGCCCAAGGGGATGACCTTTGAATGGACCGACTTGACGTATCAGCGCATCCTAGCGGGCAATTCGGCCATTTATGTTTATCCGCTCTGCATTCTGCTCGTGTTCCTCGTGCTGGCCGCGCAGTATGAGAGTTTGCGCTTGCCGCTGGCCATCATCCTCATTGTGCCGATGTGCCTGCTTTTCGCCATCAGCGGCGTCTGGCTCAAGGGTGGCGACAACAATATTTTCACGCAAATCGGCCTGATCGTGCTCGTCGGCCTGGCCTGCAAGAACGCGATTCTCATTGTCGAATTTGCCCGGCACAAACAGGACGAAGATGGTCTGCCCGCTTTCCAGGCGGCGGTCGAAGCCAGCCGGCTTCGTCTCCGCCCGATCCTGATGACCTCCATTGCTTTCATCGCGGGCGTTTTCCCGCTGGTCGTGGCGCATGGCGCGGGCGCGGAGATGCGCCAGGCGATGGGCGTCGCCGTCTTTGCCGGGATGATTGGGGTGACGTTGTTCGGCCTGTTCCTGACGCCCGTCTTCTATCTGACGTTGATGAGACGTGTTTCGCGGAAGCCGTCCGCCATTTCCAAGCACGAAACCCATGGTCCCGCGCTGGGCACCGCAGGGGCGGTGGCGGGAATTCTCCTGGTCGCATCGTTGCTCTCACCGTTTTCCGCTCAAGCCGGAAGTCTGACCATCGGCCCGGACTACAGGCAGCCGACCAACTCGCTTCCAGAAAATTACAAGGCAGTGGAACTCGGACAATGGAAGGAAGGCCGTCCGCTGGACAGCGTGCCGAAAGGCAATTGGTGGGAGGTTTTTGGCGACGCTAATTTGAATGATTTGGAATTACAGGCGTTGCGCGCCAACCAAAACCTCAAGGCCGCGGTCGCGCGGGTGGAGCAGGCCCGCGCCACCGCGCGCGTGGCCCGCAGCGATCTGCTGCCCAGCTTGAATTTCGACCCAAGCTTCATCCGCCAGCGCTATTCGCCAAACCAATCTCCCAGCTACGGCCCTTTGACGGCGAATACTTGGCAGACGCCCCTGGACCTCAGTTACGAAATTGACCTGTGGGGCCGTGTGCGCCGCGGATTTGAAAGCGCGCGCGCCGATGCCCAAGGGTCGCTCGCCGCGTTTGGCAATGTGCTGCTGACTCTCCAGGCCGATGTCGCGCAAAATTATTTCAAGCTCCGGGCGCTCGACGCTGAAATCGCCACCGTGACCGGCACGGTTGAGTTGCGCAAGGAGCAGGTGCGGTTGGTCCGCAGCCGGTTCAACGGCGGCATTGGCAACGATCTCGACATCGCCCGCGCCGAGACCGAACTCGCCACCACCGAGGCCGAAGCCGCCTCGCTCGCCCAGCGCCGCGCGGAATTGGAGAACGCCATTGCCATCTTGGCCGGCCGCAATCCAGCCTCGTTTCATTTGGCGGCCGAAACAGCGGGCAATTGGAACCCGCCACCGCCCGAAATCCCGGCCGGACTGCCCTCCGATTTGTTGGAACGGCGGCCGGATGTCGCCCAAGCGGAGCGCCAACTTGCGTCTGCCAATGCGCGCATCGGTGTGGCCAAGGCCGCGTTCTTCCCCGTGCTCACTCTCACTGGTTCGGGCGGCTACCTGAGCGCCGACGTTGACACTCTGTTCAATTGGAACAGCCGCACCTGGTCCATCGGCCCCAGTCTTTCGCTGCCGATCTTTGCCGGAGGCCGCAACCGGGCCAACTACCAGCGTTCCAAGGCCGTCTTCGAGGAATCCGTGGCGAATTACCGGCAACAGGTTCTCGTGGCTTTTGGCGAAGTGGAGGACAGTCTTTCCGGCATTCGTCATCTGGCGGATCAGTCATCCGCCCAACAGCGCGCGGTCACGCATGCCCGCCGCGCCGTGGATCTCGCGACCGACCGCTACCGCTCCGGCATTGTCAGCTATATTGAGGTCGTGGATGCCAGCCGGGACGCGCTTCAAGCCGAGCGCGGCAACGCCCAACTTGCGGGCCAGCGCCTCATCGCCGCCGTGCAACTCATCAAGGCCCTCGGCGGTGGTTGGAACAATTCCGCGGTGGCAAATCTTGCCGTCGCATCAGTCAAACCCTAAATTCAAACAGAAAGGCAATAGTTATGAGCCATCACACATCAAATAAACTGGCCGGTAAAGTCGCCGTTGTCACGGGTGCGTCCAAAGGCATCGGCGCTGCCATCGCCGAACACCTCGCGGCGGAAGGCGCGTCCGTCGTGGTCAACTACGCTTCCAGCAAAACAGGCGCGGACAAGGTTGTCAGCGAAATCACCGCGCAAGGTGGCAAGGCGATTGCAGTGCAGGCGGACATGGCAAAGAAAGCGGACATCGAACGCCTGTTTGCCGAAACGAAGAAAGCCTTCGGTCAACTCGACGTTCTCGTAAACAACGCGGGCGTCTATGAATTCCTTCCGCTGGAAAGCATAACGGAGGAGCATTTCCACCGGCAATTCAACCTTAACGTCCTTGGCCTGATTCTCACCACGCAGGAAGCGGTCAAGCAGTTCAGCACGCTGAACAGCATTATCAATATCAGTTCGGTGGCCAGCACTTCCGCGCCGCCGGGCGCCTCGGTTTACAGCGCCACCAAAGGAGCGGTGGATACAGTGACGAAATCGCTGGCCAAGGAACTCGGGCCTCGCAAGATTCGCGTCAACGCCATCAATCCCGGCATGATCGAGACTGAAGGCGTCCATGCCGCCGGTTTCATCGGAAGCGACTTCCAAAAACAAGCCGAGGCGCAAACCCCCTTGGGCCGCATCGGCCAGCCGCAGGACATCGCCACGGTGGCGGCGTTCCTAGCTTCGCCGGATTCAGGCTGGATCACTGGCGAAACCTTCCTGGTCGCCGGCGGCTACCGCTAATTTAAGGCTCTCCGACACGGGCCAGAGTGAAAATCGCGAGCGCAAGCGACACGGCGGCGTCAATCGTCGTCGTGCTCGGCGGTCTTCACGCGGACCAGTCCGAGTTTCTTCAGGCCCTTGCCGTGGCCGCCGACGAACTCGGAGGGGTAGCGGGTGTTGCCTTTGATGGAATGCCAAACGTAGCGGTTGAAAGCGTCTTCATCAATCCGATCCGGCTTGGTGAAATCCATCTTCTGGACTTTCCTGGCATAGTAGCGCGCCTTGGAGGAGAGTTGGGCGCTGCCACCGGAAACGAGGTTAATCTTGTTGGGCAACGCAGTGTAGGGGGTGAAATCCGGCGTGTTGAAAAAACACTCGAACATGAGCGGGGCCATGGCGTCCTGTTGGTTCATTGGCGGCAGGCCCATGATCTGTTCCATGGTATGCAGGACACCAGCCTGATTATAGAAGGTGCTGACGGTCTGGGCGCGTTTGGTGTAAGGACTGATGACCAGGCAGAGAGAGCGGTGGCCGTCCACGTGGTCATAGCCGCTCTGGGGATCATCTTCCACGACGAAGATAACGGTGTTGCTGCCGAAGGCGCTCCTGGTAACGGCCTCAACCACGCGCCCGAGGGCGAGGTCGTTGTCGGCGACCTGGGCTTGCGCGGGGGGAGTGCCGCCGGTGTGGTCGTCGGGCAAATAAAGGAAATGGAACCTGGCCCAGTTGCCGGCCGCCTGGGCGGCGTTGAGTTCTTTGACGAAGCCGTAAGCCCGGACCACGTCTGGGATTTCCAAATTCCAGCCAGGGACATTCGTCGAGCTGTAGGGGCGCAGGGAGGCGACGCCGATATTTTGGGCAAAAGCGATGGAGTGAGCGCCGTTGGTGAAATCGGTGTAGATTTGCAACCAGGAGGCGCCGCTGGGGATGGAGGCGTAATCGAACTCGCCGTAATTGCGAAAGCTCAGGCCGTGCTGGAGGACGTTGTTCCAGATGAAGCCGGTCGAGGAGTAAGTCAGAGGGTCGTCGCCAAAAGTATAGCTGCGCACAAACCCGCCAAAGGACTTCTCAAGATGGTCGCTGCTGTTGCCTTCGGTTGACCACGAGTGGCCGTCAGCGGAGTTGACGCCGTTGCAATAGTAGTTGTCGAGCAAGACATACTGCAGGGCCAAGGCGTGATGGTTGGGCGTAACGAGCCGCGGATAAACGCACAGGTTTGAATTTCCGTTGCCTTGAGGCAGGTCTCCGAATACCTGGTCGTAAGTCTTGTTCTCCTTGAGGATATAGAGCACATGCTGGAAGACCGAAGGTTCGCCGACGTGGGCGGGAACAGGCACTGGGGCCTGACCTCCCAGAGCCGGTTGCGAGGCTTGCTTGATTTGGAGGACCCGCCCATTCTCAATGACCTGGGCCGTGTTCTTGTCCAGCGCCCGTCCGGAGGGAATCGGAATCCGATCCACGGTTCCAAGAAAGGCCGAACCTTGGTAGGAAGCGGCCGTGGGCTGGCCGTTGCGGCTGCCCAGCCCTTTGGTATTTGCCACGTAGGCAAAAGAACCGTCCACGACGACGGCGCCTGGGTACCAATCGGTGGGGAAAAAACCCTGGACCAGGCTGTTGGTGCGGTGCGCATTGGGCAACTGCACGACGGCGACAGCGTTGTTGCCGGCGCTGGCCACGAACAAAGTCGTCCCATCAGAACTCAGCGCCAGGCCATCGGATTCGCTGCCAAAGGGGAGCGTTGGGTCCGGCCGGATAAGAATCGTTTCTCGGACCGTTCTGCTCCGGGTGTCGATTACGGTGACAGTGTCGGAGTTGGCATTGGCCACAAAGAGCGAGTTGCCATCATGGCTGAGCGCCAGGTCCGAGGGATGGAGGCCGGTGGGCGCCTGGGCCGACTCCAAGCCGCTCGCCAGGTTCACAAACGAGACGACGCCGCTCGCGGCCACGCCCCGCGTGTCCACCACCACCGCTGTCCCGGCTGAGGTCGCAGTCAAATCGCCGCCCACCGGAAAGCGGCCGCCCCAGTCCGAAACATAGGCGGTGTCGCCATCCGGCGAGAGCACGACGTTCCAGGGAGCGATGCCCACTGGGATTTGCCGGCTGACGGTCCCGTCGGCCAGGTTGACGACGGCCAGCGCGTTCTTTATTGAGAGGCACACGTAAGCCTTTGTGTCATCTGCTGAGAGCGCCAGGCCGCAGGGGTCCGAGCCGGCAGGCAGAGAGATGGTGCGGTGGAACGAGACGATGCCGTTGGTCGCAACCCGCCAATCGTACAGCTCGTTGGCCGAGCCGGTGACATAGACGTGGGAGCCGTCCTTACTCACCGCGATGCCGTGCAGGGAGGCTCCGCTCGAGGGGTAGTTCAGTGTCTGCGACAAAGTCCAGGAAGCCGCGTCCACGACCAGCAGGTTCTTCATATTCTTGACAAAGACGCTCCTGCCATCGGGGGAGAGCGCAAGGTCAACCGGCCGGCCACTGAATTGCAGCCGCCGACCCGCGACGCGGAGTTTCTGCTTGGAAGGGATGAACTGCCCGCCGTCAGGCAACGGACCAACCTGTTCCCTGAGTGTCGGGCCGGACAATTTGTGCCCCGCCACGCAGCCGGTCGCAAACATCGCCAGTGTGAGCAGCAAGGGGCAGTGCCATCGCCGTATCAAAGTGCTTATACCGGTTTTCATTGAAGTAAAAAGGCCGGAAGGGATTCCCCTCCGGCCCTGACGAACTCAAAAGAGATGACCACCTTACGGCGTCGAGATAATGTAGAACCGATCCAGGAAGTTGGTGCAGGCCAAGTCGTCAAACGTCGTGAGCCCCGCCCCTATCGTGCCCGTGCCGAGAACTGTCCACGCGGACAACGGCGTCAAGTCGAGGTTCGTGCTGGCGTGAACCGTGAAACCAGTTCCGACGGCGCCCGTGAGCGACAGGCTGAAGGTGCCGTTAGCCAGGCGCTGGATGCCGGAGAATCCCAGCGGCCGGGGTGTCACAACGTAATTCAGCACGAGCGAGTTGCCATTTGTCGCCACATGGAAGACGCCTGCGACGGGATTGGCGAACGCCGACGTATCGACGACAAAGTCGAAGGCCTCAAAGTTCGTGAAGCCGGAGGCCGCGGTGGCCATCGTCCAGGTATTGCTGGTGGCTGGATTGAATCCGCTGATCGGACCCGGCGTGTTGGAGGAGGTCAGTGAAACCAGCTTGATGGTGAAGGGTTTGGCTGAGCTTGCAGTTACATCCAGGCCACCGGTGATGTTGAGCAAAGACCAACCGGCGCTGTTGGTGGCATTGTTCAGGGAGAAGGTCATGCTGCCGTTTGCATCCCAGATTTCGCCTCCGGTGGTCAGTGTGCCTACGGAGTTGGTGCCCGGCGCGATCGTTCCATCAACCGTCACGAGTCCGGACACTGTGCCAAGGCCGTCCAGAGTTGCATTGTTGGTTATCTCCATCATGGCGGTGGACTCCACCAGACCATTGACCATCAAGGTGCCCGCGAAGATCGCGACCGTGCCGCTATAATCGTAGGTTCCCGGAAGGATGAGAGTGCCGGCGCCCAGTTTCGCAAAAGGTCCCGATCCCGTGATGTCGCCCGGAATGGTTCCCGTGAAATCCTGAACATTGATCGATTCAATATAGCCACTGTCCAGTGTGATGATCCGGCTCGGACTGAGGGTGATGTTGTTCGCGTCAAATCGCAGCGCCCCGTTCGTATTGCCGAGGTCGATTTCGATGGGGTTGTTGGTGTTGCCCAGCGCCGCGTCGCTGGTAAACCCGAGGCTGCCGCGCCACAACTGAATGTTGCCGGAGAAGGAATTAGAAGGATTGGCCAACTCGATCACATCATAGTGATTGCCGCTTACACCGGTGTCGGCCAGACGATATGTCTCCCCGTCGCCTCCGCTGATCACTCCGGTAAGGCGGACGGTAGTTGAGTTCGTCGGGTTGCCTTCAAGCAGAAACTCCTGGATCAGGCCCCCTCCGTTGCCTGGCAGAATGATGCTGTTGGCCACCACGTTGGTGCTGCCGGAGGGAAATAGGAAGTAGAGCGCGCCTGGTCCGAGTGCGCCTGTGTCAATGGTCACTCTGCCGATGCCCAAGGCTGTGGGGCTGGCTGCGACAACCGTCCCGCCTTCGATGTAGGTCCCTCCGCTGTAGGTGCTAAGTCCGCCCAGGAACACGTTGCCGTCAAAGTTGGTGATCAAACCGGGGCCCGCGATGTTGTTGTTCAGCGTCAGCGTGTCGCTGCGGTCAAGGATGAGCACGCTGTTATTGGTGACCGGGCCGGTTCCGAGCGTGCCATAAGTGGCGTCGTTGCCCACTTGCAATGTGCCCGCTGCGATGACCGTTGGGCCGCTGTAGTTCTCATTTGTCAACAACACCAGTGAGCCGGTGCCGAGCTGTTCGAGAGTGCCGGCGCCGGAGATGGTATTGGTGAGATCGACAATGTCGCTGCGGTCGAAAATCAGCGTCGCATTGTTGGTCACAAGGCCGCCACCGAGGGATCCGCTGGTGCCGTTGGTGTCCACTTGGAGCGTGCCACCTGCAACCAGCGTCAGGCCGCTGTAAGTGTTTGAATTGAGGACGAGCAAAGTCCCCTTGCCGCTCTTAATGAGACCAGTGGGACCATTGAGACCGCCGCCACCCTCGAAGACATAACTGGTAACATTGTTGGTGACGGACACACCGAATGGTTCCAGTGAACCAGTCAACCTCACCAAACCGTTGGTGGCGGAATCGTTAAAAGTAACGGAGTCCCCAGTATAAAACACGTCCGCCACCGTCCCATTGAGCCAATTGACGGTTGTCCTCGTATCCCAAGTGCTGCCGTTGGTCCCCAACCAAACCAGGCTCGCCGGGGGGGAGCCGCCAACCTGCAATAAAACGCTGCCCGGCGTGGTGGTTGTGTCGAGCGTGTAGCTCTGACGCCCGCCCGAGAGAGAGACCAAAGTCAGGTTGTTGGGATTGCCATTCAGGGAAGCGGCCTGGATCAAGGTGTAAGGGCCGGCGCCAAGGC
>Ga0302324_100027012_pt1 | contig 10948 bp, 6 predicted proteins | sample Palsa_T0_1_FD_201949 | JGI IMG/M metagenome (GOLD analysis project Ga0302324, IMG submission 201949) | Peat permafrost microbial communities from Stordalen Mire near Abisko, Sweden - Palsa_T0_1 | ecosystem: Environmental > Terrestrial > Soil > Palsa > Peat permafrost | place: Sweden: Abisko...
GTGAGGACACGCGCGAGCTGCTCGTAGAATTCCTGAGAGTAGAGCTCTCCCGCGATACCAAAGCGCGGCGGATCGTGCAGGATGGCATGCAACGATGCGGCCGGCAGATCGCGGATGGCCATCGTGACATCCGCTTGGACGAGCGTCAGTGCGCCGCGCTGCTCGTGCGACCGGGGGCCATCGGGCGACCAGGGATTATGTCTGCGCAGCCACAGCACGTCCGGGTTCTTCTCGAACGAGTGCACGCGCGCCGCGCCGCCTCGCAGGCACCATGCGGCGAAATATCCGAGGCCCGCGCAGGTATCGAGAATCACTTTCCCACGCGGCTCGATCAGCGCGACCTTGTGCATGGCGTCTTCGAAGGGCGAGACGCGAGCGCTCGGCAGCATCTTGATGCCATCGATCTCGAACGTCGGCGGTCCCCAGGGCGTCGGTATCAGTTTGATCAGAGCATTGCCGTAGCGCGATATGGGCTCGAAGCCGGCGCCGGTCCAGCGATAGACACTTCGATCCCTGCAATCCGCGATGTATGGGAACCGTTGTTGATTCCAGTTCCATGCCAGCGGCTCGATGTCGACGCGGGTCGAGGAGAGTCCGAGATCGAGCGAGCATTCCAGGCTGGCCATGCCCGCGTCACGAGCGGCCAACAGCGCCTCGTTTACGGTCAATGTCAATAGCGGCGAGCGCGCGCCATCCTCGGCGCCCTCGCTCATAGCGAGCCTATTTCTGTTTCGCTCAGCAAGCGCCAGTTACCTTTTGGCAGTTCGCCGAGGACGAGCCTGCCGATCGCCACTCGCACGAGACGCAGGACGGAAACGTCACAAGCTTCGAGCATGCGCCGTATCTGCCGGTTGCGGCCCTCATCGAGTATGACTTCCAACCAGGCGCTCTTGAGACCAGATCGCATGCAATGCACGGACTTGAAACGCAACCAGTTTCCCTCGACGGGCGCACCGAGGGCCAGCTTGGTAAGCAGGGCTTCGTCGGGCACGCAGTCGATCTGCACGTGGTAGGTTTTATCTGGTCCGGTCGTGGGGTCCGTAAGCTGCGCCGCCCAAGCGGGATCATTAGTAAACAGCAAGAGTCCCTCGCTGGCCTTGTCGAGCCGTCCCACCGGTGCTAGCCAGGGAAGCGGTGCGTCCGCAAGACACTGATACACGGTCGCGCGTCCCTTTTCATCCTCGCGCGTCGTGACGAGGCCGCGCGGCTTGTTCAACATCAACACCACGCGGGTTGCTGCCACTACATCGAGCTCGTCCACGCTGATGCGATCCTGGCCCTGCAAGACAGGGAACTCGGGGTCTCTGACAGGTCGGCCATTGACGCGTACGCGTCCCTCGTGCACCCATTTCGCCGCGAGCGAGCGCGACGCCATGCCGAGCTTCGAGATGACGCGGGCCACGCCGTGACGCGAGACGCGGGCGGCATTTTGGTTGGGTTTGGGTGGCATCTCGCTATAGCTATTCACGACTCAGCTGTCGATTTCAATATTCCATGTCATTTATTTCAGCAATTGGTGTCACGAAGACGGGGGAAGCCGTAAAGCCGTCGCATAAACATGCCATCACGGCGCCGAACGTGTAATTGGTACTCCGCACGGGTCCGGAACCCCGAAGACGGTGACATCAATTGTTGGCAAGATGCGTGATCGTGACACGGATTGTTGAAATATTTTTCTCTCGGTTGGTGGTCAGTCCACCGGGCGCCATTTTGGACGTATCCGAACTCGCCACATCGATACTGCGCGCGGCAAGGCTGACATCTGAAGTTTGCCCTGGCCAGAGACTTTTGCCAAACGGACTCAAAGAAGGTAACCCACACTTGAGTCTCGTTTCAGACGCGCTGCTATCCTACAGACCTGGTCCGAAAGGAGATTGTTATTCAGACGATAGCTAAATTGATGGTTACTTTTCAGCCCGATAAGCGGGAAGCCGAACCCGGTGGGCCGGTCGAAACCGCACTTCTCCTGGGCGTTCGTGAAGAGCCACCTCTGGAGTCGACGCAGCTTCGTTGGCAGGTGTGCCTACACGCTAGCGATATAGTTCAGGTTGAAAGCGGCGCGATCTATCTGGAGAACCTCGGCGGAGCGCTTTTCCTAACCACCAAGGAGCCGCAGCCGGAAACGTCACCGGGCGAAACGCGTGGCCCTATTGGCTGGATGAAATGGATAGGAGACCATGGCCGCCGCTCGTTCCAAATCCAACTGGCGATTTCCGGGGTCGGCTTCGACAGGGTCCGTAATCTCGCGGAAAAGGGAAAATACCCGGACGCGATACTTACCTTTAAGGACGACGGACGAATCGAGCACGGACTTAGTCCCGATGGCAATAAAAAGATTTGGAACAATGTCGGTTCGACCGTGGCGCTCATCACCGAGTTTACGTTGAGATATGACTTCTCACCGTTCGTGCACACCAGTTCGTGACGATAGTCTGCGCGGCCGCCACGCTAGGTCGGGCGAAGACCGGCTTTCATCGGTGGCGAGCGACGAGCGCTACAGAGCGAGCGGCCATGCTGTCACGGCTCGCGGGGTCCTTCGCAATGGGAGCGAGGACTTTGCGCGCCTTATCACGCAGGAAATGGGAAAGCCGCTAAAGCAGGCGCGCGACGAACTCGAGAAATGCGCGGCGTTGTGCGACTGGTATGCAAGCAATGGACCACGCTTGATCGCAGATGAGCCCACCACGGTAGAAAACGACAAAGCGTATGTGTCTTATCTGCACCTCAGCCTCCTTGGGCTGATCCGCTTGAGAGCTGGGCGATTTGTTTGCAATCATCGTTCGAAGTATCGAATCCCCTGGAGAAATATTATGATCAACCGAACAACCCGTTAGACATCGACGATGTTCTGCCGGTTAAGGGCAGGTTCCTTTCGGCTGCGTTCTTGTGAGGGGTCGGCCCGACAGAACGCCGGTGGGCTTACCGTCTTCCAGCTCGATACGCCCGTTGATGATGACGTCGACGACCCCTGTCGATAACAATTTTGGCTCAACATATGTAGCCCGGGCGTGGTAAGTCTTTGGGTCTATCACCGCGATATCGGCGAAATACCCCTGTTTGATGTAGCCCCGTCCCTTTAACTCGAAGGTGTCGGCCTCAAGTCCCGTTGAACGGTGCACGAACTGCACAGGGGTGAGGACCTTCTCGTCAATCACGTACTTCTCCCACAGGCGTGGATAGCTGGCGTAGCCACGGGGATGTTCACCATCTGCGCCGTCGCTTGAACTCATCACCCACGGCTTCGGCATGATCTTCACGATATCCGACTCGTTCATGACGAAGACTACGACCTCGGCCTCCCCACCCTTCAATACACGTATCGCCGCATCGATCGGATCAACGCCCCATTGAGTCGATAGCTCGGATAGGCGCTTTCCGACGAGCTCCGGCTGCTTCAGCGCCTCGCTGATCATGATCTTCTGCGCCAGCGCGAGCGTCAGGCCGTTATCGGCATGGATTCTCGCGAGATCGGTGGAATCATCAAAGCGCTTGACCATGGCCTCAAACCCGCCCGCCTGCGCCCATTGCGGGATAACGACGGCCTCCAGTCCGGTATTCGCCGCCGTCCAAGGATATTGATCCGCGGTCACCGGTTGTCCCTTCGCCCGGGCAGCCTCGATTAGCGCAATTACGTCGGTCACGTCCTCGCCATCGGGACGTGCGCTGTTTGTGACCTTGATGTGGGCGACGTGTAGTGTCGCGCCGCTCTCTTCGCCAATGCGGATTGCCTCCTTCAACGAAGTCACGATACCCACGGAACTGCTGCCTTCATCGCGCTGATGGGTGTCGTAAAGGCCGCGACGCTTGCCCGCCTCTTTCGCCACGGCGATTACTTCGTCGGTAGAGGCGAAGCTTTGCGGGGCATAAAAAAGGCCAGACGATAGACCCAGTGCTCCCTCGCACATTCCTTGGGCGGCCAAGGATTTCATCGCTTGAAGTTCTGCCGGGGTGGGCGCACGGGCGTCCTCCCGCAGGACACGCTCGCGAATCGCCCCAAATCCCACATAGGTGGCCACGTTTTGCCCAATGCCCAGGTGTTTCATAGTGGCGAATTCTGCCTTGATATCGGGCGTGCCATCCCCGTCTACGCCGATGATGCTGGTCGTAACGCCCTGCATGACCTGCCGTGCCACCAGCCGTTGAGATGCCTCTGGTGAAGTGAGCTCGTTATCGGTGTGTGTGTGAGCGTCAATCAGGCCGGGGGTCACCATCAACCCCGTAGCCTCCAGTGTCTTCTGGCTCGCGATGTGCGCTTTTGCCGCATTGCCGACAAAAACAATCTTGTCGGACACAATCCCAATATCCGTGATCGTGGGTTCGCCCATATCACCGGCATAGACGGTGCCACCGGTAATCAACAGATCGACATCGCGCCCCCTCGGCGGACTGGCACACCCTACTACCGTTGCGAAAACGATGAGAATTGGAATTCCGGGCGGGCGGGGAAAGGTGGGTCTCAACGTGGGCCTCCTGCGGGAGCTTTCAATCAAAGCATCGAAAGGGCTTTTCGGAGCCTCAATGGAATGCGAGCCGCTTTCTATATTCGCTTAAATAGCCAACTTTATCTATTATAGCTATAACACAACGACCGTGGTCTCGGGGAGTGTTCTTTGCGCGCAACTCTGCAATTTGACTTACCCGCAAACTCAAGACTTGTCGGTCGCGTGCCCATTGGACGGCGGCCTTGACCGTCGCAGTCTCACTCGATGATAAGTACCGCTTGGATGCGGATCGAGCGCTTATCACAGGACGCCAAGCGTTAGTGCGGCTGTTGTTTTTGCAGCGCGCCCTGGATCGCGCTGCCGGGGTCAACACCGCGGGCTTCGTGAGCGGCTATCGAGGCTCACCACTCGGCGGGTTCGATGCCGAATTGTGGAAGGTACGGGCGGAGTTGGAGCGCGAGAATATTCGCTTCGTGCCTGGTCTGAATGAGGATCTCGCCCTCACCGCCGTGGCGGGCACGCAGCAGATCGGCCTTATGCCCGGTGCGAAAGTCGAGGGGGTGTTCGGCCTTTGGTATGGCAAGGGCCCCGGCGTAGATCGAGCCGGCGATGCCATCAAGCACGCCAATCTGACCGGGGTTGCGCCTTCAGGGGGCGTTGTTCTCGTATTCGGTGACGATCATGCGGGGAAATCGTCCACCACGGCGCATCAAAGCGAATTGACACTGGCCAGTTGGGGAGTGCCAATTCTATATCCCAGCAACGTCAGTGAGATCATAAGCTTTGGGCTTGCGGCAATTGCTCTGTCGCGTTACAGCGGCGCGTTGGTGGGTCTGAAACTCGTGAACGAGACGGCGGAAGGGACCGCTGTCGTCGAGTCGCTGTCCTTGCCGGCCTTCGTTCGGCCCACGATGCCCGAACCACCGGATGGTGTGCATATTCGCGCTGAGGTGCTCGCGGTGCAGGCTCAGGATGCACGGCTGCTGCGGCATAAGTTGCCGCGCGCGCGCGCCTTTGCTGCGGCAAACGCGCTCGACGGCGTCACCTTCGGAGCCGCGCGGCCGCGTTTTCTGATTGCGACGACCGGGAAGAGCTATGGCGATGTGCTTGCGGCACTGCGCTTGTTGGGCATTGATGGGGACGGTGCATTGCGTGCCGACATCGGCGTATACAAATTCGCATTGATCTTTCCGATTGACGACACTTCGTTATGTTCGGCGGCGCAACGCGCCGGCGAGATTTTCTTCGTGGAGGAGAAGAAAGCCAACACGGAAGTGCAAGCCAAGGAGATTTTTTATCATCGCGCCGGCAAGCCCTGCATCAGTGGTAAATCGACCCCCGAGGGCGTCGCATTACTGCCTGCCGATGGGACCCTTGATCCGAAGCTCGTGGCCTTTGCCTTGCTACAACGATTGCAGGTTGTGCTCCCGGGCGCCCTGGAAGCGTTTCCGGAGGCCGTTTCGTTTGCGGCTGTTCAGCAGGCTGCCGCACCGCCGCCGCCGGCGGCCCGTCGCCCGGGCTTTTGCCCAGGATGCCCGCACAACGCTTCTACGACATTGCCGAGCGGCGCCATAGGAGCCACCGGGATCGGGTGCCATGGCATGGTGCGATTTCATTCGGATCGCTACCCGCTCCCTATGGTGCATATGGGAGGGGAGGGCGCGAATTGGATCGGCGTGGCGTCTTACACCGATACGCCGCATATTTTTCAAAATCTGGGAGATGGGACCTACAGTCACTCCGGTTCGTTAGCGATTCGTGCCGCCATCGCCGCAGGCGTGACGATGACGTATAAGATTCTGGTGAACGATGCGGTGGCCATGACGGGCGGGCAGCCGGTCGAGGGTGCACTGACGGTGGCGCGAATCGTGCGACAAGTCACCGCCGAGGGCGCCTCTCGGGTCGTGGTTCTGGCGGAGAATCCGAAGCGCTTCGCAGGCGTCGAGGCATTGCCGACCGGCACTGAGCTTTACGGCCGGGACGAGCTCGCGCGGATTCAGGGCGAGCTTGGTCGCCAGTCCGGTGTCAGCGTCCTGATCTACGATCAAGTGTGCGCGGCCGAAAAACGTCGTCGCAGAAAAATAAAGGCGCTGGCGGATCCCCCGAAGCGCGTGTTCATCAACGCAGATGTGTGCGAGGGGTGCGGTGACTGTTCGTTTCAGTCCAACTGTACCGCTATTCAGCCGCTCGCTACTGAACTCGGGCGCAAGCGCAGTATCGATCAATCCGCCTGCAACAAAGACTACTCCTGCGTTAAAGGCTTCTGCCCGTCGTTCGTCATCGTGGAAAGTGCGATTCCGCGCCGACGCACCCACAATCCGCAGGACACCGAGCTGCCGGAGCCCACTCTTCCGGTGTTCGGCCATAGCTTCAATTTACTGGTGGCGGGCATCGGTGGTACCGGCGTCATTACCATAGGGGCACTGCTCGGCATGGCTGCGCGGATCGAGGGCTACGGGGCGAGCCTGTACGATATGACCGGGTTGAGCCAGAAAGGCGGCGCCGTCTTCAGCCATGTGCGAGTGCTGCGTGCCCTCGATGAGGTCGCGCCGGCTCGCCTTGGCCCGAGCGAAGCCGACGTCGTGCTTGCCTGTGATCTGATCGCGGCCGTCCATCCGGAAGTGACCCAGAGCATTCACCGCGAGCACACGGCGATTTTCGGCAATACAGATACCGCGGCCACCGCGGACTTTCAAATCCGGCGCGATATCGAGATTCCGCAGGTGCGCCTACTCGAAACGTTGCAAAAACTTGCTGGAACGGTGCCTAGGTTGGTGGCCGCAACGACCCTCTCGCGTGAACATTTTGGCGATTCGATTGCGTCCAATCTCATCATGTTGGGGTTCGCCTGGCAGTGCGGCCGTATTCCCCTGCATCGGGAAAGCATCGAGCAGGCTATTCGACTGAACGGTCGCGCCGCCGAGGCCAATCTCGCCGCATTCAGGCTAGGACGCGCCCAGGCCGTGGAGTTTGCAGCAGCCCCCGTGAGCGAGCCGGACTTGGATGCGTTCATCAATCGCCGAATCCAAGATCTTGAGATCTACTGGAATCGCAGCTATGCCGATCGGTACGGCGCGCTTTTGAAGCGGGTGCGTACGGCATCACGCGACATCGACGCGGAAGAGACTTGGCCCTGGGCTGTCGCACGCGCGGCCTACAAACTCATGGCGTACAAGGACGAGTACGAAGTGGCCCGATTGTATACGGATCGACGGTTTCGGCAGGCGCTAGCCGAGGAGTTCGAAGGCAAGGCGAAGCTCAGCGTGCAGCTCGCGCCCCCACTCTTCGCGCGCGTCGATCAAGAATCCGGGCGGCCGCGAAAGGTCACATTGGGGCCATGGGTTTTCCAGGTCTTCAAGGTGCTCGCGGCGTGTCGCCGCTGGCGCGAGGGACCTCTAGATTTCTTCGGGAAAACGGCGGAACGCGGCATGGAACGAGAGCTTCGAGAGGCGTTTCTACGGCGCGTTTCGGCGCAAGCTGCCGCACTCACAAGTGAGAGCCTGCCGGCCGCGATCGAACTCGCCAATTCAGCGCTACAAGTGCGCGGCTTCGGCCCGGTGAAGGAGGACGCAGCTAAGGCGCTGCTAGAGGCCTTGCGAGTGCCCGCGTAATCGCGATGCTGAAATCGCACGTGCCGCTTCGTGCAGGTCGCCCATCACAGAAGTCGCGGTCGGCCAGCGGCCGGCACCCTGGCCGCGCAGGCGCACCATCTCGCCCGAGGCGAGTTCGATCTCCAGGCGATTCTCAGCGCCCAGCGCCTGTCCCAAGAAGCTCTCCGTTGCAGCCAATTCGGGCGACACCGAGGCCACGACGCCCTCTGATGTGCGCCTGGCGCGCGCGATCAGTTTGTAGCCTGCCGGGTTGCCCAATATGGCATCGATGCCTTGAGTGGGTATTTCGCGGGGGTGTCGGCGCTCCCCGAAGGCGACTTCCATTAAAAGCGCGAGCTTGTCGGCAGAGTCGAGCCCAGACAGATCGCGGTGAGGATTCGCCTCGGCAAAGCCCTGACTCTGTGCAAGGGTAACGGCCTCGACGCGTGTCTTGCCTTGTGCCCAAGCATCAAGCACCACGCCGCTCGTACCGTTGATGATCGCGCGGATTTCCCGAATGGGTGACCCGAGAGCCGCCAGTGTTTCGAGCGCGGGAAGTGCGCCGCCCACGGCCGCCGAGTACCACAATCGGCGAGTCTCGCCCTTCGCGTAGCACCCCAATGTGTCGAAGCGTGCCGCGATGGTGGCTTTGTTCGACGTGATAACAAATTTGCCGGCCAAGAGCGCCGCATGAATGATCGCATAACAATCCGGAATTCCGGGGATGCACGCGATCACGACATCGATGTCCGGATCGAGTGCGGCGTTCAAATCGGTTGATGCCCTGCTAACGTCATAATGCCTATGCGCCTCGCGAACGATGACATGTACGACCTCAAATCGCTCCGGATAGCGATGAATGGCTTCGTAGACGCCCCGACCGACCACGCCGCAGCCCAAGAGAGCAATGCGCAAGGCCGGTGCCGGGGCCGTCCGTGATCCAGAGCAACGATCAATGGGGCCGCCAACAATCGTTCCGCCCTCCTCGTTCGCTCGACCAACCTCTAATGGTGTTGCGTGAGATTGCGCGAATCGAAGGGCCTTGGGTTGAATTAGCGGGCCCGAGACATCGATAGCGCGCGCCCATGACAGCGTCTCATATCGGCAGGCGCCAGGGTTGGCGGCCGGATCGGAATCAAACACCCCCAGAACGTCTTTGACCAAGCGACAAGGTGCATCCAGCGTCGCTGCCAAGAAAATCGCGGACATATCCGAGCCGCCCCGGCCAAATAGAGAAACGCCGCCATCTCTACCGATTCCATAAAATCCCGGTAGCACAAGCACCGAAAATTGGATCCACAATGCATGGAGCGCCTCAACGTCGACACTCACGGGCGCACTTTCCAGCCGTGGGCCGACGGTCATCAGTGCAATTTCACGTGGATCGACGTGGCGCGCAGGAATGCCGTTTTGGCAAAGCGCGCCTACGAGAAGCGCCGCGGTTTTTTGCTCACCGGTGGCAGCGTAGGTCGCAAGGGCTTCGGGAGAGTTCGCACCAAACAACGCAGTGGCTTCGCTTAGCAGCCGATCGGTGACTCCCTCAAAGGCAGAAACAACGGCGAGCACTTTTGAGCCGAGACGCCAGCATCGATAGATTTCATCGACTGCCTGATGTAAATCTTCGGGGGAACGCAGCACTGAGCTGCCAAACTTCAGAACATCGATCGATGGCATGTGGCACCTGTCAGAAAATTAGGCGCCACACAACACAATAAGCTTGCGGGGAAAACGGTCACCCTGATGAGGATCACCATTCACTTTAGCGGCATTTAGGCGCCCCGCAAGCGGAACAAATCGGCGCGAGCAGGAGAATAGCGGCACCCGGTGATCGACGTCAACAAGTTCCACGGCAGTAGCGGAACGAAAGATGAGATCAAACATCCTTCTCTACGAATGTGATCCTCGGAGAAAGCAGAGCGAGCAGCAGTGCCGCCGTGAGTGCCACTGCACCGATGATCGCAAAGAAAATGCCATGGGTTAACGGGCTCCATAACGTACCGAGCCATCCCGCGAAGAGATTCCCCAGGATGCCCGCGGAAAACCATACGGCGATGCTGGTTGCGGCGAGACCTTTGGGGGCAAGGCGGCCGAACAAGCCCAGCCCGACGGGCAGGATGTACAGCTCCCCCGCCGTCATCGCAACGATGAAGAGCACCACGCACGGCCAGGAGGCCCGTATAGCGTGCTGCTGCGACCAATAGGCCGTCGCGGCGACAAATAAATATGACAAACCAACGATCGCCGCGCCGAGGCTCATCTTTGCCCCCGAGGGCGGCTCGCGACCCCGCCTAGCCTGCCTCGTCCAATGCGTCACTAACACCGGCGTCAGCAGAAAGATCAGCAACGGGTTTAGCGACTGGAACCAAGTGACCGGAATCGACAGCGTCGCTGTTACGTTTCGATCAACACTCTGATCCGCCCATAACGCCACCGTGTTGCCGAACTGCTCATAGGCTCCGCGAAAAATCACCACGACAGCGGCGATACTCACCAGAAACGCGAAACGGCGCACCAAGTCGATATCCGGTCTTCCCTCCACTCCCGTGACAGCCGCGTGGCTCCGTGTTCGCGGCATTTCTGGTGGCAGGTACCGCGCGCCAGCAAGATACGTCAAGAGTCCCACAAACATCCCAAATCCTGCGATCGCAAACCCCCAATGGAAACTGTAGGTCTCGCCCACAGTCCCAACCACCAGCGGCGCCGCGAAAGCTCCAAGGTTTATACCGACATAGTAGACGTTATATGCTGACCTTCGCCTCGGATCGTCATGCGCATAGAGGCTGTCAATCTGACTAGGCAGGCTCGGCAGATACAGGCCACTCCCCATGGCGATCGTCCCAAGAGCCAAATAGAAAAGGCTCTCGGAGGCCATCATGAAATGTCCCGCGGCCATGATGAGTCCGCCCAAGATGACCG
>Ga0302324_100027013_pt1 | contig 10947 bp, 7 predicted proteins | sample Palsa_T0_1_FD_201949 | JGI IMG/M metagenome (GOLD analysis project Ga0302324, IMG submission 201949) | Peat permafrost microbial communities from Stordalen Mire near Abisko, Sweden - Palsa_T0_1 | ecosystem: Environmental > Terrestrial > Soil > Palsa > Peat permafrost | place: Sweden: Abisko...
GATGTACACCGGATACGAGGAGCTGGACGCGATCGGGCGGCATCAGGAAGCGATCACCGCGGACAGCGAGTACGACGAGCACCGTCGCCGTCTGCCCATGATCTTGTGCGAGTACGGGCATGCCATGTGCAACGGGCCGGGCGGCCTCAGCGAGTACCAGGCGCTGTTCGACCGGCACCCCCGCCTGCACGGCGGTTTCATCTGGGAATGGATCGACCACGGGATCATCCAGACGAACCCGGCGGGCGAACGGTACTTCGCCTACGGCGGCGACTTCGGTGAGCCCGTGCACGACGGTAACTTCGTCATCGATGGCCTGGTCTTCCCCGACCGCGCTCCGTCCCCGGGACTCCTCGAGGTCAAGGCGATGTTCGCGCCGGTCAGGATCGCGATCGATCCCGTCGCCCGGACCATCTCGGTGCAGAACCGGCAGCACACCGCCGGCACCGAGGCGTACCGCTTCTGCTGGCGAGTCGAGGACGGTGGGGTCCTGGTCGCGGAGGCCGCCCTGAACCTGCCGGCCGTTCCCGCCGCCGGCGTGAGCCGCGTTAGCTTCCCCCCAGAGCTGATCGACCATATGACACCCGATCCCGAGAACGAACGGTGGCTCACCCTCACCGCATCGCTGGCCGCGGACACGTCGTGGGCCGCCGCTGGCCACGAGATCGCGTTCGCCCAGGCCCAGCTAGGCCGGCCCGCTGCTGACCGGCCCGACAAGCCGGCCGCCGCGACGATGGCCCCCGGCGTAAAGATGGCCGCCGGCGTAAAGATGGCCGCCGGCGTAACGATGGCCGCCGGTGCGACGATGGCGGCCGGCGCGACGACGGTGTTGGCCGGCGAGCGCCCGGATGAGCTCGCGGTCGGCTGCGCCGTCCTGGCCGCTGAAACCGGCGAACTGCGGCGCCTGGGCCAGCTGGCCGTGCACTCAGCGTCCCTGGACTTCTGGCGCGCCCCGACCGACAACGACGTCCTGACGAGAGGGGGTCCGGTCGCCGGCGCGTGGCGCCGGGCGGGCCTGGACCGCCTGCAGCAGCGGATCATCGCGGTCCAGCGCGGCGCGGACGAAGTGCGCGTCCGGCTGAGGATCGCGCCCGCAGCCGCCGATTTCGGCTTCCTGGCCGCCCTCACCTGGACCGCCGATCCGCGCCAGGCCGGCGATTGCCTGCTGTCCATCCAGGTCGCACCCGATGGAACCTGGCCCTGCCCGCTGCCGAAGATCGGGCTGCGGCTCGTGCTCGACGCCAGCATCGAGGAGGTGAGCTGGTTCGGTCGTGGTCCGGGTGAGGCCTACCGGGACACGCACCGGGCCACCCGCGTCGGCCGGTTCAGCGCGCCCGTCGACTTGCTCGCGACCCCGTATGTCCGGCCCCAGGAGAACGGCAACCGCCTGCACGCCCGCCGTCTGTCCCTGTCCGGCAGCGCGGGCCAGAGCCTGGACGTGACCGGATACCCCCATTTCGACTTCGCTGTCCGACGCTGGTCACCGGAGCTGCTCACCGCCGCCAGGCACACGCCTGACCTGGTGCCAGACGGCCGCAGCTACCTTCACCTTGACGTCGCCCATCAAGGCATCGGCAGTGGTTCATGCGGGCCGCGGGTGCTCCCCGGACACACCCTCATGGCTCACGCAGTCGCCTACACTCTCAGGTTCTCTGCCTGACCGGCACGGACCTGTCCGGCCTAGCCAGCAAAGCGGCGCTATTCCTCGAAGACCCAGCGGGTAGGGGAGCCGGTGAAGTCCCCGGCCCGCATGCTGAACACGCGGTGCGGACGGACCCCGATGGTCGCGTTCTGCGCCGGGTCGAGGAATTCCACCCCGAAGTCCGTCCGGTACTTGGCGTTCATCAAGTCGACCACCCGCCGCAGCACGGCCGGCTCGGTCGAGATGCGCGCGGTGCCCTCGATGACCACAGGATCCGAGGCGTCCTCGGTGGTGACGCAGCAGCGGGGGTCGGCGGCCAGGTTACGGACCTTACGGGAACCTGCGGCGCTGGTGAACCACAGGGTGCTGTCATCCCACATGCCCCAGACCGGCATGACATGCGGCCGGCCGTCCGGCCAGACCGTCGCCACCCAGTAATTCCGGGCGGCGGCCAGCCGCTCGGCCGCCCAGGACCAGTGCAGGAGCCCGCTTCCTTCCTTCGGCCCGGCGATGCCGTATCCCGGCATGTAGGGCCGGCTCACCCGAGGGATCTCCATGGCTCTATTATCCGGGGGGACGACCCCCCAAGACCCCCCCGCTTCTGGGGGAACCATCCCCCAGACCCCCTGGGGGACCCCTTCGGGGCCCCGCTTGCAGACCCTTTGGGTCTGCAGTTGGACTAACGTTGAGACTCGTGAAGGCATCACCGCGGAACCAGCTCCGGCTGCTCGAACTGGCCGACCTCGACGCCGAGCTTGTCCGGCTGGCCCGGCGCAGGCAGGGCCTCCCGGAAGTCGCCGAACTGGCCGAGATGGACGCCAGGGCCAGCGAGTTGAAGGACGCCTTGGTCATCGCCGAGACCGAGCTCAGCGACCTGTCCAAGGAACAGGGGCGGGCCGAGCGTGACGTGGACCAGGTCCGGACGAGGATCGATAAGGATCGCGCCCGGCTGGACGCCGGCCAGGTATCGGCCGCCCGCGAGCTCGCGGGCCTGCAGTCGGAGATCGAGTCGCTGCACCGTAGGCAGGGCGACCTCGAGGAGATCGTGCTGGACCTGATGGAGCGCTGGGAGGCGCTCGTCAGCCGCCGCGACGAGCTGACCGCCGAACGCGAGAGCCTGGGCAGCCGGATGGCCGAGGTGGCCGCCCGGCGCGATGCCGCCTTCGCCGAGATCGACGAGCAGGGAGGCAAGGCATCCGACAAGCGCGCCGACGTCGCCGTCGAGGTGCCCGCCGACCTGCTCAAGCTCTACGACCAGATCCGCAGCACGCGCGGCGTCGGTGCGGCCATGTTGCGGGCCGGCCGGTGCGAGGGATGTCACCTGAACCTCAACACGGTGGACCTGAACGTGATCAGGGCAGCCGCTCCCGACGAGGTGATCAGGTGCGAGGAATGCAGGCGGATCCTGGTCCGGACACCTGAGTCTGGCCTTTAGGTGCGCGCCAGGACCAACTGGATGCCCGCCCAGAGCGAGCCCACGGTTACCTTGCTGCTTCGGCACGGGCAAACGCCGATGTCCGTTCAGAAAAGGTACGCTGGCCGGTCCGATGTCCCGCTCACCGAGACCGGCGTGCTCCAGGCCGCCGCCGCCGCCAAACGACTGGCGTCGGCTGGTATCGGGGTGATCGTGACCTCCCCGCTGCTGCGGGCGACCCGGACGGCGCAGGAGGTGGCCGAGGTCACCGGTGCTCACGTCGTGACCGATGAGGGTTTCCGGGAGACCGACTTCGGCGCCTGGGAGGGCCTGACCTTCGCCGAGGTCAGGCAGCGGTGGCCGGCCGAGGTGACGGCGTGGCTGGCCGATTCGGCGGTCGCGCCGCCGGGCGGCGAGAGCCTGGCCGAGGTCAGCGTCAGGGTGACCGAGGCCCTGCGCCGGGTCCTGGCCGGCCGACAGCAGCAGACCATCTTGATCGTCAGCCATGTCACGCCGATCAAGACGCTGGTCGCCGCGGCTTTGCTCGCCCCGCCGGCCGCGCTGTACCGGATGCACCTGGACGTGGCGGCCCTGTGCGAAATCGACTGGTACGCCGACGGGCCCGCGGTGCTCCGCTCCTTCAATGACACCGGCCACCTGACCGGATGAATGGCCGGCTAGTTCCGCGGACAGTTTTCGCTTACCCGGGTCCTTCGGCGGATCAGCTCACCGCTCAGGGCAGCGGCCCGTGGTGACCTACTCCGGCGAGGCGGCCGTCCGCGTATCCTGACCGTGGGTGAGTCGGCCGGGCGGTCGCGCCGGGCCATTCGGTCCGGTGAGGAAGGTCCGGGCTCCACAGGGCAGGGTGGTCGGTAACGCCGACCCGGGGCGACCCGCGGGACAGTGCCACAGAAAACAGACCGCCCCCGCGCGAGCGCGGGGGTAAGGGTGAAAAGGTGGTGTAAGAGACCACCAGCGCCGCAGGTGACTGCGGCGGCTCGGTAAACCCCACCCGGAGCAAGGTCAAGAGGGGAATCAGCGGTTCCCTGCGCGAGCGATCGAGGACGGCCCGTCCGATGCTCGCGGGTAGGCCGCACGAGGCTGCCGGCAACGGCAGTCCCAGATGGATGACCGCCGCCCCGCGCAAGCGGGGGCACAGAACCCGGCCTACAGGCCGGCTCACCCGCCCCAGGTCTTTGACCGGGGGGTTTTGTCACCGTGCGGGGTGGCACTCAGTGCACGGTGCCGTGCATCCCGACGGAAACAACCAGGCCGACGACCACGACCAGGATCACCGTCGCCCAGCCGAGTATCAAGCCCGCGAACGCCAGGCCAGCCCCCTGTCCTCCGGTGCGCTTGATCTGGTGCAGGGCCACGTGGCCGAACACGATCGCCGGGATGGCCGTCAGCGGCCCGAACACGAGCTGCACGAGCCCGCAGGCGAGGCTCGCTATCGCGAGCCCGTTGGTCCCGGCCACCGGAGTCACCGCAGTCACCGCAACCGCCCGCGCGACAGGCAGGTCGGTCACGAGCTGATCCAGGTCGGCGTAGGTGCGCGCGGACAAGGCGTTCTCCAGGCGGACGTCGTACTCGTCCTTGAACAACCGCCCTTCGCTGTAGGCCATGCTGAGGACTTCCACCACGCGGTCGCGGTCCGCGTCGGCGGCCCGCATCTTTCCCGGTTCGCCACCGGCGGCGAACGCATGGGTGCGGCCGACAGCTTGGATCCGGCCGGGCACCGTCGTTCGTTCTCCGCGCTCATGGTCGGCGATCCGCTGCAACTTGCGGGCGAGCGGCGAGTTGCCCGGGATGAGCGTGGTGTCGTTGTCATTCATCTGCACCGTCCTCTGCTCTGACGCTGCACCCGGTGCGCTAGCGCGGCAAGTGCCGTTAGTCCCGTCGATAGTCCTGACGGGAGATGACCGGCGAAGCTGAGCCGGGGATCGAGGACGAGTGCGAGGCGGTCTGCGATTTGCTTCTGCGGGGTCGGTCATCACCGAGTGGAGGAGACCGCCTCGCGGGTTGGCCCGGGAGTGACGGCGAAGCGTGTCGTGCCTTCCTGAGCGCCCCGCGGGGTCTCGGCGGGGGCACATGGGGCGCGTGCGCGCTGGCATGCGACGCACTCACCCTCTGCCAGGAGGCAATCCCAGGGTTAGTGGGTGATTGTGCCGAAAGTCACATCAGGCGACCAGATTGTCTGCCAGCCGATCCCTTGTGCTTCATCAATCGCCGAGACGATGTGATCGCCGCCTTCGTAAATGGCAACGTGATAGACGAGGCTGTCGGGGTTCGAATTCTCGTGGAAGAACACGAGGTCCCCACCCCATGCCTTGCTCTTGCTCTCGGAGCGGAAATCCTCGAACTGCTCTTGCGCGGTTCGCGGGATCGACTTGCCGTAGTGACCGTACACGTACTCGGTGAGGCCACTGCAGTCGAACCCTGACCTGGGAGAACTGCCCCCGTATACATACGGGACATGTCCTACGAAAGTCTTGACGTAGGTGGCTGTCTTTTGGTTGAACGACTCAGTCTGAGCGCTAGCCGTTCCTTGGAAAAACGATAGAGCCACTACCATCGTTCCGGCGATGGTGCCTATCTTATGTCGGACTGCCATGGTCCATCCCTCCTTACGCGTTGGCCGAGTGCACGGGCCTCAGGCGGCCGGTGCCGCGGGCCTCTTCGTGGTCGCTACTATGGCGCGACCGGCCCGTGTAACGCAGGGGAAGCGTTTTTTCACGCTCTGAAATAGAAATCCCGCGCTGCAACAGCATGCGCTATCAGGACCGAAAATTACGACAAATCATCAAATTGTTCCAGCTTATGGAACATTTTTTGCTCATGCTCATCAGCTTTAACATACGATAACATACGTATCACGGTTGGATTTCGGGGCTATCACTGCATATGCCCGAGGCCTTTTGCGTGGCGTTGAGGCACCTGTGTAGGTAGCCGTCAGGTATGCCTCTGAGCTGGGATAACGTGCGACGGGGGGGTGCGCTGCCGCAGCGCCGCAGTGTGCGGCAGGTCCTGTGCCAGGCAAGCAGGAGCCGGGGGAGGCGAGTGGCGGTAACGCAGAGCCGGCCGAGGTGGGCGGCGGCCAGCCCGCCCCGGCCCCGCCTGGCGATCGGCCAGCTCCCGGCGAGCAGCGGCCTGGACGGGAATGCGGCGTCCCGCAGCCGCCGCGCGCGGTCCGCCCAGTCACCCTGGGCCAGCACGCAGCTCAGCGAGCCGGCGCCGTGCGCGAGGGACGTGGCGCAGAACCACATGACGGGATCGGTGATGGTCAGGCCGAGGCGGGCGGCCAGATCAGCCCCGGCGCTCTCGCGGTGCAGGGCGGCGGCGAACGCGCTGCCGGCGCCTACCGACCGGGCCAGATCTGCCGCCTGGCGCCACACGCCGTCATCGAAGAGCAGCAGGGCCCGGCGCAGGTCCTCTAGTGCCTTGCCAAGCGAGGTCGCCTTCGACGCGTGCAGGCCGGCGATCAGGGCGCAGCCGACCCTGTCCGGTATCGCCACCGGCTGGCCCTCCACCATGAGCACCTCGCGGTGACGGCGCAGCAGTTCCCACCAGGCTGCCTGGTCGGCAACGTGGTGGAATCCCCGGTGCAGGTCTACCGCGAGGTACGCGGCGCCGTCCCGGAGCCACAGGCGCTCCTGGAGCCGGGCCGCCTCGCTCGCCCGCACTCCGGCCAGGTGATCCTCGAAGCCAAGCGAGGCCAGCACCCGGCCGGCGGCGTCGAACTGCCAGGGCGCCACGAGCAGGTCGATGTCGCCGTAGTTACGGCAGCCCGGTGCGTCCAGGTAAAGGCGGTGCGCCATGGCCGGGCCCTTCAGCAGCAGGCAGTCGATGCCCGCCGCCTCCAGGGCCGCGATCAGCTCGCCCGCGGCCAGATCCAGGGCTAGGGTGCGCGCTGCCAGCCCGAGGTGGGACTTCATGGCTAAGATACTAGTGTCTCGCTACTTAGGGTGATAGGTTAAATTCGTACAGTCACCAAGGGAGCGGTACGGGACCGATGGCCGAAGTGAGGCGGGGCCTGCCAGATCACTTCCGTAACGGCCAGCCGACTTCCCCAATCTGACGCCGTCAGGCCGGAGAAACGTCCGGCGGACGGCCGCGCCGCGGGCGGGCGTCGAGACGGCTGGCCTCAAGCGCGGGACCAGGAAATGGCTCTTCACCGGTCGTCCCGGTGGATTGACAGAAAGGTCTAAAAGGGTGACTTCTCAAATAATCCAGGGCCCGGCGGACGAGGACGCGGGCGCCTGTCCTGATGACGGCTATGAAGCGCCCGCCATCGCGTACCTGGGCACGCTGCGCGAACTCACCCTGGGCGGGACATCGGTACCGGACGACGCGCTGGGCGGCGCTGGCGGCGTCGGATCCGTGTAGTCGGCCTGCCTGAATAACCGGATCGCTGTAGCGGACCAACCTGAACAATGAGGTGCAGAATGGCTTTTCCCTGGCCGTCCCGGCGGATAGTGTCGTGCGCTACGGCCACGGTGCTTGTCATCAGCGGGAGCGCTGTCGCGCTGACGCTGTACGCGCCGGACGCTTTCGCGTCCGGGACGCAGCTGTTCAGCCAGCCATTCAACGACAATACCGTGAACGGCCCGGCTGGCTCGGTGTCGCTGCCCGGCGTGCAGGTGGGGACCAACGGCGCCTGCCTGACGGCCGCGGGGAACTCCACCGCTAACCCCCTGGCAAGCTGCCCCACCACGACAGATACGCAAGGCTCCGGCACGCTCCGCCTCACCTCCACCGCAGGTAGCGCGGTGGGCGCAGTCTTCGCAGGCACGAGCGTCCCCACCTCGCAGGGCGTGGACGCGACCTTCGACTCCTACCAGTACGGGGGCACGGGGGCGGACGGGCTCGCGTTCGTGCTGGCAGCCGCCAATCCAGCCGACCCGCAGACACCGGCGACCGCCGGGCCCTCAGGCGGATCGCTCGGCTACTCGGCCCAGGCTGGTAGCTCCGTGAGCGGCCTGGTCGACGGCTACATGGGCATCGGCCTGGACGCTTACGGAAACTTCAGCAATACCGTGTACGAGGGATCGGGCTGCACCAACCCCGCCTACCTACATACCAGCGGCTCCGTACCCGGCCAGGTCGTGGTGCGCGGCCCAGGGAATGGGACCGTCGGGTACTGTGCCCTGGCGAGCACGGCGACGTCGACTAGCTCGCCGGCGCTTGCCCTGAGAGCCACGACCCGGGCTGCGTCGCTGGTGCCGGTCGAGGTGGTTTTCAATCCGACATCCTCGTCGGTGACGACCGCGTCTGGCCTAGTGGTGCCCGGCGGTGATTATGACGTGACGTTCACCCCGGCGGGCGGGACGGCCAGGAGCCTGGCCGGCGCCCTGCCAGTGGTGCCATCCGGGCTTTACCCGGCGAGCTGGGTGAACGCGAACGGGATCCCGAGGCAGCTGGCGTTCGGCTGGGTGGCCTCCACCGGCTCGAAGACCGATTTTCACGAGATCAGTAACGTGGTCGTGAGCAGCCTGAACCCTGTTCCCTTGCTTGCGGCGTCGCAGACGAGTTACACGGGGTCGACGCTGGCGGCGGGGAGCCCGGTGACGTATCAGGTGGCGGTGTCCTCGTCGGGGGCGGCGGAGAACTCGCCGGTGACGGTGACCGAGACCATGCCCAGCGGGGTGGTCCCGGTGGGCGCCTCGGGTCCGGGGTGGGTGTGCGGGGCGCCGAGCGGGCAGCAGATCTCGTGCACGGACAGCACCAGCCCGTTCACCAGCGGGACGATCACCGTGAACGGGGTGGTGACGTCTTCGAGCATGACCACGGCGATAATCGAGTCCAGCACGACCGCCGTGGCGTCTTCCAACGACGCGGACCCGGGTACGTCGTCCAGCGCCGTGGCGGGGACGGCGCCGGCGGCGCCGGACGTCACCGGCGTGTCCCCGTCCAGCGGCCCTGCCGGGGGCAGCAATGACGTTACCGTGAGCGGGACCAACCTGGGCGGGGCGACGGCCATCGAGGTCGGCACGGCCGCGCAGTTCACGGCGGGCACGCCGACGACGCTGAACCTGTGCGCGTCCTCGGCGGCTGGCTGTTTCACCGTGACCAGCGCCACGAGCCTGGATATCTCGTCGATGCCCGCGCATGCGGCGGGGGCGGTGACGGTGAAGGTGGTCAGCCAGGGCATCTCCGGTACCGGCGCCTATACCTATACCGCGGGTCCTGCGCTGCTGTTCCCCGCGCCGCCGGGCGGCGAGGCCGGGGTGGCTTACAGCGATCAGCTGACGGCGACCGGCGGGACCAGCCCGTACGCCTGGTCGGTGAGCACAGGGAACCTGCCCGCCGGGATTACGCTGAATCCCTCGACCGGGCTGCTGTCCGGGACGCCGACCACGGCGGGCAGCTACTCCTTCACGGTCAAGGTAACCGACAGCGCCAGCCTGACCGCTACCGAGCCGGTGACCCTGACCGTCATCGTCGGACCGTCGCTGAGCTTCCCCGTCCCGCCTGCCGCCTTGATCAGCACCCCCTACAACTACGCCCTGACCGAATCCGGCGGGACCGGCCCGTACGCCTGGTCGGTGAGCAGCGGGACCCTGCCCGCGGGCATCACCCTGAGCGCTGACGGTACCCTGTCCGGCACCCCGACAGCGAACGGCACCTCCAGCTTCACGGTCAAGGTAACCGACGCCGACGGCCAGAGCGCCACCGAAGCCACCAGCCTGACCGTGAGCGACGGGGTGCACACGACGTTCGCCGCCCCTGCTGGGGCAGAAGTCCAGACTGCCTACACCGACACCCTGACCGCCGCCGGGGGTACGGCCCCGTATACGTGGTCGGTGAACTCGGGGAGCCTCCCGCCCGGTATCACCCTCAGCTCCGCGGGCGTACTCGCCGGCACCCCCACCACCGCGGGCAGCTACCCCTTCACGGTCAACGTTACCGACCAGGATGGCGGCGTCGCCACCACGCCGATCATGCTGGTGGTCGTCGCCAGGCCGACCCTCAACTTCGCAGCGCCGCCGTCGGGGGAGATTCATGCCGCCTACAGCGACACGCTCATCGCCGTCGGCGGTACCGGCCCCTATACCTGGTCGGTGAGCAGCGGGACCCTGCCCGCCGGGATCACCCTCAGTTCCGCGGGCGTGCTTGCGGGCACTCCCACCGCCACGGGCACGGCGAGCTTCACGGTCAAGGTGACCGACGCTAACAGCCAGTCCGCCACCCAGGCCACCACGCTGACCGTCGTGTCCGGGCCCTTGCTCAGCTTCCCCACTCCGTCTGACGGGGAGATCGGCGCCGCGTACTCCGATACGCTGACCGCCAGCGGCGGTACCGGCCCGTACACCTGGTCGCTCACCAGCGGGACGCTGCCCGCCGGGATCACGCTGAATTCCGCGACCGGGACCCTGTCGGGGACCCCGGCGGCCACTGGCGTGTCCTCGGTCACCGTCAAGGTGACCGACGCCGAGAACCAGGCCGCGACCCAGGCGACGTCGCTGACGATCGTGGCCGCGCCGTCGCTGGGTTTCCCGCCGCCGCCACCAGGCAAGGACGGCACCGCCTACAGTGACACCCTGACGGTAAGCGGCGGCGTGGCCCCGTATGCGTGGTCGGTGAGCGCCGGGAGCCTGCCCGCCGGGATCACGCTGAATTCCGCGACCGGGGTGGTGTCGGGGACGCCGTCCGGGGCGGGCACGTCCCATTTCACGGTCATAGTGACCGATGCCGGCGGCCTGACCGCGACCCAGGCGGCCACCTTGGTCATCACCCCGTCCGCGGCGCTGTCGGTGTCGGCGACCTCAGCGGACTTCGGGCAGACCGTCACCTTGACCGCGACGATAGCCCCGGCCGCCGCGACCGGGGCGGTGGCGTTCACTGACACGCTGTCCACCGGGCCGCAGTCCGGCCAGACCGTCACCCTGGG
>Ga0302324_100027015_pt1 | contig 10947 bp, 8 predicted proteins | sample Palsa_T0_1_FD_201949 | JGI IMG/M metagenome (GOLD analysis project Ga0302324, IMG submission 201949) | Peat permafrost microbial communities from Stordalen Mire near Abisko, Sweden - Palsa_T0_1 | ecosystem: Environmental > Terrestrial > Soil > Palsa > Peat permafrost | place: Sweden: Abisko...
ATTCGAATCTCATGCGTGCCGTCCGGGCCGATCAGCTTGCGATCGTCATAGGCGCCCACTTCGGCGTCGGGAAAAGAGCGCGCGAAGAGGCTCACGAGCCGCGCGTCGACGGCGATCTGCAGGCGTCCTTCGGGCCCCACTGCCCGGGCCAGATCGGGCAGGATATTGGCGAACATGAATTCGTCGCCCAGGCCCTGCTCGCCCACCACCAGCATGCGCTTGCCGCTCAGCGCTTCGCCGTTCCACATCGGCGCCTTGACCATGTGATGAACATAGGCGCGGAAACGCGGCGAATTGCGGATTTCGTAATCGCGGAAGCCTTCCTCGAGCCGGCCCATGCCGATCAGGCAGACGCTGCGCGAATGCTGTCCTTCCATGATCTCGACCGGGTCGATCACGCGCGCCTTGGCGTTGTCATAAGCCTCGAGCGCTTCTTCGAGGCGGCCCAGATGCGAATACGCGAAGCCGAGATTGTGCCAGGGACGCGCGAAATCCGGCGCAAGCCGGATGGCCTCCTGATAAAAGACGATGCTCTCTTCCGCGCGTCCGCTTTCCGCCAGCACGGTTGCGAGCGAATTCCACAGAATCGATTCGTTCGGCATGCGCAGGAGTGCTGCGCGCAGCGTGTCGATGGCCGCAGGCGCATCACCCAGCTCGCAGAGGATCGTGCCCAGATTGTTGTAGCCGAGCGGCGAATCGGGCCTGGCGGCGACGAAGCGCCGGAACATGCCCGTCGCGGCGTCGGTCAGTTTCAGATTCCACGCCGTGAGGCCGAGATTGATCAGGAGATCGGGATCATCGGGATCGAGTTCGAAGGCGCGCTCGTAGGTCACGAGCGCTTTGTGCAGATGCCCCATGCGTTCGAGACACATTGCGAGGACGTGATAGGCCTGGGCATTGGTTGCATCGCTTGTGGTCGCTTCAAGCGCGAGCCGTCCGGCGCGCGCGATGTCGCCCGCTCGCCACGCCTTGATCGCGCGCCTGAGAATGCCATTGGAAACGCGGCGTTGCAGTGCGGCCTCGGACGACGGTGCCGCGCCTGCGAAGCGGGCCAGCGCATCTTCCTGCGCTCCCGTTCCCGCCCGGCTTTCCAGTCCCTGCGCGGTTCCCGCCATGTCCGATGATGCTCCCAGTTGCGCGCGTCATGTAGCCCCGGACGTACTTAATGTTCGGTGAAGTCGACATGCTCATTCGCAAGGTCTTTGTTAACCCAAGGGTATTAGCGTGAGGCCTGCCAGATGCGGAAACGGACGGCTAGGAGGTCGTGCGACCTCGTCGGACCAGGGAGATGACGATGCCATTGAAATTGTCGCTGAAGCCGGGAGAAAAGTTCGTGCTTAACGGCGCGGTGCTGGCCAATGGCGACAAGCGCACCAGCCTCATCATCCAGAACAAGGCCTGCGTGTTGCGGGAAAAGGACATCATGCAGCCGGACCAGGCCACTACGCCCGCCCGGCGGATCTATTTTCCCATCATGATGATGTATCTCGATCCCCACGAGGACGAGCACTACTACAACGATTTCGCACTGCGCATGACGGAGTTCATGGGCGCGATCTCCAATCGGATGGCTCTCGCGCAATGCGTGGAAATCAGCCGGGACGTCATGAGCGGCAACTATTACAAGGCGCTTATGGCCTGCAAGAAGCTTTTCGAGTTCGAACAGGAGCGGCTCAATTATGACGGTAAAAGCGTACCAAAGCACGCAGCGGGTAACTGAAGACCCGCGTGCTACGGAGTATCGGCTGTTCGGTCAGGTGACCGGCGCGCTGATCGACGTCCGCAAGAAGGGCGCCAAAGGCGGCCCGTTGGCGGAAGCGCTCGATTGGAACCGTCGGGTATGGTCCACGCTTGCCTCGGATTGCATGGACGACCGCAACCGCCTGCCGAAAGGCGTACGCGCCCAGATCATCTCCCTGTCGCTGTGGATCACGAAATATTCCAAGAGCGTCATGCGCGAAGGCGCGCCCGTCGATCCGCTGATCGAGATCAACCGCACCATCATGCAGGGTCTGCAAGACGCGGCCTGAAGACGCGTTTCACGCGTTGGTTCAACGCCGGTCCCGATGGGGCCGGCGTTTTTGTTTTCGCGCTTTATTCCCCGCACGGAAATGCCGCCCGGCAAGAACTTCCCACCTTCATATTTTGCTAATCAAAAAATACACAATGAAATCAATATATTACAAGAGCGTCCGGCGCGATTGGGCTGGCACGCCGATTGCCATGGTTAAGGCGGAACAGCGTGCTCGTTGGGTCTGCCCGCAGCACAGAGCGAAATGGAGAATGCCATGCTGAGCGTAAACACCAACACGAACGCCATGACGGCGCTCGAATACCTCAACCAGACTCAGGGATCCCTGACGCAAACCGAAAACGCCATCAGCACCGGCGAAACCGTATCGTCCGCTAAAGACAACGGCGCCGTCTACGCCATCGCGCAGAACATGCGCGGCGACGTGGCCGGGTATTCGGCCGTCAGCGAAAGCCTGAACAACGGAATTTCGTCGGTCGATGTCGCGTTGTCGGCGGGCCAGTCGATTTCCGATCTGCTCATCCAGATGAAGCAGCAGGCACTCTCCGCGTCGGACTCGTCCATCGACACGCAGAGCCGCCAGGCGCTCAACGCGAACTTCCAGGCGCTGCTGTCTCAGATCGCCACGGTCGTGCAGAACGCCCAGTTCAACGGCCTCAACCTGATCAACGGCACGACCAACCAGATCACGGCGCTCGCCTCGGCCGACGGTCAGCACCACGTAACGGTGGCTGCCGAAAACATGAGCCTGTCGGGTTCCATTGTGACGGTTTCTTCGACCGGGTCGATTTCCACCCAGGCCAAAGCGTCATCCATGATCACCACGGTCGAAAATTCGCTGAACAACGTGGACTCCGCGCTCGCCTCGCTCGGCAGCGGTTCCGCGAAGTTCTCGATCCAGGCGACGTTCGTCCAGAATCTCTCCGACACCCTCAATACGGGCATCGGCAATCTGGTGGACGCGAACATGGCGACCGAGAGTGCCCAGCTGACCGCATTGCAGACGAAGCAGCAGCTCGGCGTGCAGGCCTTGTCGATTGCCAACCAGGCTCCGTCGATCATCCTGTCGCTGTTCCACTAAACTCTGCGACGGTAAACGAATAAAAGGCGGCGCAGGGGTTTTTCCTGGGCCGCCTTTACCATTCTGAAAGTCGGCAGATTATGCCGACTCATCCGGCAAAATCTGCCGCCGCACGGCAATAACTGCCCGTGCCTCATGCTTTCCCAATCGTTTCCGGCGTCACCCCGTCTTTGGACGGGCTGCTGAAAATGATCGTTAGCGAAACCTTGCGCCAATACCGGCACAGTCGTTGCGATTGCTGGCCCGGGGCAAAACGCCCCTTGAGCAAAATGCTCGTCGACACGAGCCAGAACGGAGAAGAACATGCTTAGCGTCAACACCAACACAAACGCCATGACGGCACTGGAATATCTTAACACGACCCAGGGCCTGCTGGCGCAGACCGAAAATGCCATCAGCACCGGCGAAACGGTCTCGTCCGCGAAGGACAATGGCGCGATCTACGCCATGGCCCAGAACATGCGCGGCGACGTTGCGGGCTATGCCGCGGTCAGCCAAAGCCTCGAAAACGGCACATCGACCGTGGACGTCGCTCTGTCGGCTGGGCAGTCGATCTCGGACCTGCTCATTCAGATGAAGCAGCAGGCCCTGTCGGCATCGGATACTTCGCTCGACACGCAAAGCCGCAATGCCCTGAACGATAACTTCCAGGCGTTGCTTACGCAGATCAAGACCGTGGTCCAGAATGCCACATTCAATGGCACAAACCTGATCGACGGTACGACCAACCAGATCACGGCGCTTGCCTCGACCGACGGACAGCATCGCGTCACCGTGTCGGCCGAAAACATGAGCCTCTCGGGTTCGATCGTAACCGTCTCCTCGACGGGCTCGATCTCCACCCAGGCCAAGGCTTCAACCATGATCTCGACAGTCGAGGCATCGTTGAACAATGTCGATTCTGCGCTCGCCACCCTGGGCGCCGGCTCGGCGAAGTTTTCGATCCAGGCCACGTTCGTGCAGAACCTCTCCGATACGCTCAACACGGGCATCGGCAATCTGGTCGACGCCAACATGGCAACCGAAAGCGCTCAATTGACCGCGCTGCAGACGAAACAGCAGCTCGGCGTGCAGGCTCTGTCGATCGCCAATCAGGCGCCGTCCATCGCACTGTCCTTGTTCCACTAGGCGCCGTAAAGGCGGGATCGCTGAGAAGCGGTCCCGTCGGCGCTTCGTGAATGGTAGTGCTTTGCCGGTTCGCCCTTAGGCGTCTTCGGGGTTCTGCAGTGGGTGTCGGGTGATAAAAAAAGGAAGATGGCGGGCGGAGAATTTGCCGGACTGCGTTTCTCTGGGAGGCAGCGAAACGGTTTCCGGCAGGACTATCTCCGCCCGTCGCTCGTTTTTTTTCGAGATCCGATCAGACGAGGCTTTGCGTCAGCGCCTCGATGACGAACGCGACATCCGCTTCGTTCATGCTGGCGAAGAGCGGAAGGCTCAGCGCGTAGTCGTAATAGACATCCGCGCCGGGCAGTGCGCCGTTGTCGTGCCGGGCCGCGTAATAGGGCTGGCGGTAGACGGGATAGTAATGCACTTGCGAGCCCACGCCGTGCTGTGCCAGCCGGCGCATCAAGGTCGCGCGCGAGATGCCGATCGCCGCGAAATCGACGCGGACGGCATAAAGATGCCAGGCCGGAAGGCATTCGCGCGTGCGCGCGACCGGACGGACCAGCGGTGAAAGCATTGCAAGAGCCGCATCGTAGGCGGCCGCGAGCGCACGTCGCCGGGCGACGAATCGGCCGAGCTTTCCGAGTTGCGAAAGACCGAGCGCGCATTGAATGTCGTTGGCGCGCCAGTTGAACTCCGGTTCGATGAGTTCGTAGTACCACGGATTGGCTTCGCCGTTTTCGTCGAAGGCGTCGGCCATGTTCGCGAAGGCCTTCGGATCGCGGGTCAGACCGTGATTGCGCGCCAGTACCAGGCGGGCAGCCAGTTCGGGATCGTTGGCCGTGACGGCGCCGCCTTCGCCCATTGCGATCGTCTTCACCGGATGAAACGAAAAGACGCTCAGATCCGAAAAGCGGTTGGCGCCGATGCTGGTGACGAATCCGTCTGCCGCGACGTAGCCGGTGCCCAGTGCATGGCAGGCATCGTCGACAATCATCGCACCTTCCGCGCGCGCAAGTGCCGCAATCTCCTCGATCTCGCCGCATTGGCCGTTCAGGTGCACGTTGAAAACGGCATCGGCGCGTCCAGCGCGTGAAAACGCTTCGGCCAGATCCTCGGGCCGCATCAACCCCGATTCCGGATCGACGTCCGCGAAGATCACGTCGGCGCCCGCAAGGTGCGGCGCGCTGGCCGTCGCGAGGAACGTGACGGCAGGAACGATGATGCGCGAGCCGGGCCCAAGGTCGAGTGCCCGCGCCGCCATGTGCAGCGCCGCGGTGCCGTTCGCGCAGACGACGGCATGCTCGGCGCCGACCGTTTTGGCCAATTGCGTTTCGAAGCGTCCGACATAGGGGCCGGTGGTGAGAAAATCGCCCCGCATCGCTTCCGCGACGGCAGCGATGTCGTCCTCTTCGATGACTTGCCGCCCATAGGGCAGGAAGCGATTGGGAATGTGGGGACGGGTTTCGCGAACCGCCGGCGCGCTCATGCGAAAGCCTGCGCGAGCACCGACTGCAGACCGCGCGCATCGAGGCGCTCGCTGTTGTTGTCGCTCGAATAGGCAAAGTCCTCCGCGACGGGCTTCGCACCGCGGTTGATATAGGCCTCGCGCGCGGACGCGGCGAAGCTCGCGAGAATGACGAAGCGATCTTCCAATTCGACCGTCCAGCGGGAATCGTCGGCCGGAATCATCGTCTCGTGCAGCTTTTCGCCCGGCCGGACGCCAACCGTCTTTTGTCCGAGTTTGGGGCATAGCAGGGTCGCGAGATCGGCGATGGTGGTCGAGGGAATCTTCGGCACGAAGATCTCGCCGCCCCGCGTCATCTCCATGCTCGAGAGCACGAAATTGACGCCCTGGGTGAGCGTGATCCAGAAGCGCGTCATGCGGGGATCGGTGATGGGAAGCGTGTCGGCACCCTCCTGTGCGAGCTTGCGGAAGAACGGTACGACGCTGCCACGCGAGCCGAAGACGTTGCCGTAGCGCACGACGGCGAACCGCGTGCCGTCGGCGCCGGCGAGGTTGTTTGCGGCCACGAAAATCTTGTCGGAAGCAAGCTTCGAGGCGCCGTAAAGATTGACGGGATTCGCCGCCTTGTCGGTCGAAAGCGCAATCACCTTGCGCACATTGCGCCGGAGCGCGGCCGTGACGACGTTTTCCGCGCCGAACACGTTGGTGCGAATGCACTCGAAGGGATTGTATTCGGCAGTCGGCACCTGCTTCAGCGCAGCCGCGTGGACGACGTAGTCGATGTCGCGCATGGCGAGCTCGAGGCGGTCGCGGTCGCGCACGTCGCCGATGAAATAGCGCATGAAGGGATAGCGCTCCTTCGGGAAGATCTGCTGCATCTCGTATTGCTTGAGTTCGTCGCGGGAAAAGATGACGAGGCGGCGGGGCCGGTAGCCGTCGATCACGGTCTGCACGAAATGCTTGCCGAAGGATCCAGTGCCGCCCGTGACGAGAACGGCCCGGTCGTTCAGGTCGAGCCAGGGCTGCGTGAAATCGCGCAGCGCCGGGGGGCTGGCGACCGGCGTTTCGGGTTCGTCGTTGCTGGGGAGGAATATCTTGGCAGCGCGTTGCGCCATGGCTTTTGCACCTTCATTGACCGATGCCAAGTGTTGCAGAACGTCGTTAAAATGTACTTATGCGCCGGCGCGACGGAGCGAAAAGCGAAACCGTCTCGGGCCGCCGCGATAGGGCGAAGGCTTCCTGGTTTCGTCGAGTTCCAGCGCCGAGAGCACGAGCTGGCAGAAGAGGCTGCCGCCCACCTTGCGATGGGTCAGAAAACCCAGAAGCGGCGCTGTTTGACGGTCGATTTCGACGCGGATGCGCGTCGCAGCGTCGCCCAGTTCGACCCAACCTTCGGTCATGCCGAAACCAAAAGAGGAGGACACGAGGAAGGAGACCGGAGCGCCGTGCTCGACGGTCTGATCCTTGAGCCGAAAGGTTTCGCAATCCTTTCCGCCGTTGTGCGTCGTTAACGAAAGCCCGTCCCAGTCGAACGCATCGGGCTGGAGTGTGATATGGCCAAGCCTGAGCGATCCGCGATCCCAGCTTTCCCAATTGAAGATGAGGTCGAAATCGACGCGCGGCTCGCCGGCGTGAAAGTACAGCGACTTATGGATGGAGCCCTTCGGCGTCGCGATCGCGGCCGCAACGGTGACGTCGCCATTGGCTGCGCGCGCAATCCGGGGTTCGCACCATTCGAGGTCGGTAATCTTGTGCTCGCCCGGCGCTTCGAAGACGCAATCGCCCGTATACCAGTCGGCCTGCAGCGCGATGTCGTCAAAATGTCCGTGGGGGAGGCCTCCGACAACGGCCGCATCGTCACCGGCGAAACGCAACGACTCGATCGCAAGCCCACGCCGGCGATCGAGACGCGCCGAGAGGGAGGAGGTTTCGATATCGATGTGGCGGGGGCCCGGCTCACCCAATTCAGTTGTCATCCCCGGCCGAGCGAAGCGAGGGGAAGGGGACCCAGGATCTTCCGTCTGGAGCGGCGTCGAATTTAGATACTCAAGAGTATGTCCGTCGAAATCTGAAGGTTGCCCGACCTGGGTTCCCTTCCCTCGCGCGAACTCCGTTCGCGCTCGCCGGGAATGACACCAATCAACATCGTTGACCACACCCCACTGCGCGTCCGCCCGCTTCAGCCGCGCGCAGAACGTCGTCCAGCGCTTCTCGGTGATGTGCGTCCGGAAATCGCTCGACCACAAATAGCAAAGCTCCTTCCACCCGCGATCGTCGGCATTCGCGCGCAGGAGCCCGCGATAGATCCGTTCGCAGGCGGCATTGATTGCGAGATCATCGCGCCCCGTCACGGCCCAGCGCGAGAGGTTGTACTTGCGCTGCTTCTTGACCGGCACCGGGCAGGTTGCACTTTCGAGGCTCAATGCGGGTCCTGACTGGGCGATTTCGAGAGCGGCGCTTGGCGCAATCAGGGCCTCGTTCTTCCCGACGCGGGCGAATGCGTCTGCGATCCGCGCCCACTCGCTCTCGCCGTCAGGGGTTTCCTCGGTGCGATAACGACCGGGACGAAAATCGAAGATTTCGGCGTCGCTCGCGTAGAGACACAGAGTTCGAGCGCTCGTGCCGCGTTGCGCCGCGACGTAATTGCCGTAGACGGCGGGTGTTATGTCGCCATGCGCGAGGCGCTGCAGTTTCTGGAAGGCGACCGTGTTGGTCCACAAAAGCGCAATGTCGCGCCCATCTGCGCCTTTGGCGCGTTGCGGCCGGTAACGCGTTTCGGCCGGCCATTCGGGATGATGGACAGCGGGGTTGTCCCAGTCCATCAGGATCGCGCTATAGCCGGCATCGAGGTAAAGACCTACGAGCCCTGTCGAATAGGCCTGCTCGTTGATCAGCGCGAGCGAAGGCCTTACGTCCAACAGCCGATCGTAGACTTCGTGGCCGAGGCGGAGATTGGCCTCCGTCACGCGCGCCGGGACAAGCGGGCCGATGATCTGCGCATAACCCGAGCCGATGAGTTCGACGCGGCCTGCTTGAATCAAACGACGGGCTTCGTCGCACCAGGCAGGATCGCGCGCGGCGATCTCTTCGAGCGTGAAGCCCGTTGCTTCGAGGCCGATGGGGCCATGCGCCTTCGCAAGCTCCAGAAGCGGCCAATAACAGCGGCGGATCACTTCGCCGCGCTGTTCTTCCTCGATGGACGAAAAGGCGAGATTGAGGTGGAAGAGCGCGAACAATTGAAGCGTCGCCGAAGCCGCGTCGGTTTCGCGCGTGCGAACCGGCGCGTTCATGCGGTTTCGACCTGCAGGAGTGCCAGCGCATCATTCGCGGCGGTCAGTGCCGCTTCGCGCGTGGCGCCGGTGGTGAGCACCATCGCCGCGGACGGCCGCTTGTCGCCCGCAGGTGGAATGATATCGCCGGGCTTGGCCGTCACGATCAGGTCGGCCACACCCGTCACCCTTCGCGCTTCCTCCGCGCCGCTCACGCGCACAACGCGCCCGGGTTTGGGAAAGACGTAACGCTGAACGACGGGTGTCGATGTCCTGGATTCGAGGTCTTCCGGCGAGACCGCTTCGCGCAAGGCGACCTTGATGGCCGCACCGACGAAATCGACGCCGGTATTGAGGGGAATTTCCCGCGTGCAGAAAAAGCCACCGGAAAGACGCGCGGCCAGTTCGATCACATAAGGCTCGCCCTTGTGGACGACGATGTCGCCTTTGACCGTGCCGTTGACGATTCCGAGCGCCGCGGCCGCACGGGCGACGACGTCCTTGACGCGGTCCTGGATGGCTTGCGGCAGATGGCTCGGCAGGTCGCCGCCGTTTTCGATGAAGAACGGCGCATAGCGTTCGAGATATTCATAATTGCGGTCGGAGAAGCCCGGCGTGTAGCAGCGCCCGTCGACGATGACGCTTTCGGTAGAGACCTGCGGTCCCTCGAGATATTGTTCAGCCATCACGCGGCCTGTCGGCGAATGCGATGACGCCAGCGAAAATGCGCGCGTGAGAGCCTTCACGTCGCTCACGCGCTGCACGCCGCGGCTGCCGCGGCTATCGACGGGTTTGACGACGAGGTCGTGGCCGCGTTCGATTGCGATGCGCGAAAGATCCTGCGGCGTCCTGACGGCGGAAAACCACGGCACCGGCACGCCCGCGCGCGAAAAGCACTCCTTCATGGCAAGCTTGTCGCAAGCGAGCCTGGCGCTCTCGATGGAAAGCCCCGGCAATCCAAGCCGCTTGAGGACGGTTGCAACCGTCAGCGGCGCATCGGCCGCAACGCAGATGACGCCGTCGATGGGCCGGATCTTGCGATGGTAGCGCTCGGCCGCCGCGGCCGTCTCGTCGGGGCTGTAGACGTCCGCAATCAGCCAGGAATCGGCAAAGGCGAAGCCGGGCGCTTCGTGATCGCGATCCGAGACGACGACGTAATAGCCCAGCTCCCTGGCGCGCTTTGCCGCGTCGGCCGCTTCGACACCTCCCGAGACGATGAGGATCGTTTTTGTCATCAGAAATAAAGCCCGCCATTGACATTCAGGGTCTGCGCCGTGACGTAGGACGATGCATCGCCGGCAAGAAACACCACGGCGTCCGCCACTTCCTGCGTCGTCCCGAAGCGTTTCAGCAGAATCGATTCCGCAGCCTTCTGCACGCTAGCTGCCGCCATGCCGGCGGCGGCCATGTCGGAGGCGATCAGACCGGCCGCCACCACATTCGAGCGCACGCCATGCTGTGCGCCGAAGCGCGCAATCACCTGCGCGAGCGAAATCAATCCCGCTTTCGAGGCCGCGTAATGCGCCGTGCGCGGGCCGCCATATTGTCCGCTCACCGAGCCGATATGAACGATGCTGCCGTGGCCCGCCTTCGCCAGAAGCGGCAGGAAGACCTGCGCGCAGACGAAAGGCCCCCTCAGATTGGTCGCGATGATCGCATCCCAGTCGGCGTCGCTTACCTGGTCGAAATCGGTGGGCTTGTTGATGCCGGCATTGCTGACGAGAATGGAAACGGGTCCGAGTGCTGCCTGCGCATCCTTTGCGGCGGCTTCGATGCTGGAGCGATCCGTCACATCCATGGGCAGCGCCACGCCGCGACGGCCGGTCTTTTCGATCTCCGCCAAAACCTTGTCGGCCTCGTCGCGCCGTTCGCGATAGGAAAAGGCAACGTCCGCGCCGGCTTCTGCGAGGCCGCGCACGATGGCGCGTCCGATGCCGCGGCTGCCGCCGGTGACGAAAGCCGACTTGCCCGCGAGCGAAAAGCGCTGCATCAG
>Ga0302324_100027016_pt1 | contig 10946 bp, 10 predicted proteins | sample Palsa_T0_1_FD_201949 | JGI IMG/M metagenome (GOLD analysis project Ga0302324, IMG submission 201949) | Peat permafrost microbial communities from Stordalen Mire near Abisko, Sweden - Palsa_T0_1 | ecosystem: Environmental > Terrestrial > Soil > Palsa > Peat permafrost | place: Sweden: Abisko...
TCGGCTCGCAAGCCATATTTCAAGGGTGTTAACCGGTGTTCCTATTGGAAAACGTGCAAGCAAGTTTGATTCAATAACCGAACTCGTCAGTGGTTCGTCTGGGTTGAGGGCAAAATAATATCGGACCCGGGCTTTTGTTTTTCTTTGTTCGAGGCTGCCGCAACCAACGCAAGTTGCCACCAAAACAACGCAGGCTAGCCCAAAATAGGAAAGCCATCGAAACCATTTCGGGAAAAATTCATTCACATGCTTTTCTTTTACCTGATTACGAATCTATTTCAGGTTATTTCTGCTGTCGGGAACGCATTGCAATTCCTGCCACCGCTGGTTTAACGTCCCAACATGATAAGCGACATCCGGGTCGCCGCACCGCCGCCAAGACCACTGCTGGTTTTCGACGGCGACTGCAATTTCTGCACGCTCTGGATTCACCGCTGGCAACAAATGACCGGCCATGCGGTGGATTATCTGCCTTCGCAAGATGCCAGCGTCGCCGCGCAATTTCCGGAAATTCCGCGCGAGCGGTTTGAGACCGCCGTCCAACTAATTGAACCGGACGGCACGGTTTATTCCGGCGCGGAAGCGGTCTTTCGCGCGCTGGCGAAAAACCCAAAGTGGCGATGGTTGCTGCGCGCTTATGAAAAAATTCCTGTCATCGCCCGAATCACGGAATTCGCCTATGGTTTTGTCGCCGGTCATCGAACTTTTTTCTCCCGGATCACCCGCTGGTTCTGGGGCCGGCACGTCGAGCTGCCGGATCACTTTCTCACACGCTGGTTTTTTCTGCGCGCGCTTGGCGCGATTTATCTGGTCGCATTTGTATCGCTCTGGACGCAAATCAGCGGACTTATTGGCCACGATGGCATCTTGCCGGCCGATCAGTTCATGTCCGCAGTCAAACAACAATGCAATGCCCAGGGCATCGGTCTGGCGCGATTTCATCTGTTGCCGACGTTGTGCTGGCTTGATTCATCCGACAGTTTTCTAAATTTCCAATGCGCCGCCGGAACCTTTTGCGCCCTGCTGCTGATCATCGGCATTGCGCCCGCGCCATGCCTTGCGCTGCTCTGGCTGCTTTATCTTTCGCTTTCCACGGTTGGCCAGGATTTTCTCGGTTTTCAATGGGACAATTTGCTGCTTGAAGCCGGTTTTCTCGCCATTTTCTTCGCACCACTTCAAATGTTACCACGCCTGTCACGCGAACCCCCGCCGTCGCGAATCGTTCTCTGGCTGCTGCGTTTGCTACTGTTCAAGCTCATATTTTCATCCGGCTGCGTGAAACTGATGAGCGGCGATCCGAACTGGCGCAATCTCACCGCGCTCACGTTTCATTATCAAACCCAGCCGCTGCCGACATGGATTGGCTGGTATGCGAATCAATTGCCGTTGGAGTTCCAGAAATTCTCCTGCGTCATAATGTTCGTCATCGAACTTGGCGCGCCGCTCCTGATTTTTGCGCCGCGACGAATCCGGTTTTCCGGTTGCGCCGCGATGGTGGGCTTGCAAACCCTGATTTTGTTGACCGGCAATTACACGTTTTTCAATTTTCTCACGCTGGCACTTTGCCTGTTGCTGCTCGACGATTTCGCCTTGCAGCGGATTGTGCCGTCCGGTGTCCGGCGTATGTGCTCGTTCAACCTTAAACCTTCAACCTTGAACTTTCACTGTTGCTGGCCGAAGGCGGTGACGGTTCCGCTCGCGGTCGTTGTCATCGCCGTTTCGGTTTTCCAGATGACTTCAATGTTCGGCGTGCGTTCGGGCCTGTGGTTTCCGACGGCGATTCTCAACGCGGAAATTGCTCCTTTTCGCACGGTGAACAGCTATGGCCTGTTTGCCGTGATGACGACCACGCGCAACGAAATCATCATCGAAGGTAGCGACGACGGCGCACGCTGGCTGCCTTATGAGTTTAAAAATAAACCCGGTGACATGAGCCGGCGGCCCGGGTTCATCGAACCGTTCCAGCCGCGGCTCGACTGGCAGATGTGGTTCGCTGCGCTGGGCGATTACCGGCAGAACCCCTGGTTTGTGAATTTTTGCGCCCGGTTGCTGCAAGGCTCGCCTGAAGTCCTGGCGTTGCTGGCGAAAAATCCGTTTTCCGTCCGGCCGCCACGATATCTCCGCGCCGGGCTCTACGAATATTATTTCACCAATCTTCAAGAACACCACACGTCCGGTGTCTGGTGGAAGCGCGAGCGGGTGGGCGAATACCTGCCCGCGTTCTCGCTGGCCGACCTGCAAAAAAGTTAGAAGTTCCGCTCGACAGAAACCGGTGCGTTGTTAATTTGCAGCCACGATGGCCAATTCCAAAATCAAACGCATCGGGATCCTCACCGCCGGCGGCGACAGCCCTGGCCTCAACGCCGCCATCCGGGGCGTCGGCAAGACCGCGCTCGGATTTTACGGGATGGAAATCATCGGTTTTCGCGACGGCTTTCGCGGGCTGGTCGAAGACCGGCGGCTCAAGCTCGACAAGGCCGCGCTCGCCGGAATTCTTACGGTTGGCGGCACGATCCTCGGCACCAGCCGCGACAAGCCGCACCGGATGTTGATTGACGGCCGCGCGCGCGATATGACCGATGTCATCGTCAAAAATTATCACAAATACGGCCTCGAAGCGCTGGTCTGCCTCGGCGGCGGCGGCACACAAAAAAGCGCGCTGCGCCTGCATCAGGCGGGACTCAATGTCATCACACTGCCCAAGACAATTGACAATGACGTGGCGATGACGGATTCGACGTTTGGCTTCGCAACCGCGCTGGACATCGCCACCGAGGCGATTGACCGGCTGCACAGCACGGCGCACAGCCATCATCGCATCATCATCGCCGAAATCATGGGCCATCGCGCAGGCTGGCTGACGCTCGGCGCGGGCATCGCGGGCGGCGCGGACGTGATTTTGATCCCCGAAATTCCCTACAATGTGGAAAAAATCGCGGACGCCATCAAACGTCGCAGCCGGCACTCGGCCAATTTCAGCATCGTCGCCGTGGCCGAGGGCGCGATGAGCGTGGAAGACGCACGCGCCTTTGCCGGTGCTGAAAGCAAACGGGAACGTGCCCGCACCGTGCATGACAAGAAGGTGGCGAAGATCGAACATGCCGCGCTCGAAGCCCGGCACACCGGCAACACCATCCGGCTGGCCCGGCAACTGGAAGAACTCACGCACCTCGAATCGCGCGTGACGATTCTCGGCTACGTCCAGCGCGGCGGCACGCCCTCGCCGATGGACCGGCTGCTGGCCACGCGGCTCGGCGGTGCGTGCGCGGATCTGATCAACGAGGGCGTCTTTGGCGTGATGGTGGCCGCGCGCGGCGACCGGACGGAACCGGTGCCGCTGGAAAAAGTCGCGGGCAAACGCCGCGTCGTGCCGCCCGACCATTCGTGGATTGAAACCGCCCGGCACGTCGGGACTTGTCTGGGGGACTAAATTAGAGCCAACCCAAGTTAGCAGCAAACTCAATAAACCTTCCGTAGATTCGATGGCAGGATGTTCAGTTCGTCGCGGTACTTGGCGACGGTGCGGCGCGCGATGTTGATGCCCTTCTCGCCAAGCATCTTCACGACTTCCTGGTCGGACAACGGCTTGTTTGGATTCTCAGCCTTGAACAGTTCGGTGACCATGTCCTTGACGCTCGTGTTGGAAACACCAGCGCCGCTGGCGGTCTGCAGGCCGGCGGTGAAGAAAAATTTCATCTCGAAGATGCCCTGCGGTGTCTCCATATATTTGCCGGAGACGGCGCGGCTCACGGTGGTTTCGTGGACGCCGACGACCTCGGCCACCTGCGCCATGGTCATCGGCTTGAGGTGCGCGACACCTTTTTCCATGAAATCGCGCTGGCGCTTGACGATTTCCTTGCCGATGTTGGAAATGGTCTGTTGACGCTGGTGCAGGCTTTTGATGAGAAATTTCCCGGCGCGGATCTTTTCGCGGATATAGTTTTTGACCTCGGCGTTGTTCTCGCCCTGTGCCATCAGGTCTTTGTAGGTGTTGCTGATGCGGAGATGCGGAACATTGTCATTGTTGGTCGCAACGGTAAATTCGTCGCCAACTTTGGTCACGAAGACTTCAGGCGCAACGTATTGCTCGGTATCCGGCAAAAAGGCGCGCCCGGGCCGCGGCTCAAGGCGGGCGATTTTGGCGAGCGAGTCCTGGACTTCGTCCACATCACAGCCGGTGCCGCGCGCGATTTCGGGGATGCGGCGCTTGCCGAGCGCCTCCATGAAGTCGCGGATAATACGGTATTCGAGCGATTCCTGCTGGCCCTTGCGCTCAAGCTGGAGCATGAGGCAATGGCGCAGGTCAACGGCACCGACGCCGGGCGGGTCGAAGGTTTGAATGACCTTTAGGACCTCGGCAATTTTTCCAGCCGGCAAATTATTTGAAGCGGAAATTTCCTCGACCGTCGCCTTGAGGTAGCCGTAGTCGTCAATGTTCCCGATGACCAGTTCGGCGATGGCGCGCTGGTCATTGGTCAGGTCTGACTCGCGCGCCTGGTCCATGAGCATCTGGGTGAAGGAAGTTCCAGCCGTGAGCGAGTCGAACATAAACTGCCGTTTCTCCTCGTCCTCGGTCGTCTGGCGAATCGGGCTGCTTGTCTGGGCAAAATTATCGCGCCATTCCTGATCCAGTTGCACGAGCTTGTCGAACTCCTCCTGAAAATCATCCGCCGGGGCGGGCTCGGGTTTGTCGAAGTCGGCCTCCGCCGGCGAATCATCAGCGCGTTCGGCCGGGTCGGGCGCGGCGGCGGCGTCGCTCGTTTCGCCGGCGTCTGCAACCGGCTTTTCCGGCAGCTCGATTTCCGAGCCTTCGACCTCCTCGAGCACGGGATTCTGCTGGAGTTCCTGTTCGACGAGCGCCTTGAGCTCCAGCATGGGTGCCTGCAGCAGCGCCAGCGACTGCTGGAGCTGCGGCGCGAGCACCATGGACTGCGTCAGGCGCGTCGAGAGTTGCAAACCCTGAACCATTTGTGCGCCAACCTAAACCAGTTCCGATTAAAGACAAGCGAAAATTGGCATGAGTCTCGCTGTGTGACCGATGTTCAAGGAAAAACTGGATTTTCCCGCGAGACAAAGACATCCTTGCCGCATGAAATTGATTCTTTCAACCCACAACCTGACCCTGACCAAATCCATTGAGGCCCATGTCGTGAAGTGCATCAAAAAACTGGATCATTTCGACCCCAGGGCGATTGATGCCCGCGTCACGCTCGAACATGACCATACCCGTGTGCCGGAAAGACAGTTCTGCTGCTCCATGCGGCTCGCCGTGCGCGGGCCGGATTTGTTTGCGAAGGACGTTGAAAGCGATCTTTACGCGGCCATTGACCGCGTGACCAAAAAAATCGAGCAGCAGATCCGCAAGCAGCACAACAAATTCAAGGCGCACAAACACAAGGACGCCGCCAAGCTCAAGAGCGCCCGCCGCGCCGCCGGGGTTTGAAAAGTGATTTTACGCGCGCGGACAATTTTGCCAATATCGCAGCCGCCGATTGAAAACGGCGCGGTTGTCATCTCTGGAAATAAAATCCGCGCCGTCGGTTCCTGGGACGATTTGAAATCAGAGCCGGACGAAAAAGTTCTCGACCTCGGCGAAGTCATCCTGCTGCCCGGCCTCGTCAACGCCCATTGTCATCTTGATTACACCGACATGGCCGGGGAATTGCCGCCGCCAAAGACTTTCACCGACTGGATTCCGCTCATCACCGCCGCCAAAACCAACTGGAGCTATTCCGACTACGCGCATTCCTGGCTGCATGGCGCACATATGCTTCTCAAAACCGGCACAACCACCGTCGCCGACATCGAGGCCATGCCTGACCTGTTGCCGGAAAACTGGGACGCCACGCCGCTGCGAGTTTTTTCATTTCTCGAGATGACCGGCATCCGCGCCAAACGCGACCCGAAGGAAATTTTGCGGGAGGCCGCCGCAAAAATCGATTCGCTCGCGCACGCGCGCTGTTCCGCCTCGCTTTCGCCGCACGCGGCCTACTCCACTTTGCCGGAACTGCTGCGCCTGACCGCCGGACTCGCGCGAAAAAAGAAATGGCGCATCACCACGCACATCGCCGAGTCCGAGGAAGAATTTGCAATGTTCACGCGCGCACGCGGCAAAATGTTCGACTGGCTGAAGCGCAACGAGCGTGACAATTCCGACTGCGGCCTCGGCTCCCCCGTCAAACATTTCGCCCGCCACAAGATGCTCGGCGAAAATCTGATCGCCGCCCATGTCAACCTGCTCGCGCACGGCGACGCCAGGCTGCTCGGCAAGCATCGCGTCCATGTCGTCCATTGCCCGCGCAGCCACGCGTACTTTCGGCATCCGCCGTTTCTGCGCGAACGCCTCGCCAACGCCGGCGTCAACCTATGCCTCGGCACGGACAGCCTCGCGACTAACCGCAAAACCGGGAAGCAAAAGCCCGAATTGAACATGTTCGATGAAATGCGCCAGCTCGCCGCCAGCGACAAAAACATTTCGCCGCAGGAAATTTTACAGATGGCCACCATCAACGGCGCGCGGGCGCTGGGCCTCGCCGGACAGGCCGGCGAAATTTCCGAAAAAGTCTTTGCCGACTTAATCGCCATTCCATTTGACGGTAAAATTGCCGATACTTACGAAGCAGTCCTAACTCATTCAGGCAACGTAACCGGAAGCATGATAGACGGGCGCTGGGCAATGCCGCCACTTGAGTAGCACGCATTCTTTCCATCCGTGTCCATCTGTGATTATCTGTGGTTAAATGAATCCGTTGGATGACGAATTGAGCCAGCGCCTTGAAAGTTTGCGCGAACAGGGTCTACGCCGCGAACTGCGCCGCGTGGATTCCGCGCAAGGCCCGCGAATCAAAATCGACGGTAAAACTCTTCTTAATTTTTCCTCAAACGATTATCTAGGCCTCGCGAATCACGCTGCCCTGAAGGAGGCGGCAATCAAAGCCGTCGAAAAATTTGGCGCGGGCGCGGGCGCGTCGCGTTTGATTTGCGGCTCGCTCGCTCCGTTTCACGAACTTGAAGAATCGCTTGCCGATTTCAAAAAAACCGGGGCGGCGCTCACATTTTCCACCGGCTACGCCGCCGCCATCGGCACGATTTGCGCGCTGCTTGGCAAGGACGACCTCATCATCATTGATAAGCTGGTCCATGCCTGCATTGTGGACGCCGCGCGTTTGAGCAGCGCAAAACTCCGTATTTTTGACCATAACGACTTGAATGATCTTGAAGACATCTTGAAATGGGCGGACAAAAACAAACCGCAAACCGCAAACCGCAAACCGCAAGCCCTGATCGTCACCGAATCTATTTTTTCGATGGACGGCAATGCCGCTCCACTCCGCGAAATCGTCACGCTCAAGGAAAAATACGGCGCATGGCTCATGGTGGACGAGGCACACGCAACCGGGCTTTACGGAAAAAACCGTCGCGGCATCGCCGAAGAACTCGGTGCCAGCAATAAAATCGAAATCCAGATGGGCACGCTCGGCAAGGCGCTCGGCGCGAGCGGCGGCTACATCTGTGGATCGCGCAAGCTGATTGATTTTCTTGTGAACCGGGCCCGCAGTTTTATTTTTTCCACCGCGCCACTTCCCGCCGCCGCTGCGGCTGCAAACGCGGGAATTCATTTGGTGCAATCGAACGAAGGCAAAGCGCGCCGTGATTCACTTTGGCGGCGCGTCGGGCAATTTAACCCAAAATCCACCAGTGCAATCATTCCCATCATTCTCGGCGACGAAACCAGGGCCGTCGAACTGGCCGCCAAATTGCGCTCGAACAATATTTTCATCCCCGCAATCCGTTATCCGACCGTGGCGCGCGGGCAGGCGCGCTTGCGCGTGACTTTGACCGCCGCGCACACGGCCGAAGATGTTGCTGAACTGCTCGCGACGCTAAAAACCTTGAACCAATGAACCAGTTTGCCGAACTAGACCGCAAGTTCATCTGGCATCCGTTCACGCAGATGCGCGACTGGCTCAAGCATGAGCCGGTGGTCATCGCGTCCGGCCAGGGCGCGATCCTGCGCGGTGTTTCCGGGCGCGAATATCTTGATGCCAACTCATCCATCTGGACAAACTTGCATGGGCACAATCATCCAAAAATCAACTTGGCGATTTCTCGGCAGTTGAAAAAAATAGCGCACAGTTCCGCCCTGGGATTTGCCAATGAACCCGCTTCGCTTTTGGCGGAACGCCTAGTGCAGGCCGCCGGCTCAAAACCTAAAAGTCCAAAACTGGCGAAGGTTTTCTTTTCCGACGACGGCTCAACGGCGATGGAAATTGCGCTCAAGCTCGCCTATGAATTCACGCGTCGAATGCGCGGCAAAAAATTGCAGCCAAAATTTCTTTCGCTCGACGGCGCGTATCACGGCGACACGATCGGCGCGGTTTCGGTCGGGCACATTAATTTGTTTCACAAGGCTTATTCCGGTCTTTTGTTCAAAACGGACAAGGTCATGTCGCCTTATTGTTATCGCTGTCAATTCAACCGCGCCAAGCCGGAACGCGAGGACGCGCGGAAATGTCGCAAGTGCAACTGGGAATGCGTCGGACTCGTCGAAAAGAGATTCACGGCGCAAAAGCGGAAGGGAAATCCATACGCCGCGTTTGTCTTTGAACCGCTGATGCAAGGTTCGGCCGGGATGATTCCGCAACCAGAGGGCTGGCTGCGGCAGGTCACCGACATCGCGCGCAGTCATGGCGCATTGCTGATTGCCGATGAAGTCATGACGGGATTTGGAAGAACGGGAAAATTATTTGCGTGCCAGGACGAAAAGGTTCAACCGGATTTTCTCTGTGTCGCCAAAGGGATGACCGGCGGGTATCTGCCGATGGCGGCGACGTTGACGGCGCGGAAGATTTTTGACGCATTTCTCGGCGAGCATCACGAGTTTAAAACTTTTTTTCACGGCCACAGCTTCACCGGCAACCAGCTTGGCGCGGCGGCGTCACTGGCGAGCCTGGAAATGTTGCAGACGGAAAAATCCATCCGGCAGCGGGCGCAGCTCCAGAAAAATCTCCATGACGAACTGCAATCACTCTGGCCGTTGCCGAATGTTGGCGACGTGCGGCAAGTCGGCTTGATTTCCGGAATCGAGCTGGTGAGCAGCTGGCGGACGCGTGAGCCGTTTGCTTTGCGCGAACGCGCCGGCATCCGCGTTTGCGAGGCGATGGCGCGGCGCGGCGTCCTGACGCGGCCCATCGGCAATGTCATCGTGCTGATGCCGCCTTATTGCACGACGCCAAAACAAGTGGCAAAAATGGTATCCGCCTTGCGGGAGGCGATCCATGAAGTTTTCTGAACGACGTCAGCCTCTTGTTTCCGCCAATTGCAGCAGCCGCTCGAATTGAACCCTCGTCAGCGGCGACGCGGACAAACGCGACTGTTTTGCCAGAACCGTTTCCCTGAGAATTTTGTCGGCTTTGATTTGCGCCAGCGTTACGGGTTTGGCCAGGGCATTTTCCGATGCGAGATCAACGCACGACCAATCGCCTTCGTCGGCGGTCGCGTCGGGATAAAATTCTTTCGTGACGCGCGCGAGGCCGACGACGGATTTTTCCTCGCCGCTGTGGTAAAAGAAAACGCGGTCGCCGGACTTCATGGCGCGGAGATTGAGGCGCGCGGCGAAATTCCGCACGCCCGTCCAGGCGGTTTTGCCGTCTTTGACGAACATGGTCCATGAATATGTTTCGGGTTCGGATTTTACGAGCCAGTAATTCATGCGGAAAATTTAACCACGGATGGACACGGTGCACACGGATTTTTATCGCTTGGTGTCTTGGCGTCTTGGTGGTTAATTCGTATCCATGGATTTGGCCGCCAATCTGGAAACCATTCGTCATCGCATCAAAACGGCGTGCGACCGTTGCGACCGCGAGCCGAACTCCGTCACATTGCTGGCCGTCACCAAAACACAGCCGCCGGAAATCGTAAGCGCCGCCGCCGATCTGGGCCTGCCGGTATTCGGCGAAAACAAGGTGCAGGAGGCGAAGGCAAAAATTCCATTGTGTGCCGGCAAGTTGCGCTGGCATTTCATCGGGCATCTACAGTCGAACAAATGCCGCGACGCCGTGGAACTTTTTCAAATGATCCAGAGCGTGGACAGCCTCGCGCTCGCGCGGGAAATCAACAGGCGCGCCGCCGAGGCCGCCAGGACGATGCCGGTCCTGCTGGAAGTTAATCTTGCGGGCGAGGCGAGCAAGTTCGGCTACCGGCCGGAACAACTGCTGGCCGGGTTGAAGGAAATCAATTCTTTGCCACGAGTTGAAATTCACGGCTTGATGACCGTGCCACCGTGGACACCGGATGCGGAAGATTCGCGGCCGCATTTCCGGCGGCTGCGCGAATTGAAAATGGAGTGTGAACAGATTCTCGGCGCACCCCTGCCCCATTTAAGCATGGGCATGAGCGGTGATTTTGGGGTGGCGATTGAAGAAGGCGCGACGATGGTGCGCATCGGCACGGCGTTGTTCGGCCCGCGCAGGCAGCCCAAGCCACGCGTGACCGAGAATTAAACTGATTCGGCAGTGATCCTACTGGTCGCGCACCTCGTCGCCAGTTTGCGCGTCGCCGTTGACGAGGTCGGCCACGATGTTGTCGTCGTTTTGCGGCCCGGTCACTTTAAGTTCAGCGACTTTCAGGCCGGCGCGGTAGAGAAAAAGTTGTTGATCCATTCCTGGCATCTGGCGGGAGGGAAAGTTTAACACCACGAACCGGCCGGCAGAATTATACGAAACCACCCGGCCGGCGAGCGAGTTGTCCGGCGTGACGATGGTGGTTGCGGGCGTTGACCCAGTGGCGGGCGCAGCTGGTTTGGATTTGAATTGAACACACCCCGCCAACAAAATTCCGAGGGTTGCAAGGCTCAATGGGACAAACCGTTTCATGCCGTCAGTTAAACGGGCGGCGGTGCGAAGGTCAATTCACGATTGAGCGGGCGAAGACTGGTGGAGCCT
>Ga0302324_100027019_pt1 | contig 10945 bp, 13 predicted proteins | sample Palsa_T0_1_FD_201949 | JGI IMG/M metagenome (GOLD analysis project Ga0302324, IMG submission 201949) | Peat permafrost microbial communities from Stordalen Mire near Abisko, Sweden - Palsa_T0_1 | ecosystem: Environmental > Terrestrial > Soil > Palsa > Peat permafrost | place: Sweden: Abisko...
TGCTGGATTGACGCGGGGATTTGGTGGTTGGGGGCTTGACAGGGTTTTGTGAGCGACGTGACACAAGAGGGTGTGTGCCGGCTTATTTCTTTCCTGTTGTGCCAGGGGTTGTGTTGGCATCCTCCGGTGCGGATGGATTGAGATGGCCAAGATTGTTCTCGGGAGTGTTGGAGTTGACGGCTGTATCTCCGGGGCCTGCTGTTCCGGGGTTGTCTCCGAGAGGGCCAGAGGGTGTGGCGGCGACATTTTTTTCCGATTGTGCCGGGTTCTTTGCGTTAGATTGCTGCTGCTGGTTTGGGTGATGATGGGCGATATGCGAAGCCATGGGTTGGTCCTCTAGACGTCAACCTTGTAGGACATGGAACGAAGGGGTAGCGTTGCCTTCTGCTTCGCAAACAGTTCTGGAGTGCGGAGAGGTTTGCGGTTGGTGGCCTTTGGCATCCCGGCTGGCGCTTTAAATGAAGGTCAACAGCCATCACTTCTCCCTCTGCTTAACTACAATCAGGTGCGGGTTGGCGACACTCAGCGGCCTCCCATCCTTGGTGAACTTTACTTCCACCACATACTTCTTCTCGATAAGACCGGGAATCTCCCAAGGAACTTGAAGATGTTGTCCTTTGTAAATTTAGCCGCACCGAAGCCGGAACTCGATCCCTGAGACATGACCCGTCCTTCGCTCACAACATCCTACTATGTAGTATTCTGCATTCGATACTTGAAATCTCAAAGCCCACCGTTTCCGGGGATTTCCAAGGAGAGCTATTCATGAAGCTGGGACCAAAGCAGAATTGGAAGACGCTATGGGTGTACATGCTCGCAATCCTCTTTGCAGGCAGCCTCCACGCACAGCACATCACCGGCAACTGGCAGGGAACACTCACGCCTCCTCAGGGCAAACCGCTTCGCGTCGTCCTGCAAGTCACACGCGATGACAGCGGGGCGTTGAAGGCAAGGATCTACAGCATCGATCAGGGCCCCGAGGGCGACCGGGCTGACTCCATTACCATGCAAGAGTCCACCGTGAAGTTTGTGATCGGCATGATCCAGCTTTCCTACGAAGGCAAACTCAGCCCCGACGGCAACTCCATCACCGGCACAATGACACAAGGCTCGCCGCTTCCGCTCAACTTCCAGAAGGCCACCAAAGCGACCGCGTGGCCCCTCGATGCCTCACCCCACACCGTGCAGTTCGTCACGGTCGAGCCCGGCGTCAAGCTTGAAGTCCTCGACTGGGGCGGCACAGGACGCCCTCTCGTCTTCCTCGCTGGTCTGGGCGAGACCGCGCATGTCTTCGACAAGTTTGCGCCCAAATTCATTGGCAAATACCACGTCTACGGCATTACCCGTCGCGGGTTCGGCGACTCCAGCGCCCCCACCCCCAACGACCACAACTACTCCTCCGACCGTCTCGGCGACGATGTTCTTACCGTTATCGACGCACTCAACCTGCAAAAGCCCGTCCTCGCCGGACACTCTATCGCTGGCGAAGAGTTGAGTTCTATCGGCAGCCGCCATCCCGAGAAGGTCAGTGGCCTCATCTACCTCGACGCCGGCTTTCCCGATGCTTTCTACGACCGCGTCCTCGGCGACCCGCAACTCGATATGCTCGACACCCGCGACAGGATCGAGCAGCTCCTTCCCTTCGACCCATCCGGCCAGAAGCAAGCAATCGAAGCCTTGCTCGCCAGCCTCTCGCAGCTGGAAAAGGATCTCCAGAAGCATTTGAAGGTGCTGCAAGCTATCACGTCGCCAACAACAATATCGCCTCTACCATCGTCGCCTCTGCCGCCATCAGCAAGCGTCGCCATCGTCAACGGCGAGCACAAATACACCGAGATCAAGGCCCCCTGCCTCGCCATCTTCGCTGTGCCGCACGACCCAAACTCAAACGCCATCCTCCCCACGGACCCTGCCCATCACGCCGCAGCGGTAGCAGCCGACCTGGAGAGAACCACCAACCTGTCCAACGCCTTCGCAGCAGGTGTGCCCTCAGCTACAGTGGTCCGTCTGCCTAACGCCAATCACTACGTCTTCAATTCCAACGAAGCCGAGGTCCTCCGTGCCATGAACGACTTCCTCGACAAGCTGCCGCAACCCTGACAACGCATCCAACTGGATGACGCAGAAGCGCGACACAAACCCGGCAACTTCGTTCGACGCTTGGTCACAGTGACAGAGATCGAACTGATATTGAATTTGGCGTGAGGCGTCAATCAACTTCAAAATGGGCAACGACGTAAAACAGGCAACGACAAAATACGGGATCCTTCACTGCGTTCAGGATGACGACGTAAACACTGCGTTCTGGATGGAGGGGTAAAAGCAAATAACAGTAGGAAAGGTCGGGCTGATTGTCGCGCATCAGCTTCTGCTGCTTTTGCTTGAATCGTTTGGGGTCTGTACCCTGAATAGGGTTGTACTGGCCTTGGAGGCGTTGAAAGCTAGATGAAGATTGATCGTGAAGCGAAACAGGTTGCGGGTGTCGGTGCGGGTTGCATTCTGGTGACCGGGGGGGCTGGGTTTATTGGCAGCAACTTTGTGCTGGACTGGCTTGAGGCTGGCGGTGGGCCGGTGGTGAATCTGGACAAGCTGACCTATGCGGGAAATCCGGCGAACCTGGCTGCGGTGCAGAAGAGTTCGGCGTATACGTTTGTGCATGGCGACATCTGCGATGCGGAGCTGGTGGCTGGGTTGTTGCAGAAGTATCGACCCACGGCTGTCGTTCATTTTGCGGCGGAGAGCCATGTGGATCGGTCGATTGTTGGGCCGGAGGCGTTTTTGCGGACCAATATCGATGGGACGTTTACGCTGCTGCAGGCGGCGCGTGCGCACTATGATGCGCTGACCCGGGATGCTCGGGAGCGGTTTCGTTTTCTGCATGTCTCGACCGATGAGGTGTATGGCACGCTGGAGCCGGACGATCCTGCGTTTCATGAGGAGACACCCTATGCTCCGAACAGTCCTTATGCTGCGTCAAAGGCCTCGTCGGACCATCTGGTGCGGGCGTGGGTGCATACGTATGGGTTGCCAGCGATTGTGACGAACTGCTCGAATAACTATGGGCCGTACCAGTTTCCGGAGAAGCTGATTCCGTTGATGATTGCGAATGCGCTGCAGGGAAAGAACCTGCCGGTGTATGGCGATGGGCAGCAGGTGAGGGATTGGCTGTATGTAGGAGACCACTGCAGAGCGCTGCGGACGGTGCTGGAGCGAGGGCGTGTGGGCGAGACCTACAACGTGGGTGGAGGGAATCAGCGGAGCAATCTTGAGGTGGTGACAACGCTGTGCGCGCTGCTGGATGAGCTGGTGCCGCAGTCGAAGTTTCGGCCGCACAAGGAGCTGGTGAAGTATGTGACGGACAGGCCGGGGCATGACCGGCGGTATGCGATTGATGCGCGCAAGCTGGAGGGTGAGCTGGGTTGGCGGGCGCAGGAGAGCTTTGAGACGGGACTGAGGAAGACGGTGGAGTGGTATCTGGCAAACTCGGCCTGGGTGGAGGACGTGACCAGCGGGGCTTATCAGAAGTGGATGAGTGAAAACTATGATGGCCGCGAGATGGAGCGGACTACGACTGGTGCTGTGATCGTTGCTGGGGAGGGTTCGCGGTGAAGGGAATTATTCTTGCAGGTGGTTCGGGGACACGGCTGCATCCGGTGACGCAGGCGGTGTCGAAGCAGCTGCTGCCGGTGTACGACAAGCCGATGATTTACTACCCGCTGTCGGTGCTGCTGCTGGCGGGGATTCGGGAGATCCTGGTGATCTCGACGCCGGAGGATACACCACGTTTTGAACAACTGCTGGGTGACGGAAGGCAGTGGGGAATCTCGCTGCAGTATGCGGTGCAGCCATCGCCGGATGGGCTGGCGCAGGCGTTTTTGGTTGGCAAGGAGTTTCTTGCGGGTGAGGGTTGTTGTCTGGTGTTGGGCGACAACATCTTTTATGGGCATGACTTCGGGAGGACGCTGAAGGAAGCGGCGGCGAGTAAGCAGGGCGCTACGGTGTTTGCGTATCCGGTGCTCGATCCAGAGCGGTATGGCGTGGTGGAGTTCGACAAGGCACGGCGGGCTATCTCGATTGAAGAGAAGCCATTGAAGCCGAAGTCGCGCTATGCGGTGACAGGAGTTTATTTTTACGACGCGCAGGTGGTAGGAGTGGCGGAAGGGCTGAAGCCGTCGCCGCGCGGCGAGCTCGAGATTACGGATGTCAATCGGTGGTATCTGGAGCGGGGACAGCTACGGACGCAGGTGCTGGGGCGGGGGATTGCGTGGCTGGATACGGGGACGCATGACTCGCTGCTGGAGGCGGCGACGTTTATCCACACGATCGAAAAACGGCAGGGGCTGAAGGTGGCTTGCCCGGAGGAGATTGTGTACCGGCTGGGATATATCGATGCAGAGCAGCTGCGTTCGCTGGCGGGGAAGATCGCGAAGAGTAGCTATGGGCAATATCTGCTGCGCGTGCTGGAAGAGACGGTGTACTGATGGGTGCAGGTAGGCTTCCGCTGGGGGAGCGGATACTTTTGACGGGGGCGACGGGACAGGTTGGAGGGGAGTTGCTGAAGCTGCTGGCGCCTCTCGGTGAGGTAGTCGCTCCGACTCGTGCGGAGATGGATCTTGCCGATGCGGGCTCGGTGCGGGAGGCGATTCGTGCGGTGCGGCCACGATGGATTGTGAATCCTGGAGCGTATACGGCGGTGGATAAGGCGGAGAGCGAGCCGGAGTTGGCATACGCAGTGAATGCTGAGGCCGTGAAGGCGATGGGCGAGGAGGCGCGGGCGATCGGTGCCGGGGTGATTCACTTTTCGACCGATTATGTCTTTGATGGCTTGGGGGATGCGCCGTATAGCGAGACGGATGCGACGGGACCGGTGAGCGTCTACGGCGCGAGTAAGCTGGCTGGAGAGAGGGCGCTGGCGGAGAGTGGTGCGGGGCATCTGATCTTTCGGACGAGTTGGGTGTATGGCGGAGTAGGTAAGAATTTTCTGCTGACGATTCTAAAGCTCGCGAGGGAGCGTGAGGTGTTGCGGGTTGTAGGGGACCAGCATGGCGCGCCTACCTGGAGCCGCGACCTTGCACGCATGGCGGTGCAGGCGATAAACAGGTGTGAGACGGCGTCGGACGTGCGCGATCTCGCGGCTGTGCTGTCTGATGTTGGGGGTGTCTACCATGCGGCTGGCGCGGGTGAGACGACGTGGTATGGGTTCGCGGCGGAGGCAGTGCGGCTGCAGCAAGGAGCGGAGCCAGGGGTGCGATTTGCGGAGATTGAGGCGATTACGACGGCCGAGTATCCGACGCCTGCGAAGCGGCCGCACAATTCGCGGATGAACTGCAGCAAGTTGGCCGAACGATTTGAGTGGAGGATGATGGACTGGCAGGACTCTCTGCGAAAGGTGCTGTCGGAACGATGAGCCGATTGTGGTTTGCCGGGATCGCCGTTTACTGTGCAGGCGATGGTTCTACGCGATGAGTGAGCGGGCTTTGTTTCTGGATCGCGATGGGGTAGTCAATGAAGAGGTTGGCTACCTGCATCGGGTGGACGAGGTGCGATTTGTCGACGGAATCTTCTCTCTGTGCCGGACCGCGATGGGACTGGGGTACAAACTGATTGTGGTGACGAATCAGGCGGGGATTGCGCGGGGGTACTACTCGGAAGAGGATTTTTATGTGCTGATGGAGTGGATGCGGAGTGCGCTGCTTGCGGAGGGAGTGGAGCTGGACGCGGTCTATCACTGTCCGTTTCACCCGGAGCATGGCGTGGGACGGTACAAGCGGGAGCACGAGGACAGAAAGCCAGGGACAGGAATGCTGCGTAAGGGAGCAGTGGATTTGGGTGTTTCGCTGGTCGAGAGCGTGATGGTGGGGGACCGCTGCTCGGATGTGGCCGCTGCGAACGCTGCGGGATTGCGGCAGGCATTTTTGATCAGTGGAACGGAAGAGAATGGTTGCGCCGGCGATTATCTTGCGGTGGAATCACTGGCTGAAGTAGAGCGGTGGTTGGTGGAGAGGGCGTAGAGGCTCGCCTATCGCGAGAGATAGCTCACGATGAACGCGATAGGCAGACCTACGAAAAAGACGTGAATGATTAGTTGAGTGAGAAAGGCTTTGGCTGAGAACTCCCGTTTTGGCGCGGCCGAGAGTGGGACGACGATGCGGTTCATCACAAGATGAACTGCGGCACCGTAGAAAGCGCCGCTGAGAAAGGGGTTGTCTAACAGAATGGTTAGTCTGCGACTTAACAGGTAGAAGACGGTTGCCGCAACGAACGCGATGATGAAGTGAAAGAGTAGTCCTGCTGCGGCAGTTTTCTTTCCACCCTGGAAGGCAGAGGTGCCTAGAGCGCCGCTTGCGATGCCCTGAAAGAGACGCTTCAGATGGCCGCCCTGGGTTTTGACCAGGATTGAGGTGGCGGTGATGTCCAACGTGCCAGAAACCAGGCCCGCGCATGCAACTACACCAAGGCATGTCATTCAAATTCTCCTGCTCTCTTTGTGATTAGAGACTGGATGGATTGCGGGGGCGCGCTTATTTTCCTTCTCCGTCGTGTGCGGCTTAGGGAAGTTCGGCCTCGAGCAGTGCTTTGCCCACGGCGTCTTTGTCGCTGACGGCTGGTGGCGTGCCGTTGAGGGCTTCAAGGGGCCAGGCGATGTTGAGGGTAGGGTCGTTCCAGAGGATGGAGCGTTCGCCGGCAGGGTGGTAGAGGTTGGTGGTTTTGTAGAGGACTTCGGCGGTGTCGGAGAGTACGAGAAAGCCGTGGGCAAAGCCTTCCGGGATCCAGAGGAGTTGGAGATCGTCGTCTGCTGACTGTGCTTTGAGGTGGAAGCCTGCCCATCTTCCAAAGTCGGGTGAGTTGCGACGGAGATCGACAGCGACGTCCCAGATGTGGCCCGAGAGGACGCGGACGAGCTTGCCCTGGGGTTTGCCAAGCTGATAGTGAAGACCGCGAAGGACGCCTTTGGTGGAGAAGGACTGGTTGTCCTGGACGAAATGGGTGGGCAGACCGGCTGCCTCGAATGTTAATTGGTTGAATACTTCTGCGAACCAACCGCGACTATCGCCAAAGCGACGGGGTTGAACTAGTTTGACATCCTGTAGTGTTGTGTTTAAAACCTGCATCTAATCAGTTTAGCTTCCGAGGAGCGTACACGAAAGTTGTAGGGATTGCGGTTCAAAATGGAACGAATAGAAGGCGAATTCGAGACTTGTCCTCGCGAAAAAGCATCTTAAGCAAGTAAACTGAATAGGTTATAAATAGACGGAATAAATACTTCTTCTCCTTGGTCAAATTCGGTACGAACAGTTCAATAAGAGACTGGCGTCAAAATGACACGAACAGGTAATCGAGGCGCGGAGATCTGCCCAGCTGAATGCAGCTGCGTAGGCAGAACAAGAAGAAGAACCGCGATAAAAGTAAATGCAAGTAACCCGTACGCACGGTGCAATGCCGCAGACGAGAGCGGGCACTCGAAGCGTACAGATACAGGATTCGAATGCAGTCTGAATATCAATCTCCAGAGTCGCGGGCAGTGGCTATCGAAGGTTCTTATTCGTATACGGAGTCGGGCCGCCGGATGGTCAGGTCGAATCGGGCCAACCGAGTTCCGTCGGAGTACTTTCGATATAGAGTAGTCAAGCGTTTTTGCGATGTTGTGCTGGTGCTGATATCGCTGCCTGTGCTGCTGCCGATCCTGGGGATCGTTTCGGCGCTGGTGATGTTGAATTCTCCGGGCCCTGTCTTCTACTCCCATCGGCGAATCCGCAAGGGTGGCGCATTCTTCTCAATGTGGAAGTTCAGGACGATGTGCGTTAATTCGGCGGAGTTTTTGGAAGATTATTTGGCCCAACATCCCGAAGCACGGAGAGAGTGGAACAGGACTCATAAGTTGCGGCATGATCCGCGAATTACGCCGATCGGCTCGTTCCTGCGCCGGTACAGCATGGATGAGCTGCCGCAGCTTTGGAATGTGCTGACGGGCCAAATGAGTCTGGTCGGTCCCCGACCCATTGTGGCGGCCGAGGTGGAAAGATATGGCGACTGTTTTGACTGCTACTGCAGAGTGAAGCCTGGTTTGACGGGGCTGTGGCAGATCTCTGGCCGTAGCGCGTTGAGCTATGAGGAGCGGGTCGCGCTCGACTGCGAGTATGTGGGGCGTTGGTCATTGGGGGAGGATGTCAGGATTCTCTCGAAGACGCTCTCGACTGTGGTGAATCAGGAAGGCGCTTATTAAGATAGCGTCGTGTAGGCCTGGACGGCGAGGGGCTATCGCGATTCTTTCTTGCTGCTTTCTGAAGTGGAGTTGGATTCGCTCTTTGCCTTCGACTTAGCTCCTTCTACCCTGGCTTGAATGCTTGTGCGGATTCGTTGAAGTTTGCGGCTGAGGAGTCAGGTTCTGATGACGGAAGGCTGTTGCGAGTCAGGAAAGTGACTGCGGATAGGCCTTTTCTTCTACTTTGCTTTCAGTCGGCTCGGCAGCTTCTCGTGACCCGGTTGAAGACGAAGGTGTGCTCATGAACGAATGCCGACCTGGCCTATATCCTATGCAAAGCGGATGGTTTGGGCTGAAGGAGACGGTGATGCCACTGGAAGGAATGCGGGAGCTGGTAAGAGGGGCGATGGGTCGAAGCCTACAGGCGCTGCAAGCGGAAGACAGGCTGGCGGCGGCGTGGCCGGTGGCTTGTGGCAAGACGATGGCGGAGCGGGGAGCTGTGGTGGGATACGTTGATGGAGTGGTATTGCTGCAGGTGGCAGATGAGGTGTGGATGCGACAGATGATGAGTATGCGCGCGCAGCTCGCTGGGGAGATGGCTCGGATCGCCGGGGTGAAGGTGAGCGAGATACACTTTGAAGTAAAGAGGAATGACGGAAGATGAGTGAGCATGCGGCCGTAACGATGGAAGAGGTGCGGCGAGTAGCGGAGCTGGCAAATCTGGAGCTGACGGCGGAGGAGGAGCCTCGGATGCAGCGTGATCTGAACGCGATCCTGGGCCATATCGCACAGTTGAATGAGTTGGATACTGCGGGAGTGCCGCCGATGGCGCAGGTGGGAGAGATTCTGGGCGGCCTGGTGGAGGATCGTGGAGAGGCGTTGCGTCAGGATGCGGTGCGGCCGTCATTGGATCGGGCTGCTGTGATGGCCTGTGCGCCGGAGACTGATGGGCGGTTCTTCAAGGTTCCTAAGGTGATTGAACGGTGAGTGGAACGACAATGGAGTTAGAGAGTTTGACGATGGATGCTGCGCGTGCGGCGATCGCTTCTGGCGAGGTTACGGCAACGGCGCTCGCGGAGCTGCACTATGGCCGGATCGCAGCCGATGACGGGAAGATCAACAGCTTTCTGGCGCTGAGTCGAGAGCGGGCGATGACGCAGGCGGCGAAGATCGACGGGATGGTGGCCAAGGGTGAGTCTCTACCGCCGCTGGCGGGAATCCCGGTGGGCATCAAAGATGTTCTGACGATGAAGGGTTCGCCGGCTACGGCCGGATCGCTGATTCTGAAGGGATATCGTCCACCTTATGACGCAACCGTCGTCGCGAAGCTTGAAGCGGCTGGAGCAGTTCTTCTGGGAAAGCTGAACTGTGATGAGTTTGCGATGGGCTCATCGAATGAAAACTCGGCCTATGGACCAGTGCGGAATCCTAGAGCGTTAGACCGGGTTCCGGGTGGGTCGAGCGGTGGCTCGGCTGCGGCGGTGGCGGCCAACTTCGCGGTGGCAACACTGGGGACCGATACGGGCGGATCGATTCGCCAGCCGGCGGCCTTCTGTGGGGTTGTTGGCGTGCTTCCGACGTACGGGAGGGTCAGCCGCTATGGGTTGATTGCGTTTGCGTCTTCGCTCGATCGGGTAGGGCCATTTGCGAAAAATGTGAAGGACGCCGCGACTGTACTGCAGGTGATCGCAGGAAAAGATGTCATGGATGCGACCTCGTCCGACCAGCCGGTGGAGGATTATGTCGGCGGATTGAGCAGGCCGGTGGAGGGACTGCGGATCGGTGTGCCCGAAGAGTATTTTGGCGAGGGGCTCGACCCGGAGATTCGCACGGCAATTGATGGCGCAATTGCTGATTTGAAGACGGCAGGATGCGTGGTGAAGCCGGTCAGTTTGCCGCACACAAAGTATGCGATTCCGACCTACTATGTGATCGCGACCGCGGAGGCTTCGTCGAACCTGTCGCGGTTCGATGGAGTGAGATTCGGGCTGAGGTCGGAGGAGGCGAAGACGCTTTCGGCGATGTTCAAAAAGACCCGGGACGCTGGTTTTGGGGCTGAGGTGAAGCGACGGATTCTGCTGGGAACCTATGCTCTGAGCGCGGGCTACTATGACGCGTACTACCGCAAGGCGCAGCAGGTGCGAACTTTGCTGACGCGCGACTTTCTCACGGCGTTTGACGAGGTGGATGTGCTGGTCGCGCCGGTGACGCCGACTCCGGCGTTCAAGCTGGGTGAGAAGACGGACGATCCGGTGCAGATGTATTTGGCAGACATCTACTCGGTGGCGGCAAGCCTGGCAGGAATCTGCGGCGTGTCGGTGCCTTGCGGTGAAACAAAGGATGGATTGCCGATCGGGGTGCAGGTGATGGGCAGACACTTCGACGAGGCGACCATGCTGCGAGTAGCGCAGGCTGTGGAGACGGGCCCGAGTTTTTGCGGTCGGAAGCGTCTCTGAGTTGTCTTTCCATGAGGTTTGTGAGGGCAGGAGTTTCGTCCGGAGCGCAGCTTCGATCGAAGGAGGCATCTGTTTGGATAGTTGATGTCATTGATAGTTACCGATTCTTCCGTAGTTTCGGTATGCTGGAGTCATGATTCCTAAAGGAATTGCGTACAGACCACGCTAGTGCTTGCGTGTTTATTTTTCCTACTTGGCCGCGCCCTTTGCACATAAGACGAATAGAGGGGTTTTACAGTTTTGCGAGGATTACAGATGCAGTCTGGTCGTTTCACGAGGGTCTTCA
>Ga0302324_100027021_pt1 | contig 10945 bp, 11 predicted proteins | sample Palsa_T0_1_FD_201949 | JGI IMG/M metagenome (GOLD analysis project Ga0302324, IMG submission 201949) | Peat permafrost microbial communities from Stordalen Mire near Abisko, Sweden - Palsa_T0_1 | ecosystem: Environmental > Terrestrial > Soil > Palsa > Peat permafrost | place: Sweden: Abisko...
CCACGTTCCATTCGAGTTTTTCAACAGATTCTGAGAACCTGCTTAAGAGCTCCTTCGAGCAGTAGGCCGGCGTGTTTGGAACCCCCAACGTCAGGGCTGAAGCCCTGACCTACCATTCCCCACGTCCCATCCTAGTTTTTCAACAGATTCTGAGAGCCGGGCCAATTTGCTGACGTCGTTGCGTGCGGAACTCCGATGGCGGCCGCAGGAGGCGCGGCGGATGCCGGTCGAGACCGGTCTCCAGTCGCGCTCGGAGTCGATTGAGTCACGAGCAGCCGGAAAACATCTCCCGGCGAACGGTATGAACAACTCCGAATAACTCGGCCGCATCCCATATTGTGGGGCGGTGTGGGTTTACTGTGCCCCGTTTCAAAAGGATTCGGGACAGAGAATGCGGTACCAATTGCGGGAGAGGTTGAGCGATGACTTACCCGATGATGCAACATATTCCCCTGAGAAGCGCGTATCTTTGCCAGGATTGCAACTGCATTGGGAACTGCGCCGTGCAATGTCCGGCGTGTGCCTCGGCGGTGTTGATGAATCTGGCCAGCGTGCTCGATCGAGACGCGGCAATGGAAGAGACGCGGTTTACCCACTACGGCAAACATCCTGCAGTGGTGGAGATTCGCGCGATGGTGGCGTAGGAATTTCCGCGCGGGAAATGAAATCCTGCAACTCGATCAGCCTGAGAATCATGTCTGCGCTCATTGGGTAGCAGGGGAGATACGCCTTATAATGAAGAATGGCCGGTTGCGCTCTGAAGCTCTCTGAGGCGACGGGGAAGCGGCTGGACAACTTCATTTTGGTGTCCTCCCTTTGAACTCATCTAACTTAATTGAACCCGGCCTGATCGAATCCGGCGCGACCCCGTCGAGTCGCTCGATCTCCTCAAGCGCCTCAATGAACGACGCAATCGTAATCCGTGGGGCGCGGACGCATAATCTGAAGAACATCTCCTGCGACATTCCCCATGGAAAACTGACGGTGGTCAGCGGGGTATCGGGTTCCGGCAAGTCGTCGCTGGCTTTCGACACGATCTATGCGGAGGGGCAGCGGCGGTATGTTGAATCGCTCTCGTCCTATGCGCGGCAGTTTTTGGAGCGGATCGAGAAGCCGGACGTTGACCTGATCGACGGGCTGGCTCCGGCGATTGCCATCAAGCAGAAAAACACGACGCGGAATCCGCGGTCTACGGTGGCTACGGCGACGGAGATCTACGACTACCTGCGGCTGCTTTACGCGCGTTGTGGAACGGTGCATTGCGTTTATTGCGACGGGCTGGTGAAGCGCGATTCGATGGACGAAATTGCCGAAGCTGTGATGGCGCTGGGCGAGGGAACGCGGCTGCTGGCGCTGTTTCCGGTGGGAACATCGTCGGCTGCGGCGGACGCTGCGACGAGGCCGCCCGCCAAGGCTGCGGCTCGCGGAGCGAAGGCCGGCGCGAAAGCGAAGCCGCAAGTGAATGGCGGCGACTCGCCGCACACGGAGACGCTGAAAGCGCGACTCACCGAGCTGCGGGCGAGCGGCTTCAATCGCCTTTACCAACAGGGAAAGACGGTGGAGTTTGCGACACCGGAATCTCTGCTGGAGCTGGACTTTACACTTCCTGTATTCGTTCTTTTGGACCGGATTGTTGTTGATCCTGAGAATCGCGCGCGCATTGTGGATGCGGCGGAGATTGCCTATCGCGAAGGCGGCGAGGTGATCTTCGAGGAAGCGCCACGCGATGATAATGCAGAACGGAACCGGCACAGGTTTTCCGCAGCATATGAGTGCAAGAGCTGCCACCGGCCCTGCAAGGAGCCGGAGCCGCGGCTGTTCAGTTTCAACAATCCATTCGGCGCCTGTCCGCGCTGCCAGGGTTTCGGCAACACCGTGGATTTCGACATGAACCTGGTGATTCCCGACAAAGGACTCACCCTGGAAGGTGGTGCGATCGATCCGTGGAATCGGCCCAAGTACCGGAGCTGGTTTACCGAGTTGCGCAAGCTTGCGCCCGCGTTGGGCGTACCGCTGGATGCGCCGTGGCGCGAAATGCCGGAGGCGGCGCGGGAGATCGTGTTGCGCGGCGCCCAGAAGGCTGCCGGCAGCTTCGAAGGGGTTTTTGGATTTTTTGCACAGATGGAACGCAAGAAGTACAAGCTGCACGTTCGCGTGATGCTGAGCAAGTATCGCGGTTACGCGGAGTGCCCGGATTGCCGTGGGCAGCGGTTGCGTGCCGAGGCGCGGTCGGTCCGCATCTCGACTGCAAAGCATGGGGCCAAAAACATTTGCCAGGCGACGGCGCTGACCATTGCTCATGCGAAGGAGTTTTTCGGTGCGCTGACGCTGACGCCCATGCAGGAAGACATCGCCGGCCCGATTCTCGAAGAGGTGCGTGCGCGGTTGAGTTTTCTGGATGCGGTGGGGCTTGAATACCTGACGCTCGATCGGCTGGCTTCAACCCTTTCCGGGGGCGAGGCACAGCGTATTCAATTGGCTACCTCGCTGGGTTCGCGGCTGGTTGGGGCGCTCTATGTGCTGGATGAGCCATCGATCGGCCTGCACACGCGCGATACGGCGCGGCTCATACATATCCTCGAAGAACTGCGCGACTTGGGAAACACGATCCTCGTCGTGGAGCACGACGCCGATGTACTGCGCGCGGCAGACCACTTGCTTGACCTCGGCCCCGGCGCCGGCGAGTTTGGCGGCAAGCTGCTGGCCGAGGGGGTGCTGGCGGAGATCGAGGCCAATCCCAATTCGCTCACCGGCCGCTATTTATCCGGGCAGCTATCCATTCCCGTGCCCACGCGGCGGCGCGTGCCGGGACGCGAGAAACTGGTGCTCCGCGGAGCGGAGGCGAACAATCTGCATGGGCTGAACGTGGACATTCCGCTGGGAATGCTGGTGGCGATTACCGGCGTATCCGGGTCGGGCAAATCGACGCTGGTGCACCAGGTGCTGTATCGCGCGGTGGCGCGTGCGCTTGGACAGAGCGATGGGTCGGACCCTTCGGGAGTCTTCAAGAGCCTGACCGGCGTGGAGCGTTTGAACGATGTGGTGCTTGTCGACCAGACCCCGATCGGCCGCACGCCGCGCTCGAATCCGATCACTTACATCAAGGGCTTCGATCTCGTTCGCGAATTGTTTGCCGCGCAGCCTGAAGCGAAGCGCCTTTCGCTCACGCCCGGCCATTTCTCCTTCAACGTTCCCGGGGGTCGATGCAATACCTGCGAGGGCGACGGCACGGTGACCGTCGAGATGCAGTTCCTGGCCGATGTGGAGTTGCCCTGCGAAGACTGCAACGGGACGCGCTACCAGGCCAAAGTGCTGAACGTGGAATACAAAGGAAAGAACATCCACGACGTGCTGCAGATGACGGTGAAGGAGGCGCTGCGCTTTTTCGCCGGCCAGACCAAGCTGCTGGAAAAGCTGGCGGTGCTGGACGAGATCGGCCTCGGCTATCTGCGTCTCGGCCAGAGCGCGACCACGCTGTCAGGCGGCGAAGCGCAGAGGGTCAAGCTGGCCGCGCACCTCGCGCAGGTACGGGCGGCCAACGCGAACGCCAAGCCATCGCAGGCCAGCCGCGTGCTCTACATTCTCGACGAGCCGACGACGGGACTGCACTTTGACGACGTTTCCAAGCTATTGACGGCTTTTCGCAAGCTGATTGACGGCGGCGGATCGCTGATCGTGATCGAGCATAACCTGGATGTGATCAAGTGCGCGGATTGGGTCATCGATCTGGGGCCTGAGGGCGGCGAAGGCGGCGGGCACATTGTGGCGGAAGGGACGCCGGAAGAAGTGGCGGGCAATTTGCTTTCGCACACGGGGCAGTGGCTGGGACGGGTTCTCTAGATTTCGTCTTCTTGGTGTGCCAGAATCGCTATACCGGAATAACCAGATCAGTGTATTGCGTTAGCTGCGAATCAACCGTGAGGAAATGCAAAGGCTCGCTCATGGCTTGAGCGATGAGCAGGCGATCAAACGGGTCGGCGTGATGCAAGGGGAGGTCAGCCACCAGCAGCGAATGCCTCGAAAATACCGGAAGTTCCTTGAATCCTGCCGCAGCAATAAGCTGGACGATCTTATGCGGATCGGCGTTGATCTTTCCGAGTCGTGACTTGATTGCGATTTCCCAAATAGAGGCCGAAGAAATGAAGACGGCATCCGCCTGAATCATCAGCTGACGAGCTTCCTCCGGCACGCGTTTCGGGTCGTAGTAATTCCAGCAAACAATATGGGTGTCCAAAAGAAGCCGCATCATCGTCCTTCGAACTGGGCAAGTATCTCGTCCGGCAACGGCGCGTCGAAGTCGTCCGCAATCCAGCCTTCGCCTTCCAGAAGTCCAAAGACCAGCGGGCGCTTCTCTTCCTTCAGCGCGGTTAGCCGCGCGACTGGCTTGCCGGCGCGGGCGATTACTACGTCTGTGCCGCTGGAGGCCAGATCGACGAGCTTGGAGAGCTTTGTCTTGGCTTCGTAGATGTTGACGGTTCGCACGGCGGAACTTGTTGGAGCAGGCATGATTGCCCTCCTTGACTTGACTAGGTCTAGTCTATCACGACCGGCTCCCGAGTCGAAAAGCACCAGCCATCTCCATGAAGCCAGCAGGTATCGTCTTTCTCGTGCGGATCGCAGCGCAGGGATTTCACTGCTGCCCCGGCGTCCCGATTCAGCGCTTCGGCCAACTCGGTGCTTACTTTGGGGTCGCGCGCACCGGTGAAGGGGATGAACTTCACGCCAAAGATGAGGCGAGCTTCGAAATTATCGGCGCTCCGGCGGGTCAGATAGGCCATCGCTCCGGTTCCGTGGTCGGGGGTCAAGGGAAACAGGAGTTTTCCGCCGGGGTTGAGGGCGGCGAGCCACGACGCGGGTGGATGCGTGGCGCCGGCGCTGACGACAATAACGTCCGCAGGTTCAAACGGGCCGCGGGCGCCGTCGCCATGGAGGACACTCACCTGGGGCCATGGAGCGAGCGCGATGCGCGCCCTTTCCGCAATTGCATTGTCGATCTCGATTGCGGTGATTCTCCCTTCAGGGCCGACAACCTCAGCCAGGATCGCCGTGTAATAGCCGGTGCCGCAACCAAGATGGAGCAGATGATCGCCGGCGCGGACGCCAAGCTGATCGAGAAAAAGAGCCCACATGCTGGGTTGGCCGTTGTTGATGCCTTTGGCCTCGTCGAGGGCGATGAGCACGTTGTGATAAAGATGGCGCGGGTCGTCGCTTTGAGTCGTCCAGTTTTCATCCCGGCCCAGAATCCGCCAGGGTCCAGGGCCAACGAAACGCTCTCGTGGCACCTTTGCAAAGGCGGCAAAAAGCTCTGGTGACGACATTTGCGTGAGGGACCGCAGTTCTTCCGCATAGAATTGACGCGCGGATTCGATCGGGCCCACCATCGAGGACTCCATTAGTTGGGTCGAAGAATCTTTCTTTCAACGATTCTTCAAAGCACATTGCGAAGCATTGGACCAATCGCAGCATGAAATCATTTCCCATCCTGATAGGCCTGCAACTGTTCGGTCTGGGAAGCTTGCGAGGGCACGCCAAGCTGCCGGCGCAAAAAGTCGGAGATCAACGTTCGGTCGTAAGGTTCCTGGGTCCAGTTGCCGTTGTCATTGTTGAATTGCGTGCCGAGAATCTGCTTTTGCTTGATGTTCTCGAGATAGCGGTCGAGGGTCGCAGCGGCGATCCAAATCGCTGTCGGGTCTCCCTTGGAGATGGCGACCATGGCCAGCGTATGCGCCAGCAGATAATCGTCGGGCTTGCCGCCGTGTTGAAAGACGAAGGCCGCCTCTTCAAAGTCTTTGCCGGTGTGCAGAGCGCCGTCGGCGAGCAACTTCCGGGTTTGTTCGCGGCGCTCGGCGTCGGTCTTGCCAACAACGGCCCAATCTACTTGGCCCGACTGCCGGACGCGCTGGTCCTCGTCGAAGATGGCCTTCATTGCGGCGCTGGGAGTGTCTGAGTCGCCGGGAAGGTAGACGCGGTTTGGCTCCCAGTCCGTGGATACGACTGCACCCGCTGCGACACGCTCGAAGATGCGTGGCTCAAGGACAATTCCAGGCGGCAGATTTTCGTACGACAGTTCCGCGCGGTTCCCATTGAGCGCCATCATGTAGGTGTCCTCATCTTTTGGATCGTTTGCGTCCCGAACAGTTATGTGCAGAACGCCGTCCTTGAACGATGCTTTGACCACGGTGTCGTGACTCACACCGCCGCTCATGTTAGAGAACATATTCCCGGCCGAGGAAACATGTTTGGGCCGGTCGAAGGTGCCGTTGAGTTGATTGCCGGCGGGTTTGAGCGTAAGAACAAACAGATTGCGCTGGCCGATGCGCATGACCCAGGTTCCTGCGAAATCGCCAAGCTCGGCTGCGCAGGCGAGGGAGGGGTACAGCAGAACGAGGGCGACGAGTCCGGCAAACGGCGCGGTTCGGTTGAGCATGAAGTTGGATCTCCGTTTGTTCTAGCTTATCCTGACGAAGAGAATGGTAAATGGTGATGGCCTGGCGGGTGCGGGATGCGGCGCGGGTCAAGCGTATTTGCCATCGAGCCAGAGGATTGGGTAGAAAGGGTGAGACGTTTTTCAGACACGTCTGCTGCGCGGGAGATGAAGCCGTTGGCGGCAAGAGACAAACAGCGTACGTCAACCGGGCAATAGAAAGGGCGTGGACAGATTGGCCATTTCCATAAGTTCGATGGGAAGTGACGGAAGAAATCAGCACGACGAGAAACTGGAAGCTCCGCTGATCCCACAAGGGCGGTTGATTCCGTTTGTAGTAGTGACGGCGCTCTTCTTTCTCTGGGCCATTCCAAATAACCTCAACGACATTCTGATCCGTCAGTTCATGAAGTCGTTTGAGATTAATCGCTCGGGTGCAGCGGGAATCCAGATCTGGTTTTATCTGGGATATTTTCTGCTGGCTGTTCCGGCCGGCCAACTGATGCATAAGTTCGGCTACAAGCTGGGCATCATTACCGGCCTGGTGCTGCTGGGGACGGGATGCCTGCTGTTTTATCCGGCGGCGCAGATGGGGATCTATGGGTTCTTCCTGGTTGCGCAGTTCGTGATTGCCAGCGGACTGTCGTTTCTTGAGACGGCGTCGAATCCGTTTATTGCCCAATTGGGGCCGACTGCTTCAAGCGAGCGGCGGCTGAATTTTTCTCAAGCGTTCAATCCGCTTGGGTCGATCACCGCGGGGCTGATCGGCACGCTCTTTATTTTCTCCGGCGTGAAGCATACGGATGCAGAGACGGCGGCGATGCAGGCGGCTGGGACATACCAGTCTTACCTGCATGCCGAAACGCTGCGCGTGGTCACTCCTTACCTTGTTCTCGGCGCGGTCGCGCTGCTGTGGGCGGTGCTGGTGGTGCTTACGAAATTTCCGCCCACTGGGGCGGAAGATGTATCGCGCGAGGATGCGGGGCCGGCAAAGGATGTCCCACTGTTTCAGCGGCATTTTGTTTTTGCCGTGCTGGCGCAGTTTCTGTATGTGGGCGCGCAGGTTGGCACTTGGAGTTATTTCATTCCCTATGTCGAGTCAGCTACAGGCGTCGGAGACAAAGCCGCGGGCTATATGCTCACTGGAACCCTGGCGGCATTTGCGGTGGGCCGGTTCAGCTCGGCATGGTTGATGAAGCACTTTGAGGCTCGCACGCTGCTGGGGATTTACTCGGTGGTGAACGTGGTTCTGGGCCTAGTGGCGGTCATGCGGCCGGGCTGGGTGGGCGCAATGTGTCTGCTCACGACTAGCCTCTTCATGTCCATCATGTTTCCGACAATTTTTGCGCTGGGCTTGAAGGGCATGGGCGAGAAGACCAAGACGGCGGGTTCGCTGCTGGTGATGGCGATTTTAGGCGGCGCAGCGCTGACCAAGGTAATGGGGATGGTGGCGGATTCGAGCAGCCTGCAGGCGGCTTACCTGGTGCCGGTGATTTGCTTCGCGGGAGTCGCTCTCTACGCGTGGTTTGGCGGAGAACATCGAGAGGCGGAGTCAGGGGAATTGTCGAGCTAGTAAGTCAAAAACAGCGAGTTAGCGAAAAGGCCCCCGGCGGGGCCTTTTCTGATGGCGAGTTTGCGGGTTAGCGGGACTCCTGGCTCGATTGGATTTCTGAATGATCGCAAGGGGCGAGTTTACTCAGCTACTACAGGGTTGGTCAGCGAGCCAAGGCCCTCGACTGTGATGGTGACTGTTTCACCAGGCTGGAGCCAGCGCTTGGGGTTGCGGCCCAGCCCAACGCCGGGCGGCGTGCCGGTGGAAACGATGTCTCCCGGAAGCAGCGGCGTGATCGAGGACAGGTACTCGATCAGCTCCGGGATCTTGAAAACCATGTTGCTGGTGTTGGAGTTCTGCAATCGTTCGCCGTCGATGCTGAGGCCAATGTGCAACACGTGCGGATCGGGAATCTCATCGGCGGTCACGATGGCGGGACCGAGCGGGCAGAAAGTGGGGAAGCACTTCGACAGCGACCACTGAGTTGAGGAGAATTGAACATCCCGCGCGCTGACATCGTTGACGATGGTGTAGCCGTAGACGTGGTTGCGCCACTCGTCCGCGGCGAGGCGAAACCCGCCGCGGCCGATGACGAATGCGAACTCCGCTTCATAGTCCGGCTGGGTGGAATTGACCGGCAGCACGATCGGGTCGCCCGGCCCCACGATAGCCGTGGGCAGCTTGAAGAAGACGACCGGCGTGGTGGGAATCTCCATTCCCGACTCTTTTGCGTGGTCGCGATAGTTGAGGCCAATGGCGAAGATGCGCGGAGGGTTGAGCAGCGGCGCATGCAGCCGTACGTCACCCACTGGATAGGAAGGGAAGGTAACGCCAGGCTCCGGCGCGGTGATGCCGGCGGCGATGACGGCCAGGGTGTCCGCATAGCCGGCGACGCCCAGATCGACCACGAGATTGCCCTCTTCAATCAGGGAACCGGGGCGAATGCGGCCGTCGGCGAGGGAAAAAGAAACGAGTTTCATGCGCGCTCCAATCTCTCAAGTAGATGCGGAATAAATGTGCAAGGCTCAGGCGGCCGTCCAGCCCCCGTCGATGGTGAAGATTGAGCCGGAGATGAATGCGGCTTCGTCCGATGCCAAATAGCGCACCATCGAAGCAATTTCGTGCGGCTGCCCAAGTCGCCCGATGGGCTGGCGGGCGCGGAGTTCGGCGCGTGTTTCTTCCTTGTTGTGCTTGTGGAATTTTTCGAGATACCCTTCCACGAATGGAGTTTCAACCGTGCCGGGGCAGATGGCGTTGACGCGCAGAGTCTTGGGGTAATCGACGGCGAGCTGCCGCGTCATGGCAACGACCGCGCCCTTGCTGGTGCAATAAGCGAAGCGCTGCTTGATGCCGACCAGGCCGGAGACGGAAGCGATGTTGACGATGGTGCCTGTGGCGCCGTTGTTCTCGGGGTTTTGTTGGCTGGCGAGAAGCAGAGGAATGAAGGCGCGGGTAACCAGGTAGACAGCGCGCACATTGACATTGAGGAGGCGGTCGAAGTCCTCGGGCTCGGTGGTTTCAATGGAGCCGACGTGACCGATTCCGGCATTGTTCACGAGAATGTCGAGCCGCGTGAGTTGCGCCGCGGCTTCGGCGATGGATGTGGGGCTGGTGACGTCGAGCGGCAACGCCTGCGAGGACCCAAGCGATGCGGCGAGCGCCCCGGCGGCTGGGTGGTTGATATCGGCGATCCACACGAATGCGCCGGCTCGAACCAGCTCCTTCGCGGTCGCTTCGCCGATGCCGCTCGCGCCGCCGGTGACCAGGGCATGGCGGTTTTCCAGTCGAAACGGCTGAGATTGGTCGGTCATGAGAGTGAGCCCTTTGATCCGCGGAAATCGGCAATGACCTTGAGATATTCGCGTGCAGCGGCAGTGATCACTTCGGGTTTGCCCTCATCGATAGCGGCCAGGTTCACCAGATCGCTGCCCACCCCCAGCGCGCGCGCTCCGGCCTCAAGAAAACCGGCAGCGGTATGGTGAGTCACGCCGCCCGTGGGGATGAGCTTGAGGTGCGGGAAGGGCGCTAGCAGGGACTTGAGATAACTGGCTCCGCCCATCGCCGAACAGGGAAAAATCTTCACGTAGTCGGCGCCTTCATTCCACGCGGTGATGACTTCGGTGGGCGTGAGCGCGCCGGGAATGGAGAGCTTCTTGTGGGCCTTGGTCACGGCAATGACGGCCGGATGAAAGCTGGGGCTGACCACGAATTCCGCGCCGGCTTCGATGGTGGCTTCCGCCTGATCGGCCGTGGTTACGGTGCCGGAGCCGAGCAAGCACTTCGTGCCGTACTCGTTCTTCAGCTCTTTTAGCAAGTTGACAGCGCCGGGGACAGTCATGGTGACCTCAACCACCGTGATCCCGCCCGCGAGCATGGCCTGCACAACCGCGTGCGCCTGACGGGCGTTGCGGGCGCGCAGTACCGGAATGAGTCCGACGCGTTCGAGTGTTTCAGCGGTAGTTTCAGTCACGTTCGTGGGTTCCTTTTCGTGCGATGCGATTATCTTGCAATCCTCGCCGACCCGCCTTTGATGAGGCGCTCAACTTCTGCAAGGGTTGCGGTGCTGGTGTCGCCGGGGGTGGTCATGGCCAGCGCTCCGTGGGCAACGCCGCAGCGCAGCGCCCAGTCGATGGGCTTGCCGGCGAGCAGGCCATAGATGAGGCCGGAAGCGAAGCTGTCTCCGCCGCCCACGCGGTCGTAGATGTCGATCTCGCGCTGTGGCATGTGGACGATGCTGTCCTCATAGAGCGCGATGGCTCCCCAGGCGTTGCGGCTCGCTGTGGAAGCGGTGCGCAGCGTGCTGGCAATCATCTTCAAGTTGGGATAGAGTGTGGCCACTTCGCGAAGCATCTCCTCGTAGGCTGCGATGGGCAACTCATCGAAGTTTTCCGATACGCCTTTGAGCTGCACACCGAGCATCGCGGAGAAGTCTTCTTCGTTGCCGAGAAGCAGGTCAACCTTGCGAACCA
>Ga0302324_100027022_pt1 | contig 10945 bp, 10 predicted proteins | sample Palsa_T0_1_FD_201949 | JGI IMG/M metagenome (GOLD analysis project Ga0302324, IMG submission 201949) | Peat permafrost microbial communities from Stordalen Mire near Abisko, Sweden - Palsa_T0_1 | ecosystem: Environmental > Terrestrial > Soil > Palsa > Peat permafrost | place: Sweden: Abisko...
CGGCTGGCGGGCATTTTATAGAACGCGAGCTTCATGTTTCAGTTTCTCGATAAGCTTGGCGGCGATTTCTTTGGGCTGGCCGGTGATGAACTCGGTCTTCTTGGTTTTTTGCGGGATGTAGATACGCTCGATATGCTGCGTCGGCGAATCGGCAATGCCGAGCGATTTGCGGTCGACGGTGACGATTTCCTTCTTCTTGGCGGCCATGATGCCTTTGAGCGTGGCGTATCGCGGCTTATTGATCCCCGATTGAATCGTGATCACGGCTGGAAGAGGGAGTTCGACCCATTGAAACCATCCCGCTTCGAGCTCGCGCTTGAGTTTCAGGCCCGTATCGATGACTTCGATGGCCATGATGATGGTGGCGTGCGGACGGCCCAGAAGTTCGGCGAGAAGAACGCCGGTTTGTCCGAAACCCTGGTCATCACTTTGGAGACCGGTGAGAATCAGATCGAAATTTTCGGATTGGATTGCGGCTGCGAGCGAACGAGCGGAGCCGAGCGGGTCGAGTTTGTAGAATTCGTTATCGAGAATGTGGATGCCGCGATCGGCGCCTTTGGCCAGGGCCTCTTTGATGGTCTGCTTCACGCGTTCGGGCCCCATCGAGACAGCAACAACTTCGCCGCTTTGTTTTTCTTTCAGGCGGAGCGCTTCTTCGAGGGCGTAGGTGTCCGGCTCGTTGGTTTCAAAGCCGATGTCGGTTTCGCGAATCCAGGCGCCACCCTCGGCGATGGTGAGAGGGGCATCCTTGGCGGGAACCTGCTTAACGAAAACGCCAATTTTCAAGGCTGTGGCTCCTGAGACGCCATGCGCTATTGCCCGTCCCAGCGCTTGAAGAGAAGGGAAGCGTTGGTGCCGCCGAAACCGAAAGAGTTCGAGAGCGCGTATTGAACCTCAGCCTTGCGGGAGTGATTGGGGATGTAATCGAGATCGCAGCCAGGATCGGGATTTTCGTAGTTGATGGTCGGCGGAAGAATCTGATCGCGCAGTGCAAGGACACTGATGCCCGCTTCGAGGCCGCCGGCGCCGCCGAGAAGATGACCGGTCATCGATTTGGTGGAGCTGATCGGGACTTTCTTGGCGCGTTCGCCGAAAACGTGTTTCAGAGCGGTGGTTTCGATGGCGTCTCCGATGGGAGTAGAAGTGCCGTGGGCGTTGACATAGCTCACGTCGTCCGGACTGACTTTGGCGTCTTTCAATGCCGCCATAGAGACGCGGTAGCCGCCGTCGCCTTCTTCGGCAGGCTGAGTGATGTGGTAGGCGTCGCCAGACATTCCATAGCCGACAATTTCGGCAATGATGTTGGCGCCACGGCGCTGGGCAAATTCCAGAGATTCCAGAATCAGCACACCGGCGCCCTCGCCGACGACGAAGCCATCGCGCTGGGCGTCGAAAGGACGGCTGGCGCGCTCGGGCTCGTCATTGCGAGTGGAAAGCGCACGCATCGCGCTGAAGCCACCGATTCCCATGGGCGTAACGGCCGCTTCGGAGCCTCCGGCGATCATGACTTCGGCGGCGCATCGCTGGATGATTTTATAGGCGTCGCCAATGGCATGGGCGGAAGCGGAGCAAGCGGTGGCCGTGGCCGAATTGGGCCCTTTGGCGCCGTAGCGAATGGAAACGTGACCGGAGGCGAGATTGATAATCGCGGCCGGAATAAAAAAGGGAGAAATCTTGCCGGGGCCGCCATGGAGATATTTGGAGTGCTCGCGCTCGATGACATCGAAACCGCCGATGCCGGAAGCGATGTAAACACCGGTGGCATCGGCATTTTCCGGCTTGACCTCCAAACCGGCCATGCGCATGCCGAAATCGGAAGCCGCCATGGCCAGCTGAATGAAGCGGGCCATTTTTTTCAATTCTTTTTTTTCAACCCACAGGAGCGGATCGAAATTCTTCACTTCACCCGCGATGCGGCAGTCGAACGCGGCGGCGTCGAAGTGGGTAACCGGACCGATTCCGCTCTTTCCGGCTAACAGATTGCGCCAGACTTCTTCGGTGCCGATGCCGCAGCCGCAGACCAGCCCAACACCCGTGATTACCACACGGCGGTTCAAGGGAAAACTCTCCTGTTCAGAACGGGGGAGATCGATGAACTACTTCGCTGCCTTGGCGTGTTTCTCAATGTACTCGATAGCGTCTTTCACCGTGGCGATTTTTTCGGCATCCTCGTCCGGAATTTCGATGCCAAACGCTTCTTCGAAGGCCATGACCAGCTCGACGGTATCGAGCGAGTCGGCACCCAAATCATCCACGAATGAAGCCGTAGCAGTGACTTCGCCTTCATCCACACCGAGCTGCTCGACAATAATCTGCTTAACGCGTTCTTCGACGCTTGCCATTCTGGTGTTTCCTCCGATAGCGACTTTTTGGAACCCCCTTGGCACAGGGAATGGCGGGGGTTATGCCCAGTAATTGACCAGCCCATTCTATGCGTGAGGGCTGGCGGGGTCAACCGTTACGCCAAGTTTTCCGGCGCGTTTTCAAATGGATCGACGAGGCCCCTTGCATCGCGAGCTTCCTAGCCCATGTGCATGCCGCCATTCACCTCGAGAACTTGTCCAGTGATGTAGGCGGCTTCGTCGCTCGCCAAAAAGGCGATTGCGGCGGCAATTTCGCGATCGGCGCCGAAACGCCCCAAAGGGATGAGGGACTTCATTTTGTCTTTCAGCTCCTGGGGGAGGACATCCGTCATCGGAGTTTCGATAAAGCCAGGAGCGATGGCGTTGACGGTGATGCTGCGCGAGGCGACTTCGACAGCAATGGCGCGAGTGAGTCCGATCAGGCCGGCCTTCGAGGCGACATAGTTGGACTGGCCGGCGTTGCCCGTTTCCGCGACGACAGAGCTGATATTTATGATGCGGCCGGAGCGCTGCTTGAGCATTGCGCCGAGGGCCTGCTGAATGCAGAGATGCGCGCCGGTGAGATTGGTGCGCAGAACGGCTTCCCAATCGTCGAGCTTCATGCGCAGCGCGAGAGTGTCGCGAGTGATGGCGGCGTTGTTTACAAGAATGTCGAGACGGCCAAACTTTGCGAGGACAGTTTGAAAAGCGGATTTCACTTGCGCGGGGTCGGCAACGTCGAGGGGTACTGCCAGAGCGGCGCCACCCGCCGTTTCGATTTCGGTGACGAGCGATGCGAGCTTCTCGGCGTTGCGCGCGGCAACGGCAACTTTTGCGCCGGCTGCTGCGAGATACCGCGAAGTGGCGCGACCGATTCCCTGCGACGCGCCGGTGACGAGAGCAACTTTGTCTTTGAGAGAGAACATAGGATTAAGAAGCTAGCGCATCCGGAGTTCGCAGAGCAAACGAATATGAAAAATCGGGCAAATATGAAAGATCAAGAAAAATATCAAAGATCGAGCGACAAACAGCGATGCGAGCAGCACGCAGCGGAAAGCCGAGCGCAGCACTGGAGATTTTCTTGCGGCGCGATGAAGTGAAGTTGCGAGAGGACAATTTGAAAATGAATGCGAGCGTTCGGAGATTTCGGGCGCGGAAGTTGTGCAGTTGCTCGTAACGAAAATGCGCAAAATCGAGTGAATTCGGTAGCGGGCAGTGAACTTTTATGTTATTCGTGTTCTATGCAAGGTGAGTTCCATCCACGATTTTTTCAATATCACCTCTCGGCGCACGAATTTTTTCGTCTGCTGAGCTACACCGCCAGCTACTTCTAACGGAATCACCCACAGAAATCTCTTTGTGCCTACGGGTGTATTCATTCCAATTTGACCGAGGAGGAACCATGAACTGGTCCGGAACAGCGTTAGAGAGCCCAATTTCTTCATTTTTGAAGCATCACTTTCGACATTTCAACGCGGCGACTGTTGTAGATGCCGCGGAAGCGTACGCAGAGCACGTGTCGGGCGGAGGGAAGATGCTCCTCACGCTGGCGGGCGCGATGAGCACCGCGGAACTGGGGATTTCGCTCGCGGAGATGATTCGCGAAGACAAAGTGCACGCGATCTGCTGCACGGGCGCGAATCTGGAAGAAGATGTCTACAACCTGGTGGCGCACGATCATTACAAGCGACTGCCGAATTACCGCCAGTTGACGCCCGAGCAGGAGCAGGAGCTGCTCGACAGTCATTTGAACCGCGTTACCGATACGTGCATTCCCGAAGAAGAAGCGATGCGGCGCATCGAGCGGGTGGTGATGGAGGAGTGGTATTGCGCGGACCGCAAGGGTGAGCGATTTTTTCCGCATGAGTTTTTGTACAAGGTATTGAAGTGCTGCAAGCTGAAGCAGCATTACCAGATCGATCCGAAAAACAGCTGGATGCTCGCGGCGGCGGAAAAGAATTTGCCGCTGTTCGTGCCCGGCTGGGAGGATTCGACGCTGGGAAACATGTTCGCGGCGCAGGCGATCAGCGGAAAGATCAAAAACGCGAACACGATTCGCGGCGGCGTGGAATACATGATGGAGCTGGCGGGCTGGTACACGGAAGTTGCGGGAAAAACGCCGCTGGGCTTCTTCCAAATCGGGGGCGGGATCGCGGGGGATTTTCCCATTTGCGTGGTGCCGATGCTTCACCAGGATTTGCGACGGAAGAATGTGCCTCTATGGGCGTATTTCTGCCAGATCAGCGATTCGACGACAAGTTACGGGTCGTATTCCGGGGCGGTGCCAAACGAGAAGATCACGTGGGGCAAATTGGGGATCGACACGCCGCGGTTCATCATTGAATCGGACGCGACGATCGTGGCGCCGCTGGTTTTTGCGTACGTGCTTGGCTGGTGAGGGGGCTGGTAGGCTCGGCTGGTGAGGCGAGCTGGTAGCGCAGGCGGTTGGGGCTAGCGAAAACTAGGCGTCGGAAAGAGACTCGCCCGAGCTAGACTCGTCGAGAGCGGAGCGGTTTCCATCCTGGAGTTCGGCGGTTTCGAGGATTTCACCGCAATCGAGACACTCGATGTATTCGGAGTCACTATCCTTAGCAATAACTCGGGTATGTTCGTGTTTGCAGGTGCGATCCGGCATGAAGTAATCTCGAAGTGGACCTATCGAAATTATAGCACCCGCTTGGTTTTTCGAGCAGCGATCCGTCGCTTTGGTCTTGGCGCTTTGGTTTAGTCCGCTTTAGTTTAGTCGCTGAGTTCGATTGCTGAGGGGATGCAGCGACGTCCGCGTCCGCGTACCCCGCGACAAAGAGAGAAGAGCCGTGGCGGTTGATCCGCGCATGTTAGAGCGATTGCGTGTCGTGCTTTTTTACGCGACAGTGGCGCTACTGGCCTACCTGGCGTTTCGGATTTTCGAGCCGTTTCTTGCGCCGCTTGCCTGGGCGGCGATACTTGCCGTGGTGACCTACCCGGTGCATCGGCTAATAGAGCGTCGATTCAACCGCAACGTCGCGGCGCTGATCAGCACCGTGTGGGTAACGGCGCTCTTGATTGTTCCGACCGTGTTCGTGCTGGCTGCATTTGTGAGAGAGGCGGTGCAAGCCGTTGACTCAATCCGGATCGGAGTGGAGCTGGGCCATTACGCCTGGGCGGACAGGCTTTGGGAACATGTGCAAGAGCGCTTTCCGCAATTCGTACCGTCGGATTTGGGCGCGGAACTTCACAATTATGCCGAGCAGGGAGCGGCGATTGCGGCGGGGAGAGTGGGTGAAATCCTCAGGCACACGGCGGAATTCCTGCTGGATTTGGTCTTTACGATATTTTCGATGTTTTATTTTTTCCGCGACGGCGAAACGATTGTGGAGCGTTTGCGGAACGGCCTGCCATTCGAGCAGAGTGAGCGGCTGATGGTGGTGGAGAACACGCGGAGCCTGATCTTCGCGACTGTGATGTCGAGCCTGGCGGCGGCAGCGATCCACGGAGCGATCGGAGGGCTGACGTTCGCTTTGACGGGCATCAAGACGCCTGTGTTTTGGGGCGTTCTGATGGGTTTTTTTTCACTGATACCCGTTTTCGGAACGGCTCTCGTCTGGGTCCCTCTAGCGCTGAGCCTGATTTTGGGAGGGCACCTTTGGGCGGGGATCATTCTCACGGGAGTCTGCAGCGTGGTGATCGGCACGGTGGACAATGTGGTGCGGCCGATGCTGATCAGCGGGCGAGCGGGGATGAACACGCTACTGATCTTCATCGGGGTGATCGGCGGAATCGATGTGTTCGGGCTGCTCGGCGTGGTGCTGGGACCGATTATACTCGCGACGGCGGGAACGCTCCTGAGCGTCTACGTGCCAGGTGCGGTGGGCGAAAGAGTGGCACGCAAAGCCAATGAGAAGGAGCGGTCCGCCGTGGTAAAGTAAGCGACTCCAGGCTTCGCTCGAAGGTCCCAATGGACAAAGTTTCCAATTGCAATCCACAGCATGCGTCCTTGCCGCCCGAAAAACTGCGGTGGCGATGCGATCCTGCGGCTATTCCCTTCGAGACAACAGCGGAATTGGAGCCCGTGACGGGCGACATGGGGCAGGAACGGGCGCTGCGAGCGCTGCGGATGGGCGTGGAAATGACAGCGGCGGGCTACAACCTCTTCGTGTGCGGACTTTCAGGATCAAGCCGCGGCGGGATGATTGGGCGAATGATCGAGGAAATGCATCCGCAAACGGAGCCCGCGCCCGATCGTTGCTACGTGAACAACTTCAAGAATGCGGACCGGCCGCGCCTGCTGACCTTACCGCGCGGGCAGGCGAACGCGTTCAAGAAAGAAATCGATTCCGGAATCGATTTTCTGCGAAGGCGAATTCCGCAGGTGTTTGAAGGCGAACCGTTCCAGAGACAGAAAACGAGGATCGTGGAACGCTTCACGGTACGGGAAAAAGAGCTGATGGACGATTTTACGCGGCGCATCGCGCGCGAGCAGTTTGCGCTGGGCCGGATGCAGGTGGGCGCCGTGGCGCTGCCGGAGATTTTTCCTGTGCTTGACGGGCAGATGGTGCCGATCGAGGAAATCCCGAAGATGGTGCAGGAGGGAAAACTCGAAAGCACAGCGGCGGAGGAACTGGAGCGAAAATACGACCAGTTCCGGCAGGAATTCACGGTGGTCTACCGCAAAACACTTTCGCTTTCACGCGAGCTTGCCAGCGAGATGAGTTATCTGGAGCAGGAAGCTGCGTCTGTGCTCGTGGATGGAGTGATCGAGGAGCTAAAGGAGAAGTATCCGAACGCGCAAATCGCCGAGTATCTGGAGGAAGTGCGCCACCATATTCTGGATAATCTCGATCCGTTCAAGGAACGAGAGGGCGAGGAAGAGCAGCCACCAGGGGAAGGAGCGCTCGGCCAGCGGATGGAGCGGCCGGACCGCGATCCATTCCGGGTGTACGGGGTAAATGTGATTTTGGCGCATGGCGAGCAGGAAAAATGCCCGGTGATCTTCGAGACGATTCCAACATACGCAAATCTTTTTGGCACGGTGCATCGGAGTTATGACTCGCGAGGAGGCTGGAACTCGGACTTCATGGATTTGCGCGGAGGGTCCCTCCTGCGCGCCGATGGAGGGTTCCTGGTGATGTATGCGCTCGACACGCTGACGGAGACCGGCGTATGGCGCACACTCAAGAGGACTTTGAATCACGGAAAGCTCGAAATTCAGCCCGTGGATATGTTTTTCCCGTTCAGCGCCGGGGCGCTCAAACCGGAGCCCATCGACGTACACGCGAAAATCATCCTGATCGGCGACCGTGACATGTATGAGCTGCTCTACGAGTACGAGGAAGATTTCAAGAAAATCTTCAAAGTGCGCGTGGAATTCGACGAAGAGATGAAGTGGAACGAAAATGTGTTTCGCCACTATGGCGGGCGGCTGCGGAAGCTGTGTGAAGACGAGAAGCTTTTGCCTTTCGACCGCACGGCTGTGGCGGCGATCCTCGAACATGGCGTCCGCATCGCGGGACGGCGCGGGAAAATCACGACCCGGTTTTTCGACTTAGCCGACCTTGCCCGGGAGGCTTCCTACGCCGCGCGGCACAGCGGCAATCAATTGATCACTGCCGCACACGTGAAAGCGGCGCTGGACGCGAAGGTGGAGCGTCACAATCTGATGGAAACGAAAATCCGGGAAATGATCGAGCAGAAACTGCTGCTGATCGACACGGCCGGAGAGCGAGTGGGGCAAGTGAACGGGCTAAGCGTGCTGGAGATCGGCGGCTACGCTTTCGGGAAGCCGGTGCGCATTACAGCTTCCGCTGCACTCGGGAAAGCCGGGATCATTAACATCGAGCGGGAATCGCATCTGAGCGGCCGGTTTCATGACAAGGGCATGCAGATCATTTCCGGATACATTCGGCGAATGTTTGCACAGGACAAGCCGCTTTCCCTGGATGCAAGCCTTTGCTTCGAGCAGTCCTATTCAGGAGTGGACGGCGACAGCGCGAGTTCGACGGAAATTTATGCGTTGATTTCAGCTCTCGCGGGAGTTCCCACGCGCCAGGATCTCGCGGTGACGGGATCGGTGAATCAGCAGGGCGATATCCAGCCCATCGGCGGAGTGAACCAAAAGATCGAAGGCTTCTATGACGTTTGCCGGCTCAAAGGCATCACGGGAAAACAGGGCGTGCTGATTCCGGCGGAAAACGTGGAAGACCTGATGCTGCGCGAAGACCTGATCGAAGCGGTGGCGAACGGCCAATTCCACATTTATCCCGTGACGCGAATCGAGCAGGGGATTGAAATCCTGACGGGCAGGTGCGCGGGAACACGCGATTCTTCGGGGAAATTCGCGGCGGGCAGCGTCTTTGGGGACGCGGACGCAAAGCTGACCCAAATGGCAGCGACGATGCGAAGGTTCGATTAGCGCGACCGGAGTCAGTTCAAGAGGCGGCGCATCTCAACCGTGATCTGAAGCGTGTTTCCGCCGCGGTCGATGAGAAGATTGTATTTGTGCCCAACCTGGCGGAAAAGGTCCCGGACCTGAGCCAGGTCGAGGTCCGCAGCGGCATCGGTATCAATACCCGCGATGATGTCTCCTTTTTGAAGGCCTGCGCTGGCCGCCGGCGTACCAGGCGCCACATTTATTATTTCAAAATTCTTCAGCGTGTTACCCCGAGCGACGACGGATATGCCGCTTTTATCCTCTTCTTCTTCGTCTGCGAAGTGCGGGGTGGGCTCAACGATCATCTGCTGATGAGGGTAATCAAACACGACCTTGAAACGATTGAGCATTCCTCCGCCAATTACACCGGCGATCTTTTCGCCAGAGGCCTTTTCTCCCGAGAGCCACGGGAAGTCGGCTCGCGAAACGGTCGCGACAGCGTTGTCGGCATCGTAGCGGCCAAGCTCGAATTCCTTCAATCGGCCGACGAAGACGGTCTGGGAGGCGTCGAGTTCCGGATCGACCGCAGAAACCGTCTTCCAATGGGAGCGCAGCAGGCGATGGGCTTCGGCATAGCGGTCGGAAATCACAACCGATGCGTCCAGGGCCGTATCGACGGCGAAATCAGCTTCCAAATTTTTACCCTTCGGCTCAATGAATTTCGCGCGGACGATCGGAACGCCGTTCGCGAAGGTGAGGTGCAGAACCGTCCCCTGGCCGGAATAGTGATACGTGGCCGGATCGTAGAGACGAACGGTGTGGCGGCCATAATCCACTTCGACAACGAGCTGTTGAAAGAAATCGTTGCCAAGCGTGCCTTCATAGGCCCGGCCTGTTTGCGACGCAAAATCTTTTCTCGCGACTACAGGAAAAGCCGAGAAACGCATACTCATACCACTGAAATTCAGAGCGACCGGTTGCATCGAAGTGAGATGGATCTCGGCGGCATGGCTGGGATCGATAGAGGATGTGGCCGCGGTGGAATCGAGCACAAAAAAAGAAGGGCGGCTCTGGCCTATTCGCAAAGGCAAAAACGGGATATTGGCGGTGAAGTCGGCGGGTATTTCAGCGGCATTGCCTTCAAATGCGAAAAGAACATCTCCCGATCCCGACGTGTCGCCAGACGGGGCGCCAGATTGCGCGCCGGCATTGCCCCGTTGGGCGCCGGCGTTCTGCTGCTTACTCCAGGCGCGGTGGGCTGAAACTGCCAGAAATAACAGTGCGAAACAGCAGAGACCCAGCCCAATCCGTTTACTCACACTGCCTCCTGCGCGATAGCGAGATTATTGCACAACATCATACGAGGGATTATACGAAGGAATGCTTTTCGTTGCGCGAGGGTTGCCCGTACGAAGACGCGTGACAAAGCCAAGGAGTGCCATCACTGAGCGGGAGCAAGATATCCTGTGCGAGCAAAGACGTGATAGGGCGGGCTTCCATGGTGCTTGCCGGTGTTTTCTCTGATTTGGTCGCCCATTTTCCCATTACTGCGACGAACGGTGACGCTGAGCGTGTGAAGCTGACCATCGTGCTGCGGCTCGATTCCGAGCATGTATTGATGACGCAAGGCGGAAGCGATCTCCAAATAAATAGCCGCGAAATCATTCCGAGCCTGAGGAAAGTAGGCGCGGCCGCCAGTGATTGACGCGAGCGACTCCAGATCGCGGTCGGCTCGCGCGAAACTCAGCGAACCGGGAGTGATATTCGTGGGAGGGACTTCGCCCGAGTCGTTGCCATGGCGCTTGGATTTTGGGCGAGGGGGCTTTCCCGGATAAGCCCGAAGGGAGCCACCGAGCGCCACGGGGAAAATAACCACGTCGTCGCGGCGCAACTTTTGTTCGAGGGCGTCCCAGCGCGGAGATCCCGAGGAATCAAGACCCGTGGTGAGAAGCACAACGGCCCTTTTTCCGGGAATCGGCCGGAGCCAATCCATCACCGTGGAAAGGGAATCATAGAAATTGAGCTGAGTCATGCCCAGGTTGTATTGCAGTCCGCTCAAAGCAGCGAGAGGTACGACTTTGTCCATCGTGAAGGGGACGATTTCGCGCGCCGCGCCGTCGTACGTGACGAGCGCGACCTGATCGGCCGGGTCGAGACCCTTGAGGAGAGAATAGGCTGCGTTGAGATGTTCATCGTGAATCAGATAAACGGCGGGTCCTGTTTCGATCATGAGGAGCATTCGGGCGGGCTCCTC
>Ga0302324_100027023_pt1 | contig 10944 bp, 12 predicted proteins | sample Palsa_T0_1_FD_201949 | JGI IMG/M metagenome (GOLD analysis project Ga0302324, IMG submission 201949) | Peat permafrost microbial communities from Stordalen Mire near Abisko, Sweden - Palsa_T0_1 | ecosystem: Environmental > Terrestrial > Soil > Palsa > Peat permafrost | place: Sweden: Abisko...
GTCCTGGCCCGACGATGAACTGGGCCATGTTGGTGCATCCCGGGCTCGACGGAGAACAGGCGCTCGAGCTCCTGTGGCGGCAGATCGCCCATGTCTGCCGCCTTGATGAGCCCGATCCCGTCGCCGCCTGGACGAGCCGTCTCGACGCGCTCGAGGCGACCGCGGCGAAGCTCAGCGAGCGTCGATTCCGCGCGATCCACTTCGAGGGCCCCGGCACCGACCTCACCGTCGGGCTGCTTGCGAGCAGCGGCTGGCGCGGCGCGCGCTTCGCCACCGTCGACGGGATCGTCCACGTCCCGAACATTCCGACCGAGGAGGTGTTCACCACCCCCGATCCGGCACGGGTCGACGGCATCGCGCGGGCGACCAAGCCGCTCTTCGTCGCCGGCGCGTTGGTAGAAGGGCTGCGGGTCCGCTTCGAGGACGGCCGCGCGGTCCAGATCGACGCGGACCAGGGAGCCGACACCGTGCGCGCGCTCGCCGCCCGCGACGAAGGCGGGGGTCGACTCGGCGAGGTCGCGCTCGTCGACCGTGAGGGACGGATCGGACCGCTCGATACGGTCTTCTTCGACACGCTGCTCGACGAGAACGCAGCCAGCCACATCGCACTCGGGCAGGGGTTCGCTTTCGCGGTCGGTGACGCCGATCAGGATGCCGTCAACCAGAGCCAGATCCACGTCGACTTCATGATCGGCGGCGAGGACGTCGCCGTCACCGGCATCAGCGCCGCCGGCGAAGCCGTGCCGCTGCTGAGGAACGGCAGCTGGCAGATCTGAGTGGTTCGTGTCGTCGTATTTGTGAAACGGGCCACTGAGCTTCGGTTGTCGTGGAATCGGCGCTGCCCTACGCTTGAGCTGCCAGGAGAGGTGCCGGAGCGGCTGAACGGGCGCGACTGGAAATCGCGTAACGGGGGTTACCTCGTTCGAGGGTTCGAATCCCTCCCTCTCCGTCTCGAGACCGGCGACTTCTGACAACTGTCCAACTTCGGTCGCCCGTTGCCGTTTCGTTAGTTGTGCAAGGGATAAGCCCGAACCGTGGGCCGTCGCTACGACTCATCCGCGGCGCGCATGACGCGGACGACTGGCCGCGCTTCTCCGGCGGTTCTGCGCTCCCGCAGCGTGATGAGCTGGAGCCTTCGCTCGAGCGTGCCTGCGGGTCCTACGGAATGGGGCTGTTGCTCGAGACGAGGCTGGACGCCTTTCCGAGTCACGACGAGGCGTTTCTCGTGATCGACTCGCGGCTGACCGTGCAAGCCCTATCCGGGGAGGCAGCGACGCTGCTGGGCGTGGTCGAGGAGGATGTGCTCGACAGCCCCGTGGCTCAGCTTCTGGGTCCTGCCGATACCGAGGCGCGAGAGCCCGAGGACTTCCTTTACCTGCTGCGCCGCGCCAGCACGGACAGCGACGAACGGCACTCGGTTTTTGTGCGGCCACGCAATCAGTTCGGCGTCCGCCTGGTTGCCCGGATCGCGCCATGCGGACCGCCGCGCGGCGCGCTCGTGCTGCTGCGGACGCGAGCCCTCCAGGTCGAGATACGCCGCGGCGCGCTCCGCTAGTGGCCGAACCCGGCGCGGCGCACTAGGTCGGCGTACTTCAGGCGGCGGGGAGCACCCGCGGGGCGCCGTACGGGACCAGCGCCTCCGGGAGCACGATCGTGCCGTCGTCCTGCTGCCCGTTCTCGAGCAGCGCGACGATCGTCCTCCCGACCGCGACTGCCGTCCCGTTGAGCGAGTGCACGTGCGCGAGCTTCCCGTCCGGGGTGCGGTAGCGGATGTCGAGCCGTCGAGCCTGGAAGTCGGTGGTGTTCGAGCACGACGTCAGCTCGCGGTAGCGGCCCTGACCGGGGAGCCACGCCTCGCAGTCGTACTTCTTGGCGGCCGAGGCGCCGAGATCGTTCACCGCGATCGCGACCACGCGGTAAGGGATCTCGAGCTCGGCCAGGATCGACTCCTCGATGCTCAGTAGCCGCTCGTGCTCGGCTGCCGAGTCCTCCGGCGCCACGAACGAGAACATCTCGACCTTCTCGAACTGGTGCACGCGGAAGATCCCGCGCGTGTCCCTGCCCGCGGCGCCGGCTTCGCGCCGGAAGCAGGACGAGTACCCCGCATACCGTGCCGGCAGCTGGTCCGCCGCGAGGATCTCATCCCGGTGCAGCGAGGCCAGCGGCACCTCCGAGGTGCCGGCCAGATACAGCTCGTCGTCGGCGAGCCGATAGATCTGCTGCTCGGTGTCGGGCAGGAAGCCTGTCCCGTAGAGCGCCTCCTCGCGCACCAGCACCGGCGTGATCACCGGCTCGAAGCCCTCCCCGCGCGCCTTCTCGAGCGCGTAGCGGACGAGCGTCAGCTCGAGCATCGCGAGGTCCCCGAGCAGATACGCGAAACGCGATCCCGACACCCGCGCCGCCCGCTCCATGTCGATCCTGGGGCCGGCGAGCTCGAGGTGGTCTTTACCGGTGGCACCGGCCTCCCCCACCTCGCGCAGCACCTCGTCCCGGTCCGGAGCGTCCGGCGCCGGCAGATTGGGGAGCGAGGCGAGGATGCCGTCGCGCTCGGTGCGCACGGCTACCTCCCGGTCGCTCAGCTCACGACCCCGCGCGGCGAGCTGCGCGAGCTGCTCGCGCTCCTCAGGCGTCGGGGCGCCTTTGCGGCCACGGCTCGCCCGATTCTGCTCGGCTCTGAGCTCCTCGAGCTCGGCGGTGAGGGCGCGCCAGCGCTCGTCGAGCTCGAGCAGCCGATCTACCGACTCGGCCAGCGATGGGTCGCGCCGCGCGAGCGCGTGCCTGACCGTGTCCGGATCGCGGCGGATCAGCCGGATGTCGAGAACGAGGAGTCTCCGTCGGGCTCGGCCACTACTACGTGTGCTAGGACTTGGCCTTGATCACTTTGCCGGACGTGGAGATCACGTACCACAGGCCACCATTGAGATTGAGGGCTTCCCCGCTGGCCATTCCAGCGGCGCTGTCGGCCACGTACGCGTACAGCGGCCAGCCCGCGTAGGTGATCACCTGACCACCGGAGGGGTTTGGATCACTCCCCAACAGCGACTGCTTGACCGCCCCAGACGCAGCCGCCTTCTCACCGCTCGGCAGTGAGGCCGGGGGCCATATCGCTGCGCATCCGCCGACACAGGTGACCTTCGCGTCGTTGTCCGGTTCGAAGATGTAGAGCGCGCGACCTTGAGCGTTGACGAGCACCGGGCCGAGGCCGGGAATCGTCGCGCTGGAGATCTTGGGCCCGTTCGCCGCCGCGACCTTTGGTGCGGCCTTCGCGGCCGGCTTCTTCGCCTTCGCCGCCGGCTTCCTCGCCTTCGCCGCCGGCTTCTTCGCCGTGGCCGCCGGCTTCTTGGGCTTCGCGGCGAGCGTCGTCGATGTCGGCGCCAGCGTCGTTGTCGGAGCCGCCGTCGTCGCGGTCGGCGTGGTACTCGTGCTCGCCAGCGGGATCGGCCCAATCGGCAGGTCCTCGCACGGTGTCTGGCCCTCTTCCAACTGAGCTTTTCGACCCGCGTAGGTAGATACGAACAGCGCCACCTCCTGCGCATCCTTGCCAACGACGATGTTCTGCGGCATCGTCGCACCCGAGAAGCCGCCGTTCTCAATCGCATACAGAACGCGGGTTCCCGGTCGCTCGCAGCGCACATTGAAGTTGGGGCCGTTCGTTACGAGACGAGTCCTGATGTTCGAGGCCGAGCCGTGCGTGGCGGCGGCATAGAGGGTGTGGCATCCCCCGCAGCGCTGCGAGAACAGCACGGCGCCGGCGTAAAGCGAGCTCGACTTGGGCACGCTGATTTTCTCCGTCCCGCACCCGGCGGAGAGAACCGCGACCGCCAAAGTGGCGCCCGAGACCAGGAGGACCTTGACGGGCCGTCTCATGCGGGCCGAGATCATACGGAACAATCGACGTTCGATGTCTCGCATACGAATGCCAGCCCCCGCCCGTGCCGCCGTCGCACTCGCGCTCGCGTGGACGCTGGCCGGCTGCACCCACACGATCCGAGTCGGTGGCGGTCGCACCCTCCAGATCGCGCTGACCGAGTACCGGATGACTCCCGACACCGTCCGCGCGTTCGCGGGCACGCTGACGATCACCGCTCGCAATCTCGGGACTCGGACGCACGACCTCGTGGTGTCGCTGGGGAACTTCAACGAGGCCAAGCCCCTTTATCTCACGCCGGGAGCGACCGGGACGGTCACCGTCGATCTCGCACCAGGGCAATACATGCTCCGCTCCACCGTCCTCGACGATCAGGCGCTCGGCTTGTGGGGGACCCTCGATGTGGTGCCGTTCCGCAGGCGCTAGACGGACCGCTAGCAGCACGGCGTGGCGAGCCCCGGCGCCGACCGCCTGGTTGCCGCCGGGGACGATCGCGCCATGAAAGCTTCGAGCGAACGTCTCATGGCCGGCGCCGGGGACCAAGCTGGAATTCGTCGCGCGACGCTCGGGTCCTGCAAGCGGCGTGAGCTGAGCGGCCGCCGCGCCTCAGCGCCACCGCGGCACCCGCCAATAGCTATAACCCTGATCGATGGTCGCGATGCCCGATACAGAGCTGTTCCGCGAGGTCTTCGGTCACTTCGCCACCGGCGTCGCCGTGATCACGAGCGCCGGCCCGGGCAGGGCGGGCGGGATGACGGCCAACGCGCTGTGCTCGCTGTCGCTCGATCCCCCGCTCGCGCTGGTGTGCTTCCAGGCGCAGGCGCGCACGCTCCCGATCGTCCGCGACTCCGGTCGCTTCGCGGTCAACGTGCTCGGCGCCGAGCAGGAGCACCTGGCGGGCGTGTTCGCCTCCAAGGTCCCCGAGGAGGAGAAGCTCGACAGCGTCGAGCATACGTTCGAGCACGGCGTGCCGATCATCGCCGGGGCGGTCGCATGGGCCGTCTGTGACGTGCGCGAGCTGATCGCCGGCGGCGATCACACGATCGCGATCGGCGAGGTGATCGCGATGGGTCAAACCGCGGGCTCGCCCCTGATCTGGTACCGCGGCAGGTACCGCACCCTCACAGATTAGACGCGCCATGAAGGACGTCCACATCGCCGTCGGCTCGGCCGTGATCGCACTGAGCGCGGCGACCGGGCTGTGGGGCGCGTGGTGCTGGTGGCGCGCCGAGCCGAGCCGCCTGTTCTGGCGACTGCTGCGGACGAGCCAGGTCGTGCTGCTGATCGAGGCCGCGCTCGGCGGGATCCTCGAGCTCGAGGGCCACAGGACGCCCTCACTGCACATCCTCTACGGCCTGCTCCCGCTCGCCGTCTCATTCGTCGGCGAGCAGCTCCGGATCTCCTCAGCCGAGGCGATCCTCGCCTCCCGAGGCTTCGAATCCGCCGCCGAAGTCGGCGAGCTCCCCGAAGAAGACCAGCAGTCCATAGTCCTCTCGATCGTGAGGCGCGAAATCGGAACAATGACTTTGGCGGCAGGGGTAATCGTTGTGCTGGCCTTGCGCGCGGCGATGACCGCCTCTTAGCGTTGGGGGGCGGTCGGGCGGCCCACGCCCGCCTCTCCGCTACGGCGCGGGTCCCGCCCGCCAGTGCCCCGCTCACCCCCTGTGCGCGTCTGAAGCGTGCGGGGCGCGGCGTGGTGGCGACCCGAACCGGGCTTCGCCGAGCGCTTAAGGTCAGGCCACGGGGGACTCGGCCAGGGCCCGGACGCACGCCCCAGAGCGCGAGGGTGGGCGGGGGCTCCGTCCCTGGCACCATTGCGATCGAACCCTCCACCCCGCCAGAGCCTGCCACCAAACGCAGCCTGGTGCCAGGGACGGAGCCCCCCGCCCACACACCGCGCCCGGAACCCCAAAAGTAACGAGCGTTACAAGCCTGCCCCCCCGCCCCCTGATATAACGGCGAGGCGTGCTTCGAACCTATCTCCCCGCGATCGTGTTCCTAGTGCTCGGCGGGCTCGTCGGAACGCTGTTCGCGGTCCTGAACCTGTTCCTCGGCAAGCGCCATCCGAATCGGAGCAAGCAGGAGCCGTACGAGTGCGGTTTGCCATCTGACGTCCAGCGTGGCTTTCGGTTCGGGATCAGCTTCTATCTGGTGGCGATGCTGTTCATCCTGTTCGACATCGAGGTCATCTTCCTGTACCCGATCGCCGTGGAGCTGCGCTCGTTCGGGACGTTCGCGCTCAGCGAGACGATCGTCTTCATCGCGCTGCTGACGATCGCGTTCCTCTACATCTGGCGTAGGGGAGCACTCGAATGGAGGTGATCCGGCAAAAGCTCGACTCGCCGACCGAGTTCCGCTCCCGGCAGCTCCAGGCGCGCGACATGCTGCGCGGCGACCTCGAGGGCGACGCGCTCGAGCAGTACGTCGGCGAGCGGGTGCTGACGACGACGCTGGACAAGGCCGTCGCCTGGGGACGCTCGAATGCGATCTGGCCGGCGACCTTTGGCCTCGCCTGCTGTGCGATCGAGATGATGTCGATCGTCGGCGCCCGGCTCGACATCGCGCGCTTCGGCTTCGAGGCCTTCCGCGCCTCCCCGCGCCAGTCCGACCTGCTGATCCTCTCCGGCCGGGTGTCGATCAAGATGGCACCGGTCGTGCGCCGGATCTACGACCAGATGCTCGAGCCGAAGTGGGCGATCTCGATGGGAGCGTGCTGCTCCTCGATGGGCGTGTTCAACAACTACGCGCTGGTCCCGTCGGACAAGTTCATGCCGATCGACGTCCACGTTCCGGGCTGCCCGCCTCGCCCCGAGGCGCTGGCCCACGGGATCCTGAAGCTGCGGGCGAAGGTGCAGGGACATCCACCCGACGGCTGGCGCGAGCGCTACGGCGCGATCGGCACCGAGGAGGTCGTACCCGAGGAGCCCGCCGGTGCCTGACGCGACCGGCCTCGAGCTGATCGCACACGAGCTCCGGGATGCCGACGGCGAGTCGGTCCTAGGCACAGTTTTCATGCACGGGCGGGCTACCGTGATCGCCGAGCCACACCGGGTTCACGGCGTGCTCGAGCACCTCAAGGATCGTGGCTACAGCTTCCTCGCGAGCCTCCACGGATGCGACTACTACCCGGAGGAGCCCCGGCTCGGCGTGCTGTACGAGCTGCTCGACATGCACGAGGTCGATCGCATCTCGGTCAAGGCGCGCCTGCACCTCGACGCGCCGCACATCGCCTCCGTGGTCGACCTCTGGCCCGGCGCGAACCACCCCGAGCGCGAGGTCTACGACATGTTCGGCGTCGTCTTCGACGGCCACCCCGATCTGCGCCGGATCCTGATGCCCGAGGACTACGAGGGATTTCCGCAGCGCCGCGACTTCCCGATCGGCGGCGAGCCGGTGCTGTTCACCTACAACGAAGAGAACTACGGGAAGTCGCAGTGAGCGCAACCAGTGACTACCGCCGGCGCGAGGAGTCGATCACGCTCGCGACCGAGTCGGCCGGTCAGGGCGAGACGCACGAGCTGCTGACACTCAACATCGGTCCGCACCATCCAGCGACCCACGGAGTGCTCCGCCTGCTGGTGACGCTCGAGGGTGAGATCGTGCGCGATATCAAGCCGATCATCGGCTATGTGCACACCGGAATCGAGAAGACCTGCGAAGACAAGGCCTACTGGAAGGTCATCCCGTGCGTCGAGCGGATGGACTACCTGAGCTACTACTTCAATGCGATGGCGTTCTGCGGTGCCGTCGAGACGCTGCTGGGGATCGAGGTGCCCCCACGAGCGCAGTACCTGCGCGTGATCCACCTCGAGCTCAACCGGATCATGTCGCATCTCGTCTGGCTCGGCACGAGCGCGCTCGACCTCGGCGCGATGTCGATGTTCTGGTACTGCTTCCGCGAGCGCGAGACGATCCTCGACCTGTTCGAGATGTCCTCGGGCCAGCGGATGCACACGCGCTACTTCCAGGTCGGTGGCGTGATCGAGGACATTCCCCAGGGGTTCGAGAAGAAGCTCGCGGCGTTCGTCAAGGACATGCCCAACCGCGCCGACCAGTACGCCGCGCTGCTCGAGCAGAACGAGATCGTGCTACAGCGGTTACGCAATGTCTGCCCCCTCGACGAGCAGACGCTGCTCGGACTCGGCGTCACGGGCCCGCTGCTGCGCGCCGCCGGCAACCCGTGGGACTTGCGCAAGGCCGAGCCGTATTCGTCCTATGACCACTTCGAGTTCAAGATCCCGGTCGGCACCGTCGGGGACAACTACGACCGCTTCCGCGTCCGTCACGCCGAGCTGTACGAGTCGACGAAGATCATCGACCAGGCGCTGCAGGGACTCCCCGAGGGGCCGCACATCACGACCGACCGCAAGGTGGCACTGCCGCCGCGCCACGAGCTCGCGACCTCGATGGAGGCGCTGATCCACCACTTCAAGCTGGTCACCGAGGGCTTCCGTGTCCCCGCCGGCGAGGTCTACTACCCGATCGAGTCGCCGCGCGGCGAGCTTGGCTGCTTCGTACGCGCGGACGGCTCCGCCAAGCCCGCCCGCGTCCATATGCGCGATCCGAGCTTCGTCAACCTGCAGGCGACGGCGCCGATGGTGAAGGATGCGTACATCGCCGACCTGATCGCCACGCTCGCGATGCTCGATCCGATCCTGGGAGGGATTGACCGGTGAGCGCGAACCGCGCCGAGGGCCCAGCACCCAAGCACAACGATTGGGACCGCCCGGTGACTGCTCCGGTCCCCCGCTTCGCCCACGGTTCCCGCGTCCCGGGGTGGGACGATGCCGTCGACCTGACCAAGGATCCGGCCGTCGTCCCGGACCCGGCGACGACGCCCGTGCCCGACGCCCTGCGCGAGAAGATCGAGGCGGCGATGGCGAGGTACCCCGATCCCGACTCGGCCTCGATCCCCGCGCTCCACGCCGCCCAGGAGGAGCACGGCTGGTGCTCGCCGGAGGCGATCGATCAAGTCGCTGCGGTGATGCGTGTGACGCCCGCCTACCTGACCTCCGTCGCGACCTTCTACGACATGCTGGTGACCTATCCGAAAGGGCGCAACGATGTTTTCGTGTGCACGAACATCTCGTGCTCACTGCGCGGGGCGGACGAGCTCTACGAGGCGATGAGCGCCGCCGCGGCGGACGAGGAGGACATCACGGTCCGCTCGTTCGAATGCCTCGGCGCCTGCGACATCGCGCCGATGGCGTCGGTCAACGGCGAGTACGTCGGCCCGCTCGAGCACGCCGACATCGAGCGGATCTTCGCCGACCTGCGCGCAGGCAAGCCGGTGCTCGAGGAGAAGCAGTTGCGCTACCGGCCGTGCGCGGACCCGGGGGCGGCCGGAGAATGAAGAAGATCCTGTTCGACCGGATCGACGAGCCGGGGCTGAACACGCTCGCCGTATACGAGCGCCGCGGCGGCTACGGCGCGCTACGCAAGGCGCTGGCGATGAGCCCTCAGGAAGTCCTGGACGAGCTGCTGACATCCGCGATCCGGGGCCGCGGCGGCGCCGGCTTCCAGATGGGGAAGAAGGTCTCCTTCCTGCCCAAGGGGGACATGGACAAGTACCTGGTCTGCAACGCCGACGAGTCCGAGCCGGGCACGTTCAAGGACCGCGAGCTGATGCAGAAGAGCCCGCACATGCTGATCGAGGGAATCGTGATCGCCGCCTACGCCGGTGGGATCGATCGCGCCTTCATCTACATCCGTGGCGAGTACGCCTATCAGGCCGACATCCTCGACGCGGCGATCGAGGAGGCGCGCGCCGCCGGCTACATCGGCGAGCGGATCCTCGGCTCTGACCACACGCTCTCGCTCGTGCTCCACCGCGGCGCCGGCGCCTACATCTGCGGCGAGGAGACGGGGCTGCTGGACTCGCTCGAGGGCAAGCGCGGCAACCCGCGCCTGAAGCCCCCCTTTCCCGCGCTCGAGGGCCTCTACGACGGTCCCACGCTGATCAACAACGTCGAGACGCTTTCGACCGTCCCACACATCATCGCGATGGGTGGTGCGGAGTACGCGAAGATCGGCACCGAGACCTCGACCGGGACCAAGCTCGTGTCCGTCTCGGGAGACGTCAAGCGACCGGGCAACTACGAGATCGAGCTCGGGACCCCCTCGCGCGAGATCATCTTCGACCTCGCCGGCGGACCGCCGGACGGCCGCACGGTGAAGCTGTGGTTCCCCGGCGGGTCGAGCGCGCCGGTCCTGACCGCCGAGGACCTCGACATCCCTTACGACTTCGACTCGATGGCGAAGGCGGGGTCGATGCTCGGCTCGGGGGCGATCATCGTCGTCGACGACTCCCATCCGGTGCTGGACGTCGCGATGAAGCTGGCGAAGTTCTACGCGCACGAGTCGTGCGGCAAGTGCGTGCCGTGCCGCGAGGGCACCAACTGGACGGTCAAGATGCTGGAGCGGATCGAGTCCGGCGAGGCGACGCCGATGGACCTCGAGATCATGGCCTCGGTCCAGGAGCAGATCATCGGCAACTGCCTGTGCGTGCTCGGCGACGCGATGGCGATGCCGATCGGCTCGATCATCGAGAAGTACCGACCCGAGCTCGAGGCGCACATCGAGGCGGCGCGCGAGCGGGCGGGCACCGGATCGCTGGAGGACGTGGTCGCGCTCGGAGTCGCGGATCAGCACGCAGGCCCGATGCCGGTTCACTGATGCCCCGTCCGGAGCGAAAAACGATTCAGCTCACGATCGACGGGCGCGAGGTGCAGGCGCCCGAGGGCGAGATGCTGGTCGAGGCGGCGAGGTACGGCGACATCGAGATTCCCTACTTCTGCTTCGAGCGCAAGCTCGGCAACCCGGTGGGCGCGTGCCGCATGTGCCTGGTCGAGATCGAGGGGATCCCGAAGCTGCAGACGTCGTGCTCGACGCCGGTCAAGGACGGCATGGTCGTCCACACCCAGACCCAGCGGGTGCGCGGAGCGCAGCACGCGATCGTCGAGTTCCTGCTCGTCAACCACCCGCTCGACTGCCCGGTCTGCGACAAGGGCGGCGAATGCCCGCTGCAGGACATCACCTTCGGCTGGGGCGGCGGTCGCTCGCGCTTCATCGAGCCC
>Ga0302324_100027024_pt1 | contig 10944 bp, 11 predicted proteins | sample Palsa_T0_1_FD_201949 | JGI IMG/M metagenome (GOLD analysis project Ga0302324, IMG submission 201949) | Peat permafrost microbial communities from Stordalen Mire near Abisko, Sweden - Palsa_T0_1 | ecosystem: Environmental > Terrestrial > Soil > Palsa > Peat permafrost | place: Sweden: Abisko...
CCCGGACAATGACCCGGAGAGCGTATTCGTTATCACGGCCTACGACCTGGCCGGGAAACCCTTGGCGGCATATCGCCGGCGCAGAAAAAGGAAATGTCAATGAGCCAAAACAAGTTTCCAGACGGATGGGACGAGGAGAAAGTGCAACAGGTGCTCGCGCACTACGAGCAACAAACCGAAGATGAGGCGCTAGCGGAGGACGAGGCCGGCGTTGCCCCTTCCGAGACGGTCATGAGCGTGCCGCGCGATCTCGTCCCCAAAGGTTCGGGAGCTAATCGCGAAACACCGGGGTTAGCGCCGCGCGCGTAATCAAGCGGGGTGCACCAACCCCTCGGTTTATGTCATAATTCCTGCATGTCCGCCCTCGCAGCCGTCAAGTTGGAGCCCAAGTCCGAAGGCATCCTCACCCCGCGCAAAAAGCGGCCCAAGGAACTCGCCATTATCACCGAATGCTGCACCGGTTGCGCCGGTTCGCCGGCCTGCGTGCCGTATTGTCCCGTCGCCGATTGCATGTATTGGGTGCCCGACGAAGACCATCGTCCCTTCGGCCGCATTGAGGTGGACCCCGTGCTCTGTATCGGTTGCAAGAAATGCACCAGCAAGGGGCCGGACGGCGCTTTCTTGGACGGTTGCCCGTGGGACGCCATCGAAATGGTCGCCATCGAAGAAGTGGAAGTCATGTTCGGCTTCAAGATGGCCAACTGATATGAGCCTCGACATCCAGCAGCGCGAGCACGAAGGCATTGTTATTCTGGATGCGAAGGGCCGCATCACCGTGGGCCCGGAGGCCACTGCGCTGCGCGAGAAAGTAGCCGCTGTGACCGCCGCCGGATCGAAGAACATCATCCTCAACCTGGCGCACGTGGACTACATCGATTCGACCGGCCTGGGCGCGCTGGTCATGTGCGCCACCACCCAGCGCAAAGCCGGCGGCGCGCTGAAGCTGCTGAATCTGAACCGCCGCAACATCGAGCTGCTGGTGATGACCAAGCTCGCCACCGTGTTCGACTTGTTCACCGACGAGCAGGACGCCGTGAACAGCTTCTTCCCCGACCGCGCCATCAAGACGTTCGATATCCTGAGCTTCGTCGAGCAAATGAAGAAAGAGGAATAGCCGGCACTATGCGGCTATTGGTCATTGGCGGCGTGGCCGCGGGCCTCAGCGCCGCCGCACGCGCCCGGCGCATCGATCCCAACCTGGAAATCGTGGTCCTCGAAAAAGGCGCGGACATTTCCTACGGCGCTTGCGGCCTGCCGTACTATCTCGAAGGACGCGTGCCGCGCGCCGAGCAGCTCATCGTATACACGCCCGAATATTTCCGCAGAGAACGCAACATCGCCGTGCGCACCGGCGCGCGCGTGGTTTCCATCTCGCACCCGCGCCGCGAAGTCGCGCTCGACGGCGAACGCGTGCACTACGACCGCCTCGTGATCGCCACCGGCGCACGTCCCCGCACCGCGGACTTCGAAGGCGCCGCTCTTCCGCACGTCTTCACGTTACACACGCTCGCGGACGCCGAACGTTTGAAGGCTTACCTGCGCGACAAGCAGCCCAAGCGAGCCGTCGTAATCGGCGCGGGATACATCGGGCTGGAGACGGCGGACGCGTTGCGGCGCAATGGCCTGGCGGTTACCATCGTCGAGCACGGCGGGCACGTGCTGGGCCGCGGAGACGCCGAGTTGACCAAGGCCGTGCGCGAACGGCTGGAGCGCTTCCGCGTGGAACTGCAATTGAACACGCGCATCTCGGATTTAACGCGCTACGACCTCGCGATCCTCGCGACCGGCCTGCACCCCAACGTCGAACTCGCCTCGGAAGCAGGCGTCGAACTGGGACGCACCGGCGCAATTCGCGTGGACGAGCACATGGAAACCAACCTGCCCGGCGTCTACGCCGCGGGCGATTGCGCCGAAGTGGTGCACCTGGTCTCCGGGCGGCCGGCCTATATTCCGCTCGGAACCACCGCCAACAAGATGGGACGCGTGGCCGGCGCCAACGCCGCGGGCCGGCGCGAGCGCTTCGCCGGAGTCGTGGGCACCGCTATCCTGAACGTCTTCGGTTTGGGCGTGGCATTCAGCGGCCTGTCCGTGGACCAGGCGCGCCGCGAGGGATTCTCGCCGGTTTCGGCGCGCATCACGGCCCCCAGCCGCGCCGGCTATTTCGACGGAAAACCCATCACGGTCGAGCTGGTGGCGGATGCCGGCACGCGCCGTCTGCTGGGCGGATCCGTCTGGGGCGAGGACGGCGTTGAAAGCCGCATCAACGTGATCGCCACGGCCCTCCACAATCGCATGCGCGTCGAAGACCTGGAACAGTTGGACCTGGCCTATGCGCCGCCCTTCGCGACGGTCTGGGATCCGGTCCTGATCGCTGCCCGGCATTTGAGTAAAATGGTTTGAGCAAATGTCATTCGTCAAAGTCGCCACACTCTCGCAACTGCCCGCCGATTCCGTAACCGAAGTCACAGTCGGCAACGATATATACGCCCTGTGCAACGTCGCCGGCCGCGTTACCGCGCTAAGCGGAACCTGCCTGCACCGCGGCGGTCCGCTGGGGCAGGGTGCCCTGCACGGCAACAATGTAGTTTGCCCCTGGCACGGCTGGGAGTGGGATTGCCAAACCGGCGCCAACGACTTCAATCCCAGCCAGAAGGTGGCCACGTACGCCGTCGAAGTGCAGGGCGACGACATCCTGATCGAAGTGCCGGAAAGTGCCTGAGCTCCCCGAGGTCGAAACCGTAGTCCGGTCGATCGCCCGCATCGTGGGCCGGCGTATCGTCTCCGCCGAATTTATGTGCGCCCGCATCCTGCGCGGCGACCCCGACCAGATGAGCGCGGCGCTGGCCGGCCGCCGCATTCGCGGTATCCGCCGGCGCGGCAAGTTCATCGTGATCGAGCTGGATGCCGGGCACTGCCTGACGGTGCACCTCGGTATGACCGGCAAGCTCCTGCTAGGCGGTACGCCCGGACGCCACACACACGCGATCGTGAATCTGGATCGCGGCGTGCTGCGCTACGAAGACCAGCGCCAGTTTGGCAAGATCGAAGTCAGCCGCGGATTGCCGGCGCGCGTGGAGAAGCTCGGCCCCGAGCCGCTGGAAGTGACGCCCGCCGAATTCGCCGCGCGCCTGAAGCGCCGCAAGGCGCGCATCAAGTCCGTGCTGCTCGATCAGCGCTTCGTGCGCGGTATTGGCAACATTTACGCCGACGAGGCGCTATTCCGCGCGGGCATTCATCCGCTGGCGATCGGCGCGCGGCTGCGCGGCGATCGCGTCAAACGGCTGCACGAAGCCATTGTGGAAGTCCTGACGCAAGCCATCGAGAAGGGCGGCTCCTCGATTTCCGACTACGTGGACGCGGACGGCCGCCGCGGCTTCTTCCAGTTCGAGCACCGCGTTTACCAGCGCACGGGCGAACCTTGCGTCACCTGCGGCGCGCCCATCCGCCGGACCCTGGTAGCGCAGCGAGGCACGCACTATTGCCCGAAGTGCCAGAGGCGGTAAGAAAGAAGTCAGAAGTCAGAATACCCCCGCGCGCCGGTTCGCTATTCTGTCTCCTGACTCCTGTCTCCTGACTCCTTCTTTATAGTGGCGATAACGGCCTCGCCTCCGCCCCCATCCTAAAAACATGCGTCAGCGAATTATCCGGCGGCGCGGTCAGCAGCGTGGGCCGCAGCATGATCAGCACCCGATCGTCGCTGCTGTTGTGCGTCACGTTGCTGGTCAGCGGCCCGATCACCGGAATGGCGGCCAGTCCCGCGATGCCCGCGATACTGTGCGCCTCCTCGTCGTCGATCAGTCCCGCGACCACCGCCCACTCCCCCATCTTGAGCGTCACGCTCGACTTCAAAGACCGGTTCGAGATGATCGGAATACCGTTTGACGACGCGCCCCCAAGCACCTTGAATTCGGCTTCCACGTCCAGCGTCACTTCTTCCGTGCCGTGTATGTGGGGCGTGGACTTTAGCGAAAGGCCCAGGTCTTCGAAAGTGAACGAAGGCGGCGGCATGTAGGCGCCCGGTCCGCTGAAACTGGCTGGGCCGAAGTAACCGGCGGTCAAAATGGGGTATTTCTGACCTACTTTGATGGTGGCCGGCTGGCCATCCACGGCGCGCGCGCTGGCCTCCAGCAGAAGCTGGCTGTCGGAAGTCGTTAGCGAGGCGACCAAGTTCAAGTTCGCGATGCCGATTCCAATCAGAGCGGCCCCGCCGCCGAAACGCAGCATGCCGGAGATGTTTTGCGCGAGTTGCGGCACGTTCTGCATGAACGTGCTGAAGGAAGCCAGCGGGAACGAGCTCTGCAGCGGCAGGCCGTAGCTCAAATCCTTGCTCTTGTTCAACTCCACAAAGTTCATCTCCAGCAGGATCTGCGCGCGGGGATAAAGCAAGTCTTGCAAAAGTTGCCGTGCCGCCAGCACCTTCCCCACGGAATCCCGCAGCACCACGATATTGGCGTGGCTATCCCAGGCGATCTTCTGGATGCCGCAAGCCTGTTGCACGGCGGTCACCATCGCGGTCAGATCCTGCTGCGTGGTGGGCTCCGGCAGCGGAACGGTCACGGCCGCGAAAGGCTCTTCATCCTTTCGCTTTTGCGCGGTGTCCTTTACCACTAGAAACAGGCGGCCGGAGATCGGCACTACAAACGAGCCGGTCACCGCCTCCAATGCGTGCAATGCTTCGCGGTAATCCGCCTGGTCCATCTGAAACCGGATCGTCTCGGCGCCCTTATAGTCTCCATCGAACACACAATCGAGGCCATAGGCGTGCGCCACTGTTTCGAACAGGCTCTTGGCGTTGGCGCGCAGATTGAAATCCTTAAGCGCCAGATCGGCCTGCAGCTTCGCCGGCGGCAGCGGTTTGCGCGCTTCCGCCAGATCCAGCGCCGTGGCGGCAGGCAGCGCCGCCGGCTCCGGCCCGGCGTCCGCCTTGGCCGAATCGCCCCCCAGATCGCCCGCATCCGCCACCAACTGCGGCGCCGCATCCGCCACCACCGCCTGCGGCGTCGCCTTCGACTCCAACGCCGCGCGCGACTGCAAAGCCAGGCTGCGCGACCAATACAAACGATTGTCCGGCTCCAGCGCCGCGGCCTCCGCATACAGCAGATACGCCCGCGCCACCTGGCCCGCTTTTTCGGCCTTGCGTCCTTGTTTGTAAAGCCTGGAGGCCTCCGATGCCCACACACTGCCGCCTGGCGTCAGAGCTAGCGCCAAAACCAGCAGAATGGGAAATGTCCGCATAAACGGTTGACGCGCTGGAACGGTGCCGCGTGCAGGCGAAAGCCCGCGCACGGTTATGATGGAAGCTGCCATGGATGGATTGGGCGCAGGTCAACAGTTTCTGGCGCGGCACTGGGTGCAACTGATCGTTCCCCTTTGCGTGCTGGCGCTGACACTGGCGGCGGGCTACGCCGCCAAACATCTGATCGTGCGCCTGCTGCGCTCCTGGGCGGAGCGCAGCAAAGGTCCCACGCCCCGGATCGTCATCGATGCCCTGAAGGGCCCCTTCATGATCTGGGTGCTGATCCTCGGCGCCCACTTGTCCATGCAATCGTCGGACTTGCCCAGCTTGCTCCCGCACGCGACGCAGTGGACCAGCCGCGTCCTGCTGGTGCTGTGGATCCTGTCGCTCACCATCGTCAGCTCGCGCCTGGCCGGCGATCTCATCCGTTTCTATGGCAAGGATGTTCCAGGGGCACTGCCTGTCACCACGCTCTCGCAAACGCTCGCGCAACTGACCGTGGTGATCTTGGGCCTGTTGGTCCTGCTCAACCAGCTTGGCATCTCCATCACCCCGGTCTTGACCGCCCTGGGAGTCGGTGGCTTGGCTGTGGCGCTGGCGTTGCAAGACACTCTCTCGAACCTGTTCGCGGGCTTTTATATGGCCGTGGCCCGCCAGGTCCGGCTGGGCGATTACATCCGCCTCAATACCGGCGAGGAAGGCTACGTCACCGATATCGGCTGGCGCAGCACCACCATCCGGGGGCTGTCGAACAACATGATTATCATTCCGAATAGCAAGCTGGGGCAGGCCATCGTCACCAATTTCTATTTGCCGGATAAACGCGTGGGTGTGTCGATTCAGATCAACGTGTCGCACGACAGCGACCCCGACCGGGTCGAGCGCGTGCTGCTCGAAGAAGCCCAGGCCGCCGCCAGCGAAATCCGCGGCCTGCTGGCCGATCCCGCGCCAGACGTGAAACTCGATCCCGGCTTCGGCGATTGGTCGCTGGGCTTCACCCTCGGCTACAACGTTGAAGAATTCGCCGATCAGTTCCGCGTGCGGCATGAACTGCGGAAACGCATCCTGAAGCGCCTCCGCCAGGAAAAAATCGAGTTGCCCTTCCCCACCCGTACCATCTACATGCGCGGCCAGGAAAATTCAAAATGAGACTGGCTGCCGCGTTGGTCCTGTGCGGCGTTTCCGTTTTCGGCGCGCGGGCGGTGGATCTGAAACCGGAAACCGTGCATGCCTTCGACCGTTATATTGGCGAGACCGAGAAGAACCTGGATCGGCGCCTCCTTCCCGGCGCCGAATTCCTCTGGGTGGATGAAGAACCGCAACGCCTCGCGCAAGCCCGGCAAGGACAAGTGCCGATCGAGAACCGCGGCGCCCACGATACCATCCCGGTGCCCGGCGGATTGATCCACGATTGGATCGGCGCTGTCTTTATCCCGGGAGTCACACTGGCGAAGACTCTCGCCCTCATGCAGGATTACGACCGCAATCAAGACAACTACAAGCCCGAAGTGCTGGCGTCGCGCCTGGCCGGCCGTAACGGAAACGACTTCAAAGTGTATCTTCGGCTGATGAAGAAGAAAGTCGTCACCGTGATCCTTGACACGGACTACGACGTGCGATATTTTCCGCTGGATGGCGGCCGTTGCCACAGCCGCGCCTACAGTACGCGCATCGCGGAAGTCGAAAACGCCGGCAAACCGGACGAGCGCCTCCTGCCGCCGGGCCACGACGATGGCTTCCTGTGGCGGATGTACTCCTACTGGAGATTCCAGGAGCGCGACGGCGGCGTCTACGTGGAGTGTGAAGCCATCTCGCTGACGCGCGCCATACCGGCGGGATTGGGATGGCTGATTGAGCCTATAATCACGACGCTGCCCCGCGAATCGCTGGCCAATACCTTGCGTGAAACCCGGGCCGCATTGCAGAAGTAGGGCGGGGGCTATGGGTGCACCAGGCCGCGTTGCCCTTCAAGACGCTCCACGCGGCGAGTCAACCGCGAAATCTCCGTATGAAAATCCAGGCGCAACTCGGCAAAGCCTCGCCGCGTCTCCGCCCGGAGCGCTTCAATCTGTGCTGGTTCGTCCTTACCAGGACATGGCCCATGAAACAAACGCGAGCGAGACGCCGCAGGCAATACCGCCGCTCAGACACACGGCGGTGGACTGGCCGAATCTTGCGGCGACCCACTGAACAAGGCGCGCTATTAAGTACCACTGCGAGGTGCCGGCCAGCAAGACGAAACATCCGAACAGAATTGCGTACGTGAGCCCAAGATCAGCCCCAAACCGTTTAGCTATGTTCAATGCTGCACTAACCGAAAAGGCATCTAGTGGGGACGCGGCCAATGTATCGATCCGGCTGAGAAACCCTTTCGAGAAATTAAATAATGGACCCATCGGGGCAGGTTCAACTCGCCAAGCAAAATACCAGACGACCATTACAACCGCCCACAACACGGTGTGCATGGTAACAAATACGGTGACGGTACGCCCTATAAACTTACTGACCATAACTTCGAGTTCGCCGTCGATTTGCGCGGTCAGCTTTGATATTCAACCAAGCGCTAGAACTACCACGAGCAGGCTGCTAAACAGCGCCAGAATCGTGGGCATCCAAATCTGGACTTGAGGGCTCATGAAGCCACCAACAATTATACGCCATTTTCACCCACCCCCTTGCATTTCTCTTTTTCTTCGCCCACAATAGACAGAGAGGAGTAGTCCCATGGCCCTAACCCGCCGCCAAAAGCAAGTGCTCGACCTGATCGCGAAGTTCGTCGACGACAACGGCTATAGCCCCAGCTACGAAGAGCTGGCGCAAGGCCTGAACCTGGCCTCGCTCGCCACCGTACACAAACACATCTCCGCGCTAACGGCCAAGAACTACCTGAAGCGCGGCATCAATCAGAGCCGCTCGCTGGAGCTCGGCCCCAAATACGTGCAGGAGAACCGCCGCCATCGGGATGCCGCCGCGCTGGAAATCCCGCTGCTTGGGCGCATCGCCGCCGGCTTGCCGGTCGAGTCCGTCGCGCAGCGCGCCACCCTCAGTTTCGCCGATTTCGTGGGGCACCCCGGTACTTTCGCATTGGAAGTTCGCGGCGAATCCATGATCGGCGATCATATCTGCGATGGCGACATGGTGCTGCTCGAGAGCACCGCCGAGGTGCGCGACGGCGAAATCGTGGTGGCCCTCGTCGAAGGCACGGAGACCACGCTGAAGCGCTTCTATCGCGAACCCGGAGGCAAAGTTCGCCTCCAGCCCGCCAACGCCGCCCTCCAGCCGATCATAGTGCCGACCGCGGACGTGCAGATACAGGGGCGCCTTCTCGCCGTTCTGCGCAAATATAAGTAACTTGAAAAACCGCTAGCGTGAACTATCGCGGCGACGAAGCCATTCTGTCTTCCGACTTCTGTCTCCTGACTTCTTGTTTTAGTTCAGGCCCGCGCGCAATGCCTGCTCGGCGCGCAGCCAGTCTTCTTCGGAAGATCCGTCTCGATAACCGCGCGCTTCCCAGTAGGAATACGCCAGTTGAGCTACTCGATCGAACGTCGGATCGGATGCCGGCGCTGCTGCCGCGGACGAAGGGGCGATGGCACTCTCGGACCTCTCTTTTACAGCCGTGTTCCTATGCTTACGTGTGGCCGTACTTTTGGCGCGCACCGGAGCGGCGCCGGAAGACACTACAGGCTCGGAGCTGCTTCTTTTTGTTGCCATACAAGATATTCTCTCCCAAACTTTCAACTTGATCCTTTGATTTTACCAGACTTCACCGCGCGCACCGCAAAAAGTTTTTATCAATCCCATCACCATTTCGGCGGGCGTGATGTTTCAGCCAATCGCCGCGTTTCGGACACGAGTGTCTCAACGGAGGTATATTAATGTTATCTTGCGATTGCGAATGGCGAGTCTGCTCCTGCTGGCGCTGGCCGCAGCGAGTTCCAGGGCCGCGGCCCCGCGGGTGCTGGCCGTGGACGTGGACGGCATGATCCATCCCGTAACCGCCGAAATTCTGTCGCGCGCCATACAACAAGCCAAACAGGAGGATGCCGCGTTGTTGCTGGTGCGCTTAAACACGCCCGGCGGCCTCATGGACGCCATGCGGGAATCTATCGAAAAGATTGTCGCCGCACCCATGCCGGTGGTCACCTTCGTCGCGCCCAGCGGCGCGCGCGCCGCCTCCGCGGGCTTCTTCATCCTGCAGGCCGGCGACGTCGCCGCCATGGCGCCCGGCACCAATACCGGCGCGGCGCATCCCGTGCTCATGACCGGCGAGATGGATGCCGTCATGAAACAGAAAGTCGAAAACGACGCGGCCGCCTCTCTGCGCAGCATCGTCGCCAAGCGCGGGCGCAACAGTGCGCTCGCCGAGAAGGCCATCCGCGAGAGTCAGTCGTTCACCGACAAAGAGGCCCTCGACAATCATCTCATCGAACTGGTGGCGCGCGACGAGCGCGATTTGCTCGACCAACTCGATGGCCGCGAAGTCACCCGGCTCGATGGCACTCGTGTGGTGCTGCACACCCGCGGCGCGGCCGTCGAAGTGTACGAAAGAAACTGGCGCCAGAAGATCGTGTCGGCGGTCGCCGATCCCAACATCGCGCTGGTGCTGCTGGTGCTGGGCGCGCTCGGCATCTACGTGGAGTTCAGCTCGCCGGGTCTGATCGTGCCCGGCATCCTGGGAGCCATCATGGCCCTGCTGGGTCTCTCCGCGCTATCGGTGCTGCCTATCAACTGGTTGGGCGCGGCGCTGCTGCTGCTGGCCTTCACGCTGTTTATCCTGGAAGCCAAGTTTGCCACGCACGGCATTCTCGGCGCGGGCGGAGCCTTCTCCATGGTGCTGGGCGCGGTGATGCTGATCGATAGTCCCGTGCCCGAAATGCGCATTCACCTCTCCACGGCCATCGCGCTGGCGCTGCCCTTCTCGCTCGTCACCATGCTGCTGCTCACGCTGGTGCTGCGCGCGCGCCGCAATAAAGTGGCCACCGGCAGCCAAGGCATGATCGGCGAGATCGGCACCGTGGTCACGCCGCTCGCGCCGGACGGCCGGATCTTTGTGCACGGCGAATACTGGAATGCGACCGCGGCTTCCCCGGTGGCCGCCGGCAACCGCGTGCGCGTCATTGCCATCCACCAACTCAACCTCACGGTAGAACCTATTCCCCCGCTGAACGGAGCCCCAACATGATCGACGTCACCAGCTTCACCTCGATTGTCATTATCATCGTGGTGTTGTACCTGATCTCCTCCATCAAGATTCTGCGCGAGTACGAGCGCGGCGTCATCTTCCGGCTGGGCCGCCTGCTGGATCAACCCAAAGGACCGGGCATCATCCTGGTCTTCGCCCCCATCGATCGCATCGTGCGCGTTTCGTTGCGCGTCGAGACTCTCGAAGTTCCGCCGCAGGACGTGATTACGCGCGACAACGTCACCGTCAAAGTCAACGCGGTGATCTACTTCCGTGTCCTGGAGCCGCGCCTTGCCATCGTGGAGGTTGCGAACTTCCTCAACGCCACGTCGCAACTGGCGCAAACCACGCTACGCAGCGTGCTGGGGGAGGTGGAGTTGGACGAACTCCTGAGCCAGCGCGATAAGCTCAACTTGCGCCTGCAATCCATCCTCGACCAGCACACCTCGCCCTGGGGCGTGAAGGTCACCGTGGTGGAAGTGAAGCAGGTGGACCTGCCCGATCAGATGATCCGCGCCATCGG
>Ga0302324_100027025_pt1 | contig 10944 bp, 6 predicted proteins | sample Palsa_T0_1_FD_201949 | JGI IMG/M metagenome (GOLD analysis project Ga0302324, IMG submission 201949) | Peat permafrost microbial communities from Stordalen Mire near Abisko, Sweden - Palsa_T0_1 | ecosystem: Environmental > Terrestrial > Soil > Palsa > Peat permafrost | place: Sweden: Abisko...
CACCTGCTCACTGACGGCAAGCGCGACAGCGGGCACCAACTACGCGGCTGTCACCGGCAGCCCACAGACCTTCACGGTTGGCCAAGCCACACCGACCATCACTATCGCCAACCTTCCTGCGAGCGTCGCCTTTGGCGGTAGCTTCACACCCGTCTTCACCTATACGGGCGACGGCATGCCCTCTGTAGCCTCGAACACGACGGGCATCTGCACAGTGACAAGCGGAGTGGTCCACTTTGTAGCCGTCGGCACCTGCTCACTGACGGCAAGCGCGACAGCGGGCACCAACTACGCGGCTATCACCGGCAGCCCACAGACCTTCACGGTTGGCCAGGCCACGCCGACCATCACCATCGCCAACCTGCCTTCGAGCGCGGCCTTTGGCGGTAGCTTCACACCCGTCATCACCTATAACGGCGACGGCACGGCCTCTATAGTCTCGAACTCGACGGGCATCTGCACCGTGACGGGTGGGTTGGTCAACTTTGTTGCTGTCGGCACCTGCTCACTGACGGCAAGCGCGACAGCGGGCGCCAACTACTCGGCTATCACCGGCAGCCCACAGACCTTCGCGGTCGGCCAGGCCACTCCGACAATCACGTTTGTGCCCAGCGTTACCACCTACGCTTACTCGCCTTCGGCGACGTTCTTGCTGAGCGCGACATCCACTTCCAACCTTGCAGTCAGCTTCTCCACAGCCACTCCGTCGGTCTGCACGGTCTCGGGCAGCACGGTGACTATCGTCTCCGCTGGAACCTGCACGATTCAAGCTTTCCAGGCAGCCAGTTCAAACTACGCCGCGCCGCAGAGCGTTTCCGTGAGCTTCAACATTACACAAGCAACGCAAACCATCACATTTGCGCCTCTCTCCTCGCCGGTAATGTATGGCGTTTCCCCGATTGCGCTTTCGGCCACAGGCGGAGCCTCAGGCAGCGCGGTGACCTTCGATGTAGTCAGCGGTCCGGGATCGGTCAGCGGCAACACGCTGACGATTACCGGCGTGGGCACGGTGGTGGTGGCCGCGAACCAGGCCGGAAATACTAACTACTCGGCGGCGGCGCAAGTTACGGGAAGCATCGTCGTGATCGCGGCCAACCTCAACCTCAACTTCAACGTCACCGGACTGGCGTTCGGTAGCGAGCCACTCGGGTCTACCAGTCCGGCTCAGACTCTGATCATCACCAACCCGAATGGATCGGCGATAACAATTACCGGCATTGCGTCCAATGGCGATTTCAGCGCCTCCGCCAACTGTCCGGTCATCGCGCCATTTGGAACCTGCAGCGTTAACGTAACCTTTGCACCCAGCCTCACCGGCGCGCGCACCGGTGCTCTCACGGTGACCGACGGGCAGTCGAACAGCGCGCAATCGATACCACTGACCGGTACCGGAGCAGCGCCTGGCATACAGGTCACGCCCAGCTTACTCATGTTCGGAAGCCAGGCGTTGGCGACGACCAGCACCGGCCAGACGATCACCATCCTGAACGATGGAACCGCCAACCTGGTCCTCTCTGACATCGCCACTAGCGGAGATTTCGCCACCACCGGTGACTGCGCCGGCGTTCCGGCCGGCAGCTATTGCAACCTCACCGTGACGTTCACGCCCACAGCGATCGGCGCCCGGACGGGTACGGTCACTTTGACCGACAACATTGGCGACGGCAGCCAGAGTCAACTCGTCAACTTATCCGGGGCAGGCGCGGCAGCCGGCGCCACGCTGGCGCCCAGCGTGTTGACCTTCCCGAGTACGGTGGTTGGCGCCACCAGCTTCCTGCTGAACGCAACGCTCACGAATACCGGGACAGCACCGTTGACCGGCATCGCTGTATCGATCTTGGGCGACTACACGCAAGCCAACGTTTGTCCGGCCACTCTGGCCCCGGGCGCAACCTGCATCATCAGTGCAAACTACGCTCCAACCGTCGCCGGAACGGAATCGGGCAGTCTCATCGTCACCGACAATCTGGGCACACAAACAGCCTCCCTGCTCGGTACCGGCCTGGTGCCAGTGGTTTCGCTTAGCAACGCACAACTTGTCTTCGGCGGGCAGTTGATCAACACGTCCTCCCTGGCGCAGACCGTGGTCTTCACCAACTCGGGATCGTCCGCGGTCAATATCACCTCGATCGTGGCGACGTCCAATTTCGCCGATACCACCAACTGTTCCGGCTCGATCGCCGCAGGCGCGAGTTGCAGCGTCAACGTCTTCTTCACACCTACGACTGCCGGCCCCCTTAGCGGTACGCTCACCATTACCGACACTGCGGGCACGCAAGTCATCACCGCCCTGGGTCAGGGCGTCCGCCCGGGCCTGGCGGTTACCCCTTCGTTTGTAATCTTTGGCGCGCAGCTAGTCGGAACAACCAGCCTGGCGCAGACGCTGACCGCGACGAATACCGGCACGGTGGAGTTGACGCTCAACCCGATCACGGTATCGAGCAACTTCTCCGAATCCGACCAGTGTCTGACCACATTGCAACCGGGCGCTTCGTGCTCGATCAGCTTGAGCTTCTCGCCCACTTCGACCGGAACCCTTTCAGGGTCGCTGGTTATCAGTGACACTTCCGGGCTGGCCTCGACGCTGGTCACCGTCAGCGGGCAAGGTACTCTGCCGGGACTCACCGCGGCGCCCTCGGCGCTCTCCTTTGGCAGCTTGCCCGTAGGAACCGCCAGCCAGGCGCAAACGGTAACGGTCTTGAACACTGGGGCAGCACCCCTGGAGTTCGGCACGGTAAGCGCCACGGGCGACTTTGCCGAAACCGACACCTGCGCCTCGACGACCATCGCCGCAGGCAGCTATTGCATCATCAACGTCACCATGACTCCCACCTCCATTGGGACGCGCACGGGAACGATTCAAATCAACGACAATGCCGACGGCGCATACCTGATCGCGCTTAGCGGCATGGGCCAGCAGACAGGGGTAACTATCTTCCCGACCAGTCTGGCATTTGGCAGCCTTCCCTTCACCCCTTCCGCACAGGCATCGCTTACGGAAGGCACGCCCTTGGACGTCACGATTACCAACACCGGCAACCTGGCACTGCAGTTGGACGGATTCAGCACCCAGGGAGATTTCTCCGCAAGCAACAGTTGCGGCGCCACTGTTTCGGTCGGCTCAAGCTGCACTGTCACCGTCAACTTCGTGCCCACCGCGCTGGGAAATCGCACCGGCACGCTTACCATAACCGACAACGCCGGCGGAGGCACACAGTCGGTGTCGCTCGAAGGCGATGGCAGCCCAGACGGATTGACTCTGTCGCCTCCGGTGCTCAACTTCGGAGTGCAGACCGTGGGTGTTACCAGCCAACCGCAGGCCGCCACGCTGACCAATAACACTGGACAGTCCATCGCCAATCTGGCGATTTCGCCCAGCGCCGAATTCAACCAGAACGGCACTTGCGGCACCACGCTGGCCAATGGCGCGAGCTGTATCTTGAACATCACGATCACGCCGGTGACGACGGGCTCGATTACCGGCACGATTGCGGTCTCGAGCACGATTAGCGAAGGCAGCAGCTTGACCCGCACCGAGTTATCCGTTATCCGAAAACAGGTTACCGAGAACTCTTCCGACCTTAGCCTGGGCTTGGTTGCGGTCTCGGCGACGGCGATTCCACCAGGCATCGCCTTATCGATCCCCAAGCTGAGCTTTTCCGTCACCGCGGTGGGAACACCCAGCACCGGTGAGACCCTCACGCTGAGGAACACCGGCACGGCGCTCCCGCTCACCAGCTTGACGATCAGCGAGACCAATATCCCTGAGTTCCCCTTCACCACCAACTGCCCGGCTACATTGGCGCCGCTGGCCACGTGCACGGTCACGGTCTACTTTACCCCGACGGCGCCTGGCCTACGCTCCGGCACCTTGAATATCACTGCCGACGGAGGCATATCGGCCGCGCTACCGGAGAGCGGCACCTCGATCGTGCCTGTCTACCAACTGGCCTTCAGCACGCCGCCGGCATCAACCGTAGCACTGGGCGGCAACGCGGGATCGTCCATCACGGTGCTGGAAAAAAACAGCAGCGGCAACATACTTGCATTGGCGGCCGACAAGATCACGCTCACTGTGAACGGCCCGAACGGCTACTCCAACATTTACGCGGCTGAGGCAGTCGCAGGGGTCGCCAGCTTCAACTTGAGCGGCAATCTTCTGACCACGGCCGGCCCTTATACCTATACGGCGACGATCACGTCTGACTCATCGATCAAGCCTGCGGTGGCCACTGAGACGGTCAGCCGGGTGGCGTCGTCAGTCATCTTGACCGGCAGCAGCATGGAATCAATGCTGCAGAACACGGTCACCTTCACGGCAACCGTCAACGCGGCGGCGGGAACTCCCACCGGGACAGTGAACTTTCTGGACGGCACAACGCCGCTGGGATCGGGGACGCTGTCAGCAGGGATGGCCGCATTCACCACGTCTTCCCTGGCAGTCGGCTCGCATACCATCACTGCCGTCTACAGTGGGGACACAAACTCTATTACTGCAACCAGCGGTACGCTCGTACATGTCGTCATCGACTTCGCAGTAACCGCTGAAAGTGGTGGAAGCGGCACATCGCAAACCGTAATCCCAGGAGGAGCTGCGACTTATACGATTGCCATTGCTCCGACAACAGGAACGGTATTCCCAACGGTAGCGATTCTGACCGTGACAGGTCTGCCATCCGGAGCAACGGCGGCACTAACCGCAACGTCATGGACGCAATTGACGAGCACCTCATGGCAACTTCCTGCCAATACTACGTTGACCGATGTTTCGCTGACCTTCCAAGTCCCCTCGCAGACGGCGAGTGTCCATGGTGCGGATGCGCCGTTACGCAGGCTGCCGCCGATGTTTTGGGGAATTCTGCTGTTGCCCTTTGCGGGCAAGCTGCGCCGTGCCGGTAAGCGGATGGGCGGGACGATCTCCCTGCTGCTGTTACTGGCAACAGGCGCGGCGGCCATGACGGCGTTGAGCGGCTGCGGATCTACCAACGGCTTCTTTGGTCAACCACAGAAGACCTACGTCGTAACCGTGACTGTGACCACGGGTACGCTGTCTCACTCCACCAATGTAACGCTAACCGTGGAGTAACAAGGAGAACCTGCCATGCGTAATTCAATTCGCGGAAATGCGCTCCTTGTGGGTGTTTTCATGATGGCCGGCCTTGCAGCCTGGGGGCAGGCTCAGGACCCGACAAGACCGACTGCGGTTTCCATCGACGTGGCTGTTGTTTATAACTCGCTAATGACCAACGTGGTTGTTGGCAACAGTTTTTGGATGCAGGGTGGCAGCGTACAGGTTCATAGTCAGTTCTGGCGTGGTTGGGGAGCGGTGGCTGACGTGTCGGGACTGCATACGGCCAACACGAACGGCTCGGGCCTGGGATTGGACTTGGTAACCGTCGCCTTCGGGCCGCGCTACACTTGGTCTGCGCCGCATCGCCACTACGCTGTTTTCGGCCAGGTTCTAGCCGGAGAGACCAACGGCCTGAACAGTGTCTTTCCCAACACTGCCGGAGCCAAGGACAGCGCGAACAGCCTGGCGCTGTATATCGGCGGTGGTGTCAACGTTCCCCTGCAGCACCATCTTGCCTTGCGTGCCTTGGAGGCCGACTGGCTGCGTACGCAACTGCCAGACGGCACGACCAACGTGCAGAACAACCTTCGGCTTGGCGCTGGACTCGTCTTCCGGTTTTGATAGCGATTCTCACGCAACGCACGAATCACGTAACTCACCCTGCGAACCAGTCGAAGAACGGAAGCGCTCATGTTTCCCACCAGGCCGCGATCTTGGTGGCCATCCTCGCCAGCACAGTCGCTTATCAATCGGTTGTGGACAAGGCCATCCGAAAGAGAGGCTTCCCCGACGGCAAATCGGTCACCAGGGGGCTACGTGACTCTATCGCGGTGACGCGTGAAGAATTTGCGTACTTCACCATCGAAGGCGCATCGACGCACCCCTTCATCCGACGCGCCGACGCGGTACTGGAGGTAGCCAAAGGGTGTGGCCGCCGATGTTACCGGGGGCCGTCGATAATTTCAAGGACGTCACCACCGCGTCCCCCACGCAGCCGGTTTAACAAGCTGTTCCGGGGGGAAAGGAAGTCCGACGGACTTGCTCTCCACCAACGGCGCTACCTTGTTTACGATCGCCGAACCCGTAGGGTCCGATCAAGACACTGGCCTGCGTTCCATAAATGTTACAACTTCGATCGACGAGTGGAGCAAGGCGTTCACTAGCACTGCAATGCTTTCGCCCACATCGATCACAACAGTGCAGTCAGCAGCCCTCCCGCAGCGGGCACCTGGACACCACCAGCGGGGAGACTTGTCAAGCGAAGTTTTTTCTAAACCATTGCTATGGGTGGGAATTTGGCTCCCACGCGTGGCTACATGCCGCGCCAGGAGGAAACAAATGAAACGTAAAACATCACCGAAGTGGCCTGATCTACAAAGCGTCGATATCACGAAGTGCCGCGTTACCAAAGGCTGAGAGGGATCAAGGATTCGTCCCGGGTCATCGCCGAGAAGCCATCTTCACCGCCTGCTTCGCACCCTGTTCGACCGTGCGATACCCGCGGAAGTCGTTCAGATCCGTGGCGACGTAACCGGGGCAAACCACGTTCACCTTGATTACGAAGCGACGCGCGGAGTCCAAACTCGTCTGCAATATCTCCCAGCCACCGATCTCTGGTCCAGATCGAAATCGACTTATCGAAGAGGCCGGAGCATGACAGCTGGAGATCGGTGATGCTGATTCCTCTTCCGTATACTCTCCGGAGTTCGACTGGGCTGAAGAGTTCGTCGCGTCACCTGTCACGTCTCCTACGTCAAAGCATGCTTTGCGGGGATCGGTATCCCGTCCCATAACTCCGATCAGGGAAAGATCGGGGTTGGCTTATCGCGAGCCTCTTCGAGCCGAGCTGCCTGAGCGATCAGATAGTTCTGTTCCGGAAGGCTCGTCGTCCCGGCCGCGGCCCCTCGATAGTGCTGGACGGCCTTCTCGAAATCTCCGAGCATCTCGAACAGATGAGCGCGAACAGCATCAAGACGATAATGGCTGCTCAATCTGTCATCATTATCCAGCGGCTGCAGAAGCTCCAGCCCGCGCGCCGGACCATGCACCATCGCGGCAGCAACGGCCTGATTCAACGTCACCATGGGATTTGGCGACACTCGCCGCAGTAATTCGTAGAGCGCCAGAATCTGGGGCCAGTCAGTATCTTGCGCACGCGCCGCCTCGTCATGAACGGCGGCAATCGCCGCCTGTAGCTGATAAAGTCCAACGGCTCCCTTCGACAAAGCGAGCGTCAGAAGCTGAGTGCCTTCGGCAATCTCAGCCCGGTCCCACTGACTCCGGTCCTGCTTGTCCAGCGGAATCAACTCGCCGTCCGGCCCGGCTCGCGCCGTGCGCCGCGCATCCGTCAACAGCATGAGCGCCAGCACGCCAGCGATCTCCACATCCTCAGGCAGCAGAACCATCGCGCTTCGAGTCAGGCGGATCGCTTCGCGAGCCAGGTCGAGTCGTTGCAATTGCGCGCCAATGCTGCTCGCATAGCCTTCGCTGAAGATCAGGTACAGCACCCGGAGAACCGTAGGCAGGCGCTCTCTCCGCTCTTGCGGAGCCGGCAGCCGAAAGCCCACATTCGATGCCTTGATGCTCTGTTTTGCACGGCTGATCCGCTGCGCCATCGTTGCCTCGGGAACCAGAAATGCATTGGCAATCTCAGCCGTAGTCAGGCCGCCCACCGCACGCAGCGTCAGCGCTATCGCCGAGGACGCGCTCAACGCGGGATGGCAGCACATGAACAGGAGAACGAGGGAGTCTTCAGGGTCCATCACTGCCTCGATGTCCGCCTCGACATCCTCCTTCGCCTCGATCGCCGGTTCCTCCACCGTTGTCATCGCGGTCTCGCGTTCGCGCCGCGCGATCTCGCTGCGCACCATATCCGTCATTCGCCTCGAGGCCACGCGGATCAGCCACGCGCGCGGGTTCTCCGGAATGCCCTCCTGCGGCCACTGCCTGAAGGCGGCCAGCATCGCTTCCTGCACCGCGTCTTCGGCCGATGAAAAATCACGAAAGCGCCGGGCGACCACGCCGAGGACTTGCGGCGCCAGTTCGCGGAGCGAGCGCTCGAACGGTATCACCGAAGCCGGGCTATTCATGCTGTGCGACCCTACAGGCCTAAATCGCTGTGGCCGCTCAGCACCTGCCGCACTTCGACAGACATGCTGCCTGTCCTGCCTTCCGTGCCGCGTCCCTGCGACAGCCGCGCCGCAATTCCATAGGCCTGCTCTGGGCCTTCCACGTCGATGATCCAGTACCCGGCAAGAAATTCTTTGGATTCTGGAAACACTCCATCGGTAATGGGCTCTCCTTTGCTGCCGGCGCGTACGAGCTTGGCTTCATGGGGCCAACTCAGACCTTCGGAGGCAACGAACACTCCAGAGTCCTTCAGCTCCTTGGTGAAGGATCGCATGAAAGCAACGTTGGCCTGAAGGTCTTGCTTCGACCACCGGGCATATGCTTCGAAATCCGACTTCTTCGCATTCATCATCAATATGTATTTCATTTTCTCAGGCTCCTGTTTCTAACCGGCGGCAAACTGCCGCACCTCGATCGGCATGTTGGTCGGAATGCCCCCTGGCCCCGGCGCTGCCGAAATGCGGCCCGCGATGACGTAAGCGCGCTCGGGTGTGGCCACATCGACGATCCAGTAGCCAAGCAGGAACTCCTTCGATTCGGGGAATATGCCATCCGTGACCGGCAGCCCGTTCTTCTCGCCGCGCACGACCTTGGCTTCCTTCGAATCTGCGAGAGACTGGGTGGCGACGAACTCACCGGTTTCTGTCAGGTCCTTCACCAGGTCCCTGAGGGTCTGCATGTGCGTGTCCCGGTCGCTCTGCGGCCATGCCTGATACCCGGAAACACCTGCCTTCGTGCCCGACATCATCAGAATGTATTTCATGACGTTTCTCCTTTGCCGGTTTCCCGGAGTGGTTGCATAGCCATTGACTAGAGTCCTAAACGCAGTGAAACATCCATCGAACGCCGAACTTGTCATTCAGTGCGCCGTAGGTGCCGAAGAACATCTCCTTCAACGGATCGGTCACCTTAGCGCCTTCTGAGAGGCGCTCAAAGAGAAGACGCAATTCTTCGGGCGATCCAGCGCTTAGATAGAGGCAAACTGTGTTGCCCTGGATGCGTTCGCGATCAGGCCGCAGCCAGTCCGATGCCGAGATGTCAATATTCCCGCTCTTGAGCCTCGCATTAACGATCTTCTGATGCTGATATGGCGGCATGAATTCCTTTGCCGGAGAGTCCCCAACTTGCATTTGCGTCAGCTCTCCGCCAAGGCAGGATTTGTAGAATTCCATCGCTTGCTTGCAGTTTCCGTCAAACAAGAGATAAGGCGTCAAGGTCGTCATTGCATCTCCTCCTGGGTCGTTCTCTGAGTTCCGCATCCGAGGCCGGCCCATAGAACGGGCCTGTAACGCCGTCACCATCATTGTTGTAACCGCTCCGGCTGCAAAGCGGCGTCTAGACACCGTCCCGGCTTTATCCATCTCATCCTCCTCGTAAAACCCCAGCCAAGCCTCAGATCGCGCTTTCACCCTGTAGTCGTAGCCGATAACCAGTTCTCTACATCCCCTCGAAAAAAAAATAGCGGCGAAAAATCGATATCCGATGTCCAACCTGGGTCCCCGGGACCGACTTACGAGTGGAGGCTAGCAATGACAACCGCCGATAGGGTGGTGGATGTCAGCCAGGACTGGTTTCAGGCCTGTTCTGTTCAGGAGGGTTTTATGCGCGGCGCTGACGCGCTGCGATTTTCGAGACTTACAGTTGCCGATCCATCCGCGGCCAATTCTCGATGAGGGCCAGTCGTTTGAGACTGAGGGGACTTGGGGCTCCGGGACGATAAACCCAAAATAGGCGTAGCGTAAGCTCGACTGCTGCGGCAATCACCAAATACCGATCTAACTCTTCAGTTATTTAGCTGTGGTCTTCGCACTTAGACCAATCGGAAGATCGAGCGGTCGAACGAAAACAGCAGCGATTCTCCACTCACCCTCTACCTTCTTCCAGACGCGCAAGAGGCCGGTTCTAAAAGCCACATGCTGTAATGGCGGCCCGGCCAGATCAAAGCCCACAGTCCCATAAGAAAACTCGTACGCCAAATCTCCTGAGGCCGCCACCTCGATCCGCTGCACGTCCGTGGTGGCGATCTTTTGATTGCTTCGCTTGCTTAGTTCCTGGCCCGGAAACTCCTCGCCTTTTTTCGGCCGAACGTAGGGCCGCTTGTATGGCGCGCTCCAGAAGATCTCATCATCTGTGGGTTTGCCGTGGTTACTGGTGATCAATGCCCGGATCGCTGCCTCCTCAGTCTTCGAATCTGCAGCTTGAACGGACGGCACTCCCAATAACAGCACAAGGACGCAAACTTTGTTTGCCCATCTCATAGGAGCTCCTTGTGAATCGAGGTCAACGACATAATCTGCGCGCAACGATATCGCAACATCGAGGCGACCGTCAAATGGATCACCTCATCCCCGACACGGATTGGCGATTTTTGTTCCAGCGGATTAACACTACTTGTTAACAATCAAAGACTGAGTTGCGAACAGTTAAGTGGCGACCGGCCAAAGCCGGTGGGGGAGATGAGGATCGCGGTGAGGGCGTCCTCGATCCGCGGTCCTTGCGGCTTAAAACGTGCAGGCTCTCGGACTTCCTGCGACTTTGGCGTTTTCATAGGCCGTCTCGACCAGGCCGATGATGTCGTCGCCGTCCTGGTAGGGGGCGGGCAGGGGCGAGTTGACCATCACAACCACAGGGACATTGCAGTTCAGGATCCCCGCGTAAGTCCAGAGGGCGTAGAGGGGATTACCACCATTGTTGAGGTCGCCGTTTTTGCAGACGTACGGTGAAGGGCAGTCGCTCCGGACCGC
>Ga0302324_100027027_pt1 | contig 10943 bp, 9 predicted proteins | sample Palsa_T0_1_FD_201949 | JGI IMG/M metagenome (GOLD analysis project Ga0302324, IMG submission 201949) | Peat permafrost microbial communities from Stordalen Mire near Abisko, Sweden - Palsa_T0_1 | ecosystem: Environmental > Terrestrial > Soil > Palsa > Peat permafrost | place: Sweden: Abisko...
GATGGCCCGGCACTACCTCCCCGGGTGGTTCCCGCTGATCGGACCGGAGCTCGGCTACACGAACATCGTCCCGGTCGACTTCGTCGCCGCGGCGCTCGACCACATCGCCCACCTCCCGGGCCTCGACGGACAGGCGTTCCACCTCACGGCCCCCAAGTCACAGCGCTCGGGAGACGTGATCAACGCGTTCGCGAAGGCCGCGCACGCGCCGCAGCTGTCGGTCCGGATCGACACGCGCCTGATCCAGGCGCTCCCCAAGGGCACGCTGTCGATGCTGATGAAGCTTCCGGCCGCTCGCGGCGTGCGCCGGGCGCTGCTCGCGGACTTCGGCATCCCCGAGGAGGTGATCGGCTACATCGGCCTGACTGCCCAGTTCGACACCCGAGACACCGAGCGCGCGCTCGAGGGCAGCGGGATCTCGGTCCCCCCGCTCGATACGTACGCCGACAAGCTGTGGGACTACTGGGAGCGCAACCTCGACCCCGACCTGTTCAAGGACCGAAGTTTTGAAGGCGCCGTCGCCGGCAAGACAGTGCTGATCACCGGAGCCTCGAGCGGGATCGGCCGGGCGGCGGCGCTGAAGATCGCGAACGCCGGCGGGATCCCGATCCTCGTCGCCCGCGGTCCCGAGAAGCTCGAGGAGACCAAGCGGGAGATCGAGGACCTCGGTGGCACCGCGTACGCCTACTCGGCCGACCTCTCCAACCCGGACTCGATCGAGGACCTGTGCGATCGCGTCCTCTCCGACCACCCCGCGATCGACATCCTCGTCAACAATGCGGGCCGCTCGATCCGGCGATCGATCGCCCTCTCCTACGACCGCTTCCACGACTTCGAGCGGACGATCCAGCTCAACTACCTCGGCACGATCAAGCTGATCATGGGCCTGCTGCCCCAGATGCGCGAGCGGCGGAGCGGCCTGATCGTGAACGTATCCTCGATCGGGGTCCAGACGAGCCCGCCGCGATTCTCGGCCTACGTCGCCTCCAAGGCCGCGCTGGACGCGTGGACGCGAGTTGTCGGCTCCGAGTGCATCGGCGAGAACGTCCATTTCACGACCATCCACATGCCGCTCGTCCGCACGCCGATGATCGCCCCGACGAAGATCTACGACAGCTTCCCGACGATCTCCCCCGAAGAGGCGGCCGACCTCATCTGCGAAGCGATCAGATCCAAGCCCAAGCAGATCAACACGCGCCTGGGCACGTTCGGCGAGGTCTCCTACGCGCTATTCCCGAAAGGGGTCGACCAGATCCTGTCGGCGGCATACAAGGTCTTCCCCGATTCCGCCGCCGCCAAGGGCGAGAAGGATCCCGAGGAGCACGCATCGACCGAGCAAGTCGCGCTCGCGCACCTGATGAAGGGCGTTCATTGGTAGGCGGGGAATTTCGGCAGAGCCTCATTCCCTTGGCGGATTTGCCAGAGGCAAATCCGCCGGGGTAGTGGCGCCCAGGGCCGTTTGCCGTCGGCTAAAGGGCGGGGGACGCCCCACCCGCCTGGAGCAGCACGCCCTCGCGGATGCCGCCGCGGCCGACCTGGAGGGCGGTGCCGAACAGGTTCGAGACCGCTTCGAGGATCAGCAGGCCGGCGGGCAGCAGGCGCACGCGTTCGAGATCGAGCGCGAACCGGCGGGCGACCTCGACTGCGCGCTCGGCCGCGAGCAGCCCGAACGAGCGCTCGAACGCGGCCACGTCGAGCAGCGATCCGGCGAGTCGGCGCAGCGACGTCGCGCTCCCGCCAACCGCGACGGCCTCGAGCGTCGGCGGTACCTCGACGCCGTCCAGCGCCGATGCGATGCAGGCCCGCGCGGCAGCGAGCTCCGCCGCCATCGGCGGGTCAGAGCGCAGATACCGGTCGGCGAGGTCGCCAGAGCCGATCGCGAACGAGAACCACCAGCCGATCTCGTGCGGGGCGGTGCCGACGACGATCTCGGATGAGCCGCCGCCGACATCGACCACGCCGAGCGCGCCGGCGGGCCGGTGGCCGAGCGTGCCGGCAGCACCGACGAACGCCAGTCGCGCCTCCTCCTCGCCCGACAGGATCCGCACCCTGAGGCCGCAGGCGGACTCGATTGCGCTGACCAGCTCGGCGCCGTTGGCGGCGCGACGGATCGCCGCTGTGGCGACACCGAGAACCTCGCGCGAGCCGAGCTCGCGGGCGTGCTCGAGCTGCGCCGCGACGACGTCGACGACCTCGGCGATCTTGCTCGCGTCGATCGTTCCGTCGCCGGCGATCCCCCGACCGATTTGCGTGAAGGCACGATCCTGATGAACCTCGTGAAGCTGGTCTGCCTCGCACTCCGCCACCAGCAGCCGAGTGGTGTTCGAGCCGATGTCGATGCACGCGCGGCGCATGTCGCAACGATAGTCGGCGCGCAGCCTCTTTCCTCAGATAGTTAGTCGATCGGGCCGATGGGGTATTCGACCGATTCGGGCCGGTGAATGCGGCTTTCGCGCCGCCTCGCTTGCGACGCACCGCTAGGTTTGGGTACGGATCGCGACATATAGGGAGGGTTTATGGCCTTTCGCAACGGCTGAGGAACCGACTTCGGACCCGATGTGAGGCTCGCAGCAACGTTTGGTTAGCTGCGGCTCGTGCCGGACCGGCTGGTTTCACTCGAGAGAACCTATTGCTGCACGAGCACGGGCGAAAAACCGATATGCTTTCGCTGCGGTGGTGGTTGGGCGCACGGATGGTCCAAGCCACGTCGAACCGTGCTGTCATGGGAGAGGCAACGCAACAATCGCGGACGGTCCGGACGCGGAGGACCGCGCTTCTGTTGCTGGCACTCGCCGCCGTCGCGCTTGTGCCCGGCTTCCTGTTCCTGGCGCCCGATCCTCACCTGCGTCACCCCTGGGAGCTGGCGCTGCTGTTCGCGTTCGGGATCTGCGCTCACCGCGCGGACGTGCACGTGAAGGCGAAGGTGCCGTTGAAGGTCGATGGTGGCTATGCGCTGGCGCTTGTCGCGGTGGCCATCTCCGGACCCCTCGCCGGCCTGATCGTCTACCTCCCTTGGGAGCTCGCCAGCCGCGTGATCTGGCGCGAGCACAAGGTGTTCACACCGGGAGCGCTCGCGAACCTCGCGTCCTACGGCTGGTCGGCGCTGGCGGCGGCCGAGGTTCTCAGGCTCGCCAACGCGATGACGCCGACCCCTCAGGCCGCTGCCGGTCTGTTCACCGCCGGAATCGCGATGGGAGTGATCCAGTTCGGGATCGCCAGGTTCGTCTACGGCACGCTCTATCAAGGGCACCGCGTCTGGCCGCTGCTCCGCAGCGAGTTTCCCGAGTTCGTCACCATCGTTCTGGCCGAGGTCGTGCTCGGCACGATCACGGCGGTGCTGTTCGGGGCGATCGGCATCGCGGCCTTCGCCATCTTCGCCCCAGTGATCCTGATTCCAGGGCTCCTCCTCCCCGCCCTCGCGCGCCGTCGTTCGGTCCGGCAGCTCGATCAGGCCGCCGCCACGGCGCTGTACGCGACTGCCCTGGCCGACGTCCTGCGCCTGAGCCGGGACCGGCGTCGCGTGCTCGCCGGCGCGGCGCACCTGCTGCACGCCGCCAGGCACGCTTCCGCCGCGCGCTGGGGTGACCTCCACGACATCGAGTTCGCCGCCTGGTACGCACGCGAGCACTACGACGGCAGCGGCGGTCCGGCGGCTCTGGCCGCCGATCAGATCCCGCTTGACGGCCGCATCCTCGCCGTCGCGGTCAAGTGGGCGCAGCTGACCGCCGCCGGCTCGCAGCAGCTGCCGCACTCCGAGGCATTGCTGGGGCTCGAGCTGGCCGCCGGCTCCGAGCTCGACCCGCGCATCGTCGCCGCAGCCGGCGAGATCGTGAATGCCGAGCTGCCGTTTGCCCGCGACCACGCGTTCCAGCCGGTCTTGCACCGTCTCCCGCTGCCCAGAGCACTGCGGCGCGAGGGGCTGCCGCACGCAATGGCCGGCTTCGAGCAGGCGTAGCGCCGCGCCCGCCCCCGCCGCGTCCGGCACTCGCCGGATGACATGATCCTGTCCGTGTCCGAGCCCGCCATCGCCGTTAGTGGCCTGCACAAGTCCTACGGCAATTTCGAGGCGGTCCGCGGGATCGACTTCGAGGTCCAACGGGGCGAGGTGTTCGGGCTGCTCGGCCCTAACGGAGCCGGCAAGACGACGACGGTGGAGATCCTCGAGGGCTACCGCGAGCGCAGCGCGGGTGAGGTCAGCGTCCTCGGCTTCGACCCCGGCCGGCGGCCACGGGAGCTGCGCGCGCGCGTCGGGATCGTGCTCCAGAGCACCGGGCTCTACCGGCACATCCGCGTGCGCGAGGCGCTGTCGCATTTCGGCTCGATGTACCCGCATCCTCGCGACGTCGACGAGGTGATCGCGCTGACCGGGCTCGAGGGGAAGGAGGACGCGACGGCGCGCACGCTCTCCGGCGGACAGCGGCGACGGCTCGACCTCGCCCTCGCGCTGATCGGCGATCCGGAGCTGGTGTTCCTGGACGAGCCGACGACCGGGTTCGATCCGGCCGCGCGACGGACGGCGTGGGAGACGATCCGGTCGCTGCGCGACCTCGGCAAGACGGTGCTGCTGACGACGCACTACCTCGACGAGGCGCAGGCGATCGCCGACCGGGTGGCGATCATCAAGGACGGGCGGATCGCGATCGAGGGCGCGCCCGGCGACCTCGGCTCGAACGCGGGCGCCGCCCGCTACCGCGTCGCCTACCGCAACGGGACCGGACGCGAGGTCGAGCAGCAGACGGACGACCCGACCACGCTCCTTCACGAGCTCACCGGCGCGGCACTGGCTCGTGGCGAGCGGCTCGACGGTCTCACGGTCACGCGCCCGACCCTCGAGGACGTGTACCTCGAGCTGACGGCAGAGCAGGCCGAGGAGGCCGCCGCACCGCTCGACGACGAGCACGAGCTCGGCGGGCGCCACAGGCCGAGGGGACGATGACCGAGGCAGTGGCCCTCGCATGGCGTCAGTACCGGCTCGAGCGACGGCTGTTCTGGCGCAACCCGAGCGCCGCGTTCTTCAACTTCCTGCTGCCGCTGCTGTTCCTGGCCTTCTTCGGCGCGGCCTTCAGCAGCGATCCCAAGGAGCTGCGAATCATCGTGCCGGGCATCGCCTCGATGGCCGTGATGTCGACCACGTTCACGGCGCTGGCATTCAACATGACCTTCCTGCGCGAACAGGGTGTGCTGAAGCGCATCCGCGGTACGCCGATGCCGGGGATCTCCTACCTACTGGGGGTCGCCGGCAACGCCGTCACGAACACCGCGCTCCAGATCGTGATCATCACCGTCGCCGGGCGAGTCTTCTTCGGAACCGGCTGGCCCCGGGAATGGGTCGAGCTGGTCGTGTTCGTGATCATCGGGGTGGTCTGCTTCGCGTCGCTCGGTGTGGCCTTCTCGCACGCGATCCCCAACTTCGATTCGGCGCCCGCATACGTGAACGCGGTGTTCCTGCCGGTGATCGCGGTCTCCGGCGTGTTCTTCGACACTGCCCACTCGCCGGCATTCATGAAGGGGATCGCGGAGGCACTCCCGCTCTATCACCTGATCGCGGGGCTGTCGGGCGCAATGGTCACGGGCGCCAGCCTGTCCAAGAACCTCAGCGACCTCGGCGTGATCGCCGTCTGGGCGATATTCGGGATCCTGCTGGCCGTCCGGGGCTTCAGCTGGGAGCAGCGGCGAGCGTGAAATCGGCCAACACGTTCAGCCACCAGGCCTTCCCGCCCGCCCGCCTCGCCGCCGAGCGCGAGCAGACGGTGTCTGTCTGCCTGCCCGCGCGCGACGAGGAGCGAACTATCGGTCCGATCCTCGAGCAGCTGATTCCGCTACGCGAGCTCGGCGCGATCGACCAGCTGGTGGTCGTCGACCGCTCGACCGACGCGACCGCTCGGATCGCGCGCACGCTCGGCGTCGAGGTGCACGACCAGGAAGCGCTCGTGCCAGAGCTCGGTCCGGTGCTCGGCAAGGGCGACGCGATGTGGCGCGCGCTGCACGTGCTGTGGGGTGACGTCGTCTGCTTCCTGGACGCCGACTCCGAGCGGTTCGGCGCGCATTTCGCCTGTGGCCTGCTCGGACCGCTGCTGTGCGAGCACGGGATCTCCTTCGTAAAGGGGTTCTATCGCCGGCCGTTCAGGGTCGGCGAGACAGTGGTGCCGGACGGCGGGGGCCGAGTCACCGAGCTCACCGCGCGACCGCTGCTGAACCTTTTCTATCCCGAGCTGGCCGGTGTCCGGCAGCCGCTTGCGGGTGAGATCGCGGCGCGGCGCGAGCTGCTCGAGCGACTTCCGTTCGTCACGGGCTACGGCGTCGACGTGGCGCTGCTGCTCGACGCCTATCGGTCCGCAGGACTCGAAGCGCTCGCGCAGGTCGACCTCGATGTGCGCCAGAACGCGCACCAGTCGCTGCGTGACCTCGGCCCGATGGCATCCGCGGTCCTGCAGGCGGTCGCCTCCCGGCTGGAGCGTGAGGGTAGGCTGCGCGGCCCGCTGCCGTCCGCGTTCCTGCTCCCCGGCCACGAAGAGCATCTGGCCGCCACCGCCGCGCCGGTCGAGCGCCCGCCGATCGTGGGCCTGCGAGCGGTGGCGTGAAGGCGGCTGCTACCGGCCGCTGAGCTCGACGTCGACGGTGTCGCGCACCTTGAGCGCACCCATCATCGCCGAGTAGGGCTTGATGCCCCAGTCGCTCTGCGTCACCTGGGTGCTCGCCGACGCACCTCCGCTGTCATCGATGTTGACGTTGAAGGTGATCGGCTTCGTATTGCCATTGAGCTCGAGGTCGCCTCGGACCGAGGTCCCCTTGATATCGGTGGAGTGGAACGAGATCGGCTTGCCCTGGAGGACCTTCTTCTCGATCGAGTTCTTGATGTCGGCGCGATCCTTGTCGGTGAGCGACTTGGCACCACCGGTTCCCTCGACGACCTCGAGCGAGCTCGAGTCCGCCGTGATCTCCGCGCTCGTCGCCGAGCCGTCGTCGCCGACCTCTAGCGTGCCTTGCCAGCTCGTAACCTCGATGACCAGATCGTGGCCGAGCTTCGCCGCAGCTCCCTCGCGGTAGGTGCGAACGAGAAGCTTGGCGTTGTTGGGCCCGAGGGTGGTTGTTGCCATGCCGTAGACCCTACTCAAGTCGGGCCACCGCTGCCGTCACCTCCCCTGACGCGGGTCAGGCGTGAAGCGGGATCGACTGGGGAAAATGGAACACGTTGTCAGGGTCGTAGCTGCGCTTGACCGAGGACAGCCGTTTCAGGTTCGACCCGTAGTAGGCGTGTTGCCAGTCGGCGAGAGCCGGGTCGATGTAGTTCTGGTATGCCGCGCCGGTCGTGAACGGCGCCAGCGCCTTCGCGGTTCCCTCGAGCCAGCCCCGGCCCGCGGCGAAGGCGTGGGCCGAGGGAACGCTGCCCCAGGTGACAGTCGCCTGGATCGCACAGATCGTGTCGCGATGCACGAACGCGGTCGCGTGCGCGGGCACCCGGTTGATGGCGCCGCCATACGCGTCGAACGCAAGTCCCCCACCGAGCCCAGGGTGCCCTGCGTGCAACTCCTCGACGGCGTGCGCCGCCGCGGCCAGTCCGGCGCTCGGCAACGGCTTCGAGACGTACTCGGACTTGGCGGCGTAGGCAGAACGCTCGAGCATCCCCGCCGGGTTCTGAGTCGGGAGGTGACACTCGGCGACGCTCTTACCGTCGCAGCCGGCCTCGACCAGCATCACGTGCAGGTATGGATCCGGACCGCCCACGAACGTCGAGGTCGGCTGCGATCCGACGGCTGACACAAGCTTGCCCATGAGCGTGGAGAGCGTGCCCTTGCCGCCGACGAGCACGCCCGAGCTACGCGCAATCAGTCCGCTGCTCCCGGCCGACAGCAGCTGGCAGTTCGACCACACCTCGTCCGGCGCCCGGCGCAGCCACTCGATCCACCCCCCGAGCACGTCGCCGGCAGCCGCCCAGGGCCAGTCGACGGTGAACAGCGTCAGCTCCGGGATCGGATGCGCCGTGAACGTGAACGACGTGACGACCCCGAAATTGCCGCCGCCGCCGCCCCGCGACGCCCAGTACAGGTCCGGCTGACTGCCACCGTCACAGGTGAGTAGCCGGCCGTCGGCGGTCACGACCTTGACCGCCTTGATGGCATCGCAGGTCAGGCCGTATCGGCGAGCGAGGACGCCGATCCCGCCTCCGAGCGCCAGTCCCGAGATCCCTACGGTCGGACACGAGCCTCCCGGGACCAGCACTCCGGCGCGCGACAGCTTGCTGTACAGGTCGACCAGCCGCGTGCCCGCACCCACGGTCGCGGTCGCCGGAGATCCCTTCTTCGCCGCTGTGACCTTGACACCGCTCATCCGCGTCACGTCGATCACGAGACCCGATCCGGTGGAGTAGCCACCGTAGCTGTGACCGCCGCAGCGGGGGATCGGCCGGATGCCATGGACGCGGGCGAAGTCGAGCGTCCGTTGCACGTCCACCGGCGAGGCGCAGTACGCGATCGCCGCCGGTCGGGCGCCGTCGAAGCGCGGGTCGAACAGCTCCCGTGCGGTCGCGTAGCGATGGTCGGCCGGCAGCACCAGGCTCCCCGACAGCGACTTCGCGAGTGCCCGCCAGGCGGCGGCGTTCAGCGTCGTCGCCGGCGTCGTCGCCGCGCGGCTTGCGGCGCTGAGCGTCGCCTGCGTCGACGAGTCGCCGCAGCCCGCCACGCCGGGAACCGTGAGCGCGGCGAGCACTGCTGCCCCGTCGCGCAGGAAGCGCCGGCGATCGACGGCCGTCCCGTCACGACGCGGTGGCGGTTGCGTCTCGATCGGTGTAGCGTAGTGCGCGTGCCCGCCATGACTCGCCCGCGCGACGGATACCTAGGCGCTTACCGGCGGCACTTCGCCGACCCCAGACGCGAACGCGGGTTCCTCAGCTCCGTCGGGTTCACGACCACGTTCGTGGTCGTGCGCGGGATCACCCATTCGATCAAGGCGGGCATCGGGCCGTTCCACAACCTCAGCACCGGTGGCCGCCACCTGCATCACTGCACGTTCGGGATCTTCGGCCTGCTCGGGCTCGGCTACGTATGGACTTATCAGCTCGCGGTCGGAATCCACCCCGGCAGCCGCGCGGCGTCTCGGTTCGCGGCCACCACATACGGCATCGCCGGCGCGCTGACGCTCGACGAGTTCGCGCTGTGGTTCGACCTCGAGGACGACTATTGGACGAAGGCGGGACGCAAGAGCGTCGACGCCGTCGCGATCTTCGGCGGGTTGCTGACGATGGGAGTCGCAGGGCGAGGCCTGCTGCGGGAGCTGCTGCGGGCGCCGGAAGCCGGGCTGCGCGAAGCGAAGCGCCTGTAGCTCGGCAGCGGGACGCCTGTCTCGTCCCTACCCGCCCGCGTCGCCGGCGCGCGCGGCGCGCGCGCTCAAACTGGCCGTTCGTCCCGATTGGGCGCCACGAATTTAGGCCCGACGTCCATACCCAGGCGATCGTGGTCCGGACAATCTCTCAGCTCCACCGCGTCCAAACGACCCGATAGGAGCATCCATGGCGGTCGAGCCGAAGCTCAGAGACGAGGAGATCACCAGCCTGATGGAGATCCCTCACCCGACGAAGGGGATCGGGGAGTCGATCTACGGGACGACGAAAGTCTTCCCCGACTACCAGGCCGAGCCGGGCGAGACCTACCTGGGGATGGTGCACGGCATCGTCCACGAGTCCTCGGTCAGCTTCGTGGCGGTGCTGCTGGCGATCCGTGCACTGCGAAAGGGCTTCGATTCCGCGCTGTACTTCTTCGGCATCGGGTCGCTCAACTGCCTGGCGACCCGAGGCTTTCCCACGGTCGGCAACGAGCTGTTCCCGGGCATGCGAAACGAGAACTCGCAGCTCGCCCAGTTCCTCGAGGAGGGCGGCAAGGTCTACGCCTGCCGGCTCGGACTCGCCCTCCACGGAGCCCGCGAGGAGGATTTGATGGAGGGCGTGATCCCGTGCCACCCGCTCGATCTCCAGGACGCGATGATCGAGTACGCGCGCAAGGGCGCGCTCATCAACACGACCTGGATGTTCTGAGCGCCAGTGGAGCTCTCGCTTCGCGCCGAGCTCGCCGTCCACGGCCTCCGCGCGGCGCCTCCCGTAAGGCGCCGGGCGGGGGCCGGGCCGAGCGACGACGGACACTGGGTGCTGGACACTCGCCCAGGGAGTTCGCCGCCAGGCGAACTCGGGGACCATCCGGGTCCCTTAAGGGCGCGAAGCGCCCCTGCCACCCTCCCGCTCGCGCCCGCGTCGCCGTTCGCCCTCGACGCCCACGGACGTCTGACACGCGACGGCGTGGTCGTCGAAGACACAATGGTCGAAGCCGTCGAGCGCCCGCGGTTCTACGACCTCGAGACGACTGACGGCGTCCCGTTCGAACAGCTCGCCCGCCTCCATGGACGCGACGTGCTGGCGACCACCGTCGTTCAGACGTGCGTCCGCTACACGTCCGCCGACACGCGCTGCCGATTCTGCACGATCGAGGAGTCGCTGCGGGCGGGCGCTACGACGCAGGTCAAGCGGCCCGAGCAGCTGGCTGAGGTGGCGGCCGCCGCCGTGCGGCTCGACGGCGTGCGGCAGATGGTGATGACGACCGGAACCTCCGGCGGCGCCGATCGCGGCGCGAAGCACCTCTGCAAGTGCGTGCGGGCTGTCAAGGACGCGGTGCCGCGGCTGCCGATCCAGGTTCAGATCGAGCCTCCCGTCGAGATCTCGTGGATCGACGCGCTACACGACGCCGGCGCCGATGCGATCGGGATCCACATCGAGGCGCTGGACCAGGGCGTGCGCGAGCGATGGACACCGGGGAAGGCGACCGTCTCGGTCGAGCGCTACGAACAGGCTTGGGCGCGAGCGCTAGCGGCGTTCGGCCCCAACCGCGTCTCCACGTACCTGCTGGTGGGGCTGGGAGAGGATCGCGACGAGCTGGTGGCCGGGGCCAAGCGCCTGATCG
>Ga0302324_100027031_pt1 | contig 10943 bp, 8 predicted proteins | sample Palsa_T0_1_FD_201949 | JGI IMG/M metagenome (GOLD analysis project Ga0302324, IMG submission 201949) | Peat permafrost microbial communities from Stordalen Mire near Abisko, Sweden - Palsa_T0_1 | ecosystem: Environmental > Terrestrial > Soil > Palsa > Peat permafrost | place: Sweden: Abisko...
CACCGCGGCCAAGCAGGAGAAATACGCCAGGATCAACAAGTATCACGTGGAGCTGTTCGCTTACTTCCTGGCCAAAATGCAGGCCACTCCGGATGGCGACGGGTCGCTGCTCGACCACTCCATGTTCCTCTACGGCGGCGGAATCAGCGACGGGAACAAGCACGATCACAGTAACCTTCCCTTGGTCCTGGTGGGCGGAGGAGCAGGAAGCCTGAAGGGCGGGCGCTACCTGGAGTTTCCCGAGCCAACCCCGATGTCTAACATGCTCGTCAGCCTGCTGGACAAGGCCGGAGTCAAGATGGACAAGCTGGGTGACAGCACGGGGCCCTTGCGAATGGAAGGTCTCAGCGGACTGTAATCGGCATGGGGGGCGACGGGATGCGAAGCAGATTGATCGCGGGATTCTGGCTGGCGTCAGTAGCGTTCAGTGGCTGGGGACAACCGGCCGGCGACGGATCGACTCCCCTGCATTGGGCCGTGTACCGGGACGAGTTGCCGAAAGCGGAAGCGCTGCTGCGCGCGGGCGCCGATGCCAAGGCGGCCACGGGGTACGGCGTAACTCCCTTGTCGTTGGCGTGCACCAACGGGAACGCCGCAATGATCGAGTTACTCCTGACTGCCGGGGCCGATCCGAACGTTGCGCTTCCCGGCGGCGAAACCCCGCTGATGACGGCTGCCCGCACCGGAAATCCGGATGCCGTGTTGGCCCTGGTGAACCACGGCGCCAACGTGAATGCCCAGGAGAGTTGGCGCGGCCAGACGGCGCTGATGTGGGCGGCTGCGGAGGGCCATGCGGCAGCTGTCAAAGTGCTGCTGGAGCACGGCGCGGATATGCACGCGCGGTCGCAGGGGCCTCCGGCACGAGGCGGTGGACGCGGCAATCCATCCGCGGCCGGAGCGACTCCCGAAGAGAGCAAGACTTCAGTCGCACCGCGCGCCGCGCGGCCGCCAACCACCGATTTCACGCCGTTCCTTTTCGCCGTGCGAGGCGGACACATCGACACCGTAAAGGTCTTACTGGCCGCCGGTGCGAACCCCAACGAGACTCTGGGCGATGGCACCAGCGCATTGGTATTGGCCGTAACCAACGCCCGCTACGAGTTGGGGGCGCACCTGCTCGACAAGGGCGCCAATCCAAATGCCGAAGCCCAGGGGTGGACCGCGTTGCACCAGGTGGCGTGGACCCGCCGGCCCAACATTCACAAAACGCCTGCCGCCGTTCCATCCGGCAATATGGACAGCCTCACTTTCGTGAAGGTGCTGATCGCGCACGGAGCCAACCCCAACGCCCGCGAGACGAAGGAGCCGCACGACGGCAATCTCGGCAAGCTGAAGAGAATCGGCGCAACGCCTTATCTGCTTGCGGCCAAGTCAGCGGATACAGAGTTGATGCGCTGTCTGATGGTCAATGGCGCGGATACGACCTTGATGACCGCGGAAAAAGTGACGCCGCTCGAAGCGGCGGCCGGGGTGGGTGTGTATCGAGTCTCTGAGAGTCCCGGCTCGAATGAGGAGGCATTGGAAGCGGTCAAACTGGCATACGAACTCGGCAGCCGGGATGTGAACTGGGTGGACGACAACGGCAACACCGCGATGCACGGCGCCGCGCTACGGGGAGCGAACCCGATTGTGCAATTCCTGTTCGATAAGGGTGCGAAGCTGGACGCCGTCAACAAGATCGGCTGGACTCCTTTGACGATTGCGGAGGGTGTGTTCTACCCGGACGTATTCAAGACCGAGGCCCAGACGGAAGCATTGCTTCTCAAATTGGGGGCCACCAGGCGAACCGTGCCGGAAGAGGTGCGTTACGCCGGCATGGATAAAGACGGGCGGGAAACCACAGTCGGAGGCGCCGGAGCCGACCCGGCGCCGGCGGCCAGGCAGCCAGTAGATGCCACCAAATCGGAAACGGTAAAAAACTAGATGAACCCACTCGATCCAATCGTCAACTTCATCATGCGGACTCAGGTCCGCCGTGATTTCGGAGCCCCAGCTATTCGAAGGGTGCTGGCGGTCTTCGTGCTGCCGCTCTGTCTGGCCGCGCAGCGGGGAGGCAACACCAACCCCGACGGGTCACTGCGTCCGGCCCGGGCCGTGACCGCTTTGTTCACGCAGGATGCTTACACCGAATATTCCATTTTGGAGCCGGGCTCGGAGCAATTCCGCATTCGCTTCCTGCCGGAACAAACCCGTGCAGGATCCACGGAGCTGGTAAACGCGACCCGCGGCGGGAGCGAAGGCTCTGGCATCGAAGTCTACGATCCGCGCACCGGGAAGCCGCTGAAATTCACTTATGAGCAGCAGGGCGACGACCCCGAAAATCACGCCATTCATGCCACCCTCCCCATGCCTGTGCCGGAAGGCGGTATCGGCCGCGTCCTGATCTACAAGACTTACAAAGACGCGCGCACCTATACGATGGACGGCGAGGACATCGTCTGGGTGCGCAGCTTGTCCGGGTATCGGCTGGGTGTGATTCTGCCGAAAGGCTTCGCTTTCATCTCCTCGGATGTCGCCGCGCAGATGACCACTACGCCGGATGGCCGACTGAAGCTGGCGTTCGCCAACCCGAGCGGCCAGAGTAACCCGGTAACGATCCACGCTCGCAAGACCACCGCGAAGTTCACGCCGCTGCCCTATACCGACATGTTTTTCGACGACATCAAGACACTCTACGATCTGGGTGCGCCGGACACTCATGCCATCCGCGTGGAACAAACCTATAGCGACTACCGCAAAGGCGACAAAGCCAGGCTGGATACGTTGGAGTACCTGGCGCTACAAGACCTGAAGGTAATCGACCTGGATACCGCCAAGAGCTTCGAACCGGTGAAAGACGGGAAGTCAATGGCCGTGAAGCTGGAGGTTCCGATTGGCGACGATAAACAAAGCGCGCATATCAAGATCACCGGCGCGCTGCACGACGCGGGGTACAAAGCGCAAGGCGGCGACCTGGTCTTCGACCGCGCGCTCCACGGGCTCCGCAACACTGTGCTCTTGCCGGCCGGCTGGGAAGTCTCTGGCGTGTCGCAATCCGGCACGATCGGCACTTATCATGGGCGCGCGTTCGTGGCGCTCATCAATCTGAACGGAGAGAACAATTACCGCGTCACGATTCACGCCCGGAAGTTCGAGTGAGCACGGACAAAACAGTCGAAACAAGGGTTGTGTTGCAAATGCTAAAGATCTAGCACATTGCGGGATTGTTAACTGGCAATTTCATCGACGCCGATCGCATCGATTTGACCCAGCCGTCGCAACGTACAAGCGCGTGGGCAGCACGGACGAAGCGAGCGATTTAAAGTGCGTCAAGCCTCCCAATTAAGGTACTAAACAACACGTTAAACACCCTCTAACTCCCTCTAACTCGTAAAAATACAGGTATGCTTCAGGTTCTAGGAAGACTAGGATTTAGTTGGAACAAGGCATTCTGTCCCAAGGTGGAGGATCATATGGAATGGACATACCAGCCGCGTATTCCCGCCCGGTTCGAGTCATTTCCTACTGAGTGGGCGATGAACGCCAGTCAGCCAACCGTCAATCAGGACCGCCGCGAGCAGCCTGACGAAGATCTCGAACGCAGCCGTCAGCAGGCTCACGCCTCAACTATTTCAGACTAACAGCTCTGCTTATAGTATTCTGTATGGTGGCGGATGCCGAAGAGGTGCCGCGTCTTCCCCGAAGCGACGCTACCATCGCCATCAAATGAGGAGGCATCAGAACAGCAAACGAGCGGCGATATACTGACCTTCTATGAAGCCGCTCCTGCTCGCCGCGCTCCTGGCCTTCGGCCTCCCGCTGGCCGCCCAAAATAACGAACTGGAGCGCAAACTTGGCGAAAAGATCGCCGAAACCCTCAAGAAAAGCGGCGCCCCCAGCGCCTCTATCGCAGTCGTACAGGATGGAAAACTGGCATTCGTGAAAGCCTTCGGCGCTACCGCCGAAGCCCGCTATGCCGTCGGCTCCATCAGCAAACAATTCACCGCCGCGGCCGTCCTGCTCCTAGAAGAACAACATCGGCTATCGCTCGACGACACGGTGGCGAAGTACTTCCCCGCCCTCACCCGCGCCAACGCGGTCACCATCCGGCAATTGCTGTCCCACACCTCCGGCTATGAGGACTACGCTCCGCAGGATTACATCATTCCTGCGTGGACCCATCCCATGTCGCCGCAGGAAATCCTCCAGGTCTGGGCCAAAAGGCCGCTCAATTTCGATCCCGGCACAAAATGGCAATACAGCAACACCAATTATGTAATCGCCGCTGAGATCGTCGACAAGGTCGGGGAGCAAAAGCTCGTGCCCTTCCTCAAGGACAGAATCTTTACGCCGCTGAAAATGGAATCCTCCGACGATTGTTCGGTTTCATACCCATACGATATGGAAGGATACACGCGCTATGCCGGCGGTCCGCCCCGCCGCGTGGCGCGCGAGGCCAACGGATGGTATTACGGCGCGGGCGAGCTCTGCATGACTGCCTACGACGTAGGGCTCTGGGACGTCGCCTTCCTGCGCAAAGAAATTCTAACGGGCCGATCCTGGTTCGAATTCACCGACGAGGTGCGCTTGAACAACGGCGATACCACGAGCTACGCCTTGGGCCTCCGGCTCGGCGAGTTCAATCGGATCCCCACCATTTCCCATTCCGGCGAGGTCTCCGGTTTTCTGGCGGCGAACACCGTCTATCCCACGCGTAACGCAGCCATCGTCGTCCTCACCAATGAAGATGGAATCGATCTCATCGGCCCGCTCACAACGCAGATCGCCACCATAATGTTTCTGCCTCCCGAGCCACAGGCCGCCGCCGACAAAGACACCGCACAGGTAAAGTCGATACTTGAATCGCTCGCCAAGGGATCGATCGATCACGCGCTCTTCACCGCCAACGCCAATTCATATTTCTCGGCGCAGGCGCTCGGCGATATCCGCCAATCACTCGCCCCGCTCGGCAAGCTGCAATCCGTTACGCGCACCAGCGAAAGCCAGCGCGGCGGCATGACGCATCGCGGATACCGTGCGGTCTTTCAGAAGAAAACCGTATCGCTCAACATCTACGTCATGCCCGACGGCAAATACGAGCAATTCCTGGTCGTCGAGTAGTCCTATTGTCCCTTGCGCTCGCGAGCCAACTGCGCTTCGAACCCGGCTTGCAACGCGTCTACCGCGGCACGATAACCGGCCGGATCGATAAAGCGTATCGGCTGATAGGCATCGCCCGGCTGATATTTCCGATGCAGCCCGAACTGGCTGGCGTGCGATGCCAGGAAAATCTCCGGATGCAGCTCTTTCAGGATTGCGAAGGTGTGCGCGTAATCGGACATAATGTTGGGGTATTTGGCATTCACCACCAGGGTGACGCCGGGATTGATGCTCGGCAAGTTGGCGATCAGCACCCGATAATCTCGCCCCTCATCGCGGATTGTAAATTCATAGCTTGCCGCGCCTTTCGTGTGCCCTGGAGTGAAGTGCACAGCCAGTTCCGTCCCTCCGAGCCAGACCTTCTGGCCATCCCGCAGCTTCTCGTCCACGTGTACGGGCTCAAACCAGGCGGACTTATCCTCACCGAACCGGAAATCCGTCTTCCCGCCGCTCTCGAACAGCGACACCTCGGGCTCGGTCGCCGCCAGCCGCGCCCCCGTGAGCCGTTTCACTTCCGCCATCGCCGCGACATGATCGAGATGCGCATGTGTCGCCAGCAACAGCTTGGTATCGGCAAATCGAAATCCCAGCGTCTCGATATTGGATCGAATCTGCGCCGCCGAACTCGCGAGCCCGGTATTGATCAGAATATTCCCCGCCGGTGTCACGATCAAATAGCAAGCCAGATCGTACGTCCCGACATAATAAAGGTTCCCCACAATTCGAAACGGGGGAAACGGCCGGGTCCATTCGTCCGGAGAACTGTCCTTGGCGTTCTGCGCCATCGCCGAGACGGCAATGAAGAAGAGGATCCACAAACGGGTCATGGTTCCGAGTATATCGTCTGCGAATATGCCTGCCGAAAAAAAGACATTTCTCACAGAGGCACAGAGGACACGGAGCAAGATGAAGAATTTGTGCTGTTCTTCTCCGTGTCCTCTGTGCCTCTGTGAGAGACCGTTTTCACGCAGCGCCGTGCGGACCGAAGCGGCGAAGCCTCGTCCGCCCAGAAATTGTTTCTTGCGGCTTTGCGCCTTTGCGTCAAATGTTTTGCCTTTTCCTTCTTACTCTGCGTCCTCTGCGCCTCTGCGAGAAACTAAGCTTTACAATGAAACTCTGATGCCATTTCACGAAGTGGTCGAAGCGGAAGGCCACCTGATCGATTCCCACATCATGGAAAACATCTTCGATAAGGTCGTCGAGTATCACGGCCGGTTCGAAGTGCAGGAATTCCGCATCGGCCGCACCAATATCGAAGGCTCGTACCTGCGCATGCTGGTGGAGACGCCGGAGGCCGATCTGCTCGCGCACCTCCTCGCCAGCTTGCTAGAACTCGGCTGCGCCCCAGTCGATTCCGGCGATACCGAATTGCGCACCGTGGTGCGCGACCGCTGCGCCCCCGAAGATTTTTACTCCACCACCAACCATCGCACCCACGTGCGCATTGGCGGCGAGTGGATCGAAACCGAAAACCAGCGCATGGACGCCATGATCGTAGTCCACAAGGGCCGGGCTTTTTGCCGCCGACTACGCGACCTGCGCCAGGGCGACAGCATCGTGGTCGGCATGCGCGGCATTCGCGTCACCCCGGAATCCAAAGAGCGCGACCGCCTCTCCTTCGCTTTCATGGCCAATGGGATATCCTCCGAACGCCAGGTGGAAACAGCCGTCCGCCAGACCGCCGCGCTGGTGCGTAGCGCCCTGGAACAAAAACTCAAAATCATAGTGGTAGCCGGGCCCGTAGTGGTTCACACGGGTGGGGTCGCGGGCCTCGCGGCGCTTATCCGCGGCGGATTCGTCCACGCGGTGCTTAGCGGCAATGCCCTCGGCGTCCACGATGCCGAAGCGTCGCTGTTCGGCACTTCTCTAGGCGTGCGGCTCGCCGACGGCCGCCAGGAGGAACACGGCCACCGCAATCACATGCGTGCCATCAACGCAATCTATCATGCCGGGTCGGTGAGCCAGGCAGTCGAGTGCGGCCGACTCCGGTCCGGCATTCTCTACGAGTGCGTTCGCGCCGGCATCCCCTTAGTCCTCGCCGGCAGCCTTCGCGACGACGGTCCGCTGCCCGACACCATCACTGACATGAACGCCGCGCAGGACGCTTACGCCGCCCAGTTGAAAGGCGCCGGCCTGGTGCTCTGTCTCGGCTCCATGCTGCATTCCATCGCCACCGGTAATATGCTGCCGAGTTGGGTGAAAATCGTATGCGTGGACATCAATCCCGCGGTCGCCACCAAGGTCAGCGATCGCGGCACCGGCCAGGCAGTCGGCGTGGTGGCCGATGTCGGCCTCTTTCTGGACCTGTTATCGAAAGCCCTTACATGAAACGAGCCTATACCGACGAACACGCGGCAGCCGGGGTTCACGCCGCGCTGCCGGAAATTGAAACCTGGCCCAATCAATATCCCGACTACGAAATTGAAATCGTGCAGCCTGAATTCACGTCTGTGTGCCCCAAGACCGGATTGCCCGATTTCGGCAAGCTGGTGCTGCGCTACGTGCCGGACAAGGTCTGCCTGGAGCTGAAATCGTACAAAATGTATCTCAATGCTTATCGCAATCTGGGAATCTTCCAGGAGAACGTGGTCAACCGCGTCCTCGAAGACGTGGTGAAGGCGGCCAAGCCGAGATTCGCCACGGTCATCGGAGAGTTCGCCGCTCGTGGTGGGCTCAGCACCACCGTGACCGCGATCCGGAGCAGGAAAAGTGGAAAGCGCTGAACTGATCGCCATCCTGCGCGAGGTCCGCGACCGCGTGCATTCCCGCAACCCCGAGAAGACCGCGACCGACGACCCAGCCGGCAGCCCGATCGCGCTCCCCGACCTCCTGCCGGTGCTGCACGCGCGTGACGCGGCGCTCGGCAAAGTGGCCGCCATCGGCACCGTGAATCCCCGGTCGGGCGGATTGCTGAACGCCGTCGTGCAGACGTGGAAGCGATTCGTCGCTCGCGTCCTCGACTGGCATGTCCGCGAGCAGGTGGAGTTTAACCGCAACATCGTGGCCTATGCCGATGCCGCCCTGGAAGCGCTTCGTGAATCGAACCGCGCCATATCCGAGCTGGGTGGGCGCCTCGCCGCACACCAGCGGCACACCGCTGCCCGCTTCGCCGAGCAGCAGCAGCCGATCGACGAACTCAAGGACATTCGCGACCATTGGGCGACCTGGCGGGTGGAGTGGGAACACAAACTCTCGACGAACGAGGTCCAGTTCCTGCGCAGTGTGGCCGATTTGCAGGGCGGCTTTCAGCATCGAGTGACCCTCATGGAAGCCAGCCACCGCGATCTGATGCGCACCCACAACGCAGATTTCCACGCGGCCCTCGAGCGCCATGGGTTCGATATTCAGAAGCGTCTCTGGGCAGATCTCGATAAGATGCACACGGAGATCGAGCGCATCATCCATTCGGAGCTGCGTCTGTTGCGCCAACGCGCGCAGATCTCCGCTCCGGTCGCCGAAAGCGCCGCCGCGCCCGCGCCGGCCACCGTTGCCCCACTGGCATTCGATTATTCGCGCTTTGCGGAGCGTTTCCGCGGACCGGAAGAGTACGTCACGGCTGGCCAGCAAATCTACCTGCCGTACTTCGAAGGCCGCAAGAACGTGCTCGATATCGGCAGCGGCCGCGGCGAGTTTCTCAAGATGATGCGCGCCGCCGGCGTTCCCGCCAAAGGTGTCGAACTCAGCTCCGAGTCTGTCGCCATCTGCCGGTCGCAGGGACTGGATGCCGAAATCGCCGACGTGTACCCGTACCTGGCCGCCATGCCTGAAGGATCGCTCGACGGCATTTTCTGCTCGCAGGTAGTCGAGCACCTGCCACCCGACCGCTTACCGGAGCTGATCCGCATATGCGCGCGTTCGCTCGCGCCCGGCGGCGTCATCGCCATCGAGACGCCGAATCCCGAGTGCCTCGCGATCTTCGCCACTCACTTCTATCTCGACCCAACGCACACGCGCCCGGTGCCGCACCCTCTGCTAATTTTTTATCTGGAAGAATTCGGCGTCGGCAATATCGAAGTGCGCCGTCTGTCACCCGCGAAGGAAACCATGCCGTCGCTGAATTCGCTGCCGGAAGATTTCCGCGACGCCTTCTTCGGGGCTCTGGATTACGCCGTCATCGGCCGCAAGCTGTAGGGCATGCTCGAGCTCAATGCTGCATTGTTTCCCCAACGGTGAATATTCTGCGGAACTCCGGTGGGGCGGCCCCCCATGTCCGCGCGGAAAGCCCTCGTCCCGCCATGCTGCGACGCGCAGGCGATTGCCGGCGCGAAAAGCCGACCAGGGGTCAGCCGCGGACGTGGGAGCGGACGTGGGCGTCCGCACCACCATTTACGCAGATACCCTATAGCAGGAAAACTATGCGGCATTGACAATGCCACATCGTTTCCACGGTGAAATTTCTGCGGAAGTCAGGTGGGGCGGGCCAAGGGGGGTCGCCCCGCCGGAGTTCATTGTGCTTTCGCTTGCCCGAGCAGGAGAGTTGCCTCCCACAACTATAGCCAGTGTGGATATAATGGCGATATGCACGAACACCCGGCATCCCTGCTCCCGCTTCCCTCTGCGACCTTCCACATATTGATGGCGCTAGCCAGCGAAGATCGCCATGGCTACGCCATTATCCAGGACATCGAACAGCGCACCGATGGCGCTTTGCGCCTGAGCGCCGGCACGTTGTACCGCTCCATTCAACGCATGCTGGAACAGGGCCTCCTCGTCGAAACCAGCGATCGCCCGGCGCCCGAGCTCGACGACGAGCGCCGCCGCTATTACCGCATCACGGCTTTCGGCGCCAAGGTCGCGCGGGCGGAAGCCAACCGCCTCAGCGAACTCGTCCGCATGGCGCGGGCCAGCGGATTCGCACCGGGAAGGGCATAATGCGACTCTATCGTCTGCTGCTCCATCTGTACCCCGCGTCCTTTCGCAACGAGTACGCCGGCGAAATGTCCGGCGTCTTCGCGCGCCGCCTGCGCGACACCTCGGCCATGGGACTTCCAGCCTTGTGGATCGGCGTCTTCTTCGAAATCCTCTGGAACGCGCTGGCGGTGCATGCCGACGTGCTGCGGCAAGATCTGCGCTACACCGCGCGCGCCCTTCGCCGCACTCCCGGATTCGCTGCCACGGCCGTTCTGGTGGTGGCGCTTGGCATCGGCGCCAACACCGCCGCCTTTTCACTCGCCGACCAAGTGCTGTTGCGGCCCCTGCCCTTCCCGCATTCCGACCAGCTCGTGAAACTGTGGCAAGCTGTCCCGGGCTACACGCAGATGGAACTCTCGCCCGCGAATTACCGCGACTGGAAGGCGATGAGCCATTCCTTCGCGGCACTGGGAGCGTACAACAGTAACGCCGCCAATTTGGTGGGCCAGGGCGAGCCGGAACGCATCGACATCACCACTGTGGATAGCGATGTGCTTCCAATGCTGGAAGTCCGGCCGCTGCTCGGCAGGATTTTTTCGGCGGCGGATGACCGCGAAGGCGCGAATGGGACCGTGCTGCTCAGCTACGGACTGTGGCAGCGGCGATTCGGGGGCGACCCGGAAATTCTCGGACGCCAGCTGCTGCTCAACGATGAGCGCTACACGGTCATCGGAGTGATGCCGCGCACCTTTTATTTTCCCCAACGCGATACCCAATTGTGGGCCACCCTACGGTTGAAGGCCGACAATTACGGGGACCGCAATGACAATTGGCTCGACGCCGTGGGTCGGTTGCGCTCGGGCGTGACGCTCGCGCAGGCATCGTCGGAGATGGCGGTGGTCACGGCGCAACTAGAGCGGCAATTTCCCGTTGAAGACGAGAAGACGCGCGCC
>Ga0302324_100027032_pt1 | contig 10943 bp, 12 predicted proteins | sample Palsa_T0_1_FD_201949 | JGI IMG/M metagenome (GOLD analysis project Ga0302324, IMG submission 201949) | Peat permafrost microbial communities from Stordalen Mire near Abisko, Sweden - Palsa_T0_1 | ecosystem: Environmental > Terrestrial > Soil > Palsa > Peat permafrost | place: Sweden: Abisko...
TTTCGCCGGCGAGAACCAGCTGTTTTGACCGATCGCCTCGCGTCGCTCGCCACCCGGCTCGGCCTGAGCGACGACGAGGCGCTGGCGATCTTCGAGATCGACGCGTTGGCTGCCATCGGCGGCGAATACGAGCACCTCCCGGAGATCGAGATCCTCGACTCGATGACCGAAGAGGCCGCCGAGCTGGTCGGCGCCGGCGGGCTCACCCGCTGGGTCCGCTCGAGCGCCACCACGCCAACGCCGCTCGAACTGCTCGAGCATCGCGACTTCCTCGCCTTCGAAGACGCGCTCGAGGCCTGGCTGCGCGACAGCGGCGTCGTCCCGGGGTAGGGCGGTGCCCGAGTCCCCCGCGGCCCGAGCCGACGTCGCGTCCGATCGGGCCGTTTGCGCCCCGCCGGCACACGACGCACGCTAAGCTGGCCGACGACATGTCCGTCAGCGTGCCAACCCGTCTCGACGTCCGCGGCCGCGAGTCCGCCGGCTCGCGCAGCGTCAGGCGCCTGCGCCGCGAAGGGCTCGTGCCCGGAGTCCTGTACGGCGGCGGCGGCGATGCCGTGAGCTTCTCCGTCGACGAGCGCGAGTTGCGCCACGCGCTCGCAGCGCGCGGCGCGGTGCTCGAGATTGCCATCGACGGTGGCCGGCCGACGCCTGCCGTTCTCAAGGACCACCAGCGCGACCCGGTGCGCGGCGGTACGGTGCACCTCGATCTCGTACGGGTGCGGCTCGACCAGGCGATCCAGGTCAGCGTCCCGATCGAGCTGGTCGGAGCCGAGGCGGCGCCCGGGGTCCGCGACGGTGGCGTGCTCGAGCAGGTCACCCACGAGGTTCAGGTCGAAGCGCTGCCGACGGCGATTCCGGAGTCGATGGTCCTCGACGTGTCGGGCATGTCGATTGGCGACACGTTGACGCTCGAGGTGATCGTCGCGCCTGTCGGCGTGACGCTGCTCGGCGACCCGCACGAGATCGTGATCGCGACGCTGACACCGCCACGCCTACGTACTGAGACGGAGACCGAGCTGGAGCTCGAGACAGAGGTCGTCGGTGAGGGCGCCGAGGGCGCCTCCGACTCGGACGGCGCCGAGGCTCAGGAAGCCGCCGCCGGCGGCGAGAGCTCCGAGTAGCAACTGCGTTTCTCGCGCGGCGGCTCCGTCATAGATTGGCTCGTGGTGGGGCTCGGGAATCCCGGCCGCGAGTACGAGGGAACGCGTCACAACGTCGGCTTCGCGGTGATCGAGCGCCTGGCCGCGCGCTGGGAGACCGGACGCCCGCGCGATCGCTACCGCGGACGCCTGCGTGAAGGACGCGCCGGTCCGGACGGTCCGCGCGTCGCACTGCTCGAGCCGCAGACCTACATGAACGATGCCGGTCGCTCCGTCGGTCCGGCGCGTGGCGCCTACCGCCTGCCGCTCGAGCGCGTGCTTGTCGTGCACGACGAGATCGACCTGCCGTTCGGCGAGGTTCGCTCGCGCGTCGGCGGCGGTCTCGCCGGCCACAACGGTCTCAGGTCGCTGCGCGCCGAGCTCGGCGGCGGCGACTTCGCCCGCGTGCGCGTAGGCGTCGGCCGCCCCCCTTCGAGCGAACCGGATGTTGTCGCCGAGTATGTCCTCTCGCGCTTTCGCCAGTCACGGACCGAGGTCGATGAACTCCTCGAGCGCGCCTGCGACGCGGTTGCCGCCGTAGTGTTGGCGCACTGAGCATGCTCGCGCCGTTGCTCGATCACCTCGCTGAGAGCGAGGAGGCTCTCGCGCTCGCCCGCGACGGCGGCGACGCGTTCTGCTCCTCAGCATTGCGGCCCTTCCTCATCGCCGCGATCCTGGCTCAGTCACCCGAGCGCCCAGGCATCGTCGTGGCGGCGGACGATCGCACCGCACACGAGCTCGCAAGCGACCTCGGCAGTTGGCTGGCTCCGAGACAGGTTCGCTTCTACCCATCACGCGGCGTCACATACGAGTCCCACCTGGCGCCGCCGCCTCACCTCGTCGGCCTGCGAATCGCCGCGCTCGATGCGCTGCTCGAGGCAGACGGCTCCGCCGGTGCGCCGGTCCTTGTCGTATCGGCACCGGCACTGTCCGAGAAGGTGCCGGACCCCTCGCTGCGCCCGCACTCCTTCGCGCTCGCTGTCGGCGATCTGTTGGACCTCGATGAGTGCGCCCAGACGCTCGCCGATATGGGCTACGAGCGCGTCGGGCAGGTCGAGGAGCGCGGCCAGTTCGCTGTCCGCGGCGGCCTGCTCGACGTCTTCGGCGCGACGTCCGAGCGCGCGATCCGGATCGAGCTGTTCGACATCGAGATCGAGTCGCTGCGAAGCTTCTCGACGTTCACACAGCGGTCGCTCGAGCGCATCGACCGCGTCGAGATCGCACCCGCGGCGGAGCTGGCACTCGAGCACCGGCCGCTCCTGCCGGCCGACACGAGCGACGGCGAGCGACCCGACATCGCCGAGCTGCTTCCCGTCGAGCGCTTCCAGCCCCTGCTCGAGCTCACCGGCCTCGCGACCACGCTGGTCGTCTGTGCGAGCGAGGAGATCTCGCCGACACTCCACGACCACTGGGCCGACGTCTGTGCTGCCTTCCACGATGCCGACGCGCACCAGCTCTACGTGCCACCGGAGGAGCTCGAACGCGTCCTCGCCGAGCGAGCCCTGGTCCGGCTCCACTCGCTCGCCGGCGGCGCGCCGATCGAGTTGCATGCGCAGGCCAGCCTGCCGGTGGCCCGCACGCTCGCGGAGGCCGAGGCGGGGCTCGAGCGCCAGCTGCGCTCCGGTTACCGGACCGTCGTCACCTGGGCACGGCGCGGCGATGGCGAGCGAGCGGCCCTCAACCTGGCGCGCCTCAAGGCCCGCTGGATCGAGCAGAGCCCGGCTCGCGACGAGCTGACCTTCGCCCGCGCGACGCTCCATGAAGGGTTCGTCGCGCCGTCGCTGCGCCTCGCGGTGATCCCCGACCACCGTCTCTATCAGCGCCGCCGCCAAGCCGCCCGTCCGCAGACCGCTCGCCGCGGTGCGCTGCGGTCGTTCGCCGACCTTCGCGCGGGCGACTACGTCGTGCACGAGGATCACGGCGTCGCTCGCTTCGCCGGCTTCGACACGCGCACGGTCGCCGGCGTCACGCGCGACTATCTACTGCTCGAGTACCAGGGCGATGACCGGGTCTACGCGCCCACCGACCAGTTTGCGAAAATCTCCCGCTACGTCGGTGCCGGCGCGGGCGAGCCGACGCTTTCGAAGCTTGGCGGTACGCGCTGGGAGACGCTCAAGGCTCGCGCCCGACGCGCCGCGCAGGACCTGGCCGGCGAACTGCTGTCGCTCTATGTCGAGCGTCGCCGCCGCGAGGGGCACGCGTTCGCACTCGACGGCGACTGGCAGCGCGAGTTTGAGGCTCGCTTCCCCTACGCCGAGACACCCGACCAGCGGGAGGCGATCGAACTCGTCAAGACCGACATGGAGGCGCCCCGACCGATGGACCGGCTGATCTGCGGTGACGTCGGCTACGGCAAGACGGAGGTCGCGCTGCGGGCCGCGTTCAAATGTGTCGCCGACGGCAAGCAGGTCCTGATGCTCGTGCCAACGACGATTCTCGCCCAGCAGCACTATGGGACGTTCCGCGAGCGGCTTGCCGACTATCCGATCAGCATCGAGCACGTCTCGCGCTTTCGCAGCGCCGTCGAGCAGCGGGACGCGATCGAGCGCTTTCGCGAGGGGCGGGTGGACATCCTGATCGGCACTCATCGCGTGCTCTCGCGCGACGTGCGCGCGAAGGATCTCGGCCTTCTGATCCTCGACGAGGAGCAGCGCTTCGGCGTCCGCCAGAAGGAGCTGCTGCGTCAGCTGCGCTTGCGCGTCGACGTGATCGCGATGTCGGCGACGCCGATTCCCCGCACGCTGCAGATGTCGCTCGCCGGGCTGCGCGACATCTCGGTGATCGAGACGCCGCCCGAGGGACGTCGCCCGGTCCGCACCTACGTCGGCGAATACGACGAGCAGCTCGTCCGCCAGGCGCTTGAGCGCGAGTACGACCGTGGCGGTCAGGCGTTCTATCTGCACAACCGCGTTGAGACGATCGACGAGGTCGCTGCAGGCCTGCGCGGCCTCTGCCCGCAGCTTCGCTTCGAGGTCGCGCACGGCCAGCTCGACGAGCAGGAGCTCGAGGCGCGGATGATGAGCTTCCTGCGCGGCGACGCCGACGTGCTCGTGTGCACATCGATCATCGAGTCGGGGATTGACATCCCGCAGGCGAACACGCTGATCGTCGAGCGTTCAGATCACTTCGGGCTCTCCCAGCTCTACCAGATTCGCGGTCGCGTCGGGCGCAGCCGAGAGCGCGCCTACGCCTATCTGCTCTACGACTCGGCGGTCGGCCTGACCGCGGACGCGGCGCAGCGCCTCGCGGCGTTGTCGGACTTCACCGAGCTCGGCGCGGGCTTTCAGATCGCGATGCGCGACCTCGAACTGCGCGGCGCCGGAAACCTGCTCGGGGACGAGCAGTCAGGCCATGTCGCGGCGCTCGGCTTCGAGCTCTACATGCAGATGCTCGACGAAGCCCTGCGCGAGGCGGAGGGCGAAGAGCGCAGCGGCGAGGACTGGGAGCCCGTGCGCCTGGACGTCGACGTCGACGCCTACGTCCCGGCGGAGTACGTCGGCTTCGAGCAGGCCAAGATCGAGGTCCATCGTCGCATCGCCGGAGCGCGCGATGTGGCGGAACTCGAGCTGCTGCGAGCCGAGCTGGCCGACCGCTTTGGCGAGCCGCCGCAGCCCGTGGAGCACCTGCTCGACCTTCAGCGCGCCCGCATCAAGCTCGGCGCGGCCGGCGCCCGCGTTGTCAGCTTCCGCGCCGGGCGACTCGCGATCACGCCAATCGAGCTCGACTCGGCGGGAGTGCGCGAGCTGCGTCAGAGACTCGAAGGTGTTGTCTACGAGTCTGGCCGATCGCAGGTGCTGGTGCGCGTGCCGGATCAACCGGAGCAGCGCTTTCCGGCGGTGCTCGCGGTGGCCGACGCCGTGCTGGCGGCCGCTACGACGAGCGCCTAGCGGCGGACGCAGCCGGGCCTATCCGCTACGATCCCGCGCTCGTGAGCAGATGGATGCGGACAGCCGTGGCTTCTTGTGCCGCGATCGCCACCGCTGTCGGCGTTGGCGCCTGCGGCTCGGGCGTTCCTTCGAACTCGATTGCGGCGGTCGGCAACGCCAAGGTCACCGATGCGGAGTTTGCTCACTGGATGACGGTGGCGAACAACCAGCCCTACGTCAACTCGGGCGACACCCCGCCCGCGGTGCCGGTGCCGCCAAACTACACCGCCTGCATCGCAAGCGAGCGCGAACGCGCGCCGACTGCCGGCGCGAAGACGTGGAAGGCGACGTGCGTCGCCACCTACGGCGAGCTCAACGACGAGGTCACGGCGCTGCTGATCGAGGGAATCTGGTTCCAAGGCGAGGCGAACGACCGGCACGTCAAGGTGACGAAGGCACAGATCAACGCTTCGTGGAACCAGGAGCGCGAATCGGAATCGGAGCTGTCGACGCCGGCGAAGCTCGACACTTTCCTCTCCGAGTCGGGCTATACCGTCAACGACCTGAAGTGGGTTGCGATGCTGAACCTGCTCCAGGAGGCGATCGTCAAGAAGGTCGAGGCCGACGCCTCACACGTCTCCGCCGCTCAGGTCGCCGCTTACTACAAGTCGCACATCTCTGAGTACAAAGTGCCGGCGCGCCGCGATGTGGAGCTGGTGCTCGTGGGGACTGCCGCGCAGGCGGCGACGGTCAAATCGCTGCTGGCCGGCGGCCAGAGCTTCGCCACGGTCGCCAAGCAGTACTCGATCGATCCGACGACCAAGGACAGCGGTGGCGTCGAGGACGGCGTCGAGCAGGGCGAGGAAACGGCGATTTTCAACGCTGCGATCTTCAGCGCAAAGATCGGCGTGCTCGAGTCGACAGCAAAAACACCCTTTGGCTACTACGTCTTCAAGGTCACCTCTGCAACGCCTGCCAGCGTCGAGTCGCTCAGCGCGGCGCGGGCCTCGATCAAGGAAACGCTCTCCTCCGACGGTGAGAACGCGGCGATTGACAAACTGCGGACGAGCTTTGTCAAGAAGTGGCGGGCTCGCACCACGTGTGCGTCCGGACACCTCGTGTCCGACGTGTGCTCAAATGCGCCCGCGACGTCGACAACCGGGTCGAGTGGTACGACCGGCTCCAGTTGAGTTGCTGATTCAGGGCAGGCGGATTTGAGCGCAATCGCGGCGATCCATGCGCGTCAGATCTTTGACAGTCGCGGTAATCCGACTGTTGAGGTCGAGGTGACCGTACGCGGGGGCGCTCGCGGCCGTGCCGCGGTGCCATCGGGGGCCTCGACCGGCGAGTTCGAGGCGGTCGAGTTGCGCGACGGCGGCAAGGAGTACGGCGGGAAGGGCGTCTCGCGGGCCGTGGCGAACGTCAACGGCGAGATCGCCGACGCCGTCCTCGGCACTGACGCCGCCGATCAGCAGGCGCTCGACACTCGCCTGATCGAGCTCGACGGGACCGCCAACAAATCCCGTCTCGGCGCAAACGCGCTGCTCGGCGTGTCGCTCGCCGCGGCGCAGGCGACTGCGGCCGAGCGTGGACTGCCGCTCTGGCGTCACCTCGGAGGCGACGCGGCCGACCTCCTACCGGTGCCAATGATGAACGTCCTGAACGGCGGCGCCCACGCCGACAACAAGGTCGACTTCCAGGAATTCATGATCGTTCCCTGCGGCGCGGCGAGCTTCACCGAGTGCATGCGCATCGGTACCGAGGTCTTCCACGCGCTCCGTGCCACGCTCCACGAGCGCGGGCTCGGGACGGCCGCCGGCGATGAGGGTGGATTCGCCCCGGATCTGCCATCCAACGAGGCGGCGCTCGAACTGCTGCTCGAGGCGATCGAGCGGGCCGGCTGGCGGGCTGGCGAGGACGTCGCGATCGCCCTCGACCCGGCCGCCAGTGAGTTCCACAGCGGCGACGCCTACGTTCTCGCGCACGAGGGCCGCTCGCTCGATGCCGCGCAGATGAGCGAGTACTGGGCCACGCTCGCCGGGCGCTACCCGATCGTCTCGCTGGAGGACGGGATGGACGAGGAGGATTGGGACGGCTGGCGGCTGCTTACGGAGCGGCTTGGCGGGAAGCTCCAGCTCGTCGGTGATGATGTCTTCGTAACCAACACCGAGCGCCTTCAACGCGGTATCGACAGCGGTGTCGCCAACTCGATCCTGATCAAGGTGAACCAGATCGGGACGCTCAGCGAGACGCTGGCGGCGATCGACCTCGCACGCGCTGCCGGCTACACCGCTGTGATGTCGCACCGTTCAGGCGAGACCGAGGATGTGACGATTGCCGATCTCGTCGTCGCTACGGGTGTCGGCCAGATCAAGACCGGCGCGCCGTCGCGCAGCGAGCGCGTCGCCAAGTACAACCAGCTGCTGCGGATCGAGGAAGCGCTGGGCGAACGCGCTCGGTTCCTCGGTCGCGCCGCCTTTCCCGCCTAGTCTCCGGGGAGGAGCCGGCGGTGCGGGCGCGAAAGCGTCACCATGCCCGCTCCAGGCAGCAGACCGGGACGCCCGCCGCGGCGATCGACGCGCATGCGCTGGGATCGCGTCAGCCGGGCTGCGATGCTGTTCGTGCTAGTTGTCCTCGCATATCTCTACATCAGCCCCGTTCGTGGACTCATCTCCGACCTGCAGACGGCGTCGAGCCGCCATCTCCAGGTCGTCTCGCTCGAGCGCACATATGCCGAGCTGCGCGCGCAGGAGCGGACACTCGCGCGTGCGAGCACGCTCGAGATCGAGGCGCGCAACCTCGGCCTCGTGCGCCCTGGCGAGCGCGAGTACGTCGTCAACGGCCTGCCTGACAACTGACGCATCACGGGACGAGCGCTGAGCGTGCTCGACACGGCGCTGCACCACTGGCAGGACGGTGATCGGCGCCTCGGCCAAGCGCCGGCGGCACAGCGACGCGCGCTCGAGCGGGTGATCGAGCGGATCGTCGCCGAGCTCCGCTGGCGGCTCGGGAGCTCGTTCACGATCGACGAGCTCGTCGAGTGCTACGAGGAGTCGCCCGCCTGGTCGCTCGGCCTCGCGCTGCAGGCCTCCCCAGCCGAACCGATGGCCTGGGAGCAATGGGTGAGCGACGCGGCGTTCTACAGGCACCTGAGGCGCGCCCGGGATTGGCCACATGGCGCACGGAGCGCACGCGGCGCACGCGGGCCTGGGTAGCGGCGTGGGTCTGGGTAGCGGCGTGGGGCGGCCATCGACTCGCGCGATGGGTATCGACCGACCCATCCAGCGAGTGTTCCCGCGCGCGGGGCTGGCCGATACGTAGCGCTGCGCGGAGCGTGGAGAGAGAAGCGTTCCCGCGTGGTGCGTGACGGCTGGTGCAGTGCGGATGCGCGAATCGGCCGGCTGCTATGCGTGGCGGACTACGATTTTTCCGCGAAGCGGAAAAGATCTAGTCCGCTCTTTTGATGACGATCTGGTCTTCCTCGATCGATACGGTGACCGGCCGGTGCCCGGCCCAGTGCTCGGCGTAGATCGGGTTGTCGCTGACCGCTGGATCGAGCCAGAGCCCGTAGCCCTCCTCGCCGTGATCGAAGGTTCCCTCGAGCGGGCCGGCGGCCGTCTTGCCGCGGCCACGGCTCCGGCTGCGTCGCTTGGGCGGAGCCGGAGCCGCTTCCGCTTCCCCGTCCTCACCCTCGGCCTCGCGTCGCGCCCGCTCCTCTGCCTCGGCCTCTAGGCGCGCCTTCTCGGCGGCCTCGAGCTCGGCTGCGATCAGCGCGTCGTCTTCGGCGCGAAGATCGATCTCGTCCACGAAAGCGACGGTGCCGGCGCCGTCAGCAGCCGGCTCGTCATCGAGCAGGCCGTTCTCGCGCTTGAAGCTCTGGATCTGCTGGACGGTGACCTCGAGCTGGTGCGCAACCCACGCGTCCGTGCGGCCTTGGCGGGTCCAGGTGCGAATCTGGTTGAGGTGTGGGCGTAGGGATTTGCGCGCCATCGACCGCGCGCACACTAGCGGAAAGGGTGTCGCGTCTCGGCGTTCGCTTGCATTCGTGTCTCAGAACGAGCTTAATGGGGGCCTGGTCGATGGCAATGGGAGGGGCACCCATGCTTGTGCTGACGCGAAAATCGAATCAGAGCATCATGATCGGCGACGACATCGAGGTGTCGGTGCTCTCGGTGGTCGGCGAGAAGGTGAGGATCGGCATCCAGGCGCCGCGTGCGGTGCCGGTGTACCGGCGTGAGGTATATGTCGAGATTCAGCGCGAGCATGCGGCCGACGTGGCCGCGGGGGAGGCGGTGGCTGAGCCGCCGGTCATCTGACGGATGGCGGCGCCGGCGGGCGCGCTATTCCATCAGCATGTAGAGCACCTTGAACATCACGATGCTGACGACGATGGCCGTCGTCGCAAGCGTGAAGGAGAGGACAACAAAACGCATCCGTCCCATCCGGACGTTGCGCTCGATCGTGCGCTTTCGAGCACGACGCTGGGTCGCCCTGTGGATCGCCTCGCGACGCTGGCGATCGATCTCCATCTCCTCTTCGAACGCGCGCTCGAAGGTGCTGAGGCTCTGACGCATCTTCATCGCTGGGGGCAGAGCGTACCGATTGCGCCTGCTGCATGGAAGTCGGGTCGACGCGGGCCCGCAGCAGCTTAGAATCATGTCGATGTCGCCGGCCGATCTCTTTGTCGTTTGCAAGAACCCGGAATGCGGCGCCGAGGTGAGCCCGTACGTCACCGAGTGCCCCTACTGCGGGACGCGCTTGCGCAAGCGCGCGCCTAAGCTCGACAAGGGCTTGCAACGCGCTTCGACTTCACGGCGGATGCCCTCGCCAGCGCTCGGCCGGCTGCGCCGGGGTGAGATTCCAGGCATCCGCGCGGACCGCGCGCCCCACGCCACGTGGCTGCTTGTGGTTGCGACATGCGGCGTCTGGATCGCGTCGCGGGCAAATGTGAGCGTGCTGACGAATCTCGAAGCCACCTCACCGCTCGGATCGCACTGGTGGCGCGTCTTCACCACTCCATTCGTCTACTGGGATCCCTTCGCGAGCTTGGGCAGCGGTGTCTACCAATTCGCGACGCTGTTCGCGGTTGCCCTGTTCGGCTGGTTGCTGGAGCGCCGGCACGGGCCGCTCGTTGTGCTCGCGGTGTTCATGATCGGAGCGTCCGGCGGCGATTATCTGGCGCTTCAGGTCGGGAACACAGGCGCCGTGCTGGGGGCCAATGGCGGTGCGCTGGCGCTGCTCTGCGCCTGGGCGGTGCCGGACATGCTCGCCCGCCGCGTCAAGCGACCCTACGACGGTGATCTCCTCGGTACGGCCGCTATCGCGCTCGGCCTCCTCGCGATGCCGATCGTGCGCCCCGACGAGGCGAGCGCTGTGGCCGGTGGCGTGGGTGTTGTTTGGGGCTATGTCGCGGGTCTGGCGCTCGCCCGCCGCGAGATCAATTAGCTGATTTTGCCAGCGCGCTCCTACACGGCAAGCGAGGTGGACGCGGCCGTTGCCCGGCTCGCTGACCCGGACCGCTTTGCACACGCCTCGGCGATCGTCACCCACGCCGCGCCGAGCCTCGCCGGTGTGCTCGACCGGGCGCTCGTCGAGGGCGGTTGGTTCGGCGAGGCGCACGAGGAGCTACTGCTGCGAGCGAGCGGCGAGAGCGATCCGCTCGAGCGACTCGAGGCGGTGCGGGCCCTCGTCGACGAGCAGACCCGTGTCGGCATGCTGGTCGGCGTCGCCGTCGGATTCGAGCTCGCGAACGAGCTCGCGGAGCACCAACACACCCCAACCGAGGAGAGCTGAAGCGATGGACATCCACTACATCGGTCACGCGGCGTTCGAACTCAGCGACGGCGCCACGACCGTCCTGATCGACCCGTTCATCACCGGCAACCCGTCCGCCACGGTCACCGCCGATGAGCTGAGCCCCGACGTCATCCTGTTGACG
>Ga0302324_100027033_pt1 | contig 10943 bp, 11 predicted proteins | sample Palsa_T0_1_FD_201949 | JGI IMG/M metagenome (GOLD analysis project Ga0302324, IMG submission 201949) | Peat permafrost microbial communities from Stordalen Mire near Abisko, Sweden - Palsa_T0_1 | ecosystem: Environmental > Terrestrial > Soil > Palsa > Peat permafrost | place: Sweden: Abisko...
GGAGTCCGCAGCGTCCCCAGGAAAATGCGCCAGCTCACGCGCAACGTCCGCCTGGTCTTCGACTATTTACGCATGACCGAAAACTCATGCGTCCAACCAGCAAGAAGTTAGAACAAATTTACCGTGTGTCGTCGTCCCCCGCAGGGTTGTAAGCGCCGGTAATGTCTGTGAAGAATCTATGGGAGCCTGTGATGTGAATCTGGACACCGGTCAGCAGCGTTTCTGTGGATCCAAAAGGGCCCTCCATGGTGCACTGCGCGAGAACTGCTGCCTCTGATTCCGAGGGTTTGTGATGGATTGCGGGGCAGGGCCGGGGAGATCGGCCGCCATACTGTTGAATCAACAAGTTGGGGTCAGGTTCAGAGGATGGCCTCGGATGCTTGGAATTGGTTTGGCTTCCTCCAACCTCGCACGCAACCATTCCACACAGGATTGTTCCGGCGGCAAGCATCGTGATTGCAATTCTTCCAGTCGGTCGATTCTCATGCATGTTCCACCTCCTCCTCTGCAATCAGCCCAAGAATGTGCCTGATTTGCTGCTCCCTCTTAGCTTTCTCCGCCGCAGCAATTGCAGAAACCGCCTGGTCGAGACGACACACCGCGCTTCTTCGAGGCGTCGCGAACAGCAGAGTGCGATCAACAGCAGGGTCCGGCGCCGGGGCATCAACCGGATCCGGGCTCAATAGGTAGTGGGCCCTTTATGCTTGGCGACCCAGTTCGGCGACCCAATGGTCATACCGCAATTCCAATCGCCGAACGAAGTCTTCCAGCAGGAGCCTTGACCCCCGGGTCCCGCTGGCCACTTCATGCAGTTTTGCCCCGCCGGATAGCTTGTAGCCGGCCCGCATGACCACCGCGTGCCTTGGCCGCGAAGAGGATAAATCTTTGCAGTCGGGTCCAGCTCTTGCCGGTCATCGGTGCCGGGGATGTAGTTGCGCCCCGCCCCCATTTCAACCTGCAAGTCCGTGGCCAGCCAAATCGCAGGTGTAGCATTCCCCGTCGTGTCCGATTCGCTGGAGCACTGCACCAGCGCTGTCGCCTGAGCCACGCTTGGAGGGCTCGTTACCTTCGCGCAGATGCGCGGGTTCCTCACCTGGTAGACGTCGTTGTAAGTCGGTGGACCGGACATTTCAGTGGCCGAGCCATTCCCAGCTGCCTCCACTGTGCTGCTTTTGCAACCGGAACGACCCGCGATCATCCCCGCGAGAGGACATACAGCCATGCTGCGTGCGCAAGATGAGGTCATGCTGATCTCCTTTGTAGGTTTTGGACTGAGTTTCGTAGGGGCGAAGGCAATGCTTCGCTTTGCAGATTCGCCCGAGCGGTATCCGAGCTTCCGATTATCGAGAAGCTTCCCGAGGCCGGAGGCGGTAACGATAACGGCATCGAGGATGGGCAGGACACCCAAGCCTCGGCGCACGAGCTGAAAAGGCGGGGTAGGCATATGTACCTAATGTCTAACTACATTAGGTTATCGAATCATAATAGAATAGCCAAAGTGAAAATGCCTCGAGGAACCAACATCGTTATCCGTGCCCGCGGCCCAATTCTCCCGGTTCGATCTCCACGGCCAACAGCCGATGCGGCACCCCGAATTGTGTCTGTAAGGCTAGCCCTCCCAAACTTCATGGCACTTATTACCGCTGGACGGGCGTAATTGAGGGAAAGCGGACCACCAAGACGATCAGCAAACAGATGGCTGAAGAGTGCAAGAGGAGAATTAAAAATTATCGCGCCTTGCAGCGCGAACTTGAACGCATTTTAGAACAGGCCTTAGCCAATGCCCCTTGGGCCGAACCCCAATAGATACGTGGCGTTGCACCTCCGAAATCTGCCCTCGCAAACTGCGGAATGTAGGCTGTAAGGGCTAAGATTCACAATACTTCAGGGCGTTTCGGTCCGCATATTCAAGCGTTGCAGGGAATATCGTGGCTCCTTATTCCGCTGTGCAACTGCATCCCGGAGTCCTCCATCGGGTCCCTCCTGAATCCCCCAAATTCCTATATTTTGCTGAATGAGGTTCAACGGTTCAGTCGAGAGTTCTATCGAAGAACCTCCGATGACCAGCGCTGGTGGCTTGCTGAGTGCGGACTCAAGGCGCCGGACTGGCAGAAGGTTCTTGCGTGGGCAAGCCGATGCCCTGCCTCGGATGCTCCCCGGCCCAACAGCAGGGCGGCGGGCCTCCTACTCCTATCTCCTCGGCACAAGCCACACCTCTAACGGCGCGGTAACCTCTGGTTCATGGCCTTTATAACTTAGATGCCTCACGCCAAAAAGAGACCGCCATCTGTTCGGAACCTTGACTCGGTTCCGAACAGACGGCCGGTTTGGCAGAGGCGGATTGCCTACTTCACGACTTGGGAGAGTGCCGAAGAGGTACTCGACAGGTCGGTGGCGCTTCCGCCGTACGCGCCTGTGATGGAGTGGGTGCCGGCGGTCAGCGTCTTGGTGCTGAAGGTCGCGACGCCGGAGCTGTTGAGCGTGACGGTGCCGAGGGTTGTCGTACCGTTCTTGAAGGTGGCGCTGCCGACGGGGGTTGGCCCGTTGGCAGCCGTCACTTTAGCGGTGAAGGTGACATTGGCACCGACTGTCGACGGATTCAGCGAGGAGCTCAACGTGGTTGTGGTTTTGGCTTTGTTGACGACTTGCGAGACGGCGCTAGACGTGCTGATCAGATAGCTGCCGCTCCCGCTGTAGACGGCGGTGACGGAGTGTGTGCCGACTGCCAGACTGGAGACCGCCAACGATGCTTTGCCGCCGGACAGTGTTCCTGTGCCGAGGGTCGTGGCCCCATTCTTGAAGGTTACTGTACCGGTGGGAGTTCCTCCGTGCGACGGAACCACTGCCGCGGTAAAAGTGACCGACTTGCCATAGGTCGACGGATTCAGCGAGGAGCTCAGCGTGGTTGTGGTTTTGGCTTTGTTGACGACTTGCGAGACGGCGCTAGACGTGCTGATCAGATAGCTGCCGCTCCCGCTGTAGACGGCAGTGACGGAGTGTGTGCCGACTGCCAGACTGGAGACCGCCAACGATGCTTTGGCGCCGGACAGCGTTCCCGTGCCGATGCTCGTGCTCCCGTTCATGAAGGTGATTATTCCGGTGGGAGTTCCCCCGTGCGATGGAACCACTGTCGCGGTGAAGGTGACGGACTGATTGAATGACGATGGGTTCACCGATGAGGTCAGTGTGGTTTTGGTCTGGCCCTTCAAAACGGATTGCGAGAGGGCGCTGGAGGTGGTGGCGAAAAAGACCGACGCTCCCGAATAGGAGGCCGTTAAGGAGTGGATACCTTCGCTCAGAGAGTTGACATTAAGGGTCGCGACGCCGCCGGCAAGTGTTGCGGTGCCGAGGGTCGTTGCCCCGTTCTTGAAGGTGACCGTGCCGGTCGGCGTCCCCGTAAGCAGGGCCGTGACTTTGACGGTGAGGGTTATGTTTTCCAAGTACCTGGACGGATTCAGCGAGCTGGTGAGCTTGGTCGACGTCAGCGACTTGATGAAGAAGCTTACTGATTTCAGGGTTTCGGTGTTGTTCGCCGTGTCGACGCTGTAGAACCTCACGGTGTGCGACCCGAGGGTCGAAATGGTGAAGCTCCCGGAGTAAGCGGCATAGCCGCTTCCGTCGACTGAGTAGTACGTATGAGCGACGCCACTGGTGGCGTCGGTGGCGCTCAGAGTCACCTTCACCGCCGTGTCGTAGACGCTGCCGTTGAGGGTTCCACTGAGTGAGCCCGTGGTGACCGGTGCTACCGTGTCGTAGCAGATGTAGAAGTAGTATTGGTTGCCGGAGGTGTAGCCGCTGTTGTCCCAGGCGTCGACCGTGGCATAGTGGCAGCCCTGTCCGGCCGAGGAGAGGTACATATAGCCTGATGTGGCATTGGGGTGCTGCGGGCCGCTGTAGAAGGAATTGCCGGTCCCCCCATGAGGTTCCGAATTGGGGTCGCTGAAGGAGGTGTCCCACGCCTGCGAGAAGCCGGACACGCCGGTCGCGGTCAGGCCGCTGGTGGTGTTGTCGGTTATCGTCCAGGACACCAATTGGTCGGTGTTGTACCAGTGGTCGCTGCCGTTTCCGCTAAAGGGGCCACTGAAGGCCACCGTCGGAGCGGCGAAGTCGCCCACCCACCAGGCGTTCATTCCCCAGGCCAGCTGGAGCGCGTTGTAGGATCCCCAACCGGTGACACGATCATACCCCGCGACCGCGCAGTAGTAGCCGAGGCCGTAGAGGGCAGTAATGTCGTTATTGTTGCAGCCCGAGGTCATGTCGTAGAAGGGAACGTGCGACGCATAGGTCGGGTTGTGGGCAAGGTAATAGATCTTCGGTCCGCCCTGGCCGATCGTCGTATAGCCTAGGCCGAGCGAAGTCAGGTATGCATTGGCCTGGGCGAAGAAGCCGGCGACCATCGGGGAGGCGATGCTGGTGCCGCCGAAGCCGTACCAGCTTCCGTCGAAATAGGTATTCTGCCCCGCGCCGGAGTTCAGCGAGATGTCCGGAACGCTGCGCGAGCCGGAGCCGCAGAATGGACTGGTTTGCCAACTCGGAGCCGCGAACTTACCGCTGCAGCCGCCGGTCGAACCGCCATTATTTTGGGAGCAGGCGCCGGAGTAGGTGGCGCCTTGCCAGCCAGTCTCGGAGAAGAGGCTGCCATCACTGTACAGGCTGAGAGTGGTGCCGCCGACGGCGACGATGTCAGGGTCGGAAGACGGGTATTGGATCGCCTGAGCGTTGCTGCAGCCGGCTGCCGAACCCTGGTCGCCGGTAGCGGCCATCAGTGTCCAGCCCTGGCCGATCATCGAGTTGAAGATGGCATGATCGGTGTCCATGGTTCCACTGCCAGTGCAGGTGAACTCCCGGCATCCCCAACTAGTGGTGAAGACACGCGTTTCATTCCGGTTCAGGATAGCGTTGTAGACATCGGTGAACGTAGAGAGCAGGTTGTTCACACCTTCGTAGACAAAGACTTCCGAGGTGTCAATGTAAGAGCCGAAGCTGTTGGCCGTAGCGATAGACCACTCGGTGTCGAGAGTCGTTTCATCGTTGCAGCATGTAGGTGTGCCGTCGACGTAGATGGGTTGGTAATGATAAGCGAGGTAGTTGTACCGGCTCTGGAATCCGGCGATATCGCTGCCTTGGAAGGCATAAGCGGTGGCGACGGCGATGGAGGTCGCAGGCGGCGTGCCAGCGGTGGCGTGCGTCGGGTTGCAGCAATGGCCAAGGTTTTGCAGCGCGCCGTAATCGTATCCGTAGCTGCTGTAGATGTCGGTCGGGTCGATCAGCCCGCTGGTGACCGAGGGCGACACCGGCCCGTCCTGGGCAAGGCCTTTGAGCGACTGGGACTGCTCGGATCTCTTGGCCTCGGAGATCTTCAGGGCTTCCTCGAAGGCTTGCCGGTTACCGTCGTGTTGGGCTGCGGCGCCGAGGGAGACAACCGGTCCTTCGACGTAGTCCTTGCTCAATTCGCGGGCGTTCCCCTCATGGAGGGCGTGGGCCCGCTGGATGCTATTCAGTCCGCCGACTGACTGGATGATGCCCGCGAGGTTTGCCGGAATGACCGGATCGCGGTCGTTCGAGAACTCCGTGTTGGCACCGACCTGATAGCTGTTGATCGTCACTCCGAAGGCTTTCTCGACGGTCTCCGAAGTACCTTCGACATCGACGATCAGGCGGTTGGGGTAGCGCATGGTCACCGTCAAACCCTGGCTCTCTGCCCAGTCCACCACTGCCTGTTCATCCTGCTTGGACGGTGCGAAGCGGGCGTTCCATTGTTCCGCGGTGAGATATTTCTGGAAGTTGGGCGACTTCGGGTCCTGCAATTCCTTGAGAAACTTTTCCTCTTCCGCCATCTTTGGCGGGTTGAGTCCCAGCACGACTCTCAATTTGGCGCTGGGAGCGTAGCGACCGACCACCTTGGCGATGCCGTCAAGCACCTCATGCGGCGTCCGCGACTGACCCGAAGGCATATTGATAAGACTGGCGGGGGGTTGCTCGTTGATCGCGTCGGAAGGTGTTTGCGCGGCGGATGGCATGGAAAAGAGCGCCGCCAGCGCGAGAACCAGCCCGCATAGCAGAGTCCATGCGCGGTTCGCGGGTTCGATGGTGAACTGCCTGTAGTGTGTCATCGTACTCTCCTTTGGTTCTGATTGCTCGGAATTGAACCTTGGCCTCCGTTCGGCCCGATCAGGCAGCGAAACGCTTATGCCACATGTAGCCCATATGGCCACTCTGCCGTATCGCTGTCGCGAAAAAATTCTAGGGTGGCAGGAATTATCGGAGCCTTGGTCTCGACGCAAAGGCTAAAGCCACCCCTGCGCGGTTGGCTATAGAGTCTTCACAGCAGAACGGTTGGAAAAAACTTACTAGACCGAGCGATCCACCTTAGTCGAGAGTTCAAGGCAATTATGGGTCTGCGCCGACACCGAACTCATCATCGCTCGCTGTGCTATTTGGAGATGCCGAGTCGCCCTGAACAGGACTTCCGCTCGCGGTGCAATCATCCTGCACCGCACGTTGAATCTATCTCAGGGCAGCGCAAGCGGTCCGGCTCACGATGGTCAAACGACTTGTCAGCTTCTTATGGGCGCGGTCAGTTTCGGAACTATTCAAATCCATGAGGACCAGCGATGCCTCAATCTCTGCCGCTCTTCGGAATAACCCGCTCCTGAACCCCAAACGGCAGAGTTGCTCGGGCGCGCTCCCGGAGGCCTCTCAAGCCTCGAGCCAGTCGTTCAAAGCTGTATTGGACGCCCATCCGCCCGTCAGGAGTGGAGGGAGCGCGTTCCGGATCAATCACACATGCAGCAGCTGAAGCTGGATATTGTTTTTGTCGGTTAAATCACAATCGAGGTCGAGAGCCTCACGGTTATCGTTGCCAACGCCGCTAACAAGTAGGAGTGTACCGGTATAAGAACGGCTGTCAGAAGGTCCCCCTTCTCCTTAAATCGCACTGTCAACTCCTGATCAGTCTAATTTGCGTCGATGATGGGTGCGTTTTGCAATCATCGGGAAGCCGTGAACAAGACTCAGAAACATCTTGATATCTTCTCGCCACCTGCAGAACGGGTTCCCCAGGTTGCCGGGCAACGTATTCGGTGTATGACCCTCTATAGCCCCGCATTCTGGCGATCGGGGTGAGCAAGGGGAAGGCCAAGCGCTGCATAAACCTCGAGGGCTTGAAAAAGCGGATCACATCCTCGAATTCGGTGGCTATGGCCGCCAGTTGTAGAAGATGTGGCATGCCTTTAGAGTCAGTCTTTCCATCCTGAGCCAGGCCAATCATATTTCGAATGAAGGCCTCGAAGCGCTTGGCCGGTTGTATATCGATGGTGATCGTCGCCTCGCAGATTCCGGCATTCCAGAACCGATGTGCGACGCCAGGACGTATATCAATTGTCTTACCTACCCTGGCAATAGAAATTGTGCCGTTGACGAATATGCCGACTCGTCCGTTCACTACCGTCAATCGTTCATGGATAGATGGATGCATGTGCAACGGAGAGCCAAAGCCACTTGCCCGCAACTCCAGGTCTACGATCAGCCTTTGCCCATTCGTTTCACGTCCGCCCAGACGAATGGTTGCCCGTTCGCCCGTGACTGGATTGTCAAATACATCGCCTTTTCTGAACATAGACATTCCTTATGGACACACACGCATTCGCTGCCGCCCTGCTTTCGCAAGTGTCGTTTCCAGTGAATCCAAGGTGGGCGGATAAATCAGTCAACTGCAGCGATGATTAAGCAATCAGCTTCTTCCGGACCGCATAGAGAACGATTTCAGCTGTATTATGGACATTCAACTTCTGCATCAAGTTAGTACGATGGCTTTCAACGGTATAAGGGCTGATGTCCATGATCGTTGCCACATCCTTGTTCGTCTTTCCTTCAGCCAGCAGTTGGAGCACTTCCTTTTCCCTTGGGGTCAGGAGGTCGAATGTGTCGGAAAGACCCTGTTGCTTAAGCAACCGCACATAATCCTCAAGCAGCGTCTCGCCAATTGCCCGGCTGAAAAACGGTTTTCCCTGATTCACGGTCTTAATTGCCAACAGAAGATCCTTCTCGGCAGATTCCTTCAATAGATAGCCTTTGACGCCCACATGCAGTGCCCTCAAGACATAGCTCTCGTCTGCATGCATTGTGAGCATGATGATGTTGGTCTGGCTGTTTTCTTTAAGAATTTGTTCAGCCGCCTCGATTCCATTCAGGGTTGGCATTGCGACATCCATGACAACAATTTGTGGAGAGAGAGCCGCCGCCATCGTCGCCGCTTCCCGGCCATTCGACGCCTCCCCGACCACCACCAGCTCGGAATATTGCTCGAGGAGAAGCCGAAGACCCTTGCGTACTACTCCGTGATCATCTGCGATCAGCACTCTGCATTTCATTTTCTTGCTGCCTTCCGCAAACGATCCGTTTGCCGAGTATCAATTTCCTGCCGTGGACGGTGTAGCAAGACATTTATCACTGGCCCCCCATTCGTTTCGAGAGCAAGTGGGCTCTCTAATACCAACAATAGGTGGAAAGATGTCCATTACCAATCCCGTGAAGGCACTATTGAGACTCCAAAATGACAGGAGTTGACGTAGAGGCATGAAAGCCTAGCCATTGGGATCGCCTGGATCAAGCCTCGCCGGCAATTCGACACAGATCGACGTTCCGCCACCAGGCTCGGAATCGACGGTCATACGTCCGTTCAGGGTGCGAACTCGCTCCGTCATCCCCATTAATCCGAGACCGCGGGTTTGAGAGAGGGCGTCGAATCCCCTCCCGTCGTCATGAACGGAAGCCATCACCTGAGTTTCGTCCTGCTTCACGTTGATCGTCACCTGGTTGGCGTCGGCGTGTTTTCCGCAATTGGTCATAGCCTCTTGAATCGCTCGGTACAAGCACAATCGATGCGCCTCCGAAAGACTGTCGAGCCTGCCTTCCACCTTTACCGAAACAGGTATACCGTATCGGCGCGAAAACTCTTTCGCCTGCCAGTGCAACGCTGGTTCCAGCCCAAGATCGTCGAGCATGGAAGGCCGCACCAGTAGGGCAAGGTCCCTAACCGAACGAAGGCACTCCTCGGCTAGTTGCTTTACGCTTTCAAGCCGCTCCTGAAATTCCTCATCCGGGTCGCTATTACGTAGAGTTCCCAATTCCATTCGCAGGCCCGTTAGGAGCTGGCCCACTTCGTCGTGGAGCTCCCGTGAGATCGTTTTTCTCTCCTCCTCCTGCACTCGCACCAACTGGTTCGATAAGCGCCGCAGCTCTTGCTCCGCCTTCTCGGCGCGGTGCCTCTCCTGTTGTGACTCTTTGTCGAGTCGAGCCATATAGGCAGTGCTGAATACGGCAACGGCAGACTCCAACAGCAGCAGTAGCAGTGTCGCTGCGACCGCGAACTCTCGTAGTTTGGTTTGCTGAGCTTCGATCTCTTCTTCCTCGTGTGCGAGGCTGGCCTGATTGAGGGAATCAATTTGACCTGCCAGATCGAGCACTTTTTCAGGTTGGCTCTCCAACTCGCTAAAGAGCCTTTGTTCGCCTCGCTGCGTACGCGGACTGTCGAGACTTTCCTGAATCGAACTCCAGTATTTCCTCAAACCTTGCTGCAGAGCGAGCACTTGCGGCTTTTGGCTTGAATCGATCACGTTTGCCAGGGTTGCGCAGTCCCGAGCCGTGTCTCGCTGCAGGTCAGCGATTCGTCTCGCCGCCCCAACGACATCAGAAGTTCTGAAAGCGCTCTGTTCAAGAAGAGCACCCTTGTTGATATTTGCCTGGATGTCTGAAATGGCGTCATCCGCTGTTTTGTAAACCTGACGGGCGGTCTTCGTGTGTTCGTGAATCTGTGCGGCCTCTCGGGATACGAGCCACGCGAAGAGCGTCAAGAGGAAGAGCAGAGCGCCAAAGGATACTGCGACCGCAGGCCAGAGTCGTGCGCGCATATTCACACCTTACTCCTCTGCTACGGGGAAGTCGCGTGTTCCCGGGATGATCCTCCAATCGGGAGGCAGAACACGCAATTCTGCATTTTCGAAACTTTAAACCACAACATGCTCGTGCCTTTATTTCTCGGTTCTACTCTGAACCCTCCATGGCAGGGAATGTGTCAGATAGTTATTGCGGTTAGGTCACGTAGGTGGTGCATCACGATAAGCACCCTCTACAAGCTATAGGGCAGGTAATCTGAAACGAGTCGACGACCGAGTAAGAGGAGATCAGCCGTGGCGACAGATGTAAAGCTCGATCAGGAAGACGGGAACTTTCTTCACTTAGAGGCGCGAGTGGTGAAAGCAGTTGGTTCAGATTTTATGCTTGATTCGCCGGAGCGGCGTAAAGGCGCAAACCCATTTCGCCGTGCTCTCGTTCACGATCAGGGCGACGGCCTAACGGTCAACTTCGCAGGTGACTATCCCGGCGGGGTTACTCTCAACGGAGTGGCATCAGCCCGCTTCGAAACACGCTAGTCGTGCACGGGGACATCTCTTATGAAGTCGAACGCTTGAAGCTCGGCGGAGTGATCAGAAGCATACAACATCCCGGTGGCGGCAACTCGGTAATCAAGGTTACCGTATCGGTGAGCCAACAAATCGAGGAGCTACAGAGTCAAGTCGCGCAACTGCTCGCCACGGTCACCGCGTTGGAGAAGCCAAAATGAATACCTTGCAAGAGGTAGTGGAGTTCACCGGCGTGACTAGCAATGCAGGACAGCATGTCGGTAGTTCAGTCAGACGGTCAGCGATGCAGACGATCGTCAGTATCGTACCCTTGCTTAGCGGCAGGGAGAGAACTTCGATGCGCACCATGATTCGGCGGCTTGAGCGTATCCGGCTGAGCAACCCACCCTATGATGGCGCTTCGTTTAGTGGTTGACTTGAGTTATGAGCGAAGTGGGAGTGGTGCGGAGGCGGCGTAGTCGGGCCGAGGCCGAGGCGTTAGTGGCGGATTTTGAAGTGAGTGGTTTGAGGCGGGAGGCC
>Ga0302324_100027036_pt1 | contig 10942 bp, 5 predicted proteins | sample Palsa_T0_1_FD_201949 | JGI IMG/M metagenome (GOLD analysis project Ga0302324, IMG submission 201949) | Peat permafrost microbial communities from Stordalen Mire near Abisko, Sweden - Palsa_T0_1 | ecosystem: Environmental > Terrestrial > Soil > Palsa > Peat permafrost | place: Sweden: Abisko...
TCGCCTTCACCCGGCTCGGGTCGCGGAAGCTCGGCCCCAAGGAGCACCGCTTCCCGGCCCGAGTTCACTTGCATGGCATGCATCGGATTCTCCCCCACTAAAAACGCGCATAGTGTCTCACAAATCAAAACCTGGGACGGGAGCGGCGCTACGCCTATTGCATAATCGGAGGTAATGACTCTGCTCAAGAAAACGGATACGTGGTCTCTTCGCCCACGTTGGTCCTGGTCCCTACCGCTCTTTGTTGCTTTGTGGGTACACGCGCAGACTTCCTCGGGTCCCGCAACACCGAAGAGTGCCGAGTCGCAGGTACTGGCGGTCCCCAATGCGAGTTTTCCAGTCAATGTGCTGGTAGAAAGCCCCGCGCTCACCAAGACCGAGCTCCAGGCAATCTGTCTCTTCCAGTCGGACCCGGCGAACTTACTCAATGGGTCACTGACGGAAATTGATCAGAACCTCGGCGGCCTGCTTACCCGGCTTCGCAGAGACAGCCTGTTTCGCGGGACCCTGGGGGAAACACTTCTCATCGTGCCCAAGCCGGGCACGATTCCCGCCAAGCGACTCCTTCTCATCGGTCTTGGCGATCGCGACAGCTTTACTCCGGCCCGAGAGCAGCTGGTCGGATTCATCTTCTTTGAAGAAGCAGAACGGCTCGGCACAAGTCACCCGTATTTTGCTCCGACCGTGCTCGATGGCGGCAAAACCGGGGTGGAGACTGGTGATGTCGCGCGAGAATTTCTCCTTGGATTCCTGCGCGCGAAGGCTGATCAGAATCTGCTGCAACACGCAGGGGTTGCCGCCGGCACGAGCCCACGCAGCCTGACTTTTCTTGCCGGAGCGGCGCATGCCGCAGGGACCCGCGATGGCCTCGCAACGGCATTCAAGGCGGCCGCTCAGCACTGAGCAACGGCTGGCCCTGCCACCCATAAAGGCCTCCTTCCTGCATAATCAAAGGCAATGACTCTGCTTTGGAAACCAGAGAACTGGTCCCTTCGGCTGGCGGAACTGGAAGCCCGCACCGACGACATCAAAGAGGCCCCGCTGCGACGGGACGTTCGATCGCTGGGCATGCTGCTCGGCCAGGTCCTGCGCGAACAGGCCGGCGAACCGCTGTTCGATGAAGTGGAAGAGCTGCGACAAATCGCCATCCGCCGCCGCGAAGCCCAGAGCGGCTCAACAACAACCGAACCCCCCAGGCAGCCGTTCGCCACCGGGCTGGACAGCGTGCACTCGCTGGACCTGGTGCAGGCTTACCGCCTGGCGCGCGCCTTCGCCTTTTATTTCGAGCTCATCAATCTTGCCGAGACCAACCATCGCAAGCGTCGCCGGCTCTCTCTCCAGCTTTCCGGTGAGGCGCAGCGTGGTTCCCTGCGTGGAACCCTCCGCGCCATGCGGGCTGCCGGCATCTCGAGCACCGAGGCTCTGGATTGGTTTCGCTCGATCTCCATCATTCCCGTCTTTACCGCCCACCCCACCGAGGTTGCGCGCCGCGTGGTCATGTTCAAACGGCGCCGCATCGCCGATCTGTTGGAACAGCTGGATCGCATCCCGCTGTCTGACGAGCAGCTGGAAAACTTCGAAGAAAGCCTTACCGCCGAGATTACCGCTCTGTGGGAAACCGACGAGGTGAGAACCCGCCGTCCAACGGTAGCCGACGAGGTGAAGATGGGCCTCGACTACTACGATGCCTCTATCTATGCCACCCTGCCCAGTCTCTATGCGGAAGTCGCCGCCGCCTTCGAGGCAGAGTACGAGGTCTGCCTGAGCCTATCCGAGATGCCGGTGCTTCTTTCTTTCGGATCATGGATTGGGGGCGACCGCGACGGCAATCCTTTTGTCACCCCGCAAGTCACGCGCGAAGCAATGCAGATGGCGCGCGATCATCTGCTGACTCATTATCAGCAGGAGCTGCAACTGATTCTCGATCTGCTCACCAGCTCGGCGCAGCAGACCCCGGTTAGCAAAGCACTGGAGCAGGGACTGCAGAAGTACCTCGACGAACTCAACAGCACCGGTGTGCAGGCCTTCGGCGAGCGCTTTGAACATGAATCGTATCGGCGATTCCTGAGTTGCATCCGGGTCCGCCTCGCCGGCGTTGGTACTTCGCAGTCGCCTGGAAAGACATCACCCACCGTGGATGCGACGCTGGCCGGTTTACCCGCCTACCAGTCAGCACAGGAATTCCTGGCGGACCTGGAGATTTTGCACGCCAGCCTGGTCGAAAACCGCGGCCCGCGGCTGGCTCATGCGCTGATCGATCCGTTGATGCTCGAGGTGCGTACCTACGGCCTTCATCTGCAGACGTTGGACATCCGCCAACATGCGCGTCTGCATGCCGCCGCGCTTGAAGAAGCCTCTGCCTGGAAGTGTGATCCGGCCCGCGCCTCGTCGGTCCCCCCGCCGCTTACTGCACCTTCGGCTGACGTGATCGAAACCTTCCGCACCATCGCCGAGTTGAAGAAGTCTTCTGCGCCGGAAGCGATTCGTCATTACGTGATCAGCGGCGCTGCCAGCACCGAAGACATATTGAACGTGATCTGGCTGGCCCGCCTGGGGGGCGTGCGCGTCGAGGGTAGCGGCGGCCAGGCAGGAGACCCGGGCCTGATGCCGGTGCCGCTATTCGAATCGATTGAAGATTTGCGCAACGCACCGGCCATCTGCCGCGAGCTCTGGCAGTCGTCGAGCTATCGCCAGTTACTGGAGTCCTGGAACAACACCCAGGAAGTCATGTTGGGATATTCCGACTCCAACAAAGATGGCGGGATGCTCACCAGTACGTGGGAGATCTTCCGCGCCCACCGCGCCCTACATCAGGTAGCGCAAGAGTGCGGCGTACACCTGCGCTTGTTTCACGGCCGTGGCGGTACGGTTGGCCGCGGAGGCGGCCCGACCCATCGTGCCATTTATGCCCAGCCAACCGGCGCTTTTTCCGGCCAGATCCGCATTACGGAGCAAGGCGAAGTGTTGAACTGGAAGTACTCCGACGTCATCCTGGCCGAACGCAATCTTGAGCTCATGATCGCGGCTTCGCTCGATGCCCTGGCGCGCCCCAACGCGCGCAATCCCAAGGGTCATTTCACCGGTGTGCTCGCGCCGGAATGGGAAGCTGCCTTTGCCGAGATGTCGAGCGTAGCCTTCGCCTTCTACCGCGAACACATCCTGGACGATCCGGAAACGGCGCAGTATTTCGACGAAGCCACGCCGTTCGCCGAATTGGAACATGCCAAGATCGGCTCTCGTCCTTCGCGTCGCGGCGGCCGCCGCAGCCTGGCTGACCTTCGCGCGATTCCCTGGGTCTTTGGCTGGACGCAGAGCCGGCAGCTGGTTCCCGCCTGGTTTGCCGTTGGACACGCCCTTGAATCGTACGGTCAGAAACCCGGAGGCGCTGCCGTGCTGGCGACCATGGCGCGCGAGTTCCCCCTTTTCATCGACCTCATCCGCAATGTAGAGATGGCGCTCGCCAAATCCGATTTCGGAATTGCTGAGCTTTACGCCTCGCTGGTAAGCGATGCCGGGGTCCGCGACCGGGTGTTCACCAAGTTGGAAGCTGAATTCCATCGCGCCCGGCGAAGCATCCTGGCGATTACCGGGCAGTCAGAATTGCTCCAGAACAATCAGGTGCTCGCCCGCTCAATTCGCCTGCGCAATCCCTACGTGGATCCCATTAGCCTGATCCAGGTCGACCTGTTGCGGCGCAAGCGCGCCGGAGACAATTCAGACGCCATCAATCGCGCTATCTCCGCGACCATCAATGGCATCTCCGCCGGCTTGCGCAATACGGGGTGAGGCAAAGATTGCTTCTCAAGAAGTACCGTAGGCGGCGCAGACCTCGGATTGATCAGGAAACAGGTAGGCAGCAAAATCCTGCTCCGTCATGGTGAGGCGGGTCTCCCACATTTTGTGCAAAGATGAAATCCGCTCAACGATGTGCGCGAACTCAGGCTTCAGGTAAACCAGGTAGACCTCTCGAGGGTTCTGGCGCAGAGATTCATCGAGGTTGGCCATGACATGCTCGAAAACCGGCCCGACAAAAGGATGCCACATGAAAATAACCAACGGCACGGCGGGAAAAACAAAATCGCGAACATCGCTCAGGATGCACTCCACGTCATGGCAACGACGCGTCGCTGGTTGGTACACAGAGATGTTCTTCGTCGCGATTGCCTGCAATTCGGGGACGAACTCGACACCCAACACCCGCTGAAAGGGGAGGTTCGAGGCAAGCAGCATGATTCGGCCTTTGCCCGCGCCCAGATCGATGAAGGTGAAGCGTTCGAAATCAATATTCATGCGCGCGAATGCCTGGTGAAAAAGAGAGGGCGCGGTGGCATAGAAGCCGGTGTTGTGTATGCTTGGCCGGTGCCGGCTATCGTACAGCTCTTCCGCGGTAATCAATCCACCAGTGTCTGTTGCAAATTCCGCGTCGAACGGATGCACTGGGTTGAAGTGCCTGGCCGGCTTCGATCCCCGCGATAAACCACCGATGATTTTGCCTGGTGCCGCAGTCAGAGTCCCGATCACTCCTCGTTTGGCCACTGCTCGCCGCAGCTTGAAACCTATATGACTTATCTTCATGCGATTGCTCCAGTTTCGCTCGATCGCGCCCGTGCTTCATCGGCGATAGTGCCTCAGGAACCCCTGGCTGTTCGATGCTCACGGTCCATTTGCTGCGCTCCATCTCACATCGCAGTTACGGCGACAATACTCCCATCCGGTTCAATCGCTCGCTATAAAAGCCAGCGAACGTACTGGTTTCCTATCATGCTTCCAGAATGGAACTTGATGGAACTCTTACGCCTTGAGCCGACGTAAGGCACGTTCCAGCCTGCTAAAGGCTACGATATGGCGTTGGGGACGCACTTGAGCTTGGTCAACGAATTTTCCTGAAGTAACCTGCAGTTAGTTACATTCGGCAGCCGTCCGGGGCGTTCGCACCAGGGAACGCTTGATGGGCATGAAGAGTGACTGGACAAGTACGGCTCTAGTGGATTGTAACGATTGATCTATTGATCTATCGAGCCGCGGGGGCTGAAGGGCGTGTGTGAGAACCCACCCATTTACCGATTGAGTCCCGTAGGGACGGCTGAGTAGTGGGTTCTCACACACCCTCTGAAGCCCGATTTTCTCTGATCCCTGTGCGGCCCGACTAAAGTCGTGCCGATACAAAGCATGAGAGTCGCGGCCTTTAAAAGAGTCACGCAATCTCGCAGATTAGCTGTACTCCCGAATCATCCGTTACAGTCCACTAGTGATTGCCAAGCATAAGCTTGGCAATAGTGGCCAGCTGCATGTTTGAGGTGCCTTCGTAAATCTTGCCGATCTTGGCGTCGCGGTAATACTTCTCCACCGGGTAATCTTTCACAAAGCCGTAGCCGCCAAAAACCTCAACGGCGTGGCTGGCGACCCGTTCGGCTACCTGGGAGGAAAAGTATTTGCACATCGCAGCCTCTTTTAAGAAAGGCAGGCCATTGTCTTTGAGCCGGGCACAGTTGTAGACCATCAGCCGCGTGGCTTCGATTTCGGTCGCCATCGCGGCCAGATCGAACTGGACTGACTGAAACTCCCCGATCGCCTTGCCGAACTGTTTGCGTTCGAACGCGTAACGGGCGGCATGCGACCATGCGCCCTGGGCAAGACCGAGCATCTGCGCGCCGATGCCGATACGCCCCTCGTTGAGCGTCTCGATGGCGATTTTGTAGCCTTTTCCTGGCTCGCCCAGTACGTTGGCCGCAGGCACTTTGCAATCTTCGAGGATGATTTCGCAGGTAGAGGAGGCGCGAATGCCCAGCTTGTCCTCCTTTTTTCCCAGGGAAAATCCGGGCACCCGTTTGTCGACCAGGAAAGCCGTGATTCCTTTGTATCCGGCGCTCGGATCGAGGGTGGCGAAGACGATGAACAAGCCGGCTTCCCGGGCGTTGGTGATCCACAGCTTTTGCCCGTTCAACAGATAAGCGTCGCCTCGCTTTTCCGCCCGCATTTGGAGCGCAAAAGCATCGGAACCGGAACCGGCTTCGCTCAACGCGTAGGCCCCAACCGTGTCGGCCGCGAGGCGCGGAAGATAGTTTTTCTTTTGCTCCGGCGTGCCCCATCGCAGCAGGGCGTTGATGCAAAGCGTATTCTGCACATCGATCAAAACACCCACCGATGGGTCGACCGCGGAAACCTCTTCCACCGCGAGAATGGCCTCGAAGAAGGTTCCCCCGGAGCCACCGTACTCAATCGGTATCTCGATGCCCATGAGGCCGAGATTAAAAAGTTGCGGAATCAACTCGGGGTGAAAGTGCTGCTGCTCGTCCATGGTACGAACCAGCGGAGCAATATTCTCCTGAGCGAACTGACGGACGGTCGTCCGAAAAAGCTGTTCATCCTCTGAAAGCAGCGTAAGGGGCGGGGCGGGTTGCGACGCGAGAACGAAATCTGCCACGGGGATAAGCTATCCGCTGGAACACATGCCTGTCCAGCACGCTGGCCGGTTTGCTCATCCCACCCCGAAGAACGCGATTGCCGCTCCAGACTCCATATCGTTTTCCAGGACTGCGTGCCCTTGCCCATCGAAGCTGATCTTCGTCCCGGGCGTTGCCCAAAAGGTTTGCTTCGGCGTGTGCTCGGTCACGTAGACGATCCTGCCTTTGGTTGCAGAAAAAAGAACCACGGCACCTCGATTGCTGCTGTTGGAGATCTTCTCGTGAACTTCGTAAACCCCGGCAACCTCGCCGGTTCGAATGGGATCGCTTTCCGCCATGTCCTCCCGTACCTGCTTATAACGTCCCATCACCTCTCCGATCCACTGGACGCCCGCCTCTGAAACCTTGGGCAGGTCGCCCCAGATGCCGTTTTGGCCGAGAATCAGGCTCGCCATGTTGACCAACTGCGACGAAGCGGGGTCATCGGGCAAGTAGTGGGTGAGGAAAAGGTTTGAGGGAATCCATTCGTCGTAGGTGAGCGGCCGGCGGCAGATCCAGGTGCGCGCGGTTCCCGGATAGAAGAAGATGTTGTCGCTCTCGGTGTCGGAGAAGTGCGGCAAATCGTAGTCCACCAGGTAAGGACCGTTATTAATGAGAAAAAACCTTCCCGCAGACAGGAAGCTCAGGCCTACGGCGCGTCCCGTCTCCGTAATATCAAAGTCGAAGATAATCTCGGGGTAGGCGAGCTTGACTTTTTCTACGATGCGAACGAGCTGCAGCGGAAGTTGAAAGCCATAGGAGTTCGAGCGCTCTTCTTCGCTATTGGCCGAAGTTCCATGCCAGTGATCCGGCGAATCACAACCGTACTGCGCAACCGCATCCCAGACGAAGTAGCGGGCGCCGGTCTCGCGCGCGACGCGAATCACCGTGTCAGCATAAGCATCGGCATATGCACTCACCAGGCACATGGGATAGCTGACTTCACTGCCCCACACGTCTCCTGGTTCCGCGAGCTTACCTTTCCAGGACAAAATACACGACCGGTACGCCGCCAGGATCTTGCTGGAGACTGCCGCCATGGTGGGATTGAACCAGAGCCCCAGTTTCATTCCGTGCTGATCGAGGCGCGCTTTTATCTTTTTCAGGTCATGCGGAAAGCGCTCCCGATTTACCTCCCAGTCACCGGTCTTTCCATGCCACCCGCTTACCATAACGAAGATTTCAAGGCCCATCGTATGGGCGATATCGATCTCCTGCAGCATTCTTTCCTCGTTGTACGAGGTAAAGTAACCTTTCCCGTTCCACCACTTATTGCGCTCTTGAAAGTTCCAGGTGTTGTAGTACAAATACGGACGCCTGCTTTCTCCTTGGGCTTCCAAATACTTGCGGACGAAGGTGCGAAACTGGCTGGCAACGGCTCCGGCAGGGCAAACGGCAGCTTCCATCCATACGCTGTCGAAAACCTTGAGAGCCTGGCCTGACAGGTAATTGCCTTTAACGGCGACCAGCTTTACCACCCGATCCGGCTGTAGATCGAAGCGCAGAAAAGTGTCGGGCATTTGCGATCCATGCTCATAGGCGAGCAGTAGGGCCTCATGGCCTTGGCTCTCACCGATCAGAATGGGGCCGGCAACATTCAGTTCGCCCGCGAACCACCGCTGTGGAATGTCGAATTCGCTGACGGTATCGCTGTGCAACATCGAATTGAAGTCTGATAGCCGAACTTCCTTGACTCGGCTCATGTCTGCGAACGACATACTGAGATAGGTGAGGCGACCGTCTGCCTTCTCAAATGTTACGGCTTCTGCGCCCTGGTTCGCGAGCGAGTATCGGAATCGGACTACGGGATTGTCCGGCGCGATCCGAAATGTCATTCGCAGCAACAACGACGGTGCTGCCGTAAGTGGCCCTTCGAAGGAGCATTCGGTTACGCCATTCTTCAACCTCTCGACGGCACCGCCGGCTCGCACTTCCTTGAGCGTCGCCGGAACGCTCTTTCCTCCCAGGGGAAAGATCGGGCATCCGAAACGATAGATTTGGCCGCTTGCACGTCTCTCCAGCGACCAGAAATCTGAGCTCGATCCGGAGACGCGGACACGAACCAGTGAATTACCGCACTCCATTTCCGGGTGCGCCGGCGTACCGTTGAGCTGCTGCGGCGGCGGTTCGGAAGGCGCCTTGGCGGAGATGGCCTCGGCCTCGGCCCCCTGGCGAACCAGGTCAGAAACGGAAAGGGCGGAAATCCCCTGGAGAAAGTCTCTTCTGCTTACCATAGTGGTCACCATACCCGGCATCGGGCATTGAGATGTCTTCAAACCAATGATTTGTCAGAACATATACGCCCAAACATCCTGCTTGACAACCGTCTTCGGCCGGTGATTTAATCCTCGTCGATTAATTGAAAGGTTACCCTTCGGTTCGAAGACAATCGGTTGTCTTTGCAGCGTTGGGGAGAGAGTAGTAGACGCATGCTTCCCGCGCGGGCGGGTTAAGGCATGAACCTCTGCGCTGTCGGGCCGCCACAGCCCCCTTTCCCGGGACCCGCCGATGCTTCCAGCAGGAAGGCCGGCCGGGGCAAAGATCTTGTACTACTTTGGGAGGCTTATGAGAAACGCAACGCGCTGGATGGTCTGTTTCCTGCTCTGCACAAGCGGTGTGGCCATCGCACAGAACACAAACTCGGGCGACCTTCGAGGCACAGTGACCGACTCATCCGGAGCTCTGCTTCCAGGGGTGACGATCACGGTGGTGAACGTCGACACGGGCGTGTCGAAGGACTACACCAGCGACAGTGCCGGCCTGTATGACACCTCCTCGATTCCCGCCGGATCCTATAAGCTCACCTTTCGGATGGATGGTTTTGACCGGCTCGTGCGCGGTCCCGTCACCGTCCAGGTCGGCATTACCAACGTGAACGGCGAGTTAAAAGTTGGCTCCGTCTCGCAAGAGGTCGTCGTGAACACCGACGTGCCCTTGCTGAAGACAGAATCAGGCGAGCAGTCGACCACTCTGGGCGCAGAAGTAATGTCGCAACTGCCTCAGACCGGCCAGGATTGGGAAAACTTCACCATCATGCTCCCCGGCGCAGCGGGCAATAACTCTTTTGGCAATGGACCCAACCCAGGTCAGGTAGCCGCGGTTAACGGGAACCTTCCTTACAATGCTGTGCTCGCCGATGGTGCTTCCACCACTTTGCCATCGAGCGCGAACTCCGATGTTTCCATTCTCGAGACGGTCTCCGAGCTTCAGATCAACACCTCTTCCTTTTCCGCCCAGTATGGAATCGGGGGCGTCATCTTCAACCAGATCAGCAAAGGTGGCACCAACAGCTACCACGGCGCAGCTTACGAATATTTCCAGAACGACGCCTTGAATGCCGCCAATTATGGGTTTGGCTCTAAGGTAACGGTCCCGTTTCTGCGTTACAACAACTACGGCGGATCGGTCGGCGGCCCAATCCTCAGGAAGAAGATGTTTTTCTACTTCAACTACGACAAAATCGACCAGAACAGCGGATCAAACAACGGATTTACCACGATTCCGACCACCGCCATGATGGCCGGCGACTTCACCGGCTTTCCCACCATTTATGACCCCACCTCGCAGGTGGTTCAGCAGTCTGGGACAGAGGTCATCAACGGTGTCACCCAGAACTGCCCTTGCGTAACCCGCAAGTCCTTCGCGCAGGAATACGGCAACGGCAACAAGATCCCCACCTCGATGATCGATCCGGTCGCCGCGAAGCTTCAGGCTTATTATCCGAACCAGACAACCCACCCCGCCACCGGAAAATTTGTGCCGGGAACGCTGGTTGCCGGTGTCGAGACAAACAACTACTACTACAGCATTCCTGCTCCCAACCCCTACCAGAAGTTCTTCGGGCGGTTGGATTACGACATCAACACCAACAATCGGCTCACGATGTCCGATACCCAACGCGACAATCCGGCTCATTACCCAGGTATCTTTACCTGTCCTGTAAACTGCGAATCCGGCGACGTTGACAGCAACAACGCGCAGGTTTCCGACGTGTGGAACATCAGCTCGCACACCATCAACGAAGCCAGGTTTGGATACACCGACCAGTGGAACTTCTTTGGGGCGGCGAGCACCGGTCAGGGCTACCCTTCCAAGTTAGGCCTGCAGTTTTCCAAGGCCGATATTTTTCCCACCGTGGCCATCAACGGGGCAAACTGCTGCAATCAGGGCGGCACGAATGAGCTTCAGCCCGCAACCAACGCAGTTTATAAGGAGATGGCTTTCGACCCCTCCGATGTGATTACGATGATCCGCGGCAAGCATGTTCTCCACTTCGGCGGCGAGCTGCTCTTTTTTCGCGACGACACAACAACCTGGGGAAATATCAATGGCGCAACGGTCACCTATACCGGGGTATATACACAGTCGACGGTAGGCGATAGTAGTACCGGTGTCGGCTATGCCGATTTTCTTTTGGGGCAGACCCAGTCCTGGAGCGCAGGCGTCAGTCCTGAGTATGGAGCGAGGTTAAAGAGTCCGCAGGTATTCGTTCAAGACGA
>Ga0302324_100027037_pt1 | contig 10941 bp, 6 predicted proteins | sample Palsa_T0_1_FD_201949 | JGI IMG/M metagenome (GOLD analysis project Ga0302324, IMG submission 201949) | Peat permafrost microbial communities from Stordalen Mire near Abisko, Sweden - Palsa_T0_1 | ecosystem: Environmental > Terrestrial > Soil > Palsa > Peat permafrost | place: Sweden: Abisko...
CCGGCGCGCGGCAGCCGAGGACACGTAAACTCCCTGCCACGGGCGCGTAGCTCAGTGGGAGAGCGCTCGCTTCACACGCGAGAGGTCGCTGGTTCGAGCCCAGCCGTGCCCATTCAGAAAGGCCCTGGAAATCGGGGCCGTTATGCGTGTGATGAGGGAGTTTGAGGTCATCCTTGCGGGGTTGATTCTGCGTTGTCGGTCGGCATCGACTCGACGCAGGGCTGGAAATGCCACAGCGTTAGCTGCGGCGCGGGCGGCGCGATCTATGACCTCGCGTCGGTGCTACTCGGCGGACCGTACAGCCGGGAGCTCCGCGGCGAAGCGTTCCTGCGCGCGAAGGCGTGCGGCTGATCGCCCACGGCCTGCCGATGGCAGACCCAGCGCCGACGCCGCGGGTCCACGTTCACTGACCGCTGTAGTTAGACCACACAGCGAGCATCTCGACCGCCGCGGTGCCGGCCGGTCCCCTCGTGGGGTTGGCGGGAGGCAACCCCGGTTTGGCGGGAGGCGACCCCCGGCCAGTCGGCTCAAGCCGACTGGTCCCCTGGCGCCTCCCGCCGACCCTAAGACCAGGCCACTCCCGCCCGCCACGCCGCTCAGCTGTACTTGCCCTTGCGGCTGCGCTTGACCTTGACGGTGGTGCTCTCTTTGTGGGACTTCCCGCCGGTCGGGGTGAAGGTGACGGTGATCGTGACCTTGGCGCTGCCGAGCTTCTTCAGCTCCCGGGCGGCGGAGCCCTTCAGAGCGATACCGAGGTCGACGGTCGACTTCTTCGAGCTCTTCGCGCTCCCAGTCCCATACGTGTACGTGGTCTTCACGTGCTTGACGACGCGCTTCTTGCCCTTATGGGTGATCACCGTCTTACGCACCGAGAACGTCGCCTTGGCGCTGAAACGCCCGGCATCGGGAGCGCCCAGCGGCACGGTGAGCTTGCCCTTTGAGGACACCTTGACCCTGCCGAAGGTGAACGTGTTCACGGGCGGCTTGGTGACCGAGGACGTCGTGGTCGCCGCCGCGGTCGTGAACTGCTCGTCGGGTCCGGACACGATCCCGTCGGGATCCGTCGCCACCGCCCGGTAGTGGTAGACGGTGTCGGGGGTCAGACCGGTCAGCCCCGCCGCGAACGGGGTCGCCGACGTGCTCGCCGGGACAGCCTGCGCCGGCGTGGTCGACCCGTACGAAGTGGTCGTCCCATACCGGAACACCACCGTGCCACCCTGGACGTCCGGATTTGCAACCGTCGTGCCGACGGTCGCCGTAGTCGACCCGACCATCGTCACGCTCGTCGTGCCGAGCACCAGTGGCGCGGACTCGTAGGCGCCGATGTCACACGCCGCCCCCTGCGGGCGCGCCACCTCGCGCTGATCGGTGGCGGGGCACACGGCGTTCGAGCCGGCATCGATCGCCGGGCTGCCCGCCAGCAGCGCAATCGTCTCGGTCAGTCCCCCGTTGTTTTGCAGGGGACCGAGAACCGGATTGGCGCCGGTGATATCGCCGGCGCCGCCGTTGAAACCACACTCATTGGCTCCGGAAGTGGCATCGGTGAGATTGTGTCCCTGCGACAAGACCTGGCCGCTGCAATCAGGTTCGGTCCCGGCGATCGATGCGCTCCCCGCGGCCACGATGGTGTTCTCGAAATCGGGCAGAGTCCCGGATCCCACCCGGACATCGCCCCCGCCGCCCGACCCGGTCGAGCTGTTGTCGGCGATGGTGTCGTTGATGATCTGATCGGCGGCCACGTTGTTACCGATGTCGAGGCCTCCACCGCCCACGTTGGAGGTGGTGCCAGAGAAAGCGGTGGTGGCGCTGTTGCCGGCGATCGTCGAGTCGATGATCGAGAATGGTGCCGCGATGGGGCTGGCGGTGGTGCTGTCCGCGATCCCGCCGCCGGCCAGACCGGCCGTGTTGTTGACCACCGCGCTGGCGCTGACCGTCAGCGAAGGGTACCCCTCGACGTTGATCGCTCCCCCGGTCGCGCTCGCCGTATTCCCGCTTAGGGTGCTGTCGGTGACCGCGGCGCTCCCCCCGGAAGCCGAAGACACGAGGATCGCCCCGCCGTTGAGAGCGGAGTTCCCGGTGAACGAGCTGTCGTTCACCGTCAGGGTTCCCTGATCGGCGATCGCGCCACCGTCGCCGGTGTCTGAGGCGTCGTGGCTGAACGCCGCCCCCGAGACCGCCAGTGTGGCGCCCGGGTCGATGAGGACGCCGCCCCCGTCGCCCGAGCCGCTGTTCCCGTTTTCGAGCGTAACGTCCTGGAGACCCACGGTCCCTGACTGCACCACCATGATCTGCGTCGAGAGCGTCGACGTCGAGTTGTAGCCGTCGATCAGGGTGCTGGACACGCTGGTGCCCACCACGGTGGCGCTCGAGGTGAAGGTCAGCGGGCCGTAGCCTGGGGCGGTATTGAGGACGTAGGTACCAGGCGGCAACTCGATTATGTCGTTCGTATCCACGTTCGCCTGGTTGACCGCGTCGCGAATCGTGCACGAGCCGCCGGTGGCGCAGTTACCAGTGCTGGTCGCCGGATCGGTGTCCGAGGTGGTGGTAACTACCAGTGTCAGGCCGGTCGACGCGCGCGCCGAGCCCACGATCGCGAGGCTCATCACCACTGCACACGCGCACAGCAGCAGGCTCGCTCGCCTCCCACGCGCGGCGTAGCCGTTCTGAATAGAGCACCGCAAGCCGTGGCGCTGACGGTCACGTTCTTGGAGTGTCACGCCTACCGGCGCAAACGTTGAAAACTGCAGTGCGACGTGGTCGCGATGACGGTGCAGGCGCACGCGGATCCCCTAACCTTCGATGGGCGGATTGCCGTCCTCGACGGCCGGCCCAGCTTTTCACCCACAAGCTGGCGGATACACCCTCGAACACCCTGGTCTTTACCCTCGGATTTCATGACGCCGACCTGAGCGCGGCGGACAGGAACGCCCCGGCCTGACGTAGGGCCTCGCGCGCGGGCGGGCGGTCACGCAGCGCCTCGAGCACGACGAAGTCGCCGGGCACCCCCTGATATCTGATGGCGGTCACCGGGACCCCGGCGGCTGCGAGCTTGGCTGCGTACGCCTCACCCTCGTCGCGCAGCACATCCTGCTCGGCGGTGAGGAGCAGCGTCGGCGGGGTGCCCGTGAGCTGCAACGGCGACGCGCGCAGCGGCGAGCAGGTGACCTGCGCGCGCGCGGCCACATCGGGTGCGTACTGCGCCCAGAACCAGCGCATCGTTTGGCGCCCGAACCCGGGTCCGCGCGCGTAGCGACGGTAGGAAGGGGTATCGCAGGCGGCATCGCAGACGGGACAGAACAGCAGCTGCGCGCAGACGTCCGGACCGTCACCGGTGCGGGCAAGCAGTCCGGCCGCTAGCGCCAGGTTCGCGCCCGCCGAGTCGCCGGCCAGAGCAATCCGGGTGTGGTCGAGCCCCCGGCGCTCGCTGTCACGCGCGGCCCACTCCAACACCGCGCGGCACTGTGTGATCTGGGTCGGGTAGCGCGCCTCCGGAGCGCGGGTGTATTGCACCAGGACGACGGCAGCGAGCGCGCTGGCGGCGAGCTCGCGCAGCAGCCGGTCGTGGGTCAACGCGCTCCCGAGTACCCAGCCCGGGCCGTGCGCGTAGAGCACGATCGGGAGCGGTCCCTCACGCCCGGCGGGGCGGAATATCCGCACCAGGACCGGCTCCCGGCCGCCATCGGGGACCGCGACGTCCTCGACCTGGACCGCTCGCGGGGACCAGCGAGGCGCATCGGCCTGCGCCACGTCCAACAGCTCGCGCGCACGTTCTAGCCCGAGTCTTGGCGTGATCCGACCGGTGACTAGCCGCTGTGTCCGCGGCACACGGTGATCCACGTTTGGCATCGCACACCAAACCCTGGCATTACCCACCGCGCACCACTACCCTCAAACACCCGCGCAATTGACTCGCGTCGTGCCGGAGTAGTAACTTTCCGTACAGCGTGGAGCAACGGGAGACGCTGAAGTTGTGATGGCACCCGCGCGGGGAGCGTCCTGGGGACGGAGTTTCGCGCCGAGATCGCGGCCGGGCTGGCCGGACTGGGCGAAGCGCAAATCATGGCGGCACTCGAGGGTCCGATCCGCGTGACGCCGCACGTCCGCTCTACCGACGAGCCGCTACCGTTCGCGCCCCTGTCCACGGACGCGCTGGTCGAGCGTGGCCGCGAGCTGTCCGCGATCGACGTGCTCATCGCCCAGCTGCTCGCGGGGCGCGGTGGGCGCCTCGTGATCGACGGTCCAGCCGGTATCGGCAAGTCCACGCTGCTGGCCTTCGCCGCGGAGCGTGCCGCCGCGGCCGGGGTCATGGTCCGCTTCGCGCAGGCCTCGGAGCTATCGGGGCAGGTGGCGTTCGCGGCTGCGCGGGAGCTCCTCGGCGAGGACTGGCCGGACGACGCGGCCTCGTCGGAGGCCGTCGCGGCAGGGGCGAGAGCCACATTCGATCTCGCTGAGCAGGGGCCGCTGCTGCTGATGCTCGACGATGTGCAGTGGGCCGATGCGCCGACCGTGCGCTGGCTGGCGCTGCTGTCCGCCAGCATGGCCAGACGGAGCATTGCTCTGGCGGTCGCCGTGCGTGCCGGCGACCGTCCGGCGGGAGTGCTCGCCGAGCTGCTCGACGATCGCCGGGCGAAGGTGTTGAGGCCGGCACCGCTCACGGCGGGGGGCGTCGCGACGGTTCTCGGTGAGCGGCTGGGCAGCGCGGTCTCCGCCGAGCTCGTCGACGCATGCCACGCCGACACCGGCGGCAACCCGTTCCTGCTCATGATGCTCGCCGATGCCCTGCGCCAGGCGGGTCTTCCCGCCGGGCCCGCGGTGGCAAACCGGATCCGGGAGGTCGGCTCGCGTGCGCTGAACCGCACCGTGATCGCCCGCATGGACACGCTCGACGACGCCACTCGCCGCCTGCTCGAGGCAGCCGCTGTCGCCGGTGCCGTTATGACGCCCAGCGAGCTAGCCCCAGTCGCCGCCGTGAGCGAAACGGGTAGCGCCGACGCTGCCCGACGGCTCGTCGGCGCCGACCTCCTGCGCTCAGTGGGCAGCGGCGAGATCGCCCATCCGCTCGTCGCGGCGGCCATCCGTGACGTGATGGGCGCCGAACGGCGCGAAGAGCTCGCCCGGGCGGCGGCGGTGCGCCTAGCGGCGCAGCACCGTGTCGAGGAGGCCGGGGCGCTGCTGCTCGAGGTCGCGGGCCGCGGCGACGACGCCGTGGTCGCCGTCCTGCTCGCCGCTGCCCGCGCCGCGAGCCAAAAAGGGGCGCCGGATGTCGCCGCGGTCGTGCTGCGCCGGGCCCTGCAGGAGCCGCCCAGCGGCGAGCGTCGCGCCGAGGTGCTTGCCGAGCTCGGCGGTGCGCTGCTCGCCGCCGGCGACGCGACGGCGCCGGAGGTGCTGCGGGATGCGCTCGCGCTCGCACAGGATCCGGCGAGAATGGCCGCACTCGCCGGTCTGCTCGCCCTCTCGCTCGTCTACGGGCTCCGCCTGGGCGACGCGGTCGCCGTGCTCGACGAGGTCGCCGCCCGGCTCGCGGACACGGCGCCGGCGCTCGCCGAGGAGCTATCCGCCCAGGCGCTGCAGTACTCGGGCATGGACGCTCAGATGCGGGCGGAATATCTGCGCCGGCTCGGCGCGGGCGGGATGGAGCTCGGAGCGAGTGAGCTCGCCCTGCGAATGCGGCTCGCCGAGCACGCCGTCGAATCGCACAGGGCCGGCCGGCCGGCGAGCGAGACGGCGGCGCTCGCCAAGCGGGCGCTCGCCGCCGGCTTGCTCCTCACCGGCGCTCCGGGCTCGCACGCGAACGCCACGATCGCGCTCATCTACAGCGGTGAGCCGGCCGCCGGCCGGCTTAACGTCCAGGACGCGATCGCCCGTTTCCGTACCGCCGGGGACAGGCCGATGCTGGCCTTGCAATACGCCTTCCATGCGGAGGCGCGCCGCCTGGAGGGGGACATGCTCGCAGTCGAGCGCGACGTGCGGACCGCGCGCGAGCTCCTCCCGGGCGGAGACATCGGCCCTCCGTTCATGGTCGCGAGCCTGCTGGAGTCGCTCCTGGAGCAGGACGAGATCGCCGCCGCCGAGCAGGAGCTGCGGTCGGCGGGGATGACCGGCGAGCTGCCCGAGCTAGTCTCGACCGGGCAGCTGTTCTATGCCCGTGGGCGCATCCGGGTGGCGGCGGGCGCCGTGTCCCTCGGACTCGAGGATCTGCTCGCCGCCGGCGCAATGAACGAGCGCTTCCAGATCCGCGATCCCCAGACGGTGCCGTGGCGGGTGGCGGCGGCCGCGGCCCTCCTCGAGCTCGGCGAGCGGGAGCGAGCGCATGCCCTGTCCGCCGAGCAGCTCGAGCTTGCCCGCCGGTTCGGGGCTCCCCACGCTGTCGGTCCGGCGCTGCGCCAGCACGGCGTGGTGATCGGCGGAACCGAGGGGTGCGAACTGGCGCGCGCCGCGGTGGCGGAGCTCGAAGGGTCTTTCGCACGACTCGAGCTCGCGCGTGCGCTCGTCGACCTCGCCGCCCTGACGGGGGAGGCGGCACCCGCAGCGCAGGTCCGCGAGCTGCTGGGGCGCGCGGCGACGCTCGCCGAGAGCCTCGGCAGCATCGCCCTCGCCCGCCGCGCGAGCGACCAGCTCGTCCGGGCCGGCGGGCGGCCACGACGACCCAGACGGCTCGGGTGGAGGGGGCTCACCGCCACCGAGCAGCGCGTCGCGCGGCTGGCGACGCAGGGACTCAGCAACCGCGAGATCGCCGAGACCCTCGTGGTCAGCGAGAAGACGATCGAAACGCACCTCACGAGCATCTACCGCAAGCTCGGCGTCCGCTCGCGCGCGGAGCTCCCGGCGAGCGCGTAGTCCTAAGTCTGCCCGAACGGCTCTACAGGGGCTAACTTCAGGGGTTCTCAGGGTTGTGTGACGCCGGCGCGGCTGTCAGCGTGCCGCAGGTGATTGCGGAGCGGCAGGGCGAGAGCGCCGAGGGGTTGCCGCTGCGGGAGCGTAAGACCGTGCTCGCCACAGCGGAGGCACCCCTCGACAAAGCGCGCGAGGGGTGCGGCGCAGCGGTGTTCATCGTCGGCAAGGCGAGGCCCGGCAAGAGATCCGTAGCCGAGCCCGTACGTCGTCAGGCGGACGAGCCCGTCGAGTCGGGTGGATTGCTGCTGGAGCGCGATTCGGAGATCTCGCTGATCGATGCGCTGTTGACGCGCGTCCTGCGCGGCGAGGGCAGGCGAATGCTGATCGAGGGACCCGCGGGAATCGGCAAGTCGACGTTGCTGGAGCATCTGGGCGAGCGCGCGCGAGCACGTGGCATCGAGCTGCGAGCGTGCCAGTGCTCCAAGACCGATGCCCGAGTCGCGCTGAGCGCCGCCCGTGGCCTGCTGGGGGACGGTCTCGAGGGGGTTGAGAGCGCAGAGGGCGACCGGGTCGCCTCCAGGCTCGTGCAAGCGACGCTTGAGCTCGCCCACTCGGCGCCTGTGCTCCTCACGGTCGACGACGCGCAGTGGGCCGATCAGGCATCACTGCGGTTTCTCGCCGCGCTGGCGCGGCGGATCGCGGGTGTCCCGGTCGCGATCGCGCTGGCGGTTCGTGAATCGGATCTCGAGCGTGGCGAGGCGCTCGGCGAGCTGCTCGATGATCGCCGCGCGCTGGTGCTGCGCCCGGCATCGTTGAGCGTCGTCGCGGCCGACGCATTGATGGCCACGCGGCTGGGGGAGCGGGTCGGGGAGCGGCTGGTCATGACGGCGCATCGTCAGACCGCGGGGAACCCGTACCTGCTGACCGTAGTTTCGGACACCCTTCGCCACCTCGGCAATGCCTTCGCGAGCGAGCCTGACGCCCTGGCGGGCGAGATTGCCGCGCGTGAGGCCACGCGACTGGTCGCCTGGCACCTCGATGGCCTCGTCGGCGAGGAACGTGCATTGCTCGAGGCGGCCGCCGTCCTCGGTGAGCTAGGGCCGCCGGAGGTGCTGGCCGTCCTGGTCGGCGCCGACCCGGCCGCCTGGGGCGACGCAGCTCGCCACCTTGCCGGCGCGGACCTGCTGGTGTCCGCCCGCGGCACGCGGCTCACGCACCCGTTGCTCGCGGCGGCACTCCGCGCGACGCTCGGCGCGCGGCGCCAGATCGAGCTGGTCCGGGCGGCAGCCACCGCGCTGGTTTGCGCCGGGCGCGTGGAGGAGGCGGCGGCACGGCTGGCTGAACTACCGCCGACGGGCCACGCCCACACCGCCGAGACGCTCGCCCAGGCGGCCAAGATCGCGCTCGCGCGCGGAGCGCCGGAGCTGGCGGCGAGACTGCTGGAGCGCGCGCTCGGCGAGCCGCCGGCGCCGGCGCGTCGGCCCGAACTTCACGCCTGCCTCGGAGAGGCGCTGCTGGCGCTGGGCCGCCCAGACGCGTCAGAGCACCTGGGGCGCGCGCTGGAGGAGCTCGAGGATCCCGAGCGGCGAGCGGCGATCGCCCGGGCACTGGCGCTGGCGCTCACCTACACGCTCCAGATCGAGCAGGCGGCGGACGTACTCGCGCGGCTGGCGAACCAGCTTGAAGTCGAGCGCCCTGAGCTCGCCGAAGAGCTGGAGGCGCAGACGCTGCTGTACGAGAGCATGGTCGGTTCGCTGCGGTCCCGCCGGCTGGCGCGGCTGCGCAAGCTCGGCGCCTGCCGCGGGCACAGCGAGTTGGCGTATCGGATGCGGCTGGTCGAGCTGGCCGCCGAGTCACACGGCGCCTGTCACCCCGCCGAGGAGATCACCCCCTGGCTCGAACGGGCGCTCGCCGGCGGGGTGCTGCTCACCGGCGCGCCCGAGGCCCACTTCAAGGCACTGGTGATCCTCACCCAGCTGCGGCGAACGACGCTCGCGCGCACCCAACTGCGCGACGCGATCGCCGACGCGCAAGAGCGCGGCCAGACCGCTCGCGTGTGCATCGGCCTGGGCCTCCACGCTGAGCTGGCGCTCCTGGAAGGCAACGTGCTCGCGGCCGAAGCGGACGTGCGCTCGGCGCTTGAGCGGGTGAGCTACCACGAGCTCGCGACACCGTTCAGCCTGAAGGTGCTGATCGAAGCGCTGATCGAGCAGGACCGGCCCGACACGGCGCTGGAGGAGCTGCGCCGCTCCGGGCTGACCGGACAGCTGCCCCCGATCGCCTCCCAGGGCGCGATCCTCTACGCGCGGGGGCTGGCTCACCACGCTTGCGGTGCGCTACAGCTGGCGCTGGAGGAGTTCGAGCTCGCCGGCGAGAGCCTGCAGCACTTCGGGAACGACAGCCCGGCCGCGCTCCCGTGGCGCTCGGCCGCCGCGATCGTCCTCAGCGAGCTGGGCGACCGAGTACGAGCGCGCGCGTTGGTCGGGCAAGAGCTCACCCTGGCCGCGCGGACCGCCGTGCCCGAGGTCCTCGGGCGCGCATGTCGCGCGCACGCGAGCATCCTCGACTGCGATAGCGAGCGGCTCGTCGCGCTGCGCCGCGCCGTCGAACTGCTGGAGCGCTCAAGCGCGCGGCTGGAGCACGCCCGAGCACTGTCCCAGCTCGCCGCGGCCGAACGAGGACACGGGAACACCGTCAAGGCCCGCGAGCTCGCCCAGCGAAGCTGGACGATCGCCGAGCAGCTGGGCGCGAACCGGGTCGCCAACCAAGCTCGCGACGAGTTGGTTTGCGCCGGCGGCCGTCCCCGCCGCGCCTCCGTGCACGGCGTCGGCGCGCTCACCGCCGCCGAGCTGAAGGTAGCCACCCTCGCCGCCCAGGGAATCACCAACACCCGGATCGCCGACACGCTCGTGCTCGCCACCAAGACAGTCGAGGGCCACCTCGCCAACACCTACCGAAAGCTCAACATCAACGGCCGGGCACAGCTAGCCGCGATCATCCTCCCCGCCCAGTAAACGACCGAAGCTCTGCGGACGAGCCGGTAGCGCCGCGCCGACGACCTCTCTCCAACCGTTACACACTTGTACGGACCCCTCGGCTTCCGCTTCAGCCACGCGGATCGCAGCAGCAGAAGCGGCGCTGACGTGTCCGACGGGATCATGTCGCGGATTTACGAAGTCATTGTGAGTGGACCGGCTTCGCCGGCATCGGCACGCGGCATGTCGGCGCGACCATCCGCTCGGTCTCGTCGTCGAGGTCGGTGTGGAAGGTGAGGTGGTAGCGGTTGACTAGATTCGAGAGGCCGGTGAGCATGCAGATCTCCATGATCTGGGCCTGGGAGAAGTGCTCCTGCAGGCGGCCGTACAGCTCGTCGTCGATTGGCTGCAGGCGGGTGGCGTGGTGGCTGTACTCGATGATCGCCTCCTCGGCCTCGGAGTAGAGTCCGTCAGGCAGCGGGTCGTCGGTGAGGTGCTGCATCTGCTCGTCTGTCAATCCGGCGCTCTGACCGAGCACCACGTGCGTGGGGACTCAGTAGAAGCACTCGTTGACTTGACTGGCCGTCAGGTACGCGAGTTCGCGCTCCGCGGGCGATATGGTCGCGGTTTCGCCGTATAGCGCGGAGGCGAATGCTACGAAGCCGCCGAACAGCGGGCCGTGGTTGGCGACCGTGGCGAGAATGTTCTGCGGGCCTGTCCAGGGGGGAACGACAAAACTGGAGAGCGTCTCCGCCACCTCGGGTGGCGTGCTGGGGTCGTTCGGGTCGACGATCGGAAGGCGTCCCATCCCGGCCGGTCCTACCTGGCTTGCTGGAGTGTTGAAACGGCCGTCGCCCGAGGCCGAGCCGCTCGAGCATCCGCAGCCTGCGAGAACAGCGAGGAGGTAATCACGGGTAAGGCCACGAGGAGTCGTTCTGCCACATTCATGCGAGGGCTCCTAGGCTCCTGGGTGGGACGCGCGAAAGGAAAAGTTAGCTACCGGGCAATCTATGAGCGATAGGCAAGCATTACATTGGCCTCTCGGCCAAACTTCCATTCCGCTGACCGGCCGGGGGTAGCACCCGCGGACGCGCCCGCAACACATGGCCGAGAGGCGGCGCAGCGACCGGCT
>Ga0302324_100027038_pt1 | contig 10941 bp, 11 predicted proteins | sample Palsa_T0_1_FD_201949 | JGI IMG/M metagenome (GOLD analysis project Ga0302324, IMG submission 201949) | Peat permafrost microbial communities from Stordalen Mire near Abisko, Sweden - Palsa_T0_1 | ecosystem: Environmental > Terrestrial > Soil > Palsa > Peat permafrost | place: Sweden: Abisko...
CGCCATCTGCGCCGGTTCCTTGAGGTGGTACACGTGGTTGGGACGCAGCCGCGTCCCCGCGCCGGCGAGGGTCGTGCCGTGCTTGACGCAGGCCAGCACGTCGGCCAGCAAACCGTCGGCGGGTGTGGCGTAAGCGACGCCGTTGGTCGCGACCGTCGGGATCCGCAGGCGCGCGCCGAGCCGCACGAGCGCGCGCACGAGGGCCGGGTCTTCGGGGCGCACGTGATGCTGCAGCTCGAGGTGGAAGCGGCCGGGGAAGAGCGCGCGCAACTGCGCGCCCAGCGCGAGCGCCGTCGCCTCGTCGCGCCGCAGCAGCGCGCGTTCGATCGGCCCGTGACGGCCGCCGGAGAGCGCGATCAGCCCGTCGGTGTGACCGTCGAGGTCGTCGAGCCGCAGCCGCGCGTCGCGCTTGCGCCCGCGCAGTTGCGCCGTCGAGACCAGCCGCGCCAAGTTCCCGAAGCCGCGTTTGTCCTCGGCCAGCAGCACCAGCCGCGGGCTGTCGGTCGGGACCTCCTTGGCCGGCCGGGCGGGCCGGCCGGCGGGGATCGGCGCGGCGGCCGGCGATTCGAGCGTCAGCTCGGCGCCGCAGATCGCCGCCAGCGGCGTCCCGGCCGCGGCTTTGGCGAACCGGACCGCCCCGTACAGGCCGTCCCGGTCGGTCAGCGCGAGCCCCCGCAGCCCCAGGCGCAGCGCCACGCCGACCAGCTCCTCGGGGTGCGAGGCCCCTTCGAGGAAGCTGAAGTTCGACCAGCAGTGGAGCTCGGCGTAGGCAGGGTCGGCCATGGGCGGACCGACTCTCTACGCGAACATATGTTCGATTCCTTGCCGTCTCGGCGTCTCGTCGTGAACGAGATCAGTCGGCTTGGAGTCGATTGTATATATCAATAATATGGAGGATTGATATTGCCTTTCCGAGAGCAAGTGCGCGATGCTAAGGCGATGCCACGTATCTCTCTCATCGTGCCGGTCGAGGACTTGGCCCTCATCGACGAGGTCGCGACACCCAATCGCACCGCTTTCATGGTCACGGCCTCCCGTGAGGCTGCCCTGCGCGTCCGCCGGGAGCGGGAAGACCGCGAGCTCGCGGAGATACTGGACGCCCGTGCCGACGACGATCGTGACCTCCTCGCCGAGTTCGACGGCACCACAGCCGACGGTCTGCGGTGAAGCGCGGCGAGGTCTATCGCTTCGCCCTCGATCCGACCATCGGGAGCGAGGTTCGTAAGACTCGCCCGTGCGTCGTCGTGCAGCGCGACCTTCAGACGGAGCGCTCGCCTGTCACGATCGTCTGTCCGCTCACCGACGCGAACCGGAGAGCAGGAAACATCTTGAACCCCGCCGTCCCCGCCGGCGTCGGGGGCACGACGAAGGACAGCCTGGTGTGCTGCCATCAGGTACGCACGGTCGACCGCCGCCGCGCCGTGGGGGACAAGTTGGGCGACCTTCCACCCGAGATCATGGCGGCGGTGTCCAGAGGCTTGCGCGCGATCTTGGACCTCGACGCGGGGTAAAGAGCGGTAGAGGAAACTCAGGCCTGCGCGAGGCGTACAGAGGGGGACTATGAGACGCTCGACGGTCTCGGGGGCCATTGCGGTGGCAGCGCTGCTCGGTGGTGGGATCGCCATCGCGTTCGGCTATGCACGCCGGTACGGAGCGGTGCGGGTGGTGAACGAGGAGTTCGACGCCGCCTCGACCTTGGAGGTCGACGTGCTCGGCGCGGTCAGCGTCGTCGCCGGCGAGGTCAAGAAGATCTCGGTGCAGCTGAGCATCTGGGGGAGCGCGGCGACGGTCGCGGCGTACCGGTTGGGCGTCGAGCGCGAGGGGCAGACGCTGCGACTGAGCGCGCCCGGTCGAATGAGCGGCAGCGAACGCGCTATCGTCAGGCTGCAGATCGTCGTGCCGCGCGCGACACACCTGCGCGTGCGCTCGTCGGCCGGTGCGATCTCCGCTCGCAGTCTCGACGACGTCGATCTCGACGCGCGGCTCGGAGCGATCTCCGCGAGCGACGTCGGCGGGACGGTGCGCGTGCGCATCGGCGCCGGCGCCATCGCCGTCGGCTTGGCCAAGGATCGTCCGATCGCCGCCGTCGACATCGACTGCGGAGCCGGCCCGATCGCGTTGGCCGTGCCGCGCGCGCTGCGGGCCGACTATCACGTGGTCGCCAGGTTGCTCCCGATCCGCCCACCCGACTCGGTCCCCGGCGGCATCCCGGTCGACGTCCACACCGGCGCCGGCCCGGTCGCGATCGCGCTGCGCTAACGGTTGCTCGTTCACTAGGCAAGAGAGCGGTTCGCTAGCTGTTAACGCCGCGTCGTTCGCGGAGTATAGTCGCGCTACCGAACCCACCCCGAAGGAGCGTTTCATGATCGAAGCATTGACACGCCGCTGGTGGCTGTTTTTGATCCGCGGTCTCGCAGCGGTCGTTTTCGGCATCCTGGCTCTGATTTGGCCCGGCATCGCGCTCGGGGCCCTGACGATCGTCTTCGGCGCCTATGCGTTCGTCGACGGAGTCTTCGCGTTCGCCGCCGCGGTCAGCGGGACGGCCGGCTCGCGCTGGTGGGTTTTCATGATCGAAGGGATCGTCGGACTCATCGTCGCGTTCTTCGTGCTGACCGAACCGGTGCTCAGCGCGATCTCACTCGTGTACGTCGTGGCGATCTGGGCGATCGTCACCGGCGCGGTCGAGATCGTCGCCGGGGTCCAGCTGCGCGACATGATCTCGAACGAGTGGCTGTACGTGCTGGCCGGCATCGTCTCGATCGCGTTCGGGATCCTGGTGCTGCGTGATCCGAGCAGCGGGGCGCTCGCCGTCGTGTGGCTGATCGCCTACTACGCGATCCTCTTCGGTATCTTGCAGCTCGCGTTCAGCTACCGCCTCAACCGCCTCGGCGCGGTTCCGTCGCAGATTCAGCGAACGGCATAGAAACGCTGCCGCTCAGGTCGTCGTTTGGGCGGCGACCTGGGCGGCGACCAGCGTGTCGGAGCCGAACAGGCGATCGTCCTCGGCGTCGTACTCGAAGAGCTCCGCGTAGCGGCCCCACTCGACGGCGGTCTGGAATTGCCGGCGGGCCTCCTCGGCGGGGTAGTACTCGTCGAGCAGATCGAGGAAGAAGTCGCCGCGCATCGCGCGGTTCTCTTTTTCGGTCAGCGTCTTGGCGATCGTGGCGACGATCGGCGCGCTGGCGAGGACCTGGTGGCGGAAGATGTCCTTGCTGTGCTGGATCGTCGCGTTGGCGAAGTCGCGGCCGGCTTCGGTGGTGCGCACGTCGCCTTCGCTGACGACAGCGAAGCCGAGCAACACCGCGGCGTCGAGGATCGCCAGCAGATCGTCGACCGGGAGCGCGAGCCGGTCGGCCAGCCGCGCGACTTCTTGCGCGTCGTCGCCCGACTCGACGATGAGCTCGAGCAGACCGCTGATCGTCCCGACCCGCACGTGCGGGAGCGGACGCGCGTACGGCGAGCGCGGCGCGGCGGCGGGCGCCGGCGCGTCGGCGGGCTCCCAGGCGCGCGCCATGTCCAGCGACGGATTGGTCATCACCTCGTAGAGGCGGTCGACCAACTCCTTGAAGCGCGGGCTGGTGCGGTTGTGCGGCCGCGGGAGATCGACGGCGACCTCGCCGCGCACGCGACCGGGATTCGCGCCCAACACGATCACCCGGTCGGCCAGGAACACGGCTTCCTCGATGTTGTGGGTGACGAGCAGGATCGCTTGCGCCGGAAAGGTCTTGGCGTTCCACAGGTCGTCGATCTCGCCGCGCAGGTTCTCGGCGGTCAGCACGTCGAGCGCGCTGAACGGCTCGTCGAGGAACAGCACCTTCGGCTCGACGACCAGCGCGCGCGAGAAACCGACGCGCTGTTTCATCCCACCGGAGAGCTCGCGCGGGTAGGCGGTCTCGAAACCATCCAGGCCGACCAGGTCGATCGCGCGCAGCGCCCGCTTCATGCGCTCGGTGCGGCCGATGCCACGCGCCTCCAAGCCGAGCTCGACGTTCTCGATGACCGTCAGCCACGGCAGCAAGGCGAAGCTCTGGAAGACCATCCCGACGTCGGGGTTCGGACCGAGCAGCACGGCGTCGCCGTTGCGCACGCTGCCGTCGCTGGCCGGGATGAGCCCGGCCATGATGCGCAGCAGCGTGCTCTTCCCGCTGCCGCTGCGGCCGAGCAGCGCGACGACTTCGCCGCGAGCGACGGTGACTTCGACGTCTTCGAGCGCGGTGAACTCACCCTTCCCCTCCGGCAGCGGGAAGCGCTTGGAGACGTGCTCGGCGGTGATCAGCGCCTCGCTCACAGGTGATACCTCGTTTCCGCCAGCCGGTAGAGCCGGCGCCAGAACAGACGGTTGATCCCGACGACGTAGAGGCTCATCACGCTCACGCCGAGCCAGATGCGAGGCCAGTCGCCCTTGGTGGTCGCTTCGGTGATGTACGAGCCCAGGCCCGTCGCGACCAACGTCGTCGAGCCCCACGAGACGACCTCGGAGACGATGCTGGCGTTCCAGGCGCCGCCGCTGGCGGTGATGCCGCCGGTGACCCACGAGGAGAAGATCGCCGGGATGATCAGGCGGCGCCAGCGCTGCCAGCCGCCGAGGCCGATGTCGTCGGTCATCTCGCGCAGATCCGTCGGGACGCTCGACGCGCCGGCGATCGTGTTGAAGAGGATGTACCACTGCGCGCCGAGGGCCATCAGCAGGATGCTGCCGAAATTGATCGACAGGTGCAGCCGGATGAACGCCAGCGTCGCGAACGGGAAGATGAAGTTGGCGGGAAACGATGCCAAGAAGAGCGCGATCGGCTGCGCGCGCCGGGTGAGCGTCGGCGAGAGTCCGATCGTGACCCCGATCGGCGTCCACACGAGCGTCGCGACGATCAGCAGGACGACGACGCGCGTCAGGGTCACCAGTCCGAGCAGCGCGACGTGACCGATCTCCCCGACGCCGACGCCGGTCAGGATCCGTTGCTCGACGATGTAGTAGATCAAGCCGAGAACCGCCAGCAGGATCACCGCGTCGTACGCGCGGTCGACCAGCGGCGAGCTCGCGCGCCCGGCGGGACGCGGGCGCACGCGGCTCAGCACCGCCAGTCCGCGCGAGAGGACGTCGCCGACCGGCTGCGTCACGCGGCCGAACGCGTGCGGGACGCGTGAGCGGCGCAGCAGGTCGTAGAGCCACGATTGCGGTGGTTCGGCCGAGGCGCTCTGTTCGAGGCGAAACTTGTCGGACCAGGCGACCAGCGGGCGCCAGAACAGCTGGTCGACCAGCAGGATCGTCACCGCCATCGTCAGCACCGCCCAGCCCAGCGCCGGCATGTTTTGCGCCTTCACCGCGACGGCGACGTACGAGCCGATCCCGGGCAGCGTGAAGTTGCTGTTGAGGACGGAGATCGCCTCGCTGGCGGCCAGGAAGAACCAGCCGCCGCCGAAGCTCATCATCGCGTTCCAGACCAAGCCGATCGTGCCGGCCGGCACCTCGAGGCGCACGAAGCGTTCCCAGGGCGAGAGGCCGTAGGCGGCCGTCGCCTCGACCAGGTCCTGCGGCAGCGTGCGCAGCGACTGGTAGAACGAGAAGGTCATGTTCCAGACTTGGCTGGTGAAGATCGCGAAGATCGCCGCCGCTTCCAGGCCGAGCAGACTCCCCGGGAAGAGCGCGATGAAGCCGGTGATCGTGATCGACAGGAAGCCGAGCACCGGAACCGACTGCAGGATGTCGAGCGCTGGGATCAGCACGCGCTCGGCGTAGCGATTGTGCGCCGCGGCGTAGCCGTAGACGAAGGTGAAGGCGAACGAGGCGACCAGCGCGATGAACATGCGCAGCGTCGAGCGGACCGCGTAGCCGGGCAGCATGTGCGGGTCGAGGCTGATGGTCGGGACGTTGCGCGGCGGGGTGAACGCGACGAACGACTCCGAGCCGAAGCGCGCGATCACCGCCAGCAGAACCAGCGCGCCGAGGATGACGGCGACGTCGGTGAGCCCGTAGCGCACACGACGCAGCGACCCGGACCCGGGAAGAAAGGCCTGCACGAGACGGCGCTCTTCCCACCCGCGCGGGTCGCCTCCTCGGGTTAATCCTCCCTTACGATTCCGGTTCCGCGGAGGCTACAGGCTGAAGGCTCCGCCCGAGACGCCGCCGTTGATCACGATGCCACGGTAGAGCGCCGTTTCGACGAGTCGATCGCCGCGATAGCCTTTGTCGGCGACCGGGAGATGGGGACGGAGCTATTCGGCGGGGTTGAACATCAGGGCGTCGTCCTCTTCGAGGACGTCGACCCCGAGGCCGAGCTCGGCGCGGTCGGCCAGAAACGGATAGCGCGAGATCGCCAGGTCGCGATCGCCGCCGGCGGGCTGACGGGCGAGGATGAAGGCATTCCACGCCTCGATGCCGCCTGGTTTCGCGTGCGCGGTCACGTAGGCGGCGACGTCGTCGTCGGTCGCGGCCGCGCGGACGACGTCGGTCAGTTCTTCGACGCCGATCCCGAGTTGCTCGAGCATCGCCGTGGTGAAGCCCGGGACGTTATAGAGGCCGAGATCGCCGCCCGGCAAGGTCGCGCGGAGCTTGTCGATCGAGCGCGGCAAGAAAACGATCCCGGCGAGCGTCGCGCGCGGGCGACGCGGTGGAGCCTTGCGCAGGTCGAGCGGTTCCATTACTTGGCGAGCACCGGGGCGATTTCACCGAAGCGCCCTTCTTGAAAGTCCGTGAAGGCCTGGCGGATCTCGTCGGTCGTGTTCATCACGAACGGACCGTAGCGCACCATCGGCTCGCCGATCGGACGCGCGCAGAGCAGCAGCGCCTGCAGCGGCGTCTCGCCGGCGTTCTCCAACGTGATCGTCGGACCGTCGTCGGCGAAGACGGCGTAGTCACCGCGGCGCAGTTCGCGCGTGCCGATGCGGCCGACGCCGGCGACGATGTAGATCGTCGCGGTCCAGCCGGCCGGAACCGGCTGCTCGATCCGCGCGCCGGGCTCCAGCCGCGCATCGACGTAGGTCCACGGCGTCACCGGATGGACGGGCCCGTGCACCCCGAACAGATCGCCGCTGATGACGCGCACCTCGACGCCCGGCGCGGGCTGTGCGACCGGGATCTCGGCCGCGGTCACGTCCTTGTAGCGCGGCGCCAGCGCCTTGTCGGCGCGCGAGAGGTTGACCCAAATCTGAAAGCCGTGCCGCCGGCCGCCGCTGCGCTGGAACGCCTCGGTCGGCATCTCGGAGTGGACCAAGCCGCTGCCGCCGACCATGTACTGCGCCGCGCCCGGGCCGAGCACGCCGTGGTTGCCGTGCGAGTCGCGGTGCTCCATCTCGCCCTCGAGCAGGTAGGTGATCACCTCGAAGCCCTTGTGCGGATGGTCGGGTGCGCCGACCGCGGTGCCGGGGGCGTGGTCCATCGGACCCATCTCGTCGAGCAACAGGAACGGGTCGACCTGGTCGAGCCCGCGCGCCGGGACCGGCCGGCGAACGAGGAAGCCGCCGCCTTCGAGGGTCTCGGTGGACGGGATCACGCGCGCCAGCGAGCGCGTCTGAGTGGAAGTCTGAACGGACATGTCCCTCCCTACAACCCGGCCGGGGTTTCACCCAGTGCCACCTCGAGCGGGTCGGGGGCGGCGCGGTCGTAGGCGTCGCGCGCCGCGTAGATCGCCTCGCGATTGCGCTGCGACCAGCGGCCGAGCGATTTCAGCTGCTCTTCGAGCCCGGACCCGATCGGCGTCACCTCGTAGTAGACCTTGCCGCCGGGCGCCGGCTCGCTGCGCCGCGCGACGAGCCCGTCGCGCTCGAGCCCACGCAGGGTGAGCGCGAGCATCCGCCGGCTCACCCCGGGGATCGTCCGCGCCAGGTCGCCGAAGTGCCGCGGCCCGGATCCCAGCGCGAGCACCACGTCGAGGCTCCAGCGCCCGCCGAGTCGCGCCAGCAGCTCGCGGATCGGGCACTGCACCTCGTCCGGCCCAAATGGGTCGTACGCCGGCGCTTCGGCGACTAGGAACATCGACGTACCTTCTTTCGCGGGACCGTCCGCGCGGTCTAGGATGGCGGGGAGGAGACATCGTGTACGACCCTGCGGAGATCGTCAACCGTTACATCGCCCTGTGGCACGAGCCGGATCCGGCGCGCCGTCGCGCCGCGGTCGCCGCATTCTGGCGACCGGATGGCGCATGCCTGTCGGCGTCGATCGAGGCCCGCGGCTATGAGGAACTCGAAGCGCGCGTTGCGCGTGCGCACCAGCGTTGGGTCGTCGACGAAGGCTGCCTCTTTCGTGCGCGCGGCGAGGTCGCCGGACACCACGGTGCGGTGAAGTTCGCGTGGGAGATGGTACCGCGGGAAGGCGGCGAGGTCATCTCGCTCGGTCGCGACTTCTTCCTCGTCGACGACGACGGGCGCGTGCACGTCGTCTATCAGTTCGTCGAACCGTAAATGATACCGCGCGGACGTTATTCGGCGAAGATCTTCACCACACCAATTCGTCGTCGTTGAGTTCGGCGAGTGCGCGGCTTGCCTCGGCCCAACCCGCGCGTGGACGATACTTCGGATTGCGGATTACGAGCGCATCACCCTGTACAACAAGTTCTACTGAACGCCTGAACCCAAGCTGCGCGATGATAGGGTCCGGGATGATGATGCCTCGCGATTTTCCAAGGCGCTGAAGAGCAGTCCGCATAGTAGCCTAATCATAGTATAGTATGGAGAAACCCGCCATTCGTCGAGTCGACAGTTAGTCGCTAGCTTATACCGTATAGATAGACAAATAAGCGCAAAGCGAGGATGCGGTGCGCGGGAACGCGAGTATCGCGTATGGTGGAGGCTTCGCCGCTGATCTCGCTCGACCGGGTCACCGTGCAGCTCGATGGACGGCCGGTGCTGCACGAGGTGTCGTGGGCGCTGCGGCCGGGCGAGCAGTGGGCGATCGTCGGGCCGAACGGGTCGGGGAAGAGCACGCTGTTGGCGGTGATCCGCGGTGACCGCTGGCCCGAGCGCGACGGCGGGCGGCGAGCCTACGCGCTCGACGGCGCGCCGCAGAGCGTCGGTGCGGCGGCGCAGCTGATCGGCTCCGTCTCGCCCGAGCAGCAGGAGCGCTTCATCCGCCTCGATCTCACGGTGCGCGGGCGCGACCTGATCGCCAGCGGCCTGCGCGATACGACCTACGTGCACGGTCCGCTCGCGCCGGCAGAAGAGGCCGCGGTCGACGCGCTAGTCGAGCGGTTCGCGCTGGCGGCGCTAGCCGCCGCGCCGATCCGCACCCTCTCGTTCGGCCAACTGCGGATGTTGCTCGTCGCACGCGCGCTGGTGCGCGAGCCGCGCATCTTGGTCCTCGACGAGTTCGCCAACGGCCTCGATCGGCGCGCGCGCACGGCGCTGCTCGGCTTTCTCGAACACGTCGCCGAACGCACGCAGGTCGTCGCCTCCGCCCATCGCGTCGAGGATCTGCCGGCGAGCACGACCGACTACGCGCGCCTGGCCGGCGGCCGCATCGTCGAGACCGGTCGCGGCCGCCCCGGCGCGCATCGCGTGCGCGCGACGCGCACGCGCGCGGTGCGACCGGTGGCGCCGGCCGACGTGTTGGTCGCGATCCGTGGCGCCGACGTCTATCGCGAGGAGACGCTGGTACTGCGCGGTGTGACCTGGTCGATCCGGCGCGGCGAGCACACCGCGATTCACGGCGCGAACGGCTCGGGGAAGAGCACCTTCGCCGAACTGATCGCGGGGACGCTGCCGGCGGCCTACGGCGCCGAGATCGAGCGCTTCGGGGAGCACGGTCCGTTCGACGTGCGCGAACTGCGGCGACGCATCGCGCACGTCTCCGACGCGCTGCAGATCGCCTACGACGCGAACCCGACCGTCGAGCGCGCGATCGCCTCCGGCTTCACCGCCAGCATCGGGACGATCGAGTCGCCCAGCGACGAGCAGCGCGCCGGGGTCGCGGCGATCGTGCACCGGCTGGGCCTGGAGGCGCTGTGCGGCCGGCGCTTCCGCACGCTCTCGTTCGGCGAGCGCCGCAAGGTGCTGCTCGCCCGCGGCTTGGTCGCGCGCCCGGAGCTGCTGATCCTCGACGAGGTATGGGGCGGCTTGGACGCCGCCTTCCGCGCCGCGCTCGTCCCGCTGCTCGACGAGCTGGCGGCGGCGGGGACGACGCTGCTCGCGATCTCGCACCACGAGGACGACGTCCCGGCGCTGGCCCGGCGCGCCTTCATCGTCGCCGATGGCGGCGTGCGCGAGCTGCCGCTGCGAGCAGAGGGACCGCGCCCCGAGGGCGGGTAGCTCACCGGCGTGCGCTATCGGAATCTCGGACGCTGGGGCGTCAAGGTCTCGGCCGTCGGGCTCGGCTCGTGGCTCACCTACGGCGGCAGCGTCGAAGAGGACGCGGCGCGAGCGTGCATCCAGCGCGCCTACGAGCGCGGCGTGACGTTCTTCGATACCGCCGACGTCTATTCGCGTGGACGCGCCGAAGAGATCGTCGGCCGCGCGATCGGCCAGTTGCCGCGCGACCAGCTCGTGCTGGCGACCAAAGTGTTCTTCCCGATCGGCGACGGGCCGAACGACCGCGGTCTCTCGCGCAAGCACATCCGCGCGCAGCTCGACGGGTCGTTGCGGCGCTTGGGCGTCGAGTACGTCGACCTCTACCAGTGTCACCGCTACGACGCGGCGACGCCGCTGGAGGAGACGGTGCAGATGATGGACGACCTCGTGCGCGCCGGCAAGATCCTGTATTGGGGCACCAGTGAATGGAACGCCGACCAGATCATCGGCGCGGTGAACTTGGCGCGCGCGCACGGCTGGGCCGAGCCGGTCTCGAACCAGCCGCAGTACAGCGCACTCTGGCGGCGCGTCGAGCCGCGCGTCTTCCCCGTCTGCCGGCAGTACGGATTGGGCAATGTCGTCTGGTCGCCGCTGGCGATGGGGATCTTGACCGGAAAGTATACCGACGCCACGCATCCGCCGGCCGGGACGCGCGCCGCCGGCGGC
>Ga0302324_100027041_pt1 | contig 10940 bp, 8 predicted proteins | sample Palsa_T0_1_FD_201949 | JGI IMG/M metagenome (GOLD analysis project Ga0302324, IMG submission 201949) | Peat permafrost microbial communities from Stordalen Mire near Abisko, Sweden - Palsa_T0_1 | ecosystem: Environmental > Terrestrial > Soil > Palsa > Peat permafrost | place: Sweden: Abisko...
TGGCGGTCATCGTCGCCGTCATCGCGTGGGGCGCCGCCATCACCGCCTTCGGGCTGGTGCACTGGCTCCCCGCCGCGCTGGCGCTGCTCGCCGCCGCGGGCTGCGCCGACGTGATCTCGGCCGTCTTCCGCAGCACGATCATCCAGCTTGCCGTGCCCGACGCGCTCCGGGGCCGCCTGGCGGGCGTGCAGATTGCCGTGGTCACCGGCGGACCGCGGATCGGAGACCTGGAGGCAGGCGCGGTCGCGACCGGCTTCGGCGACACCTTCTCCGTCGTCTCCGGCGGCCTGGCGTGCATCGTCGGCGCGCTGGTCTTGGCTCGCCTGCTCCCCGGCTTCCGGCGGCAGCGGATGGAACCCGCGCACCACAGCCCGGCGGAGTCTCCCCAGGCCGAGCCGCTCGCCTAGCTGGTCGGGTCCGCTCCCCTAGCTGGTCACGGGGGTCCGGGCCGCTCCAGCGTAGAGCTGGGCCGCCCGCCAGCAGTACCAGGCGACGACGCTGCGGTAGGGCCGGTACGGCTCGCCGAGGAGGTCGAGTTGCTTCGGCGTGGGCGTGGGTATATTCCACGCCAGGCCGAACCCTCGGCGTACTACAAGGTCTCCGGTGGGCCAGATGTCCAACCGCCGGAGCTGGAACATAAGGAAAATCTCCGCGGACCACTTCCCGATGCCGCGGACGCTCGACAGGCGGGCCACGATCTCCGCGTCACTTTCCCGCGCCAGCCGACGGGAGTCGAGCACGACCGTACCGTCGAGGACCTTGGTGGCCAGATCTTGGAGGGAGGCGGCTTTGGCGGCCGACAGGCCAGCCCCACGAAGCAGTTCGGTCGGAGTGGCGAGGACACGTTCGGGGGTGACGTCGCCGTCCAGGGCGAGGATGAGGCGACCGTGTATCGCTCGCGCGGCGGCCCCCGCGAGCTGCTGGTAGGTGACGGAGCGGACGAGGGTGGCGAAGTGGCTGCCGGTGGGCTTGGGGAAGGTCGGCGGCCCTGCTTCGGCGAGGAGGCGGGCGAGCACCGGGTCTCGTTCGGCCAGGATCTGGGCGGCTTGACGGGGAGTGACCTTGCGCGGGCGGGAGGCATCGGGTGGCGTCGAGGTCACAGGTGGCTCCCGGGCGGGGTCGGGTGAGTGTCATCGTGGCGAAGGATTCGATGTAGAGAGCATGGCATCGAAGGGCCCTGGTCGGTGTGCTGCCTGGTGACTTCGGTGGGTCTGGTCGGGTACTTCTCAGATCGGGTAGCGCGTGGGCTCGGTGAGGTACTGGCGGCCGGATGGGGTGGTCCAGCGGAAGATGGCCGGGGTGATCTGCTCGACTTTCCAGCGCGGGTGCTGTTTGAGCCGGTGCTCGTGCCTGCACTTAGGGCCCGCATTGCACAGGCAGGTCCGGCCGCCGGCTTCGTACGGGATGTTGTGCTCGAAGTCGGACTGGTCCGCAGGGCGCCGGCAGACCGGCCCGGTACAGGTCGCGTGGCGGATCTGGGTCAGGTGCCGGAGCTTGACCCCCGGGTCGTGACCGCGGGCCTCGAACCGGTGATCACACGTCTCGGTCGCGATCGGGTCCAGCGCGATCAGCAGGTCCGCCCGGCCGGGGACCCCGGTGGACAGCCGCCAGGCGCCGTAGCCGCCGGGCGGCCCGTCCTCGCCGGAGGCGGTGAAGGCGAATTCCGGCCCGGGACCGGTGCCGGGTGCGCCGGGCGGGTCGTGGCTGGCGGGCGGGCTGGGGCCGCCGGGGGGGTCGTGGCCGCCGGGTGGTCTGGCTTGGCGGGTGTGGTTTTTGGGTTCGGGGCGGGCGCAGCCGTGGCCGATGGCGTGGCCTTGCTCGTCGGTGACGGTGACGCAGTAGCTGGTCTTGGGGTTGGCGGCGGCGGCGCGGGCCAGGTCCCGGGTCAGGGCCGGGTCGACGGGCCCGAGGCCGGGGAGCTCGCCGGGCCGGTCGGCCAGGTGCAGCAAGGTGACCAGCGGGATGGTGAGGTTCATCCGGCCGGCGAACCCGGCCGGGAGCACACCCGGCGCCGGCGGCGCCCAGGACCCGCCCGGATCCCCCGGCCCCGGGCCGCCGCCGCCCGGGCCGCCGCCGCGCGGGCCGCCGTCACCCGGGCCGCCGCCGGACGGGTCATCTGGCGGCTGAGGACCGGGATCGTCCTGCCCGCCGTCGGTGGCGGCGGGGCCGGTGGTCGCGGGGCCGTTGGTGCCGCCGCCGTCGGTGGTGGTGGCGGGGGGCTGGGGCAGGAGCCGGGAGTCGCGGCCGAGCATGATGTCGAGGTAGGCGCGGGCCCGGAGCTGGTCCATATCGCCGTCCAGGCCGGCTTTCTTCAGCTCGCGGGCCCACCAGGTGATGCGCTGATCGGCGGCCACGACGTCGGCGGGCGGCAGTTCGCGGCCGGCCAGCCCGGCGTTGCCGGACAGCTCGGGCCACCGCTCCACCCGGGCCTCGCGTGCGGCTTTCTCGCGCCGCTTGACGGCCTTGTCCGGGGCGACCTGCATGGCCGCGCGCTTGATCGCGGCCCGCAGCCCGCCCGGGGTCAGCCGCCCGGCCCGGTCCAGCACCAGCGCTTCGGCGGCGCGGGCCTCGCCGGGATCCAGGTGCGCGGTCGCGGCGGCGATGATCTCGACCTTGGAGTGGCGCAAGATCCCGGACCGGAACGCGGCCCTGGTGCCGGGCAGCCTGACCGCCAGCGCCTCGGCCAGGTCCAGCATGTTATCCGCGGCCCACCGGGTATCGGCCAGCGCGTAGGCCAGCTCAGAGGCGGTGAACTCCTCCCACCCCCCGGGCTGGTCCAGCACCGGCTCCCGGCCCGGCTCGGGCCGCCGCCGGATCAGCTCGCCGACCGCCGCGTGCTTGAGCGCGGACGCGGCCGCCTCGGACCGGTCCAGCGCGCAGATGATCCCGGTCAGCTCCTCATCGGAGGCCCCGGCGAACCGGTCGTCTGGCCCGGCCGCGTTCTCGGCGAACCCGAACAGCGCGGCACCGCCCGGCGCGGCATCCAGCAGATGACCGGCCGCGAACGCCCCCGCCGGGCCAGGAGAGTCATCGGTCGCCCGCCGCGCCGAGCCGGGCTGCCCCGGACCCCGCCGACCGCCCTTCACCGCGCGAGCACCCCGGCCTGCTTTGCCGGCGCCGCGTGGCGGGGCGGGGGTGTGCGGGGGGGCGGGGTCCTCGCCGGGGTCGTCCCATTCGTCCGGCTCGGTGGCGTCCACCCACGCGATCCACTCGTCCCGGGTGAGCCAGTCCTGCCGGGAAGGCGGCAGGAGCCGCCATCCCCCGGGCCCCTCACCGGCCGGGTCTGCCGGGCCGGCGGCGCCCGGCTCGCCGGCAGCCCGGGCGGGGTCATCGTCCCGCCCGGGGTCCGGAGGAACCGGTTCTGTGGGCATGAGCCGCCGTCCGTTCAGAAAGGATCCGCTTGTATCAAACATAATAGCGAATCATGACGTTTATGGCAACGGTTTTTGCTTTTCAGTGACGATTTTCGAATTAAATGACGGAAGTTTCTGGTGTGACGGCGGGGAGTGGGGGTTTAGGGCGGAGTATATGAGGGCGGTTATGGCACGACGCCGGCGATGGCCGCGGCGACGACCTTGGCGATGGCTGCGGGCTCTGGCGGGGCGGCGTCGCGGGCGGCGAACAGCAGGTGGCCGGTGCCGATCAGCATGGGCGCGAGCGTGTCGACGTCGGCATCGGCGGCGAGGCGGCCCAGGTCACGCTCGATGGTGAGGTAGGAGGCGATCATGGCGGTCGCTTCCGCCAGCAGCGGGACGCCGGACGGCCTGGCCTGGCGGAGCCGGGCGCGCAGGTTGTCGCGGGAGATGATGAGGGCGACGATCGCGATCGCGACCGACCCGAACAGGTCCGTCAGCGCGTCGGTGAGGTTGCCGGCGACGGTGCCGGTCCCGGCGGAATCGCGCAGGGCGGCGGCCTGGTGCTCGATCCGGGCGATGCGGTCTTCGATGAGCTCAGCGAGGAAGGCGTCGAAGTCGGCGAAGTGCCGGTGCAGGACGCCCTTGGCGAAGCCGGCCTCCGTGGTGACCGCGCGGCTGGTCAGCGCGTTCGGGCCGTCCCTGAGCAGGATGCGCTCGGCGGCGGCGAACAGTTGCTCGCGAGCGTCGCGGATGGCTGTCCCGGTCGGCACCGTGCGTCCCTCTCTGGCTCGGCCCTTCTCGATTGACGAGTGGGCGAATGCCCACTATGGTGGGCGCATGCCCACTATACCGCCGGAGCGAGCGACTCTTCCGGAACGCGAGGCTGGTTTGGAACGGGAGCCTTCGCCGGAACGGGAGCTGCATCAGTATCGGCAGATGGCGGAGTCGTTCGGGGGGGACGCCGAGCGTTACGACCGGACCCGGCCTCGCTATCCCGACGCCCTGGTGGAGCGGATCGTCGCGGCCAGCCCTGGGCCTGACATCCTCGACGTCGGCTGTGGCACCGGCATAGAGGCGCGGCAGTTCCAGGCGGCCAGCGGCAAGGTGCTCGGCATCGAGCCCGACGTGCGGATGGCCGACTTCGCGCGGCGCAGTGGGGTCGAGGTCGAGGTAGCGACGTTCGAAGCCTGGGACGCCGCTGGCCGGGAATTCGACGCGGTCGTCGCCGGGACGGCCTGGCACTGGGTGGACCCGGTCGCGGGCGCGGCCAAGGCGGCCCAGGTGCTGCGGCCGGGCGGCCGGCTGGCGCCTTTCCACCACGTGTTCCAGCCGCAGCCCGAGGTGACGGATGCCCTCGCCCAGGCCTACCGGCGGGTGGCGCCGGACGCGCCGTTCAACCGCGGCGGGCCGCCGGCAAGGTCGGCCCTGGACGGGTACCAGAGGCTGTTCGCCAAGATCGCCGACGGGATCCGGGAAGTGGGCGGGTTCGGCGACCCGGAGCAGTGGCGGTTCGACTGGGAGCGGTCCTACACCCGCGATGAGTGGCTGGACCAGATGCCCACCTTCGGCACCTTGACCCAGCTCGCGCCGGACAAGCTGACGGAGGTGCTGGCAAGCGTCGGGGCGGCTATCGACGCGATGGGGGGAAGCCTCACGATCGGCTACACCACGGTGGTGGTCACGGCGATGCGTTCTTGGACGATCTGGGTCCCACCTACCAGTCCGGACTAGCTCGGCTGCTTGGTAAGGGTGCTGGCGGCCGGTAGGCGCGTCTCCTCCGGACGAGCGCGGGCTGCCGCGATCGAGTCCACATAGGCCCGCATGCCCAAGCCGGTCCGTTTGGCGTACCCGCCAGCGAAACCTGCCAGGGACAGAACGAGCACGACCTGGAGCACCTTGGACAGGCCGGCCATGACATCGACGGGCAGCACGGCGATCAGGATCAGCCGCCCGGCTGATTCGCCGGTCAGCAGGAGGCTCCAGGCCACGGTGATGACGTGGAGGCAGTGGCGGAAGGTCGGGCCGTCAGCCCACGCGGCCTGCCAGAGCGGCTCGTTGTCCTTGTGGCCGCCGGACAGCACCGGGAGCAAGAGCCGGAACATCAGCGAGTCGTAGCAGACCAGCGAGGCCAGCAGCACCAGGCCGGCGACGGCGGTGGGCAGCGAGTCGGCGGCCAGCACGACCCGGGCGCTGCCGGTGACGGCCAGGGTGATCAGGCCGAGGGCGAAGAAGCCCATGACGACCACGGCCAGGGCATCGAGCCGGCGATGGCGGACCGCGGCGAAGAGCACTCGCACCCCCGACAGGCCTCCGCCGGCCGTCAGCGCGATCGCATCATCGGCTCCGCACGCCCTGAGCAGGTAGAAGGAGGCGATCGGCAGAACCAGGTCGGTTATCAGCAGGGAGCCGAGCCCCGAGGGCCGGGCGCTCATCGCCTGACCTCGGTGGCGGACGCCCGGGCCTGGTCGAGGAAATCGACGAGATCGCCCCACGGGATGCCAGCGCCCGGGTAGACCTCCTCGCCCCGCTCGGCCCACAGGCGCCGCACGCCGGCGGTGGCGGCGTCGTCGCCTCCTGACAAGGTGGCCGAGGTCTGGTCGATGCGTCCGACGATGGCGGCGACCGTGGGGTCAGACGGGTCGGTGCCGGCTTGGTACTGCGACAGGGCCTGGCGATACAGCCGGGGTAGTTCGTCCCGGACCAGCCGGGCTGCGTCCTCGCCGAGCGCTTCGTGGCGACGGGTCAGCCGGGCGATCTGTTCGGCGCTCAGGTAGCTGGTGACCAGGTGTCCCACGTCAGCGGTCTGCTGGATCAGCTCCAGCAGATCGCGTCCGTCAGGTTCACCCTGCTGGTCGAGCAGCTCGAGCAGGGAGATGAGCCGGCTCCGCAGCTGCGTAGCCGCTTGGATCTGGGCCGTCAGGGTCGCCAGCTGTTCGGCGATCAGGGGCCGGGGATCGACCTCGGTGCTCAGGTAGTCGCGGATCTGCCCGAGCTGCAGTCCCAGGCCTCGAAGGGCGACGATCTGGTAGAGCCGCCGGGCGTCACCGCCCGTGTAGAGCCGGTATCCGCACTCATTGCGAAGCGATGGGCGCAGCAGGCCGATCTGGTCGTAGTGGTGAAGGGTGCGGACGGTGAGGCCCGCCGCGTCGGCCAGTTCGCCGATCTTCCACGTTGTCGTCTCTGAGCTCACCGTTCCAGCCTGGACCCTGACGTCACGTCAGGGTCAAGAGGATTTTTGATGTCCAGCGGCACCGGATGGTCCGCTGGTGACCATCCGGCGCGTCTTAGCTAAGAAAGTCGACCAGTACCGGGCACAGCGCCTCGGGGTGGTGCAGGACACTGTGGTCCTGGCCCTCAAGGCTCACGTAGCGCGACTCGGGGACGGCGTCCGCGACGGCCTGGGTGCTCGCTGCGATCCATGGCCAGCTCTCGCTCCCGTTGACCGCCAGGACCGGGACGCGGAGTTCGGCCAGGCGATCCGCCGGGATGGCCAAGCCGGAACCGCACACGGCCGCGTCATAGGGCAACGTGTGCGCGAGCCGGACAAGAAATCCCCAGCCCCCTCCGGCCTGCATGGCTCGCACCATCTCCGCTGGGACACCCACCGATTCGGTCATGAACAGTGCGACCGCTTCGTCTCGCTGCCCGAGGGCAATGAGCGCCCGGAGCCGGTCACCGATGTCGTCTCCCGGTCGGGGTCGGGCATCGTCCAGCACATAAGGCGGCTCGTAGACAACGACCCTGGTGGCCGCGGCGCCGGCCATGGCGGCCTCCAGGGCGAGGCACGCCCCGGAGGAGTGTCCGAACAGGCTCGCAGAGCCGCCGAGACGATCGATCAAGGCCACAAGATCCTCGATCTCACGGCCGACGCTGGTCGCGGCGCTGGCGCTGTTGTCGGTGCTGGCGCTGTTGCCGGGGCTGGCGCTGTTGCCGGCGCTGGCGCTCTTTCCACTGCTGGCGCTGTTGTCGGTGCTGTCACCTCGCCCGCGCCGGTCGTAGGTGACGGCGGTGAAGCGGGGTGCGAGGGCCGAGGCCAGCCCGGCGACGGTGCTGCGGTCGTTGAAGGCCCCTCCGATGAGGATGACGGGCGGGCCGTCGCCGCTGCGCTCGAACGCGATTGCGGTCCCGTCGGCGGAGGTCACAGTGTCCAGGGTCTGGGTCATCGTCGTTCTCCTTGGCTCGGTAGGCACGAGCCCCTTGGCCCGCACCTATCAGTCGGAGCCGGATCCCTGGATTCGACGTTGGTGCTGAGGATGGCGATGTCGAAGCGCGCTCATCGGTTCCGACCCTGGGATGACAGAGGTCACCTAGCCGAGAGGACAGCTCAAGTGCGCATCAGATCACGAATGGGTGTCAGCGTCGCCGTGGATCGACCTCAGCCAACCGGCGTCGGGGTGAGCGACGCCGTTGCGCTGGGTCACGAAAGCAGAGCGCAACCAAAGTGCAGCGCAGGCAAGCGAAGGCCGTGCGCTAGCACGCGAAATTCTTCATTGAGATACGGGGGTCTCGGGCACCTCCAACAATGCTCAAGGGCTGCCTTGAGCACTCTTGGAGGTGGCGGGAATCGAACCCGCGTCCTTCAGTACTTCACCAGGGCTTCTCCGGGTGCAGCTTGCTGTGCTTTTCTCAGCCCCGGCGATCACGCAAGCAAGACGCCGACGGGCTCAGTCACTGTTTGATGTCCCACCATGGCCCCGCGACCGGGTCAGGCGGTAATCCTTCTAGCTGATGCCAGGCACCGGGTCGAAGGCATCCCCGGGCTGACAGAACTCTTTAACTCGCCTTAAGCGGCGAGAGCGAGTTCGCTGCGCACAGATGTGTTGGCAGTTATTGGTTTGCGGTCACAGGATTTACGAGGTCACAACCGCAACCCTCGGCCCGCTTCCCCTGGCTCGACCACCGAAGTCGAAACCGATCACCCCCGCTATTTAGTTGTCTGGCCGGTACGGCTAGGCCACACCGCCATACTCGACCGTACACTCACAACAGCCGGTAGCCAACTTAGATTCCCCGCGGCGAACGCGGCCGGGGCGGCAAAGAAGTGGCCCCCGCAGGCGCTGGCGGTGGCCGAAACGCGCCCGCAGGGGCCGACCGGCAGGGTCGGAGCCGGTCCGGTGGCCGGATCTCCCCCGAGATGAGACCCGGACCCTCACGTTGACTGGGTCGCAACCCCCCAAGCGAAACCCCAGTCACAGGTAAGGACGCCTCTAAGTATCCACATGGTTGCTTAGAGCGAGCAGATTAAGGGCGGCGGTCAGCTTCCGCCGGTCAGCTACGGACGGCCGGAACGCTGCCGAGCGCCCTGAGGAAGGCACCGGCGAGGGCGGCGGCGGACAGCTGGGCCGTCCGGCCCGACTCGATCACGGTGAACGCGACGTCGCCGCGGTAACCGACGAACCAGCTCAGCCAGCCTGACCCCGAGTGGACCAGGCCGACCTGCCCGTAAACCGGCGCGCCAGGGATGTCGGCCGCCCGCGCCGCGCCCGAACTGACCGCGCCGCGCATCAGGCTGCGCAGCGCGGACATGGCACTGGGAGCAATCGCCGCCCCGGGCTCGCTTACCGGATCGGTCGGGCCCTCAATGACCTGCGGCGCGTGCCAGCTGCCCGAATCGACCTCCGCGGCGACCATGGCCATCGACAGCGGGCTGACCCGGACGTTACCCTGGCCGATCGTCTCGGCCGCGAGGGCAGCTTCCCCGGTCGCCAAGGGGGCCGACCCGGAGAAGAGGGGCACGGGGGCCTGCGACCAGTGCGCGCCGATCCCGAAGGCCGTAACCACCTGGTCGAACTGGCTCGGGGAGAGCCGTTCGGACATGCCCGCGAACGCGGTACCGCAGCCGTCGGCGAAATCGGCACTGAACGGCTTCTCCTCGCCGGTGCCATCGCTGGTGAACGTCTGGCCGCCGACGGTGAAGGAGTTCTCGCACGAGATCTGGGTGGACGCCGTCAGCCCGTCACTGAGCAGCGCCGCGGCCGACACGATGGTGAACGCGGTGCCCGGCACCAGCTTCGCGGCCAACGGGCCCGCCGCGGGGAGTGCGCCGGAGGCCTGGCGCTGCGCCACCGCCAGGACCTGACCCGTCGAGGCCTGGACGGCCACGATCTCCCCCGAGTTCGGGACGCTGTCGAGCGCGTTCAGGGCGGCGTTCTGGACCTGCGAGCTGATCGTGGTGCGCACTGAGGTGCCAGCAGCGCCCGCCCAGCGGGCCAGGACATCGGTCTGCGTCCCGGCCGAGTTCACCGCGACCACCTCGGTCGTGGGCGTGCCGAGGAGCTGGCGCTGATAGGCCTGCTCGAGCCCGGACAGCCCGACCGTGGTCCCCGGCAGGTAGAACGCGCCGTCGGCCCGCAGCACCGGGTCGACCTCACTGCCTACCGTACCGACCAAGCTGGGGGCCGAGGCTTGGAACAGCCGCTCCGACACCTCCTTAACCTCCAGGCCCGGCACCTTGCCGAGCCCGGCCCGCATCCGGGCGTAATCTGTGGGGTCAAGCGTGGCCAGCCGGAAGAACGCATCCGGCGGGGCCGCCGCGATCTGGCCGAGCACCTGGCTCGCCGCCAGGCCGGTCTGCGCGGCGAAGGCCTGGGCCGTCGCCGCCTGGCTGGTCAGCCGGGCAGGCCACACGCCCACCTCGTACGCCAGAGTCGGCTGCTCCAGCGGATCGCCCTCGGCGTCGAGCACAGCGGCCCGGGCCGGGAACTCGGTCACCAGGGCCAGCCGCTCGCCCGGGCCCAGGTTCGGGTTGATGACGCTGGGGGCCCAGTCGACCTTCCAGGTCCCGTTGATCCGCCGCACGCCGATGTGGCCGCGATAGGTCCAGAGGTGTTCCTCTCCGGCCAGGCTGACCGATGCCGTGAAGGACGCCCGGGCGGTGCCGCCGTGCTGGACCACTGAGTTCATCGACAGGAAGAGCTGGGTGGCATCGACCTGCGCGAAGGCACCCTTCAGGTCGGCGGCCACGGTGTCGGGCGCGGCCGTGGTCAGCGCCGCCGCGGCGCCGTATTGCTGCTGCTGCCAGTCGTAAAGGAATGCCTGGACGGCGGGCTCGGCGGACGGCTCCGAACCGAAACCGGTGGCTAGCCCGGCGACGATCACGCCGACGACGACGACGGCGAGCACGGCGAGGCGCGACCGCCTGGACCGCCGGCGCGCGGGCGAAGACGTGCGGCCAGCCTTGGCTGACGATCTGGGGGCCACGTGCCGGGCCGTCCGGCCTCCTGCCCGCGCTCGCACTCGAGCTGGCGTCGGCGCTGGCGCTGGCGCTGACGGGCCCAGGGGGGGCGCGGCGTCACGGGGGTCACGGGGTCGGGGTGATCCGACGACACGGGAACCGGGGGGTAGGCCAGGATCGCCTGGCCTGGGCGCCAAGGGGCGCCGGGGCCTGGCATGGCCGCCGCGCTCGCTCGCAGGAGGGCCCACGATCCGCCTGCCCGTCACCTTCGCCGTTTCAGCGCCCGGTCCATTTCCCTGGCCGCATCCCGCTTGGCCAGGTCCTGACGCTTGTCGTAGGTCCGCTTGCCGCGGCCGAGGCCCAGCTCCACCTTGACGTTCCCATCCCTGAAGTACAGCGAAAGCGGGACC